>Ga0105050_10007806_pt1 | contig 12604 bp, 3 predicted proteins | sample FRY01_FD_78088 | JGI IMG/M metagenome (GOLD analysis project Ga0105050, IMG submission 78088) | Freshwater microbial communities from Lake Fryxell liftoff mats and glacier meltwater in Antarctica - FRY-01 | ecosystem: Environmental > Aquatic > Freshwater > Ice > Glacier meltwater ... | reverse complement strand
TTCCCCGATGCTCTGCATCGGAGGTTTTGGAGGAAAGTTTGAAAGCGGATGGTTTTCATAAATGGTTAAAACTTTCTTCAGCTTGATACCTCGTGGGCTCTGCCCCGAGGTAGTTCATTAACCTTGCCCCTGGCGCTTATTCCGTTGTGGTACGGGATGCTTATGGCTGTAATGTTACGACAAATACCATAACCATTGAGCCACAATTGACAGTGTCCAATACCATTACCAAAGAATTGGATTGTTCTGCTTCCCCGGAGGCGATAATCGATATTACCATAAATGGCGGATATACACCTTTTAGCTATCAAATTAATGGTGGTGCAAGTACGGCTATTGTAGGAAATACCATTTCTTATACAACGGCAGTAGACGGCAGCTTCACCTTCCTAATAACCGATAATGAAGGTTGTACAGCACAAACAACTGTTGTAATAGACCCAATCACCAATCCTGTTGCAACAAATGATATTACAGATCCAAATTGTGATAGTGCAGCCAACGGCAGTGTTCAAATTGTAATAGATCCTACCTTTGGAACTGCTCCTTACCAGGTTAACTTCAATGGTGGTGGACTCAGTAATCAGACTACCTACTCTGGACTTGGTTCAGGCACTTATAATTATATCGTACAGGACAGTAAAGGGTGTACTGTCAATGGCAGCGCAACCCTAACAGCTCCCAATGCTATTACAGCGGACGCCGTATTAACACAGCCCTATACCTGTTTACAAACAGCTAGCATACAGGCACAAAATATAACTGGGGGAACACCTGGATATACCTATAGTATTGATGGAGTAAATTTTGTAGCAGGTGATACCTTTACAGGACTTAACGATGGAGATTACATAATTACTGTAAAAGATGCCAGTGGATGTACTTTTGCTACCATACCGGTAAATGTTCCAGCTTTAGATCCACCAACCGATATTACTTTTAACAGTACCGCGGCAAACTGTCCGTCCGAGACTTCAAATGTAAGCTTAACTGCGATAGGCGGAAGCGGAGCTATAACTTATGAAATCATTGCACCAGCTGCTTCCGTTGCAACAAATTTAACAGGCATATTCAATAATCTTGCTCCAGATACCTATACGTTCAGAATTACAGATTCAAAAGGTTGCTCGTACAATGAAAATTATACGGTAAACCCTGTAATAAAAATTGATGTATTGGGCACTTTGTCCCAAAATGTTTCCTGTCAAGGAAGTGCCGATGGCGCTATACAATACAACGTAACTGGATTTACCGGCAATTATAGCTTTACCGTAACAGGACCAACGGCCATAGCCGCACAGAGCGGAATAACTACCAACCCATTGAACTTTAGTGGTCTATTGGCCGGTGATTATACCATTACCGTTACAGACGATACCACTAATTGTTCCGATACCGCAACAGTAACCGTGAACGAACCTGCAGCACCCTTGGCCTTTACCTTTGCGTTGAGCCCATTGACCTGTGCCGCTGATGGATCGGTAACCATTACCGCAACAGACGGATGGGGAGGTTACAGTTATCAACTTACAGAACCCGATACAAACATTATAGGGCCACAATCTGGCAATGTTTTTAACGGACTCAACAAATTAGGAACCTATACCATAAGTGTTACCGATGCCGGCGGATGTACCGTATCGGATACCTTTGATATTGTTACGCCTGCAAGTCCTACAGCTACCTTAGCGGCAACCACGGACCTTTGTTACGTACCGGGAACAGGAGTTAGCCTTACCGCAACCGCTGCAGGGGGTATTGCGCCCTATACCTATAGCCTTAACAGCGCACCAGCACAAAACGGCAACGTATTTAACAATCTTGCTCCTGGAGCTTATTCCGTTGAAGTTCGCGATGCCTACGGCTGTAATGTTACCACAAATATTATAACTATTGCGCCACAGCTTAGTGTATCAAGCTCTGTCACAAAAGAATTGGATTGTACCGCTTCTCCGGAGGCGATAATTGCTATTACCATAAATGGAGGTTACCCAGATTATAGTTACAGGGTAAAAATTGATGCTGCCGCCTACGGCGCATCAACAGCTTTAGGTGCCGGAGTGACCAATTTTAATTACACCGCAGCCACAGCAGGAACTTATGTTTTCGAAATTACAGACAACGAAGGCTGTACTGTCCAAACAACAGATATCACTATAGAACCTACCAGCAACCCACAGGCTTCCGAATCGGTAACCGACGTGAGCTGTAATGGAGGTAGTGATGGTATTGTAGAAATCATTATCGACACTAATTTTGGAGCTGCACCATACCGAGTTAATTTTGATGGAGGTGGACTTAGCAACAATACTACTTATTCCGGACTTATAGCAGGAACTTATTTCTATACTGTTCAGGACGCAAAGGAATGTACTGTAACCAATTCCGTTACCGTAGGTGAGCCCGCTGCAATCACTTTCGATGCCGCGATCATCCAAGAATATACCTGTCTACAGGATGCAAGTGTGGAGGCCCAGAACGTAATTGGCGGTACATCCCCATATACTTATAGTATTGACGGCATCAATTTTGGAGCCAACAACTTTACAGGTCTTAAAGACGGAAATTATACGCTTATCGTAAAAGATGACAATGGTTGTACCGCAACAAGGGCTATCACCATTGATCCACTGACACCGCCCACAGACATATCATTCAGTGCTACGGCAGCCAACTGTCCAGCCGAGACTTCGGACATAACCCTTACAGTTACAGGAGGAAGTGGAGCAATCACTTATGAAATCATTGCCCCAGCGGCCTCAATAGCCACCAATGCCACAGGAGTATTTACAGGGCTTACACCCAACACCTACTCTTTTAGGGTAACGGATGCCAAAGGATGCTCTTACGACGAAAACTATACCCTTAACCCTGTAACCAAGATAAATGTACTTGGTACATTGACACAGAACGTATCCTGTCAGGGAAGTGCCGATGGCGCTATACAATACAACTTAACCGGATTTACCGGTAATTATAGCTTTACCGTAACAGGACCAACGGCCATAGCCGCACAGAGTGGAATAACTACCAACCCATTGAACTTTAGTGGTCTTTTGGCCGGTGATTATACTATTACCGTTACCGACGATACCACCAACTGTACCGATACTGCAACAGTTACCGTGAACGAACCTGCAGCTCCCTTGGTCTTTACCTTTGCGTTGAGCCCATTGACCTGTGCCGCAGATGGATCGATAACCATTACCGCAACAGACGGATGGGGAGGTTACAGTTATCAACTTACAGAACCAGATTCAAATGTTATAGGGCCACAACCTGGCAATGTTTTTAACGCACTAAGCCAGATTGGAACTTATACGATAAGCGTTACCGATGCTGGCGGCTGTACCGTAACTGATACATTTGATATTGTTACTCCTACAAATCCGGTAGCTAGTATTGATACTGCTGCGTCCACTTTATGTTATACCTCAACTGGACTTGCTACAATTGTAGTTGATGCCACAGGTGGACTAGCTCCTTATTACTATAGCTTAAACGCAGGTCCTACCCAAACTTCCAACACGTTTGTAGACTTAACACCTGCCGTTTATGACTTTACGGTAATGGATAGTAATGGATGTACCGATACAGTGCAGTTCACCATTGAACCGGAGCTTACTGCCAATGCTGTACTTACCAAGGACATGGATTGTTCTGGAAGTCCAGATGCAGAAATCAATGTGAGCGTTAACGGAGGATATCCTGGATATACTTACGAAGTAGCTTTTAACGGCGGAGTCTACTCGGCCTATGCAGGTGGATTCCCTTATACCACCTCGACCGCTGGGACCTATAGGTTTAGAATTACCGATTCACAAGGTTGTATTACGCAAAGTAATATAGTTACCGTTACTGCGGCCGACACGCCTGTTATTACGAGCGTAACCCCTACACATGTGCTGTGTAATGGAGATAACTCTGGATCTTTGGATATCACAGTGGATACTGCTGTAGGAATTGCTCCATATACCATTACAATAGTCGAAACTGGTTCAGGAACCAATTATGGAAGTCAGACCACAGGTTTACCTGCCGGGGTTTATGAAATAACATTGACCGATGACAAAAATTGTTTTGTAACGGCGACTGAAACAATAACAGAACCCACGGCGATAAATGCGAATATAACCCACACCAATCTATCCTGTTCGGCATCCACAAATGTCATGGGTACTATAACGGTAGATGCTAGTGGAGGCACATCGACCTATATTTATGAAATAAACAACAATGATTATTCCTTTACGGATTCCTATGATACTTCATCAGGTACCAACGACCATACCTTCACAGGTTTAAACTACGGGGATTATACCGTTAGGGTAATTGATAATAACGGTTGTGAGTCTACTTCTACTGTCACTATTACCACAGGGCCAGACGTTTTAATAACTACCTCAGGAGCGGCGGGATGTCTTCCTGCTAGTGGTGAAATGTTGGTAGAAGCAGCAGCAAGTAATGGAACGTTAGGTACAGGCACCTTTTATTTTGCCATTTATCCAGAAACAGCATGGTTTGCAGGAAATCCTAATTGGTATCTACAAGATGGCGGTATAGGATCGCCCCCTTACACCCACAATTTTACTGGACTGACCCCGGGGGTTACCTATACATTTATAGTTTATGACTCGGATACCGGATGTGAATATATTCAGGAAGCCACTGTTCCAGTAGCTACAAACTCAACTTTGACTTCTACGGTAGATGCTACTACCAATGTTAGTTGCTTTGGTTCAGTAGACGGAGCCGTAGACTTTACCATTAATGGATATACTGCAACCCAAGTAGATTACGAGATATATACCTTTGTAACCAACAACAACACCGGTTTAACTGGAAGTGCTACCGGACTTACTGGAACACCATATTCAGATTCTATGGCCGGTCTGATACCAGGTGAATATTACATACTCTTTACGGAAGTAGACGGAAGCAATCCTGGTTGTGTCAACGCATCCGACCCATTTGTCATACAACAATCCCCTGCCTTACTGGAAATTACCGCAACTTCCACCAATGGCAATTGTGCCCTGAATGCAGGTACCATAACCGCCAATGCACGTTATGGAAAAGGACCATACGTATTCCAGCTGGAAATGGCTTCGGCAACAGCCCCTGATGTGAGCACGTGGACGGGAACCAACACCTCAGGATTTTTCAATCGCAATGCGGAAGATTATATAGTTTACGTAAAGGATGCCAATAATTGCATACGTTCTGTTCCGGTTACTATTGGACAAGATCCTACACCGGTAATTAGTCTTACTGTACCAGACCAATGTGCTACTACAGAAGGCAATTTTACGATTCAAGTCACCCTGGACGCTCCAGGTGTACAGCCCTATTTCCTAAGTTTGGATGGTGGTGCATTTCAGGCAGTTACCTTCACAGTGGGTGCTCCAAATACTTTTGATTTTACCGGATTAAGCTCTGGAAATCACACTGTTCAAATAAGGGATTCCAATGGTTGTGGTAATACCCAAAATATAGAAATCTATACCCCAACTTCCTTGTCGGCAGAAGTAACGGTAACACCATCATGTAATGCCTTATTACAGGATGATGGTGAAATAAAAGTAAATGCTTATGGAGGTACCTTATTTAATTATAGGTATGAGCTTAGGGATACTTCGGACAATATCATCCGTCCTAAACAAATATCATCAACTTTTACTGGTCTAACCCCTGGTACTTATAGAGCCTATGTATATGACAATCTTGCTACAGGTTGTGATTCATTTATCGACATCACCTTGGAGGTACCTACAGCCGTAGTTGCAGCCATTGGGCAGATAAAAGATATTAGTTGCAATGGTGCTAGTGATGGTTCTATAGTGGTTAACTTGGACCCTGGTATGGATAATCCGCCCTACAATTTTCAATTATGGGATGCAACGGGAACTATTCCAAGAACTTTGTTACCACAGTTTTCCAATGTTTTTACCGGATTAGATCAGGGCGATTATATTGTAAGAATCAGATCGGCAAGGTTCTGTAAAATTGATATTCCATTTACGATCAACGAGCCTAGTGCATTAGTGGCCAACGCAAGTGCAACCAGTTTTGCCTGTGCCCCAGATAATTCTGCAGCCCAAGCTGTAATAACTGTAGATATTCCAACAACCGGAACTGCACCTTATACGTATAGCATCAACGGAGTAAACTTCTTTACTTCCAATACCTTTAACATCAACGATACCGGTGCCGTACAAAACTTTACAGTGACCGTAAGGGATAGCAACGGATGTACAGATACCGATACGGTAACCATAAACCCATTGCCCACTATAACAGCAGTTAATGTAAGTCAACAGACCACCATTACCTGTACCAATGGCGAGGAGGCAAGAGTGACCGTGACCGGTGGGTCCGGGGACTTTACCTTTGAACTTTTGCCTACGGGAAGTGCCGCACTACAGACTCCGGGAGCAGCCGCCTATACGGCCGACTTTACATTGACCGCGCCTGGGGACTATACCTTTAGGGTGACCGATAATGTGACCGGATGCTATTTCACCACAGCTCCATATACTGTTGCTCCTTATGACACTATAGATGTCGTGGCAACCGCCATGACCCCGGTAACCTGTTATGGGGACACCGATGGTCGACTGCAGATCCAGGTCAACAACTACCTTGGCGATTACGACTACCAGGTCTTTGACAGCAGTGGGGCAAGCGTTACAGCAGTTATAAATTCCGATACCTCAACAAACCCGAGAACAATCTCAGGATTGCCCGCAGGAAACCTCTATGTGGTACTTACCGCCACGGATACCCCATTCTGCGACGATACCACGAACACCGTGACCATTGCATCGCCAGCTGCGGACCTAAATCTGACAGTGACCAAGAATATCAACGCCAACTGTAATATCGGCGCCCAGGTGACCGTCACCGCCAGTGGCGGGAACGGAGGGTATACCTATGCCTTTGTCCCTACAACAACCTCGCCTACAGGATTGTTCACAACAAGTGCAAGCGCTGTTTTGACACCTGCATCGTACCCATCGGATTATGATGTTTACGTTCAGGACTCCAAAGGTTGTACCTCTGTTATTACCATAACCGTAGATGAGGATCCTTTGCCAACTGTAACGGTTCCAGCATATGCTACAGACCAGTGTACCTCCAACGGAAAATCATATACCTTTACCGCAACAGGTACAGGTGTGGCCCCATTAAAATACAGCATCGGGAACGGATTCCAGAGCAGCGGCATATTTACCGTATCCGCTCCGGGAACCTATACCGTGACCGTACGTGACGCCAACGGGTGTACCGTAACGGATACCATTACCATCCTGCCCCCATTGGGCGCAGCGGCAGTGGCAACCGCCCAGCCTTCCTGTACCCTAAATGACGGGGTAATCACCATCACCGCAAGCGGCGGAGCTGGTGCAGGGAACTATGAGTATGACCTATTGAATGCTATTGGTAACAGCGTTACCGGAGGAACCCATCAGGCTTCCAACGTGTTCAACGTGCTGGCACCGGGCAACTATACCGCCATCGTCTACGATACTTCTGGATCAGGATGTGACGCACAGGTACCTGTTTTCCTAGAAACACCGACACCGGTAGCCTTTACCTATACCAAAGAGGACGTATCCTGTAACGGGGGTGCCGACGGTTCCATACAGGTCATCCTGGATGCCTCCAACGATAACCCGCCATACACCTTTACCATAGACGACGGTACCAATCCGCCGACCACCCAGAACAGCAACCTGTTCTCGGACCTGGCAGCAGGTACATACGACATTACGGTTACCTCCGATAGGGGATGCTTTATTATGCAAAACGTAATAATAGACGAACCTAATCCAGTAGTTGTAACCGCAACGGCAACCAGCTTTGCTTGTAGTGCCAACAACAAGGCATCACAAGCTGTTATAACTGCAGTGGGTACAAGTGGAACAGCTCCATATACCTATAGTATTAACGGAGTTAATTTCTTTACTTCCAATACCTTTAATATTACCGATAATGGATCGGATAGAACTATTACGGTTACTATAAAAGATGATAACGGATGTACGGATTTTACCACAGTAAACATTAGTGCACTTAACAAATTCACAGCTACATTAGCCATGGATACAGCTATCTCTTGCGCTGGGCCGGAGGGAGTAACCATTACGGTAAACGATAATGGCAATGCCGCCAATATCTATACCTATCAATTGTTGCCAGTTGGCAATGCTAATGCAACCTTAACTGGTACCCCAACCTATAACACTGCCACCTTTAATTTGACCGCTGTGGGAAGTTATACATTTAGGATTACCGACACCACAACCGGATGTTATGTGGATACCGCTTCCTATAATATTGCTCCTTATGATTTGATCAAAGTAAGCGCTACAGCAATTACGCCTGTAACCTGTTTTGGGGATAATAATGGTGCCTTGCAAATAAATGTAAGCGGCTATTCAGGTCCTTATAATTATACGGTATATACAGGTGCAGGAGTAGCAACAGCAATAACGGGATCGGCCAATACATCTACGAACCCACTTACCATCAACGGATTAACTGGCGGAAATTACTACGTTAGGGTAACTGAGACCAATGTCCCATTGTGTTTAGAGAATTCCAATACAGTTAGAATAATTTCTCCTGATAGGGCTCTTACTGCAATTGTTGATCCAATTGCCAATGTTACCTGTTCCAATGATAAAGGTGAAATAATAGTAGACCCAAGTGGTAGATTCGCTCCATATGATATTGTACTTACCAATACAACTACTTCACAGGTATACAACGCCACTGATGTTAACGTAATGGTATTCAACGGACTCTCCGCTGGGAATTACACCGTACAGATTACCGATGCCAATGGCTGTATCCTAAACGATACCGAAACTTTGGTACAACCAGCACCTATTACGGCAGATATAACGCCATTAACCACAACTTTGGATTGTTATGGCGATAGTTATGGTGCATTGACCGCTATTAATATGGCTGGTGGTGAAGGTGTATATCAATATCAGTTGAATGTTTATGATCCAACTGGCTCCACTATAGTGTTTACCTCAGGTGGACAAGTTAGTCCTGCCTTCAACAACCTAAAATCTGGAATCTATACTATTACCGTGTCCGATGGTTGGGGATGTGACATTGAAACTGTAAAGGCCACTATAATAGATCCTACAGAAGTTTATGCCTCTTTGATAAGAACAGGTCCACTAACTTGTTTAAATGACGCAGAATTACTATTAACCGCTAATGGGGGAACAGGTCCTTATGAATACAGTACGGACGACATCAATTATTACCCAATGAGTGGTGGAAATACACATAGCTTCACCGTTCCTGCAGGAACCTATAGATATTTTGTACGGGATTCTTTTGGATGTAAATCCATATTATCCAATGAAATAAAAGAGGATGCCATAGAGCCCTTAACGGTTACAATAGATACCTCGGCAGCTGTCATCAATTGTAATGGGGATAATACAGCCATTCTAATTGCCAAAGCAGATGGAGGATTAGGCAATTACCGTTATGAATTGTTCACTGATACCGCATTAACCAATAGTATTGCTGGGCCTCAAACGAGTGGAATATTTAGTAACCTAACAGTTGGTAGTTACTATGTTAGGGTAATAAGCGACGACTGTGTTGTGGTATCCAATGAAACACTGATAATAGAACCAACCCCATTGATTGTAGATGATTCCTTTATGAATGTCTCGTGTAATGGTGCCAATAATGGTAGTATAACGGTTAATATGAGCGGTGGTTCCGGTGGTTATCAATATGCTATTTCACCTAATCTTGATAAATTTGATACCGTAAATACCTTTACCAATCTAGCACCTGGGAACTATACCGTAATAGCACAGGATATAAATGGTTGCTTTGAACAATTGCAATATACCATAATAGAACCGGCTATAATACAAGCTTTACCAACCACAACGCCAGAAATTTGTATTGGAAGCGAGGATGGCACCATTTCCTTGGTTATTTCTGGAGGAACAGCTCCTTATAGCACCAGTTTAAATTCTACTACCGATAGTGATTTTGTTTTGGACAGAACCTTGTTTAGTAATCTGGCCGCAGGAACTTATGCGGTATTTGTTAAAGATGCACAAGGTTGTATGATCAACATGGCAGTAACTATTGAGCCAGGTGTAATTTTAAATGCAACAGTTACGCCAATATATGAATGTACAGGGAATATCCCGAACAATTCAATTGACCTTGTACTTGAAGATCCATCGGTTGCCCCAGATGTAATGTATGCGCTGGACTCTACCGATCCCAATGACATGGTCTTAGAGCCTAATTTTTCCAATATTGCTCCGGGGAACCACTACATTGCCATAGCCCATGCCAATGGTTGTGTATTGACCTTAGATTTTGAAATAGAGAACTTTGAACCTCTAGTACTTACCTTGGAACAAGGCAACATAAACGAAATAACCGCAGTGGTTACTGGAGGTCTACAAGAATACACTTTATATTTTGATGATAAGGATAATGGATCAGATAATAGCCATTACATTACTGAAACAAAAACCCATCTTGTAAGGGTTGTAGATGAAAATGGATGTGAGGCAATGGCAGAAATATTTATGGAATTCATTGACATAGAAATTCCTAACTTCTTTACTCCAGACGGTGATGGCCAAAATGATTTCTGGAGACCTAAAAACCAAGAAGGCTTCCCAAAAATACTAACCATAATATTTGACCGTTATGGTAGGGAGGTTTACAGAATGGGTCTTAATGACCAAGGATGGGATGGACTATACCATAATACCGAACTTCCGACCGGAGATTATTGGTACGTCATAAAGCTTAAAGGAGAGGAAGATGATAGGGAATTTGTTGGACATTTCACCCTTTATAGATAAAGAACTTAACCGAATATACAATGCGCAGTAAACTATTAATCTTTGTGTTGCTTTTAAGTACCCTGGCCACTAGTGCACAAGAACTTAATTCGCCCCAACTTTCACAATATTTGGCAGATAATCCTTTTGTGTTATCTCCAACTTACGCCGGTATTGGCGATCACGTGAAAATTAGGTTGAACGGACTTGCACAATGGGTTGGAATAAAGGACGCACCTAGAACCCAATCCCTGGCCGCAGATATGAGGATAGGGGAGAAATCAGGGCTAGGTGTCTTTCTATACAACGACTCCAACGGTTATACAAAACAACAGGGATCACGGATTTCCTTCGCACACCATTTAACATTAGATCGTTATGAGGACGAGTTTTTATCCTTTGGTATATCTTATAATTTTAACCAATTTAGATTGGATGTTCAAAAATTTGTAGATGCAGGTTTTGATCCCGGAGTTACCAATGACAGGTCCACATCCAACCATAATTTTGATGTTGGACTTTTGTACCGAAAAAATGCCTTTTATTTCAGTGTAAATGCGTCTAACGTTATTAACAAGGATGTGTACATATTCGATCCTATCTATGAGCCCAGTAAACTTAGAAACTTCTATGTTTATTCAGGATACAGATACAAAAAGTCCAGAAACAGCAATATGGAAATAGAACCCTCTATTTTATACAAAATATTTGAAAGTGATGGTAGATCGGAGGCCGATTTAAACCTGAAATTCAGATGGTATGATTTTGAGGATTACTATTATGCAGGTATTACTTACCGTTTCTTAAATGACCAAATTGGAAGGCCCTTATATATAGCTCCCTTAGCCGGACTTAAAAAAAATAATTTCTATTTTGGATATTCCTATCAGATAATTCTAAACGAAATATTAGGTTATAGTACAGGTACCCATGTTGTAACTATTGGGGTAGACCTATTCCAAGGAATAAGTAATTGTAGATGTACCTATTAAAATTTCGACTTAAATAAATACATAAGATACTCAGACCAAAGACTGATCCCACCCTTTAAAATTTACATAATTTCTATTCTTTTACGATTAGATTAATCTAATTTTACACAAATTATCAGTACTGTGGGAAAAATAAAGGTTAGCAACATAAAAGTTTATGCCAATCATGGTTGTCTTAAAGAAGAGACCATTATTGGCAGTGATTATCTAGTAAATGTTGAGGTAGATGCGAATTTAAAAAAGGCATCCCAAACCGATAATCTTAATGAAACTGTTGATTATGTGCACATAAACCAAATAGTTAAGGAAGAAATGTCAATTCCTTCAAAACTATTAGAACATGTAGCTCAGCGTATTCTCCATAGAATCTTTGAAGAAATATCCATAGCAACAAAAGTAAAAGTTGCCGTATCCAAAATGAATCCTCCCATTGGTGGAGATGTACAGGAAGTAACCATAATACTTAAATCTAAAAGATCAGGATTTTAGTTTTTGAAACTTAAAAAAAGTATTACCTTTGCACAGCAAAATGGCATTGTGGCCGAGTGGCTAGGCAGAGCTCTGCAAAAGCTTGTACAGCGGTTCGAATCCGCTCGATGCCTCTAAACCTTCATCTTAATTGGTGAAGGTTTTTTGGTAACTAATCAGTTTAAATAAAGTTACCGAATAATTTGGATCGAAACCAATAATTTCGGATCTTGTTTCTATCGAGAAGGACAGGATTATATCGGAACTTATCATGCGTCTGGAAAGGCT
>Ga0105050_10007803_pt1 | contig 12608 bp, 11 predicted proteins | sample FRY01_FD_78088 | JGI IMG/M metagenome (GOLD analysis project Ga0105050, IMG submission 78088) | Freshwater microbial communities from Lake Fryxell liftoff mats and glacier meltwater in Antarctica - FRY-01 | ecosystem: Environmental > Aquatic > Freshwater > Ice > Glacier meltwater ... | reverse complement strand
GCCAATGGTGCGGGCAGTCTCGACGAACGTTGCTCCGCCGAGACTGCTTTTTGGACTCCCATTGGACTCCCATTGGACGCAGGAGTAGATGCCTCAAAAAATCCCCCATGCTGGACAGATGCCTCTAAAATCCGAGAAGAACCAAACCGGCAATGACTACGAAACTGGCGAGGAAGGTTTCTTCATGCCAACCGGCTACAAGTCTCGCGACATCTTCGGTGCCTTCGGCGTCGACCTGACAGCGGACGAGAGCCTCGAATTCACTGTCCTGCGTCTTGATCAAACCGATGTCGAGTTTCCAGGATTGGTGTTCGATTTGAATTTTTTAGTCACTGGCGGATACGAGGTGACCTACACCAGCGAGGCGTCCGGTTTTGAAGCCTATGGGCAATAGGACGCGACCGACATGATTTCATTCTTTGGCATGATGAATTTTGTCGAAGGCAGAGACCACAGTCGCAATAAGCCTGCGAGACTTTCGGGCTTTCCGGATCGAAGCAACAACCCCAGCGACGATAACGAACCTCTGCCTGGGATCTCGCCGCTCGAGACTCGCTTAGGGATCCTGCTCCAGGACTCCACGCCCCAGAAAAAAGGGGGCGTCGAGTGGATGGCAAGAGTCGTCGACAACCAAGACCGTGTTGCCACGACGCTGGAAGAAATCGCAACGCCAGGCTTCACGACCTATAACTTCCGAACCTACCGACGAATCGACCTATGGCTTCTCACTGACGGTATCGAGAATTTCACGGATGAATTTTAACGGGAAGATATCGACTACCGAAGCGGCTTAGGCTTCTTCCGCCCTGAAATTAGCTTCTACGGCGGGGCGGAGCTAAATTATTAGCCCAGGGCGTTACAGGCCGGAGATCCGGTGCGTTTGACGCCGGGTTTCTTGATTACCAAACGCAGTGCGCCTGTTTGGTGGCATGCTGGTGATTCGTGTCCCAAAGTTGAAAAGCAGCGATGGTCGCAAAATAAATGGGACCATGCCACTAATCTCAGATGCTTCCCATGGGCAATGCCATGTTCGACACCCCGCTTTTGACTTCGCCAGAGATCGATCGCAATCTATCAACCTGCGATCCCAACGACGCTGGCGATACGACGATGCGGCAACCTCACTCGGTGTCGGTCCCAAACCAAACAGACAACCAGTGCTGCCTGGTTCAGATTTATCCCGCTGACGTCGTAAACGGGATGCTATTGTTAGAAGAAGATCGGGTCGTTGCAGGCCGCGACATCTCCGCGGATCTGCTTCTCGAAGATACCAGTGTTTCCCGACAACATGCTGAACTGATTCGACAAGGCAACGGTTACGTGATCCGTGATCTCGGGAGCACGAATGGCACCGCCGTCAACGGTAACCGCACGATGGAGCAGGCCCTTCGTTCCGGTGACACAATCAAGCTTGGCAGTTTTATCTTCAAATTTCTTTCCGCGGGAAGCGTTGAGACCAAGTATCACGAAACCGTTTATTCCGCGATGACGCGGGACGCGCTCAGCGGTGCGATGAATAAACGCTACTTGCTCGAATCGCTTCGGCGCGAAGTTGCCCGCGCGGTTCGGCAACAACAGGCGTTGTCAGTACTCATGCTCGACATCGACCACTTCAAGAGCGTCAACGACAATCATGGTCACCTGATCGGTGATGAAGTGATTCGCGAATTTGGGACAAGGATGCTGTCGGGTTGTCGCGAGGACGACTTGCTCGCACGGTATGGAGGCGAAGAGTTTTGCCTCGTGCTTTCTTTAACCGCTCGCGAGGCGGCGCTGCAGATTGCGGAACGGAACCGAGAGGTGATCGGCAGTACTCCCTTCACGACCACTGCCGGACCACTCTCGATCACGGTCAGCTTTGGTATTTCGTGCTTGAACCCAGACACACCCGAAACCGCGGAAGATCTCATTCGACGCGCGGACGCGAAGCTTTACGAAGCCAAGCGAAGCGGAAGAAACTGCGTGATCGGTTAGCCTCGCACAAAACCGCATGCCAATCGCCGATGAACGTTCTTGCGTCCTTTCGATGGGGATCGAGATCATTAATCCGGAAGTTCGCGGTTTGTTATCCGTGCGTCGTTGGAGATGATATTTTAGGCATTGCGACTTAAGGCCGATGGCGCCCGCAAACTGATAGTTCTTGGCCGTTGTCGCCTCGAAAAAATCTTTGCCAGATGCGAGCGCCGTTGCGGCATTCTTCTCAAACACCGTTTTAGGGTCGTGATCGACGTTCATCGAATTTGCGTTCACGGTCAACCACTTCAGTTGAGTGTTGTGGCTCTTTTCAAGTTCGAGAAAAACGTCGTCCAGCGACCGAGACGGAATCGCAAAGCCATCTTCATCAACAAAAAAATCACGATGCATACCCATCAATGAACCCCTGATCGACTCGAAGAGAATTCTCGTGCGTACCTTCGCTTCATGCGGGGTCAATTAACGACGCGATGAAAATGCGGCGGAGTATCAACAAGCGTTTGCTGTTGGCGAACATCACAGGCGGTCGCCGGGCGGATTAGAACGTCTCGGGCACGAACGAGCGTTAATTTACAACACACTGGTCCTCACGGGACTGCGGGCAAATGAACTGCGGACGCTGGAATGTCGCGACCTTTCGTTTGGCGACGTTCCGTTTATCCGGCTGCGTCATGCGAACGAAAAGAACCGCAAAGGGGCGTCACTGGCGATGCGTTCCGATTTGTCGGTCGATTTGCGGACGTGGATCACTGGCCGCGAACCGAGCGAAAGAGTATTCGACGTGCCGAAGGGTATTGTGCGGATACTGGACCGCGACTTGATCGTCGCCGGGATTGCCAAGAAGGACGCAAACGGGTGCGTCGTGCACGTCCATGCGTTGCGGCACAGTTTCGGGACGCACTTATTGCTTGCTGGCGTAGCTCCTCGTGTCGCCCAAGCGGCGATGCGACACAGTAATAACGCATTAACGATGGGAACGTACACCGATGCAAGATTACTGGACACAGCCGAAGCGGTCGAGAGTTTGCCATCGTTCCCAATCTCCAAAAGGGAACCGCGAACGCTTGCACCAAATCTAGGAAATCAGGGTCATTTCGAGTCCTTTCCTGACCATTTGGAAAACGAAATCGAAGCTGATTTGTGGGGGAAAGAAACGAAAAAACCCAGTGAATCACTTGAATCCACTGGGTTTTTCGAAGAGCGGCTGATGAGATTCGAACTCACGACAACAACGTTGGCAACGTTGTGCTCTACCAACTGAGCTACAGCCGCATTTTAACTTTCCAATAAGACAACGGGTTACGTTCCCGGGGAGACGTGCGTTATCCGAATGCCTGAGTCGCGAAATTATCATTATCCAGTCCGACTTTGCAAGGGCTCAATGGCCTTCGTTTCAGATTTGCTAAAAACCTTCTTGGACTTGATCGGTATCCAACAGGGATCAAATCGCTATTTACCCGCCTTTGGTAATCCCGGTAGGATTCGCGTCAGGGTGGGCGGTCGTGCGCCGGTGGCGGAATTTCGAGGGGATCGTTCGGCGATCCTGAGACGCAACGGATGACGCGATTTCCTGCGAACGGATGCTCACTCCATTGACGCAAATTTTATGAACCGCATCGTCTCCAGGAAGCATTTTCCTGTGGTCGATGGATCGTTGGAAGGATCGAGCGATGGGCGCAGCTCCCGTGCTAATCATGCTTGCCGCTGTCGGAGTTGACTACGGCTGGCAACCCGATGGAACGACATCGTCACGTGGCGATAATATCGAGTACATCGTCCAGATTTCGCCCGATCAACTTCAACAGATGCGTTCCATCGGTGAAATTACCAGCGCCGTCGACCCCTCGGTCCAGGGGCGCGTTTCACGAATCGTCGTGAAAATTGGGAACGATCCGTTGCCAAAAATCGCTGGCCGATCGATCGCTTCGGAAACCGCCTCCAACTCCAACTCAAGGGCCACGGCCGTCTTTGCGGGCCAGGGCGACGACGCGATGGTGTCGATCCCCGAGATTCTTGATTCCGTTGCGATTCAATCGCCAACCTACAACTCGTCGCGACAAGGTTCCGCCTCCAAAAACGCCTCCTTGATGAAACCAGACCCCCAGGGCGGCGGTTTTTCGATGCCGGAAAGCATGCAGACCGGGGCTCAGTCCGCTTACGATCAAGTGCGCAGCCGAGTCACTGAAGCGGCAAACCAGCCCGATGCTCAGGCAAGATCAGCGGTCGATTCACCAGTCAACTCGTTCACGCAGTCCGCCAACGATGCGGCAGCACGCGCGGCGAGTTCCCTGCAAAACAGCTTCAGCCCCCAAGCCAATCCTAACGCCGCCAATCCCAATGCCGGACGTTCAGCGGCGCCCATCTCTCCGGATCCTTTGGCGGGCCGAGACAACCGCTGGGCAGACCTGTCGGCTCGTGCCGCAGCCACCGCCGGCCAAGCCGGGCCGTCAACGGACCCTGCCTCCCCAGCCGCTCACACCACGACGCCTTGGTCAAGTGGTGCCTCGCCTGGTCTAACTTCATCGAGTGCATTCTCCTCGGGCCTGTCCGCGTCGGGCCTCGCAGCCCCAGGATTCGCCGGAACGTCCCAGGCAAGCGATCCACGCTCGATATCGACTCCTTACTCGGGCGTGCCCAATGACTACGGCGCAACGGCCCCCCCCTCGCTGACTCGCGGCGTCAATACTCCCTCACTCCAACCGACGGATCCAAAATGGAGCGGCTATGGAACCAGCTCCAACTTTGGCACCCTGCCTGGCGGCTTGACCGCGCCAGGAGCGGGATTTGAGCCGGCGGCCGCACCAGCAACCGCAACGAATACCAACAGCACGTTAAACGATCCCCGTTACACGACCACTTCCAACGCGACGACCGCCGCTGGATACAGGCAAGATGCGGCTGGCAATTGGTACAACAGCAGCAACCAGCTTGTGAATCGTGATGGGCAACCGATCGATCGATTCGGCAATCGACTCGATTCAAACGGCTTCCCGGTTGATCAATACAACCGCCGAGTCGATGAGAACAATCGCGTTATCACGGATCCACTCCTCGCCCAAACCACGGCTCCACGCTCCCCCTATGCACCGGGCGGGAACACGACGAACACGGGGTCAAGCAGTTCGCCTTATGCGAATCTGCCTGCGTCGGGCACGCAGACATTCAACGCACCCTTTGCGGCGACCGCTGCGGATCAATTCGGCAGCACCAATCCTTATGATCCTAACGCCTACCTGCCCACCACCCTGCCGCAATCACCATATGGCCAAAACTTGAATGCGGCCCAGCTCGCGCAGCAGCAACTGGCTCAACAACAAACCGCTCAGCAGCTCGCCGAGGCCCAGCGACAATTGCTTCGGTACCAAGAACGCGACAAAGCCGAAACGAGACTAGTCAACTTTGATGACGACATTGGCAGCGCCAGCGATCTCCGTTCGACAAACGCCCAGCTTGCCGCGAAGGCGGAACGAGATCGAATCGCCGCAGCGGCGGCACTCACCAGCAAACCACGCAGCGTTGCGGCACAGCCGTTTTTCAACTTCGTGCTCTTGATCTCGTTGGTCGGAAATGCCTATCTCATCTTTGAGACGAACAATCTCCGGCGCAAATTTCGCAACATGATCAGCAGTGTTCGATCGTCCAAGATCATCACTCAGCCAGTGGCATGATGTTCAAACTTGAGTGCTACTTTCCGTTTTGATTTTGGACAACGCAACCTTCGATGGCATCGCGTTAAGCATAAGTGGTTCGTAGGCATCGCTCTACGGGTGTTGAATCAAGCCGTCTCTCGTTGTCAATCTGGACGCAGCATAAGTACGTCACGACGGATGCTGGTGACACGGTCGGCCTCTGAAAAAAGCGGGCCTCTCCTCATAAAGAGATGACGGAAATTCCAGGCATGAAGAAGCACTCTCAACCGACGCGATCACTTGACGCCCGGTGGTTCTGTTCGGCTCCCTTTTCGGCAGCTTTAATGTTCGCGATGATGCCCAGCGCTTGGGTGCTTGATGCAACGGCTCAAGGTCATCTCACTGAACTTTCCGCAATCATGGCGGAGCTTGATACAGACAGCCTTCAAGCGGCAAAGCAATTGCTTGCTCTTTGCGAACCTTTACCAGGCAACGAAGCGACGCTTGAATCCGCAGTCGTCCACTCCCTTGTCCTTGCCGCGCGAACCGTCGGACGGCAAGGACACTGGAGGGAATCGATTGACTTGCTCACGCGAGCACACCAGGCGGTGGTTGCAATGCCGAGGTCGAATGCAATCGACAACTCGTTATTGCATACGATTGACCTCGCGATCGCGTCGGCGGCAATGCAATGCGGGGATGGTGACCTAGCCATCAAGCATAGCGATGCGGTTGTCAAAGATTCCACTGCCCCGAATCAACATCGCGCTGCCGCTTACGCATTGTTAGTCAAAGCCTTTCAGATCGAAGCACGGTTCGATGAGGCTTCCCGAGTGCTCGCCGATGCAGCTTCCGCCAAAAATAAAAACATAGCTTCACCGCAACTCGCGGATGCGGCTTTGTTGCTGGGTACCCTGTCTTTGCAACAAAAAAATGCAAACGCGGCGAAGAAGGCCTTTCAAATTTACTTGGCGATCTCTCCTGAGGGCACGAAGGCGGTCGATGCCGTTTTGGGAGAGGCATGGGCGGCGGCGCTCGGAGCGGAAACGCCGGAACTTGCTGCCGAAAAATTGGTGAGCTTCGCAACACGATACCCTGCGCATCGCGATGCACCTTATGCGCTGCGAGCTTCGGCGACATGCTTTGATCAGGCAGACCAAACGGAACAAGCCGAGGTCGTTCGGCAGCAGTTGCTCGAATCCTACCCGAACAGCGATGCGGCCGTTGCGGTGCTTGATCGATATGCACAGGCCGGTGCGCCGTGGCCTGAAACGGTGCGTCATGTTTGGGAAGCACGACTCGCAACCACGACCGCTGCGTCGCCCGCGATACCAACGAATCAACTGGCGTTGGTGTTTAGCGAAGCGTTGCAATCCAGCGACGATGCTCTGTGGCAGGCCGCGGTCGCTTATTTGATCAAACACGATGTCGACGGGAGCCAGACCGACGCGACGTTGAAGCAATTTGCGACTCAACAACAGGAGGCACTCGCCGAGCATTTAGCGGTCGACTTGATCGCCCGTGCCGAAGGGGACGCTCCCTTGGATTCCCCGGCAGCAGCGGAAACTGCATGTCGCTGGGCGGGAACACAGGAGCGATGGACGATGCTTGCGCTCGCCGCCGATGAACTGGGGCCACCCAGCGAGTCATCTCATCGCAGCATAACGATTGATCGCATTTTGGCGGAGGCATTGATGCAAACTCAGCGCCCCTCCGAAGCGATGCCATGGTGGGATTGGTTGATCGAAGAACGAGGCGCCAGAGACTTTGCGACCCTGCTGCGTGGTGCAGAGACGGCTGTCGCTCACGGTGAATTAGAGATTGCGACCCAGCGGATCGCAGCCGCCAACGTCGTTGCGGGAGAGCTCGCGTTCAATCGCGAATTGGTCCGAATCTTATCTTCGGAGCTATCCATCCGCCGAGCGCGATTTGATGAAGCGAGAGAAACGCTGACGGAGATTGTTCGTTCACCCAATCCCTCGCCGACACTGCGTCCGCGAGCGCAATGGCTCATTGGCGAAACCTATTTCTTGCAGCAACGTTATGCCGATGCGATCGATGCGTACCGACGAGTCGACTTGATGGATACGGCCGGCCAGTGGGCACCCGCGGCGCTGCTTCAAGCGGGGAAATCATTTGAGAAGTTAGGCCGAAGCCGCGAGGCCGCAACCTGTTACACCGCCCTCTTAACGCGTTTCCGCGATTGGCCCCACGCCACCGTTGCCCAAACGAGGCTCGCAACACTAAGCCCATCCCCATCGATGGAAACGGCTCCGTTGCTTCGATAGGTGAAAAGCATTTGGGATCGGGTAGAAATCATGAAGCGACAAGAGGCAGACGATTTCTCGCCCGCCTCTTGAAGATGTTTACGCTGAATACTTCAGCGATCGATGATGGACGACTAGTCGCGGAAGCCGCCGCCGCCACCGCTGCGTGGTCCACGGTCGCGTCCACGTCCGCCACCGCCACCGCCACTTCCACCGCCATTGCTGCGGCGTGGAGGACGATCTTCGCTGCTGCGTTCGCCGCCACGGTCGTCTTCGGAAACCATGGCTGCCATTTCGTCTTCAAGACCAAGCTCTTCGAGCGCCTTGCGCCGGCTCAGCTTCACTCGGTCATGCTCGTCGACGTCGATGACAAGCACCTTCATCGAGTCGCCCACACCGACCACTTTGTCGACGCTGCTGATATAGCCGCTGGACAATTCGCTGATGTGCACCAAGCCATCGCGGCCTGGCAGAATCTCGACGAACGCGCCAAAGTCCTTGATGCTGCTGACAATGCCATCATAGATCTTGCCGATCTGGACCGTGGCGGTGCAGGCTTCGACCTGGCGCATCGCTTCGGCGGCGTTTTCCTTGTTCGTGCTGGCGACCAAGACGGTACCGTCATCATCCACCTCGATGACCGTGCCGGTCTTCTCTTGGATACTGCGGATGTTCTTGCCACCAGGACCGATGAGCGCACCGATCTTGTCGGGCGAGATCTTGGTGCGCAGCAATCGCGGCGCGGTGGGAGCCGTTTCACGACGAGGACGAGGAATGGTCGTCAACATCTTACGAAGGATTTCGATACGAGCTTCGCGTGATTGCTTCAACGTTGCCCGAATGATGTCGTCGTTGATCCCGGTGACCTTGAGGTCAAGCTGAATGCCGGTGATGCCGTTTTGGGTTCCGGCGATCTTGAAGTCCATGTCGCCGAAGTGATCTTCATCACCCAGAATGTCGGTCAACAAGCACCAATCGTCGTTTGATTTCCGAACCAAACCAACCGAGATCCCAGCGACGGGGTTGGTGATCGGAACACCGGCTGCCATCAGGCCAAGGGTGGCACCACAAACCGAAGCCATCGAGCTGCTGCCGTTGGATTCAAGAATGTCGCTGATCACGCGGATCGTATAGGGAAACTCTTCGGGCGAAGGAAGCACAGGCGCGACGCTGCGCTCGGCCAGTGCACCGTGACCGATTTCTCGACGTCCTGGTCCACGGATCGGGCGGCATTCACCGACGGAGTACGAAGGGAAGTTATAATCGAGCATGAACTTCTTGCTAAACTCTTCCTGCAAGCCATCCACTCGCTGCTCGTCACGCGAGGTGCCCAGGGTGATCGTCACGAGTGCCTGGGTTTCGCCACGCTGGAACAAGGCCGAGCCGTGAACACGTGGAAGCAGGTCGGTCTCGCAGTAGATCGGACGAAGACTGCTGCCATCGCGTCCATCGGGACGCGTGCCAGCGGAGATCAGGTCGCGAACGACCTTTTCTTCCAACTCGTGCCAGACTGACTTGAACCGACTCACTTCGACGGCGCCCGGTGCACCTGCGTCAGGAATGACTTCGCTCATCGCGCGATCGCGAAGGGCTCGCACGGCGGCGGCGCGATCTTGCTTGCCGGTTGTCTGTTTAACCGATTTAAAGTCACTGTAGTAAGCGTTGTTCAACCGGTCCATCAACCCGTCATCGGGCGGTGCAATGTATTCGATCTTGGTTGGGTTGACCTTGCGGTAAAGCTCTTCCTGAAGGTCGATAACTTCGCGGATGGCGTTGTGGGCGAAGTGAATCGCTTCCATCATTTCGTCTTCTGGCATTTCTTGCGCGAAGCCTTCGATCATGGCCACTTGATCGCGTGAGCCGCTGACAATCATGTCAAGCTCGCTGCCTTCGAGATCGCTGTGCGATGGGAACGCAACCAAATGGCCGTCAATCTTGCCAACGCGAACCGATGCGATCGGGCCTTGGAAAGGAAGCGGGCTGATGAGCAGTGCTGCGGCAGCACCGTTCATCGCAAGCACGTCGCCATCATGCTGCATATCGCTTGCAGCAACAAATGCTTGAACCTGGACTTCTTCGATGTAGCCCTTGGGGAAAAGCGGGCGGATCGGACGATCCATCAAGCGGCTGGCGAGCGTTTCTTTTGTGCTTGGGCGGCCTTCTCGCTTCAAAAAACCGCCGGGGAATTTGCCGGCGGCGGCGAGTCTTTCTCGGTAATCACAGGTGAGCGGGAAAAAATCGATTCCCGGGCGGGCGGTACCGTTGGCAACCGCGGTGATCACAACCGTTTCACCGTACTGCACGATGACGCACGCGGCGGCTTGTTTGGCAAGCTGGCCGGTTTCGAACGACAACACTTGGTTGCCGATTTTCTTTTCAACACGAATTTTCTGCGGATTCATTTCTTCTTTGTCCTTTACTACACCAACAAACACATTTTCAAACGATAAGAATCGCCAATATTTCAACATTCGACGCGGCTCGGAACCTACGTCCGCCACTTCTACCCAGACTTGCGGGCGTGCTAAAAACAGCACCAAACAACGCAATTTGACCGAGCAAGAACCACTTCGTTTTCTCCACGGCAGAAACAATCGCTGTGATTCGCAGAATTCGTACTCCTTCGACAAAAGCGAATATGACTCGCTCTGTTAATCGCATCCCGCGATGGCTCATGCCCTGAAGGCACTCGAGGAGACCGTGACCAACCGCAGAATGCGGTCGACAACTGGACCACGCGCGAGACAGATTCACTCGGCATGAGCGAGCATCGGCGAAACCGCCAAAACTCGCATTCGTGCCTGTAAAAACAAAAAACAGCGTAATTACTTGCGGATACCGAGAGTACCGATGATGTCCAGATAACGCTGTGGATCGTTTCCACGCACGTAATCGAGCAATCGGCGGCGGCGGCTAACGAGACCAAGCAGGCCACGACGCGACGAGTAGTCGCGGCGATGGGTTCGCATGTGTTCCGTCAAGCCATTGATACGTTCGGTCAATATTGCAATTTGCACTTCTGGGGACCCAGTGTCCGCGTCCGTGTGACGAAATTCGCCAATTACAGTCTGCTTACGCTCTTTCGAGATAGTCATTCAGTCTCATTCCCGTCAAAATCATTGGATTCAAGGACTTAATTCTATCTATCCTGGCTCACGATGCAACGGCAAATTCAGCCGCGTCTGGATGGCTCAAATCGCCCAGCTTGCTTTAAGTACTCAATCACCTCGCCGGCAAGCTCAACCGCTGAGCCTCCCGAACCGCCATTGAGGTGAATTTCCGGCCGATCGGGAGCCTCGTACGGATCGCTAATGCCGGTAAAATTTTTGATCTCACCGGCTCGCGCCTTCTTATACAAACCCTTTGGGTCCCGCTGTTCACAGATCTCTATCGGCGTGTCGACGAAAACTTCGACGAAGTCGCCTGGGCTTCCGGACGATTCAATTTGCCGACGCACGCGTGCACGATCGATCCGATAAGGGCTCACAAAAGCTGTCAACACCATCAGGCCCGCGCTGACGAACAAACCGCTGACCGCCGCCACGCGTCGGATGTTTTCTTCGCGATCGATGGCTGCGAAGCCGAGTCCGAATCGGTCGGCAAATGCCTGCCCATGCTCGCCGGCGAGCACCTGCGGCGGCGCACACAGGCCATGACGAACATTGTCGCCGTCAAGCAGCTTTGTCGTCGCGCCTCGCTTCAGCATCATTTCGTCGATCGCGTTGGCAATCGTGCTTTTTCCGCAACCGCTTAAACCGGTCAACCAAACCACGGTGCCGCGTTGCCCGAGCTTCTGCTCCCGATCGGCTCGAGACACCTCGGTCGGATGCCAAACAATATCTTCAGGACGAGTCATGCAAAAAGTTTGTCGGCGTTAAGAGTTGCGTCTGATCGCCACCCCTGGAATGGATGGCGCGAGGTTAACCGCCGAGCATAATCGATGAATGGATTTTCGGTACTGGTCGATGCAAATGACCAGTCAATTCACGTCCGGAGTAGCCATTTCCATATCGGTAGCAGTAAACGCCTGCTCGGAAACGAGCGGTTCACCTGCTCGCTAGGCCTCGCAGCGCAACAGATACCGTCCTGGGGTCAACGGGGCGTCGAGTCCGAGCTCCAGTGCGGCCGAGCTTTTGGGCATCAACCAGCGTCCGAAGCCGACTGGAATCAAAGTCCGGCGCCCTGACTTATCGATGATCAAAGGTCGCGTCTGGATCGGCAGGTGTGTGTCACCGACATTCTCTAACCGCGTGCGAAAGCTGTGATACGGATTCGACGGATCCCATTGCAGGGGCGACATGGAGACATTCGGATCGGGCCCTGCGGCAAGCAAGATCGCCAGCGGCAATTCTCGCGAGACCTGATCATCTCGTCCCGTACTGCTCGCCTCGACTCGCACCACTCCGTAATCGAGCGACCTCGTATCGGCGGGATTTGTTCGGAGCGTGAGGGAAACTTTTCAGCTGCTTGACGGCGACAGTTGGAATTCGTTGGGCTGGATCAATACGGCGCCGATCTCGAGTCCACTCGCAGACACCGCTTTCAAAACGATCGTTTTGGTTTCTTTCGCATTGTTTTTGGTTCTGCTTGGATTTTAGTGGCAAGGGTGAGGTTCGATTTCGGTCTTTCGACCTCGGAACAGGGCGGTGGATTTTTGCAGGCATCGGCTCCTGCGTCCCATGATTTGGGAGCAGACGTTGAAACGTGGTACTCTCGTCAGTGCCGGGAAAAACCGACT
>Ga0105050_10007801_pt1 | contig 12608 bp, 10 predicted proteins | sample FRY01_FD_78088 | JGI IMG/M metagenome (GOLD analysis project Ga0105050, IMG submission 78088) | Freshwater microbial communities from Lake Fryxell liftoff mats and glacier meltwater in Antarctica - FRY-01 | ecosystem: Environmental > Aquatic > Freshwater > Ice > Glacier meltwater ... | reverse complement strand
GAACTCTCCACGGCACTGGTAACAAAAGCTAATTCCCAGCCTTCCTCAATCATAGTATTAATTTTTGATGAAATTATAGCATCATTAGCGGCGATATTCTGAAAACGAATACCTGCTATGTTGTAAAAGTTTAACAACTTAGTTTCATCAAAATCTCTTACTCTAATTTCATCTCGATCAGATTTGTTTCTAGTGTTGTCATCTTCTGTTTGCGTAGTGGTGTATTCTTTATAGTCCTTATCCTCGTTAGCACTGATGATTCTAGAACGACCAAGACCACTCGGCACAATAGATTCTACGCTTGTAATCACTTTAAATTGTTGACTGTACCCCTCAGCGTAAAAAGCGAATAAAATACCTACACTTCATAAAATTTTTTTCATGTTATAAAATTTATGGTTTTTTTTGTTTTTGAAATTTTTTAGAAGCCAATGGGCTAAAAATTATTTCGGATTAACATATAAAATAAAGGTAATAACTAAATCATTTAAATAGCTAATGGTTTTTAGGTATTTTTGATGGTATTTAAAAACAATTAAGTAAAAGGGCTATGAGCTATAAAAGTTGTTATTTTGTAGTTTGTAAATTGTAAAAATTTTTAATGAAAGGAGTTGTTTATAAATCTACTGGAAGTTGGTACACTGTCAAATCAAAAGATGGTGATTTTTATGAATGTAGAATTAAAGGGAAATTCAGAATTCAAGGTATAAAAAGCACCAATCCGGTGGCTGTTGGTGACGTAGTTACTTTCGATATAGAAAAAATTGGTGATGAAACCATTGGTATTATCACTAAAATTGCGGAGCGAAAAAATTATATTATTCGTAAATCTGTTAACTTATCTAAGCAAACCCATATTATTGCTGCTAATTTAGATCAGGTTTTTGTCATGATTACCTTAAACAATCCCCCAACTTCTACCAGTTTTATCGATCGTTTCTTGGTAACTTCTGAAGCCTACCATATTCCAGCGATTTTGTTGTTTAATAAGGTAGATAGTTACAATGAAGAAGAATTGGGAGAAATAAAATATTTAGCCGCGTTGTATCGGAATATTGGCTATACCTGCATTGGGATTTCGGCGGCTACTGGTAAAAATATTGATCAAGTAAAAGCCTTAATGATTGGGAAAATAAGTATGTTTTCTGGTCACTCTGGCGTTGGTAAATCAACTTTAGTAAACACCATACAACCCAAATTATTCTTAAAAACAACAGAAATTTCAGAACAGCATTTACAAGGTCAACATACGACCACTTTCGCCGAAATGTTCGATTTAGAAATAGGAGCTCAAATTATTGATACGCCAGGAATAAAAGGTTTCGGGATTGTGGACATGGAAAAAGAAGAAATTGGCAATTATTTTCCGGAGTTTTTCAAATTAAAACAATATTGTAAATTTAATAACTGCCTGCATTTAGAGGAGCCCTACTGCGCTATTAAAGAGGCTTTAGATAAGGATGAAATTGCTTGGAGCAGATACCGCAGTTATGTGCAAATGGTTACAGGCGAAGAAGAAAATTACAGAACAGATATTTACGGAGAAAAAAAGTGAGAGCAGTTCTACAAAGAGTTTCAAGAGCAAGTGTTCGAGTTGAGGGCCAACTAATTTCAGAAATTGAAAACGGACTCCTTATTCTATTAGGAATTGAAGATGCAGATACGCAAGAAGATATAGTTTGGTTAGCGCAGAAAATTACAAATCTTAGAATTTTTAATGATTTAGCTGGGGTGATGAATACCTCTATCCTAGAAAATGCTGGGGATGCCATTGTCGTAAGTCAGTTTACTTTACATGCAACCACAAAAAAAGGTAATAGACCCTCTTATATTAAGGCAGCAAAACCTGATATTGCCATTGCGCTTTACGAGCAATTTGTAGCACAGTTGCAAATTAATATAGGAAAAAAAGTAGGTACTGGAGTTTTTGGTGCAGATATGAAAGTCGATTTATGCAATAATGGTCCTGTGACTATTGTAATAGATACCAAGAATAGAGAATAAAATATAAGATTATGAACATAACAAACGCACAAAAAGAAGTTGATGATTGGATTAAGGAACACGGCGTTCGTTATTTTAATGAACTCACCAATATGGCGCAACTTACCGAAGAAGTAGGCGAGGTAGCCCGTATTATTGCACGCCGATATGGCGAACAAAGTGAAAAAGAATCAGACAAATCCAAGGATTTAGGTGAAGAATTGGCAGATGTGGTGTTCGTAGTGCTTTGCTTAGCCAACCAAACGGGTATAGATTTACAACAAGCCTTTGATAAAAAGTTGGCTTTGAAAACAAAACGCGATCACGACCGGCATCAGAATAATAAAAAGCTAGAGTAAAGGCATTTTTCGGTAAATGGAATATGTTTAAAAGACTTCTAATTGTATATTTACAGCTTGATTTTTTTCGAAAATAAAAATATTATAACAGCTACTATTTTGAAACTACACTTAAGTTCGCCAACAAAAAACCTAATAAAAGCGATCATTAAAATTACAGGTTCTAAAAGTGAATCGAATCGTATTTTATTGTTGCAAGCGTTGTATCCTAATGTAAAAATTGAAAACACCTCAAATTCTGATGATGCTCAAGTCATGCAAAAAGGACTTAAACAAAGCAATGGTGAAATAGATATTCATCACGCAGGTACAGCAATGCGATTTTTAACCGCTTATTTTGCTACACAAGAAGGCAAAGAAGTTGTTTTAACAGGATCACAACGAATGACAGAACGCCCTATTGGTGTTTTAGTCGATGCTTTGAGAAGTTTAGGTGCGGATATAAGTTATGTTAAAAATGATGGTTTCCCTCCTTTGAAAATTAAAGGTAAAAAAATAACAAAACAAAGGGTTTCACTTCCAGCGGATATTAGCAGTCAATATATTTCTGCTTTACTATTAAACGCATCTAGCTTAGAAAACGGATTGGAAATTGAGTTGATTGGTAAAATCACTTCTGTTCCCTATATAAAAATGACACTCGCTTTATTATCCCAATTACATATTGAAAATTCTTTTGAAGGAAATACTATTATAATCTTACCCAAAAAAGAAGTGGCCTCAAACACTTTAGTGGTGGAATCCGATTGGAGTTCCGCATCTTACTTTTACAGTATTTGCGCACTCGCTGACATCGGTTCTGAAATCACCTTATCTGCCTATAAAGAAAACAGCCTTCAAGGCGATAGCGTTTTAGCGATAATTTATAAGAGTTTTGGGGTAGAAACTATTTTTGAAGACCATAACGTAATCCTTAAAAAAACAGCAAAACATCAAACAGGGATAATAGAGGTAGATTTGGCCAACGCCCCAGATATTGCTCAAACCATAGCCGTGAGTGCTTTCGGACTAAGAATGCCATGCCATTTAACAGGTTTACATACCCTGAAAATTAAAGAAACAGATCGTCTGGAAGCACTAAAAACAGAATTATCAAAACTTGGTGCCAATATTTCAGTAACAGACAAAACGCTTACATTAAGCACTTCTAAAGATATAATCGACAATATTTCAATAGACACTTATAACGACCATAGAATGGCCATGGCTTTTGCGCCTCTAGCTTTAAAAACTTCAATATTGATAAACGATGCCGAAGTAGTTTCAAAATCTTATCCCGATTTTTGGGACGATATGAAATCCGTTGGACTTAATGTGAAAATGAACTAATGTGAAAATGTAGCAAGGTATAAATTTTATATGAGTGTTAATTAGTGAAATTCGTGTCAAATTATAATGTAACGATGTTGATTTGAAGATGTTTTTAATGTGAAAATTTACCAATGTTTCAATTTTGAAATGATCAATGTGGAAATGATTTAATTCACTAAGCACGAACTCAGTAATTAACTATTTCACCCAAATCCTAGCTCTCAAAAATATAAACACGTATTTACTTGACAACGCCCTATTGATGATAGTATCTTTGCAATTACATTAATAATAATTAAAAAGACTACATGAAACTTCCGTGCCAAGGATTTATAACTCAAGGCAATGGTTATTTGAATGTTACATATGAACCTTAAAAAACTATAAAAATAAACACATGAAATTATCCGGTTTTAACTTTGAACTTCCTGAAGAACTTTTAGCAGAATACCCAGCAGAAAATAGAGATGAATCTAGATTGATGGTTATTCACAGAGCCACAGGTAAAATTGAACATAAAATATTCAAAGATATGATTGATTATTTCGATGAAGGTGATATCATGGTGTTGAATAATACCAAAGTATTCCCAGCTAGACTTTATGGTAATAAAGAAAAAACAGGGGCGCGGATTGAAGTTTTCTTACTAAGAGAATTAAATGAAGAGCAACGTCTTTGGGATGTTTTAGTGGATCCTGCACGTAAAATAAGAATTGGAAATAAATTGTATTTCGGTGATGATGATACCTTGGTAGCTGAGGTTATTGACAATACAACTTCTAGAGGTAGAACTCTTCGTTTTTTATATGATGGTTCTTATACTGATTTTAGAAAAAAATTAAAAGATTTAGGTGATACTCCGTTGCCAAAATACATTAAAAGAGAAACGGAAGCGGAAGACGCAGAACGTTACCAAACTATTTATGCAAAGCATGAAGGAGCGGTTGCAGCCCCAACTGCGGGTTTACACTTCTCTAAACATTTATTAAAACGTTTAGAAATTAAAGGAATTGACTTTGCAGAGCTTACTTTGCATATTGGTTTAGGTACTTTTAACCCTGTAGAGGTCGAAGATTTGTCAAAACATAAAATGGATAGTGAAGAGCTTATCATAGATGAAAAAGCCACCAAAATAGTAAACAACGCTAAAAAGAATAAAAAAAGAATCTGCGCTGTGGGTACTACGGCGATGCGTGGTTTAGAAAGTGGCGTATCTTCTCAGCGAACTCTAAATACTTTTGAGGGTTGGACGAATAAATTTATTTTCCCTCCTTATGATTTTAGTATTGCCACTTGTATGATCACCAATTTTCACTTGCCAAAATCGACCTTGTTAATGATGGTTTCAGCATTCATGGGGCACGATTTAATGAAAAAAGCATACAAAGAAGCCATATTGGAGCAGTATAAATTTTATTCTTATGGCGATGCCATGTTGATCATTTAAAATTGAAAAAGAATCAAGACAGCAACGCTTAAAGATTATAGAATAAAGACTATTATTTTTAAACCTGAATAATTACAAATTATAAATATTGAACACTACATCCTGTTTTTGTCTTTATAAATTCTAGACTAAGCGGGATTTTTTAATACACCATTTATTTGTGGAAAGCATTCAAAAGAAAGACATCCGAGCCTTAACGCAAGAACAATTGCGGGAATTTTTTGTAGCCAATGGCGACAAGGCTTTTCGTGGTAATCAGGTGTATGAATGGCTTTGGAAGAAATCAGCACACTCCTTTGATGTCATGACGAGCTTATCTAAAGAAACCAGAGAAAGCCTAGAACGCCATTTTGTAATCAACCATATTAAGGTCGATGTAATTCAGAGAAGTAAAGATGGCACTATAAAAAATGCAGTTCGGTTGCATGACGATTTGGTCGTGGAGTCGGTATTAATTCCCACAAAAACAAGAACTACCGCTTGCGTTTCCAGTCAAGTTGGCTGTAGTTTAGATTGTAAATTTTGTGCTACTTCGCGCTTAAAACGAATGCGAAACTTAAATCCTGATGAAATTTATGATCAGGTAGTCGCAATTGATAATGAAAGTAGGTTGTATTTTGATAGGCCTTTGAGTAATATTGTTTTTATGGGGATGGGCGAACCTTTAATGAATTATAATAACGTGCTAAAAGCGATAGAAAAGATAACTTCTCCTGAAGGATTAGGGATGTCGCCAAAACGTATTGTTGTTTCTACTTCTGGTGTTCCAAAAATGATCCGTAAAATGGCTGATGATGAGGTTAAATTTAAGCTAGCCGTATCTTTACACTCCGCCATAGATGCCATTAGAACGTCCATAATGCCGTTTAATGCCAATTTTACCCTCGCAGATTTGAGAGAATCTTTACAATATTGGTATGCCAAAACAAAAAGTAGAATCACCTATGAATATGTAGTTTGGGATGGCATTAACGATACCCAAAAAGATGTGGATGCTTTGGTAGATTTCTGCAAATTTGCACCTTCAAAGGTTAATTTAATAGAATATAACCCTATTGATGATGGGCAATTTCAACAAGCTTCAAATGAGGCTATTGATATGTATGTGTATACTTTAGAGAAAAATAATATTGCCGTTACGGTTCGCCGTTCTCGCGGAAAAGATATTGATGCGGCATGTGGTCAATTGGCCAATAAATCTTAAAGCAAGCGTTAATCAAAGTAAATAGTTTACCCTAGCTCGATTAATGTTGTAGAATAGTCTTTTCTGCTTCCTTTTTTGTTAATTTTGTAGTTATCAATCCACAAACCCATTAGGGGATAAAAGCTAGTGAAAATAGTAGCTCAAATAAAAGAACCCATCGCGATGGAAATGGAACTTTTCGAAAAAAAGTTCTATGAATCCATGTCTTCAAAGGTGGCTTTATTAAACAGAATCACCTATTACATCGTCAATAGAAAAGGCAAGCAAATGCGACCTATGTTTGTTTTTCTAACGGCTAAAATGCTTAATAATGGTGAGGTAAACGAAAGAACTTATAGAGGTGCTGCAGTAATAGAACTTATCCACACCGCTACTTTAGTGCATGATGATGTGGTAGACGAAAGCAACAAACGCCGTGGTTTTTTTTCAATCAATGCCCTTTGGAAAAATAAAATTGCCGTTTTAGTAGGTGATTATTTACTGTCTAAAGGATTGCTGTTGTCTATTGATAATGGTGATTTTGATTTGCTTAAAATCATCTCTGTTGCCGTTCGTGAAATGAGTGAAGGCGAACTGTTACAAATAGAAAAAGCCCGTCGATTAGATATTACTGAAGATATTTATTACGAAATTATCCGTCAAAAAACAGCAACCCTTATCGCAGCGTGTTGTAGTTTGGGAGCTTGCTCTGTGAAGCCAGAAACCGATGCTATTGAAACCTTCAGAAAATTCGGAGAGTATTGTGGAATGGCTTTTCAGATCAAAGATGATTTGTTTGATTACGGTGAGGAACAAATTGGTAAACCAACAGGAATTGACATTAAGGAGCAAAAAATGACCTTGCCCTTAATTCATGTTTTGAACAAATGCACAAAGCAAGAAAAAGCATGGTTGATCAATTCTATTAAAAATAAAAATAAAGATAAAAAACGGGTAAAAGAAGTGATTGCTTTTGTGAAAAATAATGGTGGACTTGATTACGCCGTGGCTAAAATGTTGGCTTTTAAAGACGAAGCTTTGAGCATTTTAGTAAATTATCCTGAATCAGCATATAAAAATTCACTAGAACTTATGGTGAATTACGTAGTAGAGCGAAAAAAATAAATATTTTATACTGTTCATTATCAATTACTTAAAATTATTTCCTTATCTTTTTTAAAAAAAAGGTCTGTGCCTAGGCAACCTTTTTAAATTAACTCTCGTCTATCTTTATAGAATCCAAAACCAAAAGTGTTGAAAATTATACCTTTTTATACCAACGAAAAGCAGCTGATAAAAAAGGCTATCTCTGGAAATCCTGAGGCTCAAAAATATTTGTATGAAAAGCATGCCTCTAAAATGTTGAGCATTTGTCGGCAGTATATTAAAGATATAGCTTTTGCCGAAGATGTTATGATTATGGGTTTTGTGAAAGTATTTAAATATTTGGACACCTTTAAATTTAAAGGAAGTTTTGAAGGCTGGGTGCGCAGAATCATGGTTCGTGAGGCAATAACCCACCTTCGTAAAAATCAATTTGTAGTTTTTGATGATCAGGTCTTTGATAGAAATACCCATCAGCAGATTGAAACAGCATCGGAAATTGATTTAGAAGAAATACAAGGGCTGATTGATAAGCTCCCTGAAGGATATAAAATGGTATTTGTGATGTACGCAGTTGAAGGTTATAAACACGCAGAAATTGCGGAGATGTTACAAATTTCTGAAGGCACCTCAAAATCGCAATTATTTAAGGCAAGAGAAATACTGCAAGAGCAGTTAAAAGAAACAAAAAAAATAGGGTATGGCACCAATTAAATTCGAAGAAGATATAAAACATAAGTTTGAAGGGCGTAAAATACAAGCTTCAGCTCAGGCTTGGGAAAAAATCTCAGGGCAATTAAATACTACTAGTAGTAGTACTAGTACTAGTACTACTACTACTACTACTACTACTACTACTACTACTACTACTACTACTACTGCCAATACCAAAAAAGGTGGTTACCGATGGTATGCTATTGCAGCAAGTGTAATAGGACTGTTGATAGCGACTCTATTGTTTTTCAATGCTGGCAAAGAATCAGTTATTCAAGGGATGCCTATTGTAAATACACCGCAGAATAACATAAACAAGGAACTGCAGCAGTCTAAAGAGAAGCAGATCAATGCATTCGATACCAAAGAAACGATGGTAAATAACACTGATGATAATTTGCAAAACATTAAAAAAGTTAATTTAGGAGCTGTACATAAAAGCACTTCTGAAAATGAAGCGATTGCAGTAATCATTAAGGATTTAAACGAACCTAAATTACGACAAGAAAATGAGGCCAATCAAGAAATTAATATACTCATTAATGAAAAAATAAATGCTATAGTGGCAAGAGTGGATGCCTTAGCGCTGCAAAACTCAACAGTAACGGATTCCCAAATTGATGCTCTTTTACGAAAAGCCCAAGACGAAATTTTAGCTCAGAAAATCTTTAAAAACTTTAATAGCGTTGATGCTATGGCATTATTAAATCAAGCAGAAACGGAATTAGATTTATCGGTTCGAGATCAACTTTTTGAAGCTTTAAAAAGTGGCTATTTAAAAGTTAGAACGGCTGTGGCGGATCGCAACAAGTAAAAAATCAATATCATTTTATTCATAAAAAAACAACTCCTGCAAACTGCGATTTGTAAAGGAGCAGGGCCGAGTTTATTCATCAATTAATCATCAAAAAATAACTATTATGAACATCAAATTTAAGTACATCACAATTTTATTGCTAGCTTTTGCCATACAAACCGCTATCGCACAAGAAAAAGAAAAGTTTCAAACTAAAGTAGAGCAACTAAAAAAACTCAAAACCGAAATTACTTTTCAGGAGAAAGAAGCATTAAAGGTTGAAATTGAAGAAATTAATAAACGTTTAGAAAATAAACAAATTACCCAGAGTGAAGCGCAAACTCTGAAAGAAGAAGCTGCTAAAAAAAGAGCCTTAAACATTGAAAATAGACTGAGTATTTTAGATAATCAAATTGCTTTGATAGAACGAAATGATGGTCAAGTATTAGTTATTGACACAATTGGTTATTTAGGTGGGATAGAAATTGGATTTGGGCATGAAGATGTGAATAACAATAAGTTATTTGGTCTTAAATATACCAAAGGTAATAAGAACGCTAAGGTGAAATATGACGTTAAAACATACTCAGATTTAGTAGTGGCTGTAGGTCTCAACAACGCCATTATCGATGGGCAAATCTTAGACGACTCGCCGTATAAAATAGGTGGAAGTCGGTTTTTTGAGCTAGGTTGGCAATGGCGAACTCGTGTTTTGGAAAACTCTAATTTTCTGCGCTTTAATTACGGTTTCTCTTTTCAATTTAATGGGTTAAAGCCTAAAGACAACCGCTATTTTGTTAATAATAATGACGAAATAGTATTAGAAGAGTTTGGATTAGATTTAGATAAGGCAAAATTAAGAATGGATAATTTAGTATTCCCATTTCATTTTGAATTTGGTCCTTCAAAAATCCGAGAAAATAAAGATTCCATTCGCTATAGCTTAGATAAAAAGTTTAGAGTAGGTCTTGGAGGCTATGGTGGCTTTAATCTTGGAACACGTCAAAAATTAAAGTACGAAAGAGACGGTGAAAATGTAAAAGACAAATTCAAAAGAGATTATAATACCAGTAATTTAATTTATGGACTAAGTGCTTATGCTGGCTTCGGTGGCACAACGCTATACATGAAATACGATTTAAACCCCATTTTTCAGGATGCCTTGGTGGAGCAGCGAAATATTTCTTTAGGATTACGATTTGATTTGTAAATTTTCAAGGGATGAATATTAAAATATGGAAATGTAACAATGAAAAAGAGTTCAAGTTCAAAAATAGGGTTTTAAAAATCTGATTAATTCTGATAGCTGAGTATTTGGCTTACGCTGAATATAAACTGCGTAGAAATCTTAAAATGTTTAATGTGCTAAGGAATGAATGGAGGAAGCTCAATTTTAATTCAGGCAAACTCATGCACGGCGTATCGTAATAAACGTTTCTGAGACTAAGTATCATTTTTGCCTTAAATTCTGGTTCAACTTTGTACGAATAGTTGCCACTAACTACAATGGTATTTAGGGGCGTTTTGGGCAAATGAAGTAATATCAATAAATAAGGTGATAAGACAAGCAAAATTTTTTCATGTGTAAGATGTTTTTTTCAATGGATAGTTTAGTCAAGCAATCGTAAAGATAAAATACGCCGCAATCGAGCAAATACCCGCAATAATGCCAACAATGCCCAATTTTCCTTGTTTTGATGCAAATTTAGCACGGAGTGCACCTGCTTTTTCTTTCGCGTCTGCATTTGTTGATGAAAAGTACTAGTTGATCAATCCAAAACCAAGCATAAAACCTTAGTTAGCCGATACAATATTACTTATAATAAAGTTAATCCACCAAATTGGTGCTGATGTCAACCAACCAATATTTATAATGGCGCTGATAATTCCCCAAATACCCCAGAAGCAAAAAACTATACCAATCCAAGCTGGGTAAGACTCAATTTTTTTTAAAAGTTCTTTGACATTTGATTTTTTTGATAATAGTAAAGATGGTAATGCAATGATACTTTATAAGTCTAGTGCAATTCCCCAGGGCATAATTTTTATTTTAAAGTTTATTTTTATTTGATTAAAATTTCTGACACAAAGAAGTGGAGAAATCTAGGCTAAATTTACCCTTACAATAGTAAAAATACGACCTCTGAAAACTGGTGTAGGTTTGGGTTTACACGATATAGCCGTTAGATATTTGTAAAACAAAAAAGATTATAAAATTTTCGTAAATTTGAACTCTAGCGAAAATTAGTTGTGTTTGTGAATTCCTTAAAATCTTTCGGATTTTGCTTTGTAAAAAAACATGACTATTTCACTCTTATTAAGAACCCAAGGAACAATTTGATTTCAAAAACCACAATCGACCAAGTATATGAAACCGCCCGCTTAGAGGAGGTGATTGGCGATTTTGTACAATTAAAAAAATCAGGTGCTAATTATAAAGGCCTAAGTCCGTTTACCGATGAACGTTCGCCTAGTTTTATGGTAAGTCCTGTAAAGCAAATCTGGAAAGATTTTAGTAGCGGAAAAGGAGGAAATGTAGTAGCCTTTTTAATGGAACACGAGCATTTTACCTATCCTGAGGCTATAAAATATTTAGCCAAAAAGTACAATATTGAGATAGAAGAAACCGAGCAAAGCAATGAGCAAAAAGAGCAGGCAGATGAGCGTGAAAGCATGTATTTGGTATCTGAATTTGCCCAAAAGTACTTTTCAGAAATTTTATGGAAAAACGAGTTAGGCAAGGCCATTGGTCTCAGCTATTTTAAGGAGCGTGGCTTTACCGATGAAACCATAAAAAAATTTGCGCTAGGCTATTGTTTAGACCAATGGGATGCGTTTACCAACGCTGCATTAGAAAAAGGCTATCAATTAAAATATTTAGAAAGCACCGGTTTATCTATAGTCAAAGAAGGCACTGAAAACCCTGCAAACAACAAAAAGTTCGATAGGTTTAAAGGGCGAGTTATGTTTCCTATTCAATCTTTGAGCGGGCGAGTTCTTGGTTTCGGAGGGAGAATTTTAACAAACGATAAAAAAGCCGCTAAGTATTTAAATTCGCCAGAAAGCGATATTTATCATAAAAGTAAGGTTTTGTATGGTATTTTTCATGCCAAACAAGCCATAGCGAAAGAAGATAACTGTTATTTGGTAGAAGGTTACACCGATGTAATTCAGTTCCATCAACGCGGTATAGAAAATGTGGTGGCCTCGAGCGGAACGGCTTTGACACCAGAACAAATTCGTTTGATAAACCGACTTACCAAAAATATTACGGTTTTGTTTGATGGCGATGCAGCGGGTTTGCGAGCATCGTTGCGGGGGATTGACCTTATTTTAGAGCAGGGAATGAATGTAAAAGTATGTTCTTTTCCAGAGGGCGAAGATCCCGATAGTTTTGCGAAGAATAATAATTTAGAAGAACTTACAGAATTTTTAAAAATAAATTCTAAAGATTTTATCCAGTTTAAAGCTTCTTTGCTGATGAAAGAAGCCGACAACGATCCTATAAAAAGAGCCGATACCGTTCGGGATATTGTTAACAGTATTGCTAAAATTCCTGATCGCATTCAAAAGGAAATCTATATTCAAGAATGTGCTAAAATCATGAATATTTCTGAGGCAGTATTGTTCAATACCTTAGCTCAGATTACTAAAAAAGATATTTCAGATGCAAACCAAAAAGTAAAAGAAACGCAAAAAGCTTTTGATGTG
>Ga0105050_10007795_pt1 | contig 12619 bp, 25 predicted proteins | sample FRY01_FD_78088 | JGI IMG/M metagenome (GOLD analysis project Ga0105050, IMG submission 78088) | Freshwater microbial communities from Lake Fryxell liftoff mats and glacier meltwater in Antarctica - FRY-01 | ecosystem: Environmental > Aquatic > Freshwater > Ice > Glacier meltwater ... | reverse complement strand
GCGAGATCATTGTTGCGGACGGCCATAGCGGGTCTGTCGGTTCAGCAATCAGCAAAGGCGGTGATGGTTGCCGCTTCGTCGCGTTTGATGTTCTTGCTGTCTCTGGTACTGATGTCACGCACGAACCGTGGTGGACAAGACGCGAAATGCTTGACACTATTGCGCTTGGGTTCGAGTTCGGTCACAACCTTGTTGTTGCTACTACTCCGGTTAGCGATGTGAGCCAGTCTGTTCTGAACAAGTGGATTGACGCTGGTGCTGAGGGCGCTGTGTGCAAAGCGCCCGGATCGCGTTACCTGCCCGGAAAGCGCACACGGGAATGGTTGAAACTGAAGGCGGTTACGACAGCGGACGCGATTGTGATTGGGTTTGAGCGCGGTAAGGGCCAGAGTAACGGCCACTTGAACGCCGCAATGTTGCTGAGGATGTGCGACACGGGTACGGAAACTAGCTGTGGTCTTGGTAGTTGGTGCGAGGACGCGACCGCTAATGAGAAAAACTGGATTGGTCGGCGTGTTGAGTTGAAGTGTTATGGACGGTTCGAGACTGGATCGCCTCGTCACCCGGTCTTTCTGCGGTTCCGCGATGATCTTGAATCTCTCACGGGAGACACTTTACAAAAAGCTTGATGTGTGCGAAACTAAGGACACAACCAAACCAACAACACGGAGGTGGCAATGAGTATGAACGTGTCGTGGCGTGGTGCGATCGAGTTCGCTGGCTTTCCGGTGAACGTCGCTTTGTACCAGCGCGTCAAGAAACAACGGAACGAATCGTTCCGTAACCTTGCTCCGTCAGGGCAACCGGTGAAGTCGAAGTCTTTCGATCCGGTGACTGACGAAGAAGTGTCGTCTGATCTGATTCGCAAAGGTGTCCAGATCAAGGGCGGCAAAGCACCGGAGTTCGCGGTGATGACAGTCGAAGCGTTGGAGCAGATCAAGAACGGTGTGAAAACTGTTGTTGCTTCCGCTAACCAGTTTGTTCCTGTCTCTGAACTTGACCTAAGTTTGGCGATAGACCGCTTCGCGGTGCGACCTGATGACAAGGTTGCTGGTGCTGACCAGTCAGTCAACATCATCTGGAACGGCTTACGTTCGCGTGATCTTGCGTACGTGTCTCAGATGAGTTTGAGCGGCGGTCACGATGGTGTTCTTGTCTTGTACCCTGACGCAACCGGCTTGTGGGGAGTGATGCTCCCGTTCGAGGACGAGTTGTACGAAGTGCCTGAGTACGAGTTCACTGAGGACGACAAGGCGGCCAGTCTTTTTGGGCAGGTTGTTGACCAGCAGTACGCGGATTTGATGAAGCCGTGGGTTCACGGTGAGTTTGAGTCTGAGTACCGTTCGCGTCGTGCTGCCGCGATTGACGCGGTGATCGCTGGCGAAGATGTTGAGGTTACGACTGCGCCGGAAGCGAAAGCGAACGTGCCTGATTTGTTGAGTGCGCTTGCGGCAGCCGTGAAATCAGATACATCTGATGAGAAGTCGGTTGGGGCGGTTGTGTAATGAGTTATCCGTCTCAGAAAGCACGTTTGACGAAAGCGTTGAAAGTCCACGAGTTGGAGCGCGAGGAGGCTGTGACGAAAGCTTGTCTGAGCGCGATGGACGAGTGGCGTGTGAGCGGCTGGCCTGATGATTGGGCGCGGTGGCAACGAGCGTTGACCGACACGTTCGGTTTGTTCAATGCACCGTCGCTTGATGAACTTGACCGTTCGCGTACTTGGAGTTGAAATCAACCGAAGGAGATGAAATGCCGTATGCAACGCCGTTAGTGTTTGTTCCCGGTCGCAGGTATTCTGCGACTAGTGCGTGTGACAGCAACGTTGTTTGGACGTTCGAGCTTGTCCGTCGCACGAACTGTTTCTTGTACATTGTCCAGATCGAAGCCAATGGTGAGCGTGGTCGGCAACGGACGGTTGGTGTCAAGCAAGACGATGATGGTAACGAGTTCGCGCTGCCTCTTGGCAAGTTCAGTATGGCTCCGGTTATCAGGGGCGCGTCACAATATGGCCTGCCGGACGCGTCTGATGTTGCAATCGCATTGGCTGACGCTAATGCTGTGCAGCCTTTCCTGATCGGCCCTAGCCGCCCCGCAGAAGTTGTGGACAGGATTATCGGATGAGCGCCATCGCTTCTCAGAAACAAGTTGGCTTCATTTGTTCGTTGATTGACACTTCTGATTTGCGTGCGCGTGGAAGCGTCAAAGTGAAAGCCTTGACCGCAGGTATGACCGATGTTGAGTACGCCGCGTATTGTGATCAGTTGAAGTTGAAGGCGGCAACCTTGACGAAGGCTGGTGCTAGTGAGTGGATCACAGCGTTGAAACGTACTCCAGCCGGTGATGAGAAGATTGACCCGAAGTTCGACCTGATGGGAGTTTGGGATGAGTACAGTTGACAAGATAGAACAGATTCAGTTGGGATGGCCTGATCGCGCAAGTGACTCGTTGAGCGTTTCGTTCAACAAGTTGCATCCGTCGCTTCCGCCCGTGACACTTGGGTTCTTCCTTAGCGCAGGATCGTTGTATGCGCGTATGAACATTCGTGAAGCCCGCGAACTTGGTTGTGTGCTGCTTGCTGTTGCTGATGAAGCGGAAGCTTCCGAGCTGAGTGATGTTGGCCGTGAACAGGAAGTCAACGATGCGGGTTGACACGAGGCGACGGTTGGAAGCTGTCGGAGTTGATTGTGAGTGGGATGGCGCTTCCGGCAAGCTCGACCTGAAGACGGACATTGACGCGTAATGAAAGAGCTGATTGGTTCGTTGATCGCCAGTGTCCAGTTCCATTCGTTGTTGTTGCAGACCGTTGCCTTTTGGATTGTGCTGGTGTTGGTTGTTGTGTTTACCTTGGTGCTTAGTGGACCGTAGTGAGGTAGTTGGTTGAATGTGTAGTATTGAGTAGTCGAAGCTGGTCCCTTCGGTCACTCACTTCAGAAGCCTCGTTTCGGCGGGGCTTCTGTCGTTCCGAGGCGTATGCTTGCCGAATGAGAACAAGAATCGTCCCGTTGCCGTGTTTGGAACGTGGGTGCACTGAGTACGTGTATGACGGTTCTCGGTGTCCTCGCCATTACGCTGCTGCCGAGCGTGTCAGGTTGGCTAACGGTGGCACGGGCAGGCGTGGTTCGTCTCACGAATGGCGCAAGCTTCGTGAACGAGCTATCAGCCGGGACGATCGTAAATGCTGTGAGTGCGGTGTTACGGGTTCTCTCGAAGCTTTTGCGGGTCGCGCCCTCACCGTCCATCACATTGACGGTGATGCGCGTCACAATCGCCTCAACAACTTGCAGACGTTGTGTGTGTCTTGCCATAGAAACTTGACCAAAACGGATAAGGGCAACTAATGATGACTAGGCGTGATTTGCGTGACGTGTATCCGTTCGGAGAACACAAGACTCTTGATGGTGCTGCTCAACGAGCGATTGCTGAACATCGTGAAGCTGGGTTCCGTCGAGGGCTTGCGCTTGCGCCTTTCACGCCGCAGAGCATTGAACTGATTGTCAAGAAGAATCGTGATTGGCTTGACGGAAAGCAGCAAGAGAGCTAAACTAAAGTAATGACCAATGCTGATGACCAGCTTCCGAGCCAGCTTGATGTGTACGACGTTCTTGTTGATGTTGAGGAGAACGGTATTGTGCCGGGTCAGCCTGAGCGTAAACCCCAGTCTGATGTTCCTGCACGTTTGTCTGTTCGTGAACTGGTTGCTAAACGATTGAGAGGACCGAAATGACTAAGCCTGTAAAAGCAAGTGATGTTGACTTGCGGCCTGTTGCCGCTGGTGATGATTTGTTGGAGAAGCAGGAACGCCGCCGTGCTGGTAAGCAACGTCGCGCTCGTTTGGACGCGTTGACTAAGCTGGGTGTTGAACGTGGTGGTAGCGATGGTTTGGCTGGACGGCTTGAAGCTCGGTCTGTTGCTGCTCAGCGTAGTATTGCTCAGGGTTGGCGTTCGCGGAATGTTGTTGCTAAGCGTCTGAAGCCTTGATTGTTTCCCTCCAAGCGAGGCTGCTTCCTTGCCTTTGTTGCGGGGTTCGTTTGCGGAGAAGTGCTTGGCAATCCGCAGACCGTTTGAGTGAGTTAGTGAGTTGAAATCAGATACATTTGCGGGCTTTGACCGCCAACCGTTTAGCTTAGCGTTACAGGTTGGGTCCACATACGGACGTAGCCTGTAACGCTGGTGTAACGCTGGTGTTACGTATTGGTGTTGTCGCCGCTTCCTTTCCGCGACAAACCTTCGTTCTTCATCTAAGGTATCTCTACCACTCCAACAACAGAAGGAGACCGAATGCCGGATAACGGCGAAGTGATGGTGTTTGTTGATCACTTGTTGCAGAAGCCTGTTCGTATTGTTCCGCCGCCTACCACTTACAACAGGTGGGTGCTGGATGATCCTGAAGCGATGCCGCGTGCGTGGTATGCAGACGAGCGCGAGCTTTGCGTCCTGAACAACAAGTTTCTTGATCTGGTTGATGAGCTGATGGATTGTGTCGGCTTTGATGACCGCACGTGGGATCAAGCGGTGTACGACGCGTACCGCGAGTACGCCAGAGCGCACACTGCTTACTGGAAGTTTTGTGACGCTTGGGGTGATCCTCGTGATCACCGGAGCGAACATTCCCACGTTCCAGAACAACCGGCTATAAGGGGTGATTGAGATGGGTTTGGATACTTACGCAGTGAAGCCTGAGCATGTTCGCCGTGACAATGATGTTCCGTTGACTGATGATGAAGTTACGGCGTGCGAGGAAGCCCGTGACACGGATTTCAAGAACGTGCCGGCTGTGCTTTGCGGCGGAATGTTCAGCGGTTTTGGTTCTGGTGGTTCGTTCCGGGGCAAGGTGTACGCCACGTTCATTGAAGAAGTGACCGGGATTTCGTTGTACACGGAGGAGATTGACCGTGATTTCGTTGCGTTGATGGCTACGAGGTTGGAGCGTTACTTGGCCGCCTATGAACATCCTCAGACCGATGAGCCAACTGACTTTGTTGAGTCGGAGTATCAGCCTGAAGCTGCTCAGCTTGCTGGGCTTGTTGCTTGGTTCCGTGCAGCAGCGGACGGTGGTTACAGCGTGCTTGGGTGGTGGTGAGCGTGAGAGCGAAATCAGATACATTTGCGAGCTTTGGTTGCCAACCGTTTGCTACTGCTGTTTGGGTCGGACTTGACCCGCTTTGCAGCTGTTGATGCTATTGAGGCTATTGAATCTGCCTCTATGACTTCCTGAAAAACTAAGTCACACATCACCGCTAAAACAGTTCTTTCATCTAAGGTATCCCTACCACCCACCAACAACAGAAACGGGAACAGATGAAAACATTGGCAGAGATTAGCCTCGTTCCTCTTAGGCAAAGGCAAGAGCAGCGGGCCGCATCGCAAACCATTGTCGGCGTGAACCGCCGGTACTGGACGACCAAGACAACCACCCCTCAGTACAAGCGTGATTACTGGGGCGAGAAGGGAGCACAGAATGGCTGACACGACAGCTGGGCAGGACCAGTTCCTGAAGGTGGTACAAATGATTCTCGACGGCGAGCCGGGAGCGGATGCTGCTGCGAAAGCTTTGACCGATGAGGTAGAAGCTGAGCAAGTGTTGGCGATCCGAGAGAAGCCGCTTCATCAACTCGCTGCTGAGATTCGCGTTGACTGGAAGAATGTGTACTTCGGTGCCGTTCCTTACATTGACGCGATGTCTTGCTTGAACAGCATTGACGACGATTACGGGCTTGATCCCGGCAGGGAGATTGTTGTGTATTTCCTGAGTAACGCTCGTAGCTGGAGAGGCGAGAAGGCTCGTGAGATCAAGGCTGAGTTGAAACGGCGGCTGGCACGATGATCGCCCGTTACGCTGGCACCTGCACCGAGTGCGGAGATCGTTTCGATCCCGGCACCGAGATCAAGTGGAGCCGCGCGAGTAAGAGCGCGGCCCACCGCGATTGCGACGTTGACGACGAGGTTCGCCAGCAGAACCTGATCGACGACCGCTACGACGCGGAAGCCACGATGGACGATTGGGCGGAGGCGAGATGATGGACAGCAGCTACTACGTTCACGTTACCGGCGATTTTGGCGACAGCGTTGAAGGCTGGGCTAAGTCAGTCGGGATCACTTTGGACGACGCTCAAGCCGCCGGTGTTTGTTCTCCTGACAATGGTGACGACTGTGTGTACGTTCCTCGCCACGTTCTGAAAGAGCTTGGTGCTCGATGAGCCGCTGGGTTGAAGTTGCTTCCGGCAAAGTTGTGTGGCCTTCGTTCCGTGATGCTCAGGCGCTTGGTACGTCGCGTTACGGTGCTCGTGTCATTCAGCTTGAACACGAGGGAATGACTACCAGTGATGCTCAGAGCGTGGCTGATTGTGAACTGCAAGCCAAAGCTGACGCTGTGTTGCGGAACGCGCACAGCAGGCGTGGGCAGGCCGAGCGCGATGACTGACAGTAACCCGATTGGTGAACCACGAGTCCTTGTCAGTCGGTTTGAGGCGCGTGTTATGGCGCTTGAAGCTGAAGGTTTCCGAACCAGCGAAGCACAGTACGTTGCGCTTAGCGAAGAACAGAACGAGATTGCTTTGATGAAGATTCGGCGGCGCTTGTCGATTGCTGAACGTCAGAAAGCTGATGACAGGGCTTACCTTGTTGCTCGTATGAAAGAGCCTTTGCCGGCTGACTTGCATTTCTTGCCTGTTGACGAAGGTGACGCTGGACACGCGGACGAAGATTTGCTTGATCACGAAAAACAATCACCCGGTTTACGGGTTGAGGAGGAATGATGGATCTGGATGACAAGACACCGATCACTGTCCCGGAGGGGTTGATTCGGGCTTCTGATGTTGTGTTGGCTGGCGAGGATGGCAACGCGTTCGCCATTATGGGCCGCGTTAGCCGTGGGCTGAAGGATGCGGGTAACGACCAGAGCGTCATCGACAGCTACTTTGCTCAGGCGCAGAGCGGCGATTACGACAACCTGTTGTTGGTGTCGTTGATGTTCACTGGGTCAGACAATGACTGATAAGACACTGTGCGACGGCTGTGGTGAAGTAGTAATCGAAGAAGTATCTGGTCAGTGGTTCCGCGAACTTGCCGCCACTAAGGAAGATCGCAAGACGCTGTTAGTCGGTGATCTTTTGTGTGGTGATTGCGTTGATCCGCCTGATGCTGCTGAGCAAGCTGAGCGTGCGGGTTTGTGCGATCGTCAGTGAGTTGAAATCAGATACATTTGCGGGCTTTGACCGCCAACCGATAGTGGTGTCCGGCGAGTGACTTCCTGAAAAACTTCATCACACAAGGCCACTTTCCTGCTTCTATCATCTAAGGTATCTTTAGTTCATCAACCCACAACAGAACGGAGTACCAATGAAGCTCAGTACCTACAAGAACTGGACCGGGACCGACGAAGAACTGAAGGTCGCGGTTGAAGCTCACATCACGCAGTACGGACAGGGCGCAATCTGGAACCTGTTCGTCGTTGACTACCCGAAGCTCGTTGACCTGAAGGCTCCGGCCAAGGTGAACAGCAAGTCGGGCGTGAAGAACCCCAAGCCGAAGGCCAGCAAGCTGAAGGCAAGCGAGCCAGCGGCGAAGGACAAGCCGAAGCAGGGCAACGGCGCTCGCAACAGGGGCCTCGGCATTGAGAAGCTGCTGAACATCTAGTCCAGCAGTCGTTTGATTGGTGAAGACGGGGGCCATTGCGCCTCCGTCTTTTTTGCTTGTGTTTTGACTGGCGAGGCTGAAATCAGATACATTTGCGCGCATCGCCTGCGAGCCGGTTGTCCGAGCGAGCGAGGCTGAAATCAGATACATTTGCGCGCATCGCCTGCGAGCCGGTTGTCCGAGCGAGTGAGCGAGTGAGCGAGTGAGTGCATGTCTGGTCGGCGCTCACTTTCCTCCCCACTCATTACACCTAGGAGGCGGATGATTGGTTGGTTGGGCTTCTATGAGCACCTGAAAAACTTCATCACACATACCCAAATCACCGCAAAAATCTTTAGGCTCCCTCCCATCACCAACAATCCACCAAACAGAACGGAGCACAACATGAAGATTTGTACGAGTTGCGCAATCCAGAAAGCCGAAAGCCAGCGTGGTCTTTGTTTCGGTTGCGCTGAGTTGGAGTCGGAGATCGAATCCTGTGAAATGGATTTGATGATTGCCCATCACGCCCCTACCCAATCGCGATTGGTTGAGTTGTACAATCGCCAGCAGTCGAACGAGTATCCATCGGTTCAAGATGCTTTCGCTAAAGAATGGGCGGCGGTTGTTGAACACGAGGGACGGCACTACGTTTCGCGGCGGGTGACACGATGACGGCACGAGTTGAGTTCATTCTCTGCACTGACTGTGTGGAGCAGCTGCATCAAGAAGCCCACGGTAAATGGGTCGCAAGCCGAAAGCCAGCGTGGTCTTTGTTTCGGTTGCGCTCGAAGAACGCGAGCGCCCCGCGGCAATCGCGGCGCTGGGTTTGCGATGGTTGTGCGACTCCGTACTGGGAAGCGGAGCTGCTGCGGATGGAGCCAACCCGTAAGGACGAGGTGACACGATGACCCTCGACGAGTTGAACGCGGAGATCGAAGAACTTGAGGCTGACCTTCACGGTCGAATCATCTACCCGGAAGCCCCATCGGACGCGAAGGAAGCGCGATTGGTCGAGTTGTACAACCACGAGTTGTATGACGTTGAACGGTTCACCGGGACGGCGGTGCCGCCGAAAGTCAGCAATCCGTTTGAGGATGACGGCACGCAGAATCGTCCGCTTACAAGGGACGAGTCTGAAGCAATGTTGATGCACTTGATTCGCACGTTTGCGGAAGAACACGGTCTCAAGTTTGCGCAGTCTGCAAACGACAACTGACATCACGTTCGGCTGGAGAAGGGCGGCTTTCGGGCCGCCCTTTTTTTGACTGTGACGACTGGTTGCACGCCCGCAATCCACGCCGCAACTACCCAAACCGCTACAACCACACCCACACCCACACCAATCAGGCATCAAGGCTTCCAAGAGGTCTTCCAAGGATTCTCAAGGCAATCCAACCCTTCCCCTCATTCTTCCCTTACCAACCACTGTTCTTTGGCTTACAAGGAATCTCTGAGGCCCATTTCTTCCAAATCCGCGATCGGTTGGGGTTCAAGCCGCAAATCTGCGGTGATTGGGTTTGTTGAGCCGCAAATCAGATACATCTGCACGAAAAGCTTGCCGACTGCTTGAATGTGTTTGCGAGGCTGAAATCAGATACATCTGTACGAAAAGCTTGCTGACTGCTTGAAAGCCTGCGTGAGGCAAAATCAGATACATTTGCACGAAAGCACCGCAGACCTGCTTGAAAGCACTTCCCTTTCCCTTCAGGCTTAGGCATTTCCAAGGATTCTCAAGGCCATTCAGGCTCCAACTAACCCTATCCTATTCCTACTCTCCCACTTAGGCTCATTCAGGCTAAATCAGGTCTCAAACAGGCTTCCTACTCTTTCACCCACTCCCCATCAGGTCAACCCTTCTCTCCTGAGGTACCTCTCCACCTCTTAGGCTCCTTACTTCTAATCTACTTACCCTTATGTGGCCAATCTCACACTAGGATTTCAAGGCCAAAATCAAGGCTCCATTCAGGTCTCAAGGCTCTAACTCAGGTAAAAACAAGGCTTCCCTTTTCCCCTAGGATCCCTCAAGCAATACAAACCAATCAACCAAAGGAAAATAATGCAAAAGGCACTCTACATTCACCTATCAACCACCAACCCTGAGGCTCTACCACAGGCCATTCAGGCTCACATCCTCCAATATGGCAAAAACGGATGGATCTACAAGGATTTCCTTAAAAACCACCCAACATTGGTCAATCCTGAGGCTTCCTTCAAGGTAAATACCCCATTCGGCCAACCCAACATCATTCCTGAGGCACCCTCTCCTGAGGCTCTACCAAAGGTTCCCAAGGCCAAGGTCACCAATCCTAAGGCCAAAACTCAGGCCAAGAGGACAACCAAGGCCACAACAAAGGCCACAACAAAGGCCACAACAAAGGCCTCTAAGGTCTAACCCCAACAAACATAAGGTCCAAAGGGGAGGCTCAGGCCTCCTCTTTTAGGTTCTGAGGCCAAAACTCAGGCTCTCCCGGCCACTTCCCTCTTTCTGAGGCTTTCCTACACCATCTACTCTCTCTCACACTTCCAAGGCTCCTAAGAGGCATTCCAAGGATTCTCAAGGACTCCAAGGCCTTACCCTTCTCTCTCCCCTCTCCAACACATTTCAAAGGCTCATTCAGGCTAATCAGGCCCTCCTTCCCTCACTCCCTCCTGAGGCTCTAATCCAATCCCTCAGGCCAAGGTAGGCTTCTCAAGGATTCTCAAGGATTCTCTCGGCCATTCTCCTCTCACTTACCCTCACCTATTCCCTGAGGCCCAAGAGGCTCAATCAGGCCCACAATCTCTCTCAAGGCTAGGCTCCCTCACCCATTCTCAAGGCATCTCAAGGCCATTCTCTCCAACCCTACCCAAACTCTCTTCAACACCTATCTTCGGCCACATCAGGCCACATCAGGTCTCAAACCCCTATTCAGGTCTCACACCCATCCTCAAGGATTCTCCCGGCCATTCAGGCTCCAACTACCCTTTCACCAATCCCTCAGGCACATCAGGCCCAATCAGGCTCAATCAAGCTCCCAAGGTCCAATATGCTTCTCAAGGCTATCCAAGGATTCTCAAAGTCATTCAGGCCCAACCCTCACCAAACCACTTCTCAGGCCACAACAGGCACAACAGGCATCACAAGGCCAACAAAGGCCAACCAAGGCCACACAGGCCCAAACACCCACCCATAGGACCCCCGAAGCAAAGCTGTCTGCACCACCCCCCGACCGACTGTATGATGCCGCACATTTCTTTGGTTTTTCCTAAGAGGTCTGGCTGTTGGTTGAATCTGGTCTCTCACGGGAGACGGAGAGACGGAACCTTCCCGTCCTGTCCGCTGCTACCTTCCGCTAATGGATAAACCGATTGCCGCAGATGAAGTTGAGCCGGAAGTTGACTTGACCGAGTCCCATCGAGTTGAGCAACTTGCCCAATACGACAACGGGTATGTCAAGCTTCCTATCGCGCTTCTCAGGCCCGCTAAGCGCAACGCTAGACGCGGCGCTGTAGCCGAGGTCGTGGAGTCGCTGAGAGAGTTCGGCCAGCACCGACCCGTTGTTGTCCAACGCTCGACTGCTTCAGTCATTGTCGGGAACCACTTGTACAAAGCGGCAGTGATGCTTGGCTGGACTGAGATTGACTCGCTGATCGTTGATGACGATGACAAGCAAGCGCTCCGTCGCGGTATTGCTGACAACGCTGTTGGCGATCGAGCAAGCTGGGACAAAGATGAACTTGCCGAACTGTTGGATGAAGTTGGTGTAGTTCCCGGTTTTGATGACAAAGAAGTGATGCAGCTTCTTGCGCGTTTGGAAGCCGTTGTCGAACCAGCGGAGCCGACGTTCCCGATTGTTGCTCGCTTGAACGAGCAGTACGACTACGTTGTCATTGTCGCGCAGAACGCCACCGATGCCGCTTGGTTGGAAACGAACCTTGAGCTGCGCAGCGAGAAGTCGTACAAAAGTGAAGCCGTTGCAAAGAGTCACGTTCTGAGCGTCGAAAGGCTTCAAGAACTGTTCCCTCGCAGATGAGCGACACGACAATCGTTTGTCCGACGCACGGTAGGGCCGGGAACGTACGAGCCTTCGGCTTGTTCGGGCCTGATCTGATTCTGTGCGTTCAGAAAGGCGAACAAGAGGAGCTTTACCGCGAGGCATACCCGAAAGCTGAACTACTTGTTCACCCCGAACTACACGGGCTGAGTCTGAAACGTCAATGGATCTACGACACGATCGGTGACGTGTTTATGACGGACGACGACGTTGTTTCGATTGTTGATCTGACCGCCGGGCCGGGCGAGCAGACGCGTCGTGTTGACGGTGATTTTGCTCGTGCCGTTGTTCAACGTAGCCACGAGTCCGCAGAAGCCGCTGGTGTATTCGCGTACAGCTTTGCCCAAAGCCCCGACCCCGCTACATTCCGTCCGCAGAAGCCGCTGCGCTTGTCGGGCATGATCACTGGTTGCGCTCTTGGCTTGCGTGCCGGAAGCAAGCTTTGGTTCCCCGAGGGTTTCCATGGTTCCGAAGACATCTTCCTTAGCGGCTTGAACGCGCACTATCACCGAATGGCTTGGATAGACCTCCGGTATTCGTTTACTCAGCTAGGCACGTTCGGCGCGATAGGCGGCCAAGGATTGCACCGCACGATGGCCGATTTGCGGAAGAACTTCTATGGTCTGCAAGAAGCCTTTGGTGAGAGCGTGATGGAGAAGAAGGAGGACACGTTCCGTGCTCGTGCAGGTCACGATTGGGCGATCACGATGAGATTGCCGTTCTGATGGGCACAACAGTTGTTTGTCCGACCCACGGCCGCGCTGGGAACGTCAAGACTTTCGGCTTGTTTGGCCCTGATCTGATTCTGTGCGTTCAGAAAGGCGAACAAGAGGAGCTTTACCGCGAGGCGTATCCGAAGGCTGAGCTGCTTATCCACCCGGAGATTCACGGTCTTAGCTTGAAGCGCCAATGGATTTACGAGCAGATTGGTGATGTGTTTATGGTTGATGATGATGTTGTCTCGATCG
>Ga0105050_10007792_pt1 | contig 12622 bp, 5 predicted proteins | sample FRY01_FD_78088 | JGI IMG/M metagenome (GOLD analysis project Ga0105050, IMG submission 78088) | Freshwater microbial communities from Lake Fryxell liftoff mats and glacier meltwater in Antarctica - FRY-01 | ecosystem: Environmental > Aquatic > Freshwater > Ice > Glacier meltwater ... | reverse complement strand
GCTAATAGGGATTCTACTGCTTTGGTTAGTTCTGTTTCTTTACCTGCTGCTTTGTCGGAGTGGTAGGCTTCTGAAATAGATTTTATATTTGACGGATAGATTTTATCTGTATTTAAAATTGCTACCCCTATCCCTCTTTTCGGTTCAATATACTTAACAGCATCGTACCCTAATGATTTCAATTTTTCATAAAATTGTGGACTATCAAGCAATTCCCACATTTGGTCTTGTTCATACATACCCATTCCAAAATGGTCGATAGGACTTTCACCTATATTTTCTAAAACAATTTCATAATCGTCTTTTGTTAAATCAAGTATCTTTGATTTCCCCTCATTAAATCTAAATGGAATAACTCTTGAAGAATGTTTTTGCCCCATTTTATCAGAATAATATTCTTTTTTTGCATTTGCAAAATCATTAGACACATCCCTTTCGCTTGTAATAAAAAAGAAAAGCGATTTTTCTTCTCTTGACGTTCCCATAAAAGAATTACTCCTAACTCCAACGCCTTTGCTTTTATCAGGAACGGAGAAGTCCTTTTCATTTGTTGGCAATGATGTTCCATGATAATATTCCTTTCCGATAACTTTATCTACTTCATTCGGTTTGCTTTTAGATATTTCTTCCAATGCTTTAGCAGTACTCTCTACATCTTGCAATGCAGAACCTTGTTTTGTTTTAGTATCTGTTGGCTTGTCTAAAATTATACTTTCTATATCTTTAATATTTTTTGGTGCGTCCTCGATTGATAGAATTGTTTGTAAAAACCGTAATCTTAAATTGTATTCTGTTTCTGCAAAAAAATCATCAAGCATTTTACTTACTTGCTCATCTTCACTTGTTAAATCCATTTTAAAATCTTTCAATAAATTATCGTCAGCAATATTTGATTTAAGATATGCCATAAATTTACTTACAAACCACTCATCTAAATTATCATAATACAAATTTTTATTGAACGCTGCTTCTATGCTTTCCCTATAGCCAAGATTATTTAAACAATCATGAACGATATGACCTAGTTCATGCAAAAATGGAACACATGATGAACCTTTTTTAAAATGCAGCACATATGAACCATCTTTAGTTTCAAGTGCTGCTTTAATATTACCACATTCAATAATTTCTTCTACTCCATCAATTACTGTTAATTGTTGAATAGGTGTAATCTCCCATCTTGTAAGGTAAAAATAGTTTTTATACTCGCTTTCAATATATCTTGATGCCTGTACACTTCTGCTTTCCATTTCACCATAAAGGTTTTCATACCCCTTAAATAAAATACTTTTAATATCTCCATCTCTGTACCCTTCTGATAATAATTTTTCTCTATATTTTTTTGAATCTTCATAACCCTCTGAAATATTTTGGAATAGTTCATAAATTACTTCTGGATTGGGTATTTTAGATTCTATATATGTTACGACATTATTAGAAGAAAAATCTCCTTGCTCTGAAACATAGATAACTAAGTAAAAATTAATAGTTTTATACTGATATTTAAATTCCTCTGAATCAGCCAGCATTTTAATTAACTCTACGCTTATTGACCTTGATTCTACAGAAGATGCTGTATCGTTTTTAATTACTTCAAGCAATTCTAATCTTGAAGAATCATCATACATAAATTCTCTAAAATATCTTTCTATTTTATTAATACAGGCAAATATCTTTCTTACTGCATTACTGCCTACCGAAGCAACAAACTTCGCAAGAAACATATTACCCCCCGTTGCGAAACCTTCTTGATTTTGAACGTAATGCTGTATTTCATGTAATAGTATAGAGAGAGAATCACCGCTATTACGAGAGCCATTGATTACAATGTAACCGCCTCTTTCATCAGGATAAAAATAAAAATCACTATTTTGGCTTTTATCACCATACCAATATAAAATTGGCATCAAAGCTAGTCTTGGATAATAAGTATACAAAGTAGGATGAGAAAAAACTTCTACTAATCTTCCTTTATAACCCCCTGACATTATTCTTGTAGGATTTTCTAGTATAGGCAACATTGAATTAATATCCTGACCAGTAGGCACATATAAATCACGTTCTTGATATGGGTACAGATTAGTTCTTAATATTTTAGCATCATTATCCGCCACATTAGTTCTCCATTTACCGTCTTTGCTGCTTATCGCCCAGCCTGTATTGCTATATATTTTATCTAATGGTATCATTGAGCGCAAAAGCATTTTTGCTTCATAAAGTCTTTTTTGCTGCTCTGTTGTAAGCTTTGCGTTTTCGCCTATAACCATAAATCTTAATGTTCCCCCAATTTCTGGTAGTGCTCCGCCATCGCATATAATTAAATTAACTATTTTTTTTAATGCATCGCCATATAATGTTTTTGATAGCCTATTTTTCATTGATTCATTAACCAAATCATACACTTGCATAATTGTCTGTATACGACCATTGCAGAAGTATGATATAGCTCTTCTAAAATCATTAGATGTATATATATCAGCAATAGAATTTGTAGACACATTTACGTCAATTATTTTATCTTTTTCAACAGCATTAGAATAAAATGATTTTAATTTTTCGGCATGTACTGGATAATTATATGTTCGTAAAAAAAGATAGAACAACCCATCTCTTGTTTCAAAAGTATTTGGGAAAAATCCAATGTTTAAACTAACACCTTTAACAGTATTTTTATCTCTAAGTGTTCTATACAAGCTTACGTTTACCTCTTTTACTATTTCTGTGCTATGTATTAATAATTTTGATTGTTCTTCAATAACATAATAGTAAAATACAAAATACTCCCTATCTCCCAGATTCATTAATTGTTCTGGTAAGACTAACCCGTAATTTATAACCTCTTGTTTTGTTACTACCATTATAATTTTTTTACCATTTTCATGGTCTTAAAAAATTCACGACCTAGTTCCTCTACGCTTTCTTTTTTTAAATATTCGCCATTTTTATCAAATGAATATACTTCATACGAACTATCGGTTGTAGTATTTCTTTCAAAAATCATGTTCTCGTGTACCAAAAATATTAATTCTGGATACTTTGGCGATAATACAATAACCTCTTTATAAGGCATAGTCGATTTAGCATTGCTCTTGTAATTCTTTGAAGCTTGAAATTTTATCACTTTCGATTTGCAATCTATATTAGTTATCATTTCCGAAGTCATGACTAAAGTATTTTTTAAGTGCTTCTAAATTTTTGTTTTCACATGTTAATACAAGGTCTGATATTTGTCTGATAACATCATCCTCATTTTTAACTTGATGTATATAAAAGTGAATTAAATTTTCATTGCCCTTTTTAAAGTCCATGTACTTATGATACATTCCAATAGGGTTGACCATATCATTATTGTCTATTCCATGCCACGTAGATGATGGATTAGCACTTTTATCTAATTCATCGCCGAAGAATTTAAAAAAATTATTTAACAAAGAAATGAATTTAATATTATGAAATGAAGGGTCGCATAAAGTATACAATAATCCATCCAAATCCATTTGCTCATCAAAAGACTTAGCAGTAAAGGTAAAAAATCTTCGTCCCTGCATCAGATTACCATTAAAATTTAGCTTTTTTGCACAACCTCCACATCTTCCTCCGCCAACAGCCACTTCTACACCAACCGAATAACCTAAAGATTCAAGTACCTCAACACAAGTTGCTGCAGCCATTCCAGTATAAAAATCATTTTTCCAAAAAGTAAATCCACCAGCCGTAAGACCCACTATTATTTTAACCCCGTTAAACATTTTTGGTTTTTTCTCTTTATATAAATACACTTTTTTATTTGCACTTGTGCAACTGACAATTCCTCTAGCAGATGCTTCTGCAATAGTTTCTTCACCTTTAATTTCTAAAAAATCTATTACTCCATCTTTCTCTACCTTTAGCGCATATACAATAGGCGTTTTGTCTAATTCAAGAAACATTTTTTTATCCTCATAGATAATTTTTTCTTTTAAACTATCTACTTCACGTTTTTTTGATGGACTATAAAAAAATATTTCTGGCTGTAATGACATAGCAGCTCTATCAAACACAAATTCACCTATTTGCTTGTCATTAAAAACAAGTTTAGGTTTCATTGCTTCTACTATTGAGTTTTTTTGAAGTGCTTCACGTATTTTTTTTTCTACTTTTTCTTTTATTTTTTTATATTCATCATAATATAGAAATTTACTCCTAGCCATAGCTTCTTCATAACTTCTTGGATGTTTTCCAAAAAGACCATATGATTCAGTTTTGCCTTGTCGTATTTTTTCCTCTACATACGATTTGTAGTTAGCATTAGCAGCTTGAACAGCCGCAGATGGCATTGTTTTAGCTACATACTTAGCAAAAGATTCTAGTGCTCTCCAACTAGAGAACGGCATTATAGTGTAGTTTGTGTAACCATATGGTTTATTATCTACAAATCTAATCTCGTTGGTTGCCAATTTTTAAATTATTTATCAAGTTCTGTAATTTCTTTTTCTGTTAAGCTATCTCCATTTCTAGGATTTAAATGATACTTCTTCATGAAATGAGAGCGGAAATCATCTTCTGCTTGTGTTTTAGCTCTTTCGGACTTGGCACTACGAAATTCTTGGTCATTGTCTAAATCGTCTCGCATGTTCTTTTCTAGCATATTTAAAAAACTATTCACACTGTCTTCAATAGTTTTAGGAGCAATTTTTTCTCCTGAATTATTAAAAATCTCATCTGCAAAAGGGCTTTCTATTTTATAAAGCATCTCCTGTTCAAATGTTCTATTAAAGTTCAGCATGGTACGAAGAGATATGGACTGTAAGGCATCTTTGCTTTCCAAATATTTACGCATCGCATTACATAAATTAAAAACATAAGGATATGTAAGCTGCATTTCTTTTATAGGGTCGTTATTTATAACATAAAATGAGCCAGCAAATCTATCAACTAAAGAATAATCTTGTCTTTGGTTTCCACCATATTTATTTCCAACATTTATCATGTCAGTATTACCAGTTGCAATTACACAAAATCTAAATCTAAGGTCTTTGTCTTTTGCATCTTGCCCTTTATATATTTTATCTCCACGACCATTAGTAATATAAGGTACAGTACTTTCAATAATATCTCCTTTCTCATCATAAACAGGATTACTACCAGTTTTAGCTAGAGCTGCATTAAGTAAACCCGCAGTATTAGGGTCAAGCTTTGGTAATTCATCTAATATTAAAATACCTCCTTCTGCCCATGCTTTTATAAGCTGCCCCTCTTCATACCCTTTAATAGTTTGACCGCCACGTATTTCAATAGGCGATGTCCATTGTGAGCAGTTTACCATAAATACAGGTTGTCCCATAACATATTCAGCTATGGTTTCAGCAAGATAAGTCTTACCCGTTCCAGCTTTACCCATTAGGTATACGTTATTGCCATCTAATAAATCAGAAACAATTTTAGATTCAATAGAGCCATCCCCTACCGAAATAGGTTTAGATGCTTTAGTACCAGCAAAATCTTTAGGCTTATTTGATACAGGCATTCTAACCTGACCTTGCGCATTTAGTTTGTTCATTAGGCTTAATATTAATTTACTTGGAATATTGTCTTCCGTAAGTTCTATTTTGGCAAGAATTGACATAATAAATTTTTTATCCGAAACTATGTCCTTCCTGATTGTTTCAATTATTTGTTTGATTACTTCGTTTTCGTCCATATTATTTAGATTAAAGACCACAATTTAATAATAAAATTCTCTGCATCTTCTAATGTTATTTGTGTTTTTACTGGTTTTGATTTAATAAACTCATCTCCACGCTCTTCAAGAACCAATTTTTCAAGGTCTTGTTTAAGTGCAAATTCACGGAAAATTAAGCCATATTCTGATACTCGTAAGTCACCAAAAAAATTACTTGTCCCAACAGAACGACTAGATAAAAACGTTCGAATATACTCACCGATAGTATAAGCATCATCGTTGTTAACTTCTGCCATCTGCTCTAGTTCCTTTACAAATAATGTCTTATCCTCATCATTTAAAACAGACAATGCGAGTTTGACATAAATCTCAAGAGGAAAGCGATATGGCTTCATTTCAAATGACGGAAGCATATTTGGAATCATAGGTTGTGATAGCACCACAGAGCCATAAACCCCATCAAACCCCCTTCTTATAACATACGGAATTGATTCAGATATAGTATCTGAAACCTTTCGTGTAAAGCGATACTCATACTCCCCTTCTGGGAAAGCACGAACTATCTGTTTTTTATTTGGGTCGAATGTATCTTCTTGTGAATCAATATTAAAATATTCTGCCACATCACTTCTAAAGTTAAATGATATTTCATATTTTTTATAGAGCTCGTTTGTAAAAGATTGGATAGCTTCTGTATCTGATATTTTAAACTGGTACGTTTTTATATACGATTTAAAATCATTGTATTTTGTGGTATAATCTTCATCTTTTTTTGATATGTTAGTAAAAAGCGTATCAACATATTTGCTTCGAATAAATGCATACTTAATATTTCTTTTATCAGGTTTTATTGAAATTAAATTACTAGCAAACATTTCTTGAAACAAAATGTCATGATATAATTTATTATACAATTTTTCACCCTCTTTTCTATTCTTTTCTACTTCCTCTTTTGTTTCTTTATTTTTTAGTGATATATAAGATTGCACTACCTCAAATTCAATAATACTAGCATCTTCATAAGTTCCATTCGAATTTCTTTTTTCTTTTTTTCTATGTACTATACAAATAGCTCTATCACATATTTTATCGCCTTCGACATTCCATATAGGAAATATATCTTGACCCCTAAGAGCACCACCGCTTACATCATAAGAATAACCTGTTGATTCGGGCATACTGCCAATGTAAGTTATTATATTGGCATTATCAGATGCCACTGCAAGTGGCTCACCGCTAGTTCTTATAATTGTATCGTCTCTTAAATATCCTTCATATTTTAATTCAATAGCTGTTGTAATAGAACCATCAATATTAGTAAATCTAGCAAGCGTCCAACTTTTAAAATCATCATTTTTTTTGCGCTTATTAGCTTCTACTATACCACTCAAGATATTTCCAGACATAAACCTTCTAACCTGTCTTCTATTTAAATTTGGTGTCCAATCATCTATTGTTTTTAAATCTTGTGAATTTTTACCGAAAGAGCTTATTAATCCCTTAAGAAATGCTTGAGAATTCTGTGCCATATGTCTTAATTCAAATATGTTAGCACTTAACTTTAAGTGCAATATTGGATATTTAGATAAAAAGCAAAATATAAATTCAATATTTCCATCTGTGTATTTAAATTTTGTTTCCGTTTTTTTAATTTTATACCCAATAAACATGCCCAAGTTGCCCTCATAAAGAACCTTTGTAAATGGTTTAAAGTAACTTAAAAATTGTTTTGTAGTAGTTAATTCGTCTTTTTGTTTTTGTAGCCTTGCCGCTTTTCTGGCATCATACATAAACATAGCCCTATCAAATTTATCCTTGCCCTCTGGTGTATCAGGATAATCTAATTCGATAGGACTTAAAGTTTCATCAAGGTCTTTTTTTAAAAGCTCTTGATAATTCTTAGACTCCTTTAAATAATCCTCTATAAAATTGGAATAAAACTCTACTGGTGTTACCGACTGCCCTTCCCAAACCGCAAGTTCATTCGCTTTTTGCGTTACCCTATCTTTTGACCAAGCTCTTTTGCTTTCTAGTGTATAATAGTCTGCAAGAAATAATGGCAAAGAAAATACGGTGCTGCCACTATTTAATTGTATAACCGCTCTTTGTTTTAATGAAGCTTTATAATTTTGCGCCTGCAATTCTTCTTGATATTCTCCCTGCGCTATTAATACATTCTTTTTTTGAATATATTTTTCATTCATTTCATCAAAAAAATATTCTTGAAATTTAGCGGGATATAGCTCAAGTTCACGAACAAACATATTAAACTGCTCATCGTTTATTTCACGTACTTCTGCTGTATCATCATCAGCCACCACAATTTTTGTTCTCCAACCCATGTTTTCAAAAATTTCATTGTAGGCTAAATTATCTGGCAAGTTAATAAAGTCTGATTTAAATACTTCAAACCCATAATGATTAAATATATCCTCAATAGGGTTTCCTTTTGCATCCGTAATTTCAGATGTTTTCGATGATGAAGTTTGGTCTGCACTAGTATTTGCATCAAGCTTTCGAAGCTTTTTTCTAAACATTAAGTACTTCCTTAATTCAACAGGAATTTTACTGATTATGTAAGTATAAGTAGGACTGTTTATTTGACCTGTACGATTTATACGTCCTCTTTTTTGAACCTCTACATTAATATCAAGTTCAAATTGAACTACATGCATATTACGTGGTCGAGTATCAATACCTTCATCTGGCGAGCTTTGTGCTGAACCACCAGTAGATGCTACCACATTTATAAGCATCACATCAACCGCTCCATTATTAAAGGCTCTAAATACCTTTGTTGTGCTCTTTAGTCTATCATTTTTTTGATAACGAAGAACCCCATTTTCGTCACGTTTTAGCATATGGCTTCGTGAAGTAGCTTCTGAAAAACGGTAATATGGACTTGAAGCCTGACCATACAATGGTGCATTGTTTGCTCCGCCAAAATAAACAGCAGAACGTTGTTGATTCTCAATTTCGTCACGTAAAAAATCAATTACACTAAATGGTAATTCTGAATTATATGCATTAAGCGTTGCTTGTATTTCGGTAATCTTTTCTCCTCCATCATAAAAATCAGTCAATTCTACCGAATATTCTCCCTCTAGTATTTCATAATTAACGCCAAGCTCTTCAAGTGTAGAAGATTTTTCAAAAATATTATTATCTACTTTTCTCAACTTAAAGTTGCCTAAAAACATTTTATTGTATATAGCCCTTAAGTATTCCGAGAAATCATTTTTTACTTCATCGCCTTCTTTAAGCCTAAGTTCATGAAATATCGCTTCACCAGTATTTGCCATTGCAATAATTGGCTTTTGTGGAGCAATATGAATAGTATCATCAATATTTTTATACTGAACTGGAGTATTTAAGCATTTAATAATTGTATCTGCAGAAAATTTTGCTTTAATTGCTAAAAATAAATTTTCTCTAAATGTTGCTTTGTATCTTGAAATATTATCTCGATTGTATGTAACTATATACTTATTTCTATTATTATTAACAAATAATCTACGAATTTGTTCTGCCTCTGCTTCTTTTGCTTTTAAAGCAAGTTGATACTCATCAGCATTTGCTAAATTTTTACCCATAGTGGATATAGCTCTCATTACAGCAGCATCTACTGCGCTTTCTGCGATAGGACTTTTAGAGAAATCCCTTAGTTCTTTAAAATAACCAATAGCTTCATCGTAAAAATAACGTTGAGTATCTTCTGCTATATCAGAATAGGTAGTATTACCAAACGAATCTTGTCTTCTTATTGTTCCTACATATTCAGTAACTTTTTGGCAATCGCCAAAACTTCTTTCTCGTCTTATCATCTGACCTTCTTTCACTAGACCAGAAGCAATATATTCAGAAACATTCTCACCACCTACTTTTAGTGCATCAGTAATTGCATCCATAGATGGAACTGCTGTTCGCAATGCCGTCTTTACCACATATAAATTAAAAACGTTAGGGTTTTTTGCATAAGTAGCAGAACTAAACAATACTGCCCTACTTGCTTCTACTAGCGGAATAGTACTTTTTAATATATTACTATTTAAATTAGCAGATGCCGCATTATGACTCTCATCAAATATTAAAATCGAGTTTGGCGCAATCGTTGATAAGAAATTTTTACGAACAGCACTTCTGCTTTGTGAAATAACCGAATATGGAAGCATTACACAATTGTAATCTTTAGAAAGTTTTGCGTCTCCCTTATCAAGTTCAATAGCATCGGTCATAGATTTACATAATTCATTTATTGAATCAGGGCTTCCTTTATCAAGAAACCTAAAAATCAATTCCCCATTAATATCGGTTGTTTTATAAGCTTGTTTTGTAGGTATAGGATTGCCATCTCTATCAATTATTACCCCTGAATTGTGCATAACAAATGGGCGTGGCGCAATTATTTGTCCTTTATTGTTTGTACCAATGCCGTCAATATTTCTTAAATCTCTATAAATATCATTAAGTAAGTATGGTTTTTGTGTAAGAAATACAGGTATAAATCCTTGCATGTAGGCATATCTAATAACGCCAGCACATATTCGACCTTTACCGATTCCTGCCATATCACCTAAAATAAATCCATTGTTTTTTTCAAATGATTTGATAGCTAGTACAAGTCCATCTATTTGTTCGCTTGCAAAACATTGAACCACTTTTATACGGCTCGAATACCCTAGCTTATCTTTTATAAAATCAATAAAATCAAACTCTTGAGCTAACAATGATAAATTGGTAACGGTTTCGTTAGCCATGTTTATAGGCAGCATCGTCCCAACTGACTTAGCTTCTGTAAATCTTGGAGTAGGTATTATTTTTATTTTAGAATCTGAAAACCCATCATACCCATCTTCTTCTGTTGCTTTTACTTTTTCTTTTTGTATTTCGGCTTTTAGGATTCTTTCTGCGTCTTTTTCAAGATTTGCAGTTAAGTTTGTTTGTTCGTTCATCTGAATGTTTATAAGTTATAAGTAGAAGAAAGGGCTTGAATTAAATCATTTAAGTCATGTTGTTCTGCAAGACTGTATGAATCTTTTAATTCTAGTTTTTCCCCGCCTGCTGCTACTGGCGTACTTGTTGTTATTACTCCTTTATGAATATTTAAGAAATTGTAATAAACTTCTGTTTCCCACTTTTTATATTCTGCTGATTTTAATATTTCCTCTACAATTTCTTCTTCTGTCTGTGGGTAAAGCTTATCAGTAATATGCAAAAATGAAAAAACTAATTCTGATGTTTCATTTATTGCAGCTTCTTGGCTATTCCCTTGTCCCTTGCTTTGTACTACATTATTGACCACCATTTTAAGAATACGCTTGAATACTTTTGCCTTGTAAGAAAGATAATCAATTTCAGTCCCCGAAACTTCTATTCCACCAATAGTAATGTCATCAATGCTCTGTATAATCTGGGGATTCGTGAATAGCATAACTTAGGTATTAATAAACAAATATATGCAAATTATGAAAATTGTCCATCTTGTTCAACTATTTCTTTTACATCATTACAATTAAATTTTACCCCGCCTCCCATTTGGTTTATTTTTGATATTACTTCACATGGAGTCATTTTTTTCCCTTCGAACTCTAATTTTTTATCCATTTGCATAGAACGCTTGTTTACAACGCCCTCTGCTCCTTCAAATTCGATATGCTGACCAGTTGACTTAACTACTGTGGGAATGCCGCCTTTATCATGACTGTTGCCGTATGCTAGACCTCCATTAGCTAATTCTTGTGGCTTGTCTTTTGTTTTGGAATATACTTGCCCACAACCACATGGCTGACCACCTTCTTTAAACTTGCGTTCAGGAATCGTGTTTTCTACAATGTGGGTAAGGCAGTCTTTCCAGATAATTGCTACTTCATTCCAGCAATTTTGTTCCTCTGGATTATCTGTTGAGGTGAGCCTTTTTTCAGCAACTTCTATTTTTGTTTTGCAAATCATTGCTTTAAAAACACGGGAGTCGGTACATGACATTACATCTGTTGCCTCTTCTCTTTCTTGGATTAAATAGTCAATGATAGCTATTTCAATGGGGGTTTCTTCTTCAATAGCTTCTACAATAGCTCCATTTTCAAGCTTAATCTCTTCTGGTTTATCGTAATAATCTAATGTTTCAGCAATATGTTGCATCGCAATTACTTTGGCTAAATCAGTATTATCTTTGTGCTCAAGCTCACGCTCCGTTCCTTTTATAATTTGATTGATAACATCCTCAACCTGTGCACCATGCTTTTCTGCAATTTCTGGAATAGTAAGTGTTGTATTATACAAGGTGTTATCAAACCCGCATTGGTGGCATAAATACATATCGGCTAGGTCTGAATCTGCACTGTTCCATGACCATCCACAACCAACGCATATAATAACTTCCCCTTTGGCTTGTTTATCCAACAGGGATTCTGATTTGCTTTGAATTTCATCAAAATTGTCATATAAATTATGAATTTTATCTTCTACATTTTTATTATTTGCCTTTATGTTTATTTCAGCATAATCATCATTAATAGTTATCCCTTCTTTTTCTTCACCATTAACTATAATAGACACTGTATAATCATTCGGTCTTGGCTTATTATCTTCTAAATGAGAATGGTCTGAAACTCTAACTACTACATCTCTACCATTTATTTTTCTATCCGTATTGTAGTAATCACTAACTCCCTTGCCACTATTATTAACCCCAAATAAATTTTTAACGTATTCTGATATGCTTTGCTTTGGCGAATTATTTTTAACATCAGTAATGCCACTATACGCTTCATTCTGTTGTTTTCTATTAAAACTAATTCCCACCTCACTTACAGTAATAGGTACATCAACTTCCTTTTTGGGTTCTACCTTAGATATAGGAGTAGCCTCTACCTCACTTACAGGGATAGGTGCAACTACTTCTTGGGGTTGGGGTGTAACTTTTGGCAATGGCAATAAATATTGTTTAGCTGTTTTTAGCCT
>Ga0105050_10007791_pt1 | contig 12625 bp, 11 predicted proteins | sample FRY01_FD_78088 | JGI IMG/M metagenome (GOLD analysis project Ga0105050, IMG submission 78088) | Freshwater microbial communities from Lake Fryxell liftoff mats and glacier meltwater in Antarctica - FRY-01 | ecosystem: Environmental > Aquatic > Freshwater > Ice > Glacier meltwater ... | reverse complement strand
GACCCTACTTATGCCTTGTTGTTAAGGGAGTTAAATTATTGTTTCGGGAATATTTGAGGTACTCTGTATATATTATACAATTTTACTCTCAGATTAAACAGACCATAGGAAGTCATAAAACGGCTACACTTCTGTGGTAAGTTAATAGCTAGCATAATAATCAAGCAATATGGGCTTAAACGCTTCTTTAATACAATACATCGCTTATCGTGAATGAGGGAGCTCATTCAGAATCTATTACTACCAATAATCTTAGTTGAAATTTTTACTCAGCTGAATATTGGGAAAAAGTAAAAGTTATGTGGTCTCAGAAGGAATCGAACCTTCATCTAGCGTTTAGGAAACGCTCGTTCTATCCGTTGAACTATGAAACCAATATAAATAACTATAGTAAAGGCAAACTCGCGACTTAGATTAACATACTTCTATTCTATCCATTGAACTACGAGGCCAAATGGGCTGCAAATATACAGTTCATATAGATGACAACAAAAGATAAATTTCGGGGTGTAAAATCCTGATAGTTTTGATGTTTTGGGCTACTGTGTATCAAGCCGCACTTAAATTAAACGACATCGTTGTTCCTTTTCCTACTTCAGAAGTAATCTTTAAATTAGAATCATGTTTATCTAAAAACTCGCGAACCAGTTGCAAACCTAAACCATGACCTCGCTCATTATCTGTCCCATTGGAAGTATAGTATTGACCATTTTGAATTCGTTCTAAAACTTCTTTCTCTATCCCAATTCCGTTATCAGCAATTGAAAACGTCCATTGGTTTTCATTATGTTTAGCTAAGACATCAATATGGCCGTTAGTGTTCGAGAATTTAACAGCATTAGAAATGAGATTTAGCAAAATTCCATTCAATAGTTTTTTGTCACTCAAAACACTGCCTTTCTTCGGAATGTCAATATTGAATGTTATATTTTTAGCACCTGAATGAAAACCGCAATAGTCAATTAAGATTTCTTCAATTTCCTCAAGTGAATTTATCTCAGTTTCGCAATTTATCTGACTTGTTTGACTCCTAGACCAAAGCAATAAATCATCCATTAATTTAATTGTTGATTTAGTCTTTTTTATTAATTCTGTATATATCTTTTTCTTTCGAGGGTTAATTTCTTCAATGGTATCTAATTCATCTTCATAAAGCATTTCTAAACCTGCTTTAATACTAATTACGGGTCCTCTAAAATCGTGAGATAAAATCGAAATTAATTTCTCTCTTGTTTTGATAATCGAATTTAAAGAATCATTAATTTTACTTAAATCATGAGTTTTTGCTAATAACTCATTTTGGATAGAATTATTTATTGATAAAATGAATATTACTTCCCAAATTGTAACGACCAAAGCACCAGGAAGATTCATCATCCATTCACGCCTAATAAGATCAGCGGTTAGTATAGTACCATCATTAATGCTGTATTTGGTAGTAATTAATAATACAAATACTATTATTACGAAAAATGTCAGAAAATACCCAATTCTTCTAGTTTCACCCTGAAACACAATTAAGATGCTAACTATTACGGGAATAAAGAAGGCCAGAATCATCGATTGCGGGCTGCGTATCAAGGAATGCAATGATATTATAATTATAACAAAGCTTAAATTCAAGACCTTAGAGGTAATTGTATTCCCTGCTTTAAAAAGTAGATAAGATATCAGTGCCACTGGCACCAGCGTAATATTTATTGCTGATTGCAAATGGTCACCAAGTGTAAAATCTAAAACAGAGAAGAAGAAGCCATATATTGCAACTAAAATCAAACTCGCTTTATAAAATCGGTTGCCACTTTGCGCCAATAGATCAATTGAATTAATTGAGTGTGCTGTCTCCATGAATTTTTTCATTTCTCATTATTTTTTTTAGCCATGTTATTTATAATAATAACAAAGAAATGTTTATTTTAATCGAGCCATTTTTTCAATTCATTGAACAATGTGCTTTCGGTAAATGGTTTTCCTAAATGTGCATTCATACCTGACTCAAAGCATTTCTCAATGTCTTCTTTGTAGACGTTAGCTGTAAGTCCGATGATTGGTATTTGCATGCCCATTGCTCTAATTGCAGCTGTACTCTCGTATCCATTCATTACAGGCATTTGAACATCCATTAAAACCAAATCGAAGTCTTCATCTTTAATCTTGTCAACACCTTGCTGGCCATCATCAGCAGTTATTACTTCAATACCAAAATTCTGCAAAATTGTCATTGCTAAAAGCTGATTTATTTGATTGTCTTCTACCAAGAGTATTCTGTATTTCTCTGTGAATTTTAGTTTTTCGCCGGTTTGATTTGAATTTGATTTGCTATCAACATCATTATTTGGTAACTGTGCTTGCAGCTTCAGTTTAAATTGGAATGTTGCCCCTGGGTTTTTTGATATAAATATTGGCTGTGTAACCGGACTAATTAATTCTATCGATCCCTTCATCAATCTTAATAATTGTTTAACAATTGAAAGGCCCAAACCGCTACCTCCATATTTTCTTGTAAAGGTGCCATCTGCCTGAGTGAAACTGTCAAAAATCATTGACTGTTTTTCAAGTGGAACACCAATTCCAGTATCGGTTACAGTACCTTTTAAATAAAAGAAATTTTGAGTTCCACTTGGATCTTTATCCACGCTAAAATCGACTGAGATACCACCAGTTTCAGTGAATTTAATTGAATTTGAAACCAGATTTATGATTAACTGCTTAATTCTCGTGGGATCTCCTAAAACTACTTCAGGAATGCGAGGGTCGAAGCTAACCATAAACTGCAATCCTTTTTCATTCGCTCTGTACTGATAAGGAATTAGCGTTTGTTTTACTGCATCAATAAAATTAAATCTAATTTCCTCTATGGTTAATTTGCCTTGTTCAATTTTGTTTAAGTCAAGAATATCGCTTAATAAATTGAGTAAGGTATCACCTGAAGTTCTAATTAATTCAAGATATTTTTTATCATCTTCACTTGGATCATTTCGAATCAGTAAATCAGTAAAACCTAAAATTCCATTTAAAGGAGTTCTAATTTCGTGACTCATATTAGCCAAAAAGCCTGACTTAGATCTGCTGGCTTTTTCAGCTGCTTCTTTGGCAGCTTGAGCTTCTTCAGTTGCCTTCTCGAATTCTAATGTTCGCTGACTAACCTTTTCCTCCAGCAATTGATTCCGATTATTGATGCTCGAAACGCGGTATCTAAAGCCAAAATAGAGAATAGCAATAATAATTAAAACACCAATTAAAATGAACCACCAGGTTTTCCAGAATGGGCGGTCAATTTTAAATTTGACGGAAGTTCCTGCTTCATTCCATAATCCATCGCTATTTGAACTTTTAACGTGAAAAACATATTCCCCTGGTCCTAAATTAGAATAAGAAACAAATCTTCTATTTCCACAATATATCCAATCATCGTCTGAACCTTCAAGCTTATAGGCAAATTGGTTTTTATCAGTTAAAGCAAAACTTAATGAGGAAAACTCGAACGTTAAATAGTTTTGATTGTAAGCAAGTTCTATTTGACTTTCAGATAAAGTTATTTCTTTTTCTAAAGCTTTAAATCGTGTAATAACAGTTGGCGGTACATAATTATTTTCCTGAATGCTATCGGGATAAAACATATTAAATCCAGAAATACCGCCAAAAATCATTTCTCCGCTCCTGCAGCGCAGCGCAGAGCCTATTGTAAACTCATTACTTTGTAATCCATCTAAAACATCATAATTCCTGAACGTTTTAGATTTTGTATCAAATTTAACTAAACCCGTATTTGTACTCATCCACAAACTGCCAGTTTTGTCCTCCAGAATGCTATAGATTATATCATCGGGCAGTCCATTTCTGGCACTATAATTAATAAATCGTCCAGACTTTCTATCCATTTTATTAAGCCCTCCTCCATAAGTTCCAACCCAGAAAAATCCAAATTGATCTTCATGCAATGAGATAACTGAATTGTGCGAGATGCTTGTCGTATCCGTTGGCTTATTTCTATAGGATCTAAAGGATCTTTTATCACGACTAAATTCACTTAATCCACCTCCAAGTGTACCGATCCAGAAATTCCCAAAGCGGTCTTCCAAAATTGTATAAACACTATTGGAGATTTGATTATCAGACACCAATGGATCTGGTCTGAATAATGTAAAATATCCGGTTGTTGGATCAAATTTTACAAGACCTCGTCTAATTCCTGCCCAAATCTCACCATTTCTGGTTTCGATGAGTGTATGAATTTCATTATTTAAATTGTTTGGATTAACAGGGTCGTATCGAAAAACCTTTACCTTTCCAGTCTCCTGATCTAGTAAATTCAATCCATTCGTAGTTCCAATCCAGAATCTATTTTTCGAGTCGATTAATAGTGATTTTATTTCATTACTTATTGCGTCTTCCTTATTTTCCGATTCAAGAATAAACGTTTCAAACTTTCTTGATTTTCGGTTGAATTTATTTAATCCATCTCGTGTCCCTATCCAAATGGCGCCATCATTAGCTTCAAAAAAAGTATTTACAATATTGCTCGATAAGCTAGTGGGTTCACTTGGATTTCTTTGAAACTTATTAAACCTTCCTGATAGCTTACTGTAGATATTAACGCCTTCAACCGAAACTACCCACATAACACCAGCTCTATCTTGAAATAGATGGCGAACATCATTATTTTGAAGACTGTTTGGATTTCCAGGATTATTTTGAATTAATTGTAATTCTCCTGAATTTATATCCATCAAATTTAATCCTTCAGGTGTAGCAATCCAAAGTGTCGATTCATCATCGCTAGTGATACTATAAATTGTGTTACTGCTTATGGAAGATGGATTTTTTGCATCGTGAATATAGACCTCCATTTTACCAGTGCGCCTATCAAGCTTCCAGAGTCCACCTCCCAAAGTCCCAAACCATATACGACTTTTCGAATCTTCATAAATACAGGCAATGTTGGTTGCCGATTGCTCTTCGGTTTCTTTGCTCATGCTCTGATACGAGGTAAAGCGAGCATTTTCTGGTTCCAATTTATTAATCCCGCGTCGCGTACCAATCCACAAATCACCTTTTTTATCCCTTACTAATGTATTTATGTAATTACTTGTAATAGAACCTGCTGTTTGTGTCGAGTATTGATAAACTGTAAACTCCCCTGTAAGTCGATCAAACTTATTTAATCCGCCGCCAAATGTACCAATCCACAAGTTCCCAAATTGATCTTCATTAATTGCTCGAACATCATTATTTGATAATGACTTAATATTTCGTGGGTCATATTTATATCTTGTAAAACTGGCATTGTTTGGGTCTAAGCGACTTAATCCTCCCCAAGTACCAATCCAAATAACACCTGACTTGTCAGCATAAATGCAATTCACATTGTTGTGACTAATTGAATTGATATTATGTGCATCGTGTTTAAATTCTTTAACAGAATATCCATCAAAACGATAGAGTCCGTTTTTAGTCCCAAACCACATGTACCCTTTGGGCGATTGGATTAAACATGTTATATTTCTCTGATAAAGCCATTTCTGACCAGGAATTCGTTCAAATGCTAATTGAGATACTTGTGCATTGGATACGATTGACCCTAAAGTCAAAAACGATAGAAGAAAGATAGTGTGAATGATTGCCCTCATGATACCCGCAAGATAATAAGAAAGATATGTGAGCGTTAGCCTTTTACTTATTTCACCTTACATCAAAAAGGCTTATGAAAAATAATTTCCAATGGATGCAATATGAGTTATTGAAATACGTTTTTTTCTAAATTCTTAAATCAGCCTATGCATAAAATTTTTACACCTGAAGATTTAGTTCGCTTTGCCTACCATGAAATGTCAAAAGTTGAATCTAGAGAATTGCAAGAAGAATTGCAGTCATGCCAAGAGTTGCGCTGTGAGTTAGATGAAATTATGGATTCAAAATCAATGATGAGTTTTCCTAAAACATCAGCTTCTTCTGAGATAATCAATTCAATTTTAAATTATTCTAAGTCACTGCGAATATTAGAGCCGTCCTCAACTGGGAAATCCTTTGAGGTCATTTTAAATTAGCTTGGTTTTGTTTTTCTTTTAATCCCGATGGCCGCTCTCTGTCGGGATTTTTGTTTTTTTGTGGGATGAATCGAAAAGAACGGTACCAGAAAGTTATCGCTTGGTTTGCTGAAAATCAGCCAATCGCCGAAACAGAATTAATTTACGATAACCCGTTTCAACTTTTGGTTGCAGTTATATTATCTGCACAATGCACCGACAAGCGAATAAATCTTACCACACCCAAACTATTTCTACGATTTCCAGATGCAGAAACCCTAGCTTCGGCGAGTGTAGATGAGGTTTTTTCTTACATCCGTTCTATTTCATATCCCAACAACAAGGCGAAGCATCTTGTGGGAATGGCCTTGAAATTAGTAGGAGAATTTAACTCAGTTGTTCCATCTGAAGTTGACGATTTAGTAAAGTTGCCCGGAGTTGGGCGTAAGACTGCGAATGTAATTGCCTCCGTAGTTTACGATAAGCCAACAATGGCCGTTGATACTCACGTTTTTCGGGTCTCGGCGAGAATTGGTTTAACAGTAAATGCTAAAAACCCTCTGCAAGCAGAAAAGCAATTAGTAAAGTATTTTCCTGCGGATATCATTCCTATCGCTCACCATTGGCTAATCTTGCACGGAAGGTATATTTGTTTAGCAAGGAAGCCAAATTGTGCTCATTGTGGTTTGAAGGAATTTTGTACCTATTACTCAAAATCACTGAAAAAGCCCGATTTGAAAGTTAAACAAAAACCTCAGAAACCCGTTAAAAAGCTCGAAACTAAAGTTCATTAGATATGTCAGAAATTAAAGAAGGACAAAAAGCTCCAGACTTTTTTGGAGTCGATCAGCATGGTAAATCAGTATCCTTGGAAGAATATAAGGGCAAAAAGGTGCTGTTGTATTTTTACCCTAAAGACAGTACACCTGGTTGCACTGCTGAAGCTTGTAATTTGAGAGATAATTATGACGACTTACTTTCTAAAGGATATGATGTGATTGGGGTTAGTCCTGATTCGGAAAAGTCTCATCTAAAGTTTATTGATAAATACCAATTACCTTTCAGGTTGATTGCGGATACTGAAACAAAGTTGGCCGAGGCATATGGAGTCTGGGGCTTGAAGAAATTCATGGGAAAGGAATACATGGGAATTATTCGCACTTCGTTTGTTATTGACGAGAAAGGTGTCATAGAAAAGGTAATTAACAAGGTTGATACGAAAAATCACGCTGCACAAATAGGCTGATAAAGCCACGCCAATTCTACTACTTCAGGTATTTGTAAAATAATATTTATTCACATCTGTCATAGCTACGTTTCTTTTGACGTATTTTGTGGCAAACTAATTGAAAAACTAACCTCATGGCAAAAGATACCAATGTCGAAAAGCTGAAAGCGCTTCAGGTAATTATCGATAAAATAGATAAGACATACGGGAAAGGCACCATTATGAAAATGGGAGATAGTGCTATTGAACCGATGGAAGTAATTCCTACAGGCTCAATTGCATTAGATATTGCTCTCGGTGTTCACGGTCTTCCAAGAGGAAGAATCATTGAGATTTACGGTCCAGAATCATCAGGTAAAACAACGCTTGCTATCCATGCTATTGCACAAGCCCAGAAAGCGGGAGGAATTGCTGCAATTATTGATGCGGAACACGCTTTTGACCGTTACTACGCTGAAAAACTAGGTGTTGATGTTGAAAATCTTTTAATTTCACAACCAGATAATGGCGAGCAAGCACTCGAAATTGCAGATAATCTGATTCGTTCAGGCGCAATTGATATCATTGTGATTGACTCCGTTGCAGCACTTACTCCCAAAAGTGAAATTGAAGGAGAAATGGGCGATTCAAAAATGGGATTACAAGCTCGTTTGATGTCTCAGGCGCTTAGAAAGCTCACAGCTACCATTAACAAAACAGGAAGTACGTGCATCTTTATTAATCAGTTGCGTGAAAAGATCGGAGTTATGTTCGGTAACCCTGAAACAACTACTGGTGGTAACGCATTAAAGTTTTATGCATCCATTAGACTTGATATTCGTCGTATAGGTCAAATTAAAGACGGGGAAACCGTCGTAGGTAATCGTACGCGTGTGAAGGTTGTGAAAAACAAAGTAGCACCTCCCTTCCGTCAAGCTGAATTCGATATCATTTATGGGGAAGGCATTTCTCGCATTGGTGAAATCATCGACATTGGAGTTGATAAAAATGTAATCAAGAAAAGTGGTTCTTGGTTTAGTTACGAAGAAACAAAGCTTGGTCAAGGACGAGAAGCCGTTAAAACACTTCTACATGACAATCCTGAATTGATGGAGGAGATTGAAGCCAAAATCAAGAATATCTTATTCGAACTTATTCCAGCTTAATTACGTTGAGTTAATTTTTTTTCAGATGGGCTTCTTCGATACCGAGGAGGCCCATTTGTTTTTAATCTAAGTAAGCAATGGCTTTTTGGATTATTGAAGTATAGTTTTCGACATTGATGAAGATCTTTCATCATTGAACCCAAAAAATTATTTGGATTGAAGAAAAAAGAAGAATCAATTCTTTCCGCATCTATAAATTTGATTCAAACTCGACACTCCCTTATCATTGTCCTTTATTGAATCCTTGGTTTTACGTTTCTTTGTCTCATGCAGCAAATCAAAACGACTATAAAAATTTTCCTCTCGACTCTGATATTTATAGCTTTCGCTTCCTGCGGGGGTGATGCACCTGCTGATTATTCTACCAAAGAGCAAGTTAGAGCAGCATTAATCTCAAACCCGAATAATCCGGAAGCCCTGCATGCGAGAGCAAAGATGTTTATAAAAGAAAGCAAGGTCGATTCAGCACTTATCGACATGCTCGATGCTTTAGATCAGGATTCCTCTAAATCTGAATATTTTGTCACCTTAGGAGATCTTTACTTGATCAAAAACCAAACAAGATATACGCGTCAAGCACTAGAGAAGGCTATAAAACTCGAACCAGATTCGAAAGACGCTCACATGAAATTGGCCGAATTGTTTCTTTACGTAGAAATGCGGCAAGACGCAATTAACGAGATCAACGAAGTTTTAAAACGAGATAAGAATAATCCCAAAGCGTATTACTTAAAAGGAATCCTGTATAAGGAAAGTGGGGATACTTCACTCGCCATTTCGAGTTTTTTAACAACGACAGAGCAAGACCCCAATTACCTTTTAGCCTTTGAACAGTTAGGTTTAATCTTCGCCAATAATGGAAATCCTCGCGCGATAAATTTTTACGAAACCGCTATTAAACTCGATCCTAAGAATTCCTTAACTCGTTATAATCTAGGAATGTTCTACCAAGAAAACGGAGCTCCTGATAAAGCCGCTGAAGTTTATAAAGCCTTGTTAGCAATCGACCCTAAATTCTCAAATGCATATTATAACCTTGGTTTTATTGAAATTGAATTCAACAAGAATGCAAAAGCTGCAATTCCTTATTTTGTAGATGCAGAAAAATCAAATCCCAATTTTGCTGCGGCAATCTATATGCAAGGTCTTTGTTTCGAAAAATTGGGCAGCAACCAAGAGGCAATAAAGAATTTTCAACGTTGTCTTAAGATTAATCCCGAATTTGAGTTGGCAAGTGATGGACTTAAGCGTCTGGGCGCATCTTCTTAAGTAAGAGCAAAATTTCACACTGATTAATAAAACTTTGCGAGCATTCAGATTCAAGGGTATTCCATTTTGAGAATTCGATTTTTTGAAACAAACGTGTAAATCCAAACTGTTTTCGATGCTCAAGAATTGAATCAAGGTTTTGAGCATATCTGCATGAATCTGACTCAATAGTTTGAATCCAGCGATTTTCATTAATTATGTAAGAAATTGAATCGGGCAGATTCGTTATGCTTATTGAATCTGAATGCTCAATCTTCACATTCTCTTCTGCAAGCAAGGAAGTGTAAATAGCATCGCCCCAAAGAACCAAAACACGAAAAGCGAGACTTGAATCTTTGCCATAGTTTTTAGGGAAATCCAGAGCCATCCAAGGCATTCCCAAGTAATTTTCGCCGCGATAAATTTTTGAAGCTAAGTTTAAATCATCTCCCCAAGCCGGAAAATTCATTCGATATTTATCTACCACACGTGTTAATTCGTGTTTAACGAAACTAAGTTTCAGGTCTATTTTCTCTTGAATGCTTGGTTTCAAGTGCATTGGTGAGGCTTGGGTTAAAAATTCCCACTCCTCCTTTGAGAATGAATTATTCATAAAATGAAAGTAGATAAAATCTCGATCGCCAAGCTTGGCTTGTTATCTTTGCCGAATGCAGTCGCTCACTCTTCCAATAATAATTGTCACTTGTATCGTTTCAATCATTGCGTTTAATCGCCCAGAAATTATGGCGAGGTATCAGTTTAACGCCTATATGATTTATCATAGAAAGCAATGGTATCGCTTTATAACCCACGCTTTTCTGCATGCCGATTGGCTTCACCTCATCATCAATATGTTGGTGCTTTTCTCTTTCGGATCATTTGTCGAAGGCAACCTGAGGGATTATTTCGGAAGTATTTCGCCTGTGCTTTACCTCTTAATGTATTTTGGAGCAGTCATAGTTTCTTCTATCAGCACATTCATAAAACATAAAAACGACCATTGGTATAACGCAGTAGGTGCATCCGGAGCTGTTTCGGCAGTGATGTTCGCGAGCGTTGTTTTCGGTCCCTTCATGAAAATCCTACTTTACGGAATCATTCCACTTCCTGCAATTATTTGGGCAGTCTTGTACGTTGCTTATAGCATGTATGCAGGGAAAAAGGCGAATGATAATATCAATCATGACGCTCACCTTTGGGGTGGACTCTATGGAATGTTGTTCGTGTTAATTGCTAGTCCACAGATTGCCATGAATTTTATCGACCAACTTAAAGACGTTTTGCCGTGAATAACAAGGCTGTTTTTTTAGATCGCGATGGAATTGTAAATCGTGAAATTGGCGATTATATTCAGAAATACGAAGAGTTTGAGTTATTGCCAGACCTCATTCCGTTTTTGTATGAAGTAAAACGTCGTGGATATTTATGCATTATCATTACCAATCAAGGCGGAATAGCCAAAGGTTTATACAAACACGAATTGGTCGATGCTTGTCACGAATTTATGGCTGGAGAGTTAAAAGGTCATAACTTAGCGTTCGATGCCATTTATTATTGTCCGCATCATCCAGATTTTAGCGCTTGTTTATGCCGCAAGCCAGAATCATTATTGATTCAAAAGGCAGTAGCTCGGTTTGAACTCGACCCTTCTAAATGCCTGATGATTGGCGATAAAGATCGAGACGTTCAAGCTGCTGAAGGAGCAGGAGTGAAAGGATATCGTTTACGCGCTAACCCAGATTTTGAAGAACTAATAGCATGTTTGCCAAATGAATAATCAACTTAGTTACGATGGAGTAATCATGGCAGAAACAGCCTTGCAATACGGGGCTACGAATCGTAGTTTTCGCTATGGCGATGGTGTTTTCGAGACCATTCGTTTTGAATCGTCAGAGTTATTCTTCATAGATGACCACTTTGAACGTCTTTTAAGCGGAATGTATGCTTTGGGTTTAGATACAACGCTACTTAATCCAATTCAAGTTTGTGATGATATTTTGGCACTTTGTGCGACGAAAAAGCTAAGTTCAGCAAGGGTTAGAATCTCTGTTTATCGCAAGGAAGGTGGTGCCTATTGTCCAGAAACAGACCAGTTCCACATCATTATTACTGCCGACGAAATCCAAGAAGGTTCGTACCAATTCAATCAGAAAGGATTGCGCTTAGGGATGTTTTCTGAGATTCGAAAGCCAATCAATACATTGTCAGGAGTGAAAAGTGCCAATGCTTTGCTTTATGTTTTGGCATCTCGTCATGCACGCGACAATTCTTGGGATGAAGCGTTAATTTTAAATGAGAATGGAAGAATCTGCGAAGCATGCAGCTCAAATGTATTTCTTGTACTTCCTGATAAGCGTATTTTAACTCCACCGGTGAGTGAAGGAATTTTACCTGGAATCATGCGTAAAAACTTGATTTCATGGTTACGAGATAATGGTAAGGAAGTAGAAGAAGTTATTTTGTTGGCCGATGATTTTTATCGTGCCGAAGAAGTATTTCTAACAAACGTTATTAGCGGAGTGCGATGGGTTTTGGCATTCAGAGAGAAGCGCTATTTCAGCTCGTACACAAAGAAAATGCTCGACGGTTTTATTGCTTCCGAAGTTTTCTGATATATTAATTCGGGTTCACTCAAAATTCAGAAATGCGGTGGATGCAAGGAACAGACATTGACGATGTAAATTTAATACTTCGAAATGGCTGTTAAGCGGCAAACGCTTTATTTCTATCTATCTTAAATAGTGACTGTCCACAGAGTCAGGAGTTTGAACTATAGAGGTTTCTGATTAGGCGTACGAAGGACGAAAAAGCGCAGTTTACTTTTGTAAATGAGCATTTTTCGGACTAGTGCAACGACGTCATGAGACTCTATAGACAGACTCTAAATAACTCATTTAAAAGGAATTAAACTTTTTTGTATGAACCCTAATTCAATGTTGGATCATCAGGGTAGTTGGCCCAAATAGCCATTTCTGAGT
>Ga0105050_10007790_pt1 | contig 12626 bp, 12 predicted proteins | sample FRY01_FD_78088 | JGI IMG/M metagenome (GOLD analysis project Ga0105050, IMG submission 78088) | Freshwater microbial communities from Lake Fryxell liftoff mats and glacier meltwater in Antarctica - FRY-01 | ecosystem: Environmental > Aquatic > Freshwater > Ice > Glacier meltwater ... | reverse complement strand
TGGTGATTTGTAAATAGACGAGTGTCGCTCAAGACGATTTTACTGATTTAATCCAGCAACGGTTTTTGTAATGACTAATCGTTTTTATCGATAAACCACGCGATGTTGCCAACACGCGTTGCATATGGGGATGTGAAAGGCAGAATCAACGGTGCTGCGGCCACGCAGGTACGGCGCTTGGCCTACGTCAGCAACGTTGTGATGTTTAGGGTCTTTGGGAGAACAGCTGAAAGCCGCAATAACGTGGCGACGTTATCGACATCGCTATCAATGCTGCGGCGAACACCTGGATATTGACCTTTGATTGCAACGTGCTGATTTTCAAGCGTCAAGGCGCGGTGGGCTTGACCAATCGAAGTGGCTGCAATCGGATGCTCTACATAGGAATAGTCATCGAGATGAGGGATCCAACGTATTTCAGCAAGTGCATGCAGGTGAACATTTGCAGCCAGCTCTTTTAACCGCGCAGGTTAGGGAGCAAAACTTTACTTGTCGGTGCGAACCATCCGGTGCAACTAGACTTGGAGGGAATAATGGGTACGCAGGAGGAAGTGGCGTGAAAAAGCGGCCGTTGAAGAGCATAGTGCTCATTCTGGCAGCAGCCGTATCGGCATGCGGTGGTGGAAGTGATTCTGGTGGCGGAACAGTAACGGTCCCGCCAACGAGCACAACGCCGCCCCCTTCGCCGCCGGCATCGGGCAACTGCAGCTTGGTCAATCGGCAGAATTTTGCTGCGTCCGTTCTGAACGAATGGTATCTTTTCCCTGAAACTCTGCCGTCGGCTTTAAGCCCGGCAGGGTATAGCTCGGTTCAAGCCTATATCGATGCGTTGACCGCCACTGCCCGCGGGCAGGGTCGCGACAGATACTTCACTTATGTCACCTCAATTCAGGAAGAAAATGCGTTTTACTCCTCAGGTGCCACGGCTGGCTTTGGACTGCGACTGTCCTATCAAGGTAGCCGCATTTTCGTAATGGAGGCGTTTGAAGGGGCGTCAGCACTTGCAGCAGGTATGGACCGCGGGACGGAAATTCTGGCCATAGGAACGAACTCGTCAAATCTGGTTCCTGTGGCCGACATATTGGCGGCACAAGGTTCCGCAGGCGTCTCGAGCGCTTTGGGTCCAAACACAGCCGGCACAAGTCGAGTCTTTCGTATCAGCGATGCATCAGGTGTACGCAACGTCACCGTTGCCAAGGCAGATTATAATATCGATCCGCTGTCATCGCGTTATGGCGTGAAAGTTATCGATAATGGCGGCGGACAGCGCGTCGGTTATATTAATATGCGGACTTTTATCTCGACTGCAGATAATCAATTGCGCACGGCGTTTGCCGATTTTCGCGCGCAGGGCATAACGAACTTTGTCATCGACTTCCGCTATAATGGCGGCGGGTTAGTGTCTACAGCAGAGGTGATGGGCGACTTGCTCGCTGGTAACCGCTTTAGCAGCGATATATTCTCGGTGACCCGTTTCCGCTCTTCCAAGGCGTCAAATAATGAAACGAAGCGATTTGCGCCACAAACACAATCGGTCTCACCTGTGAAGATCGCCTTCATCGCTACCGGCGCGACGGCGTCTGCTAGTGAATTGGTTATCAACAGCTTTGTGCCTTATTTGGGCGTCAAAGTCGCTTTGATCGGCAGTAATAGCTACGGCAAGCCGGTGGGCCAAGTAGCCATTGACCAGTCTGCGTGCGATGACCGCATTCGTGTAGTCGCTTTTGCGAAAGAAAACGTGGCGGGGCAGGGCGATTATTATTCTGGGATTGCAGGTGCGATGGGGGCCACCTGCGCGGCAGCAGACGACGTCACAAAGCCGTTGGGCGACGTTCAGGAGGCATCGCTGCGCACTGCGCTTGATTTCATTGCCGGTCGTAGTTGTACCGCTATTGTGGTTGGTCAGAGCGCGCAACGTACCGCTGCTCCCATAGAAAAACGCGGCCTCCTGATGCCCGAAGTTGCAAGCACAGCGCAGCGTGAAGTGCCCGGATCATTTTAGTACGAGATATGCTTAACCCGGATAGCTTGGCTCAGGCAAAAACAATTAAGCATCGTTAAAGAAATTGACTGGATTGAAACTGTCTCAGCTGCATCGTCCTAGCGTTCGATACGCCGCCACAGCATGGGCCGTCCTCGGTCTGAACGGCACTCCTGCGAGATGGACGATATAACCTGAATCGCGAAAGAGAGACCGCTATTAAAGCGGCAGTACGGAGTATCGGTGGGGCGGTGTTGAAATGCAATTTGCCCGCCGCATACGATGCCCATTACCCCAATAAAGACAATACCCGCGCTGCCCATTCGGAGCGGCATATCAACAGGTCCGGCATGTAGACATCGGCCTGATTGTAATTCACCGGACTGCCGTCAATTCGGCTGACATGCAAGCCGTGGGCTAAGGCGACTGCAGCGGGCGCGCAGCTATCCCATTCATATTGACCGCCAGTATGCAGGTAGATTTCGGCATCACCGCGCACGATGGCCATGGCCTTTGCGCCTGCGCTGCCCATCGGGATCAGTCCTGCGCCAATTTTCTTGGCGACGTCCACGGCCTCCTTGGCTGGTCGGGTGCGGCTGACCACCATGCGCGGGGTTTTTTGGGGGGTAGGTAGGGGTTGTGGCCGGTCGGTGCGCAACACTAGATCAAGGCCGGGCATGGCTACTGCGCCAATCTCAGGCCTGCCGTCGATGGCAAGCGCCACATGCACCGCCCAATCCGTGCGTTCTTCGCCATATTCGCGGGTGCCGTCGACTGGATCGATGATCCAGACGCGCGATTTCGACAGGCGCTCGACATTGTCCTTTTCTTCTTCGGACAACAACCCGTCGTCGGGTCGTTGTGCACGGAGATTGTGGCACAGAAACTGGTTAGCGGTTTGATCCCCCGCCCTGCCGAGTGCCTGTCCTGAAAGCAGGCCGGAGGCGCGCACATCGAGCAGTAGCTTGCCTGCAACCTGTGCCAGATGCGCTGCGAGTTCGGCGTCGTTCATTGCGGTGCTCATTTCAGCGGCATGATCTGGCGGATGATATGCTCAGCAGCTTCTGCCGCAGTCATCTCCACGGTGTTGACCCGGATTTCGGGGTTCAGCGGCGGCTCGTAGGGACTGTCGATCCCTGTGAAGTTTTTAAGCGCACCCGAGCGGGCCTTTTTATAGAGACCCTTTACATCGCGCGCTTCGGCAACCTCGAGCGGCGTGTCGACGAAAATTTCTATAAACTCGGCATCGGGCAGCATTGACCGTACCATGTCGCGTTCTGCGCGGAACGGCGAAATGAATGCGGTGAGCACGATCAGCCCAGCATCCGCCATCAGCTTGGCGACTTCGCCGACGCGCCGGATATTCTCGATCCGGTCGGCCTCGGTAAAGCCCAAGTCCTTATTGAGCCCGTGCCGCACATTGTCGCCATCGAGAAGGAAGGTGTGGCGGTTCATCAGGTTCAATGATTTCTCGACCTCGTTGGCGATTGTCGATTTGCCCGAACCCGATAGCCCCGTGAACCACAGCACACGCGCTTTCTGGTTTTTCAGATCTGCATGTTGCTCGCGCCCAATATCGGTCGCCTGCCAGTGCACATTTTGTGCGCGACGCAAGCTGAAATGTAGCATCCCTGCACCAACTGTACGGTTGGTGATCTTGTCGATCAGGATGAATCCGCCCAATGTCCGGCTGTTAACATAGGGTTCGAATACAATGGGTTTGTCGGTTGCCAGTTCGGCAACACCAATTGCGTTCAGTTCCAGGGTCTTGGCAGCCAAATGTTCCATCGTGTTGACGTTGATGGTATATTTGGGCTGCTGGACCGTAGCCGAAACCGTTTGCGTGCCCAGTTTCAGCCAATAGGATCGGCCAACATGCAGCGCATCATCGTCCATCCAGACGATGGTTGATTCAAACTGGTCGGATACTTCAGGTGGCGCGTCTGCTGTTGCAATCACATTACCGCGCGAACAGTCTACCTCGTCGGCAAAGCAGACCGTGATAGATTGTCCTGCGACGGCCTCGTCAAGATCGCCGTCTAGCGTGACCACCTTAGTAACGGTTGTGGTTTTGCCGGATGGCAAGACACGAACCGCATCGCCCGGTTTGACCGAACCCGAGGAGACCAACCCCGAAAAGCCACGGAAGTCGAGATTGGGACGGTTAACCCATTGCACGGGTAGGCGGAACGGCTTTGCCTGACCGCTCTCATTGTTGATCACCACCGATTCCAGATGTTCGATCAACGGCTTGCCACTGTACCAAGGGGTGTTCTCGCTTAGCGTTGTGATATTGTCCCCTTTGAAACCGGAGATGGGCAACGCGAAGAAATTCTTGATACCAATTTCGGCCGCAAAGGCGGAATAATCGGCGACAATTGCGTCATATTTTGCCTGATCATAATCGATAAGGTCCATCTTGTTGACGGCCAAAACGATGTTCTTGATGCCGATCAAATTGCACAAATAGCTGTGGCGTCGGGTCTGCACCAGCACGCCCTTACGGGCGTCGATCATCATCACGGCAAGGTCAGCGGTCGATGCGCCCGTGATCATGTTTCGCGTATATTGTTCGTGTCCCGGGCAATCCGCGACGATGAATTTGCGCTTTTCAGTGGCGAAGAAACGATAGGCCACATCAATAGTGATGCCCTGTTCGCGCTCGGCAGCGAGGCCATCGACCAGCAAAGCAAAATCAATGTCCTGACCTTGCGTCCCGACCCGTTTGCTGTCGGACTGCAATGCCTCCAGCTGATCTTCAAAGATCATTTTGCTGTCATAGAGCAACCGCCCAATCAACGTCGACTTGCCATCGTCAACCGACCCGCAGGTGATGAACCGAAGCAAAGATTTATGCTGGTGGCTTTCCAGATAGGCGTCGATATCCTCCGCAATCAAAGCATCGGTTTTGTATATATCTGAACTGTTTGAGGCAGTTGACATCAGAAATAGCCCTCCTGCTTTTTCTTCTCCATCGACGCATCGCCGCCATCCTTGTCGATGACTCGGCCTTTGCGTTCACTGGTTGTGGTCAGAAGCATCTCCTGAATAACGTCTGGCAACGTCTTCGCATCGCTTTCGACGGCGCCAGTCAACGGGAAGCATCCCAGAGTGCGGAAACGGATGGATCGTTCGGTAATTTCGGGGCGCTTGCCCATAACACGTTCCAGACGCTCAATATCGTCGGCCATGAACAATTGGCCCTGATACTCAAAGGTTGGTCGTTTCGCGCTAAAATAGAGCGGGACGATGGGAATATCGTTCAAATGGATATATTGCCATATATCCAGCTCGGTCCAGTTCGAAATCGGAAAAACGCGGATGCTCTCCCCCTTCGTTTTGCGGGCGTTATACAGATTCCACAATTCGGGTCGTTGGTTTTTCGGGTCCCAGCCATGGGTAGCCGTGCGGAACGAAAAGATGCGCTCCTTGGCGCGGCTTTTTTCTTCGTCACGGCGTGCGCCGCCAAAGGCCGCATCAAACCCATAATGGTCGAGCGCTTGCTTCAATCCTTCGGTTTTCCACATATCGGTATGCAGCGGGCCATGGTCGAATGGATTGATCCCCCGCTCGGTTGCCTCGGGATTTTGCCACACCAGCAACTCCATACCCGCGTCCTGCGCAGATTTTTCACGCAGAGCGTACATATCCTTAAACTTCCAAGTGGTGTCCACATGCAGCAGCGGGAATGGCGGGGGTGACGGGTAGAAGGCCTTTTTCGCTAGATGCAGCATGACGGCGCTGTCCTTGCCAATGCTGTACATCATGACCGGCTTTTCGGCTTCCGATACCACTTCACGCATGATGTGGATCGCTTCAGCTTCAAGCCGTTCCAAATGGGTCAATGTGCGCGTCATCGCCGTTGGGTTCCTTTTGTATAAGTGCGTTTCAATTGGCCGATCATGATGAAGCTTGAACCTCCCATTTGGGAGGTTATAAGAAATTATGCGTGTGGACGATGATGGATTGCTGCAAGCCCTGCATGAGGGGATGTTCGAAACGCCTTTGTGGGGAGATTTTCTGCGCCGGTTATTGGCGAAAACCAGTGCGCGCTATACGACTTTAATCTTTCGGCCTGCCGATGAGGACAGGGTAGTTGAGTTATATGCCGGAGATCCTGCGCCAGAGGAAATCCGGACGATGTTTGTCGATGGCGCGATGCGTGATCCTATTCCCTATCGCATCATGCGCCCTGGTCGCGCTTATGCTCTTGATGAGTTGCTCGACCGCAACGAGCCCGGGCAAAAGGCCTATTATGAGCAGGCGTTGGTACCGCAGGGGCTGACGAACATGCGGTCCATCCGCGTCACTGAACCTAGCGGAACCGATCTCTGGCTGGCCGCATCCGGTGGCAAGAATATCGGGGCTGCTACCGGCGCATTGTTGACTGCGCTCGCCCCGCATTTGCGGATTGCGCTGCGTAGCTATGCCGCGCTGGAACGCGAACGGTTTCGGTCCGCCGTCACAGGTCAGGCGTTTAATCGGCTGAAAATGGGGTGGCTTTCGCTCGATGGAGGGTGCCGGATTATCGATGCCACCGACAATGTAGAACAGCTATTCCAATGGGGCAGCTTGCTGCGGCGCGGGCGCTACAATCGGCTGGTTCCCGTATCGCCAGCGATAGATCGGCAATTGACTGCGCTGCTTAAGGAATATGCTGTCAATCCGGATGCGCGTCCGCAGGCTTTTAACTTGAGCAAGGACCCTTGGGTCGAAATGCTCGTGACACCGGTGCAGGCACCCGCTTTCTCGGGCAGCCAGACCTCCGTTGCGATCATCTATATCAGCGGTGACCGCCGCTCGCAGGCCGACCGGTGCGAACAGCTGGTTGACCTGTTCGGCCTGTTACCGAGCGAAGCGAGGCTCGCATGGATGCTAGGGCAGGCGACGAGTATAACCGAGGCTGCGGACGCGCTAGGTTTGACTGTTGAGACCGCACGCAATTATTCGAAAAAAATCTACGCTAAGACCGGTGCGCGCGGGCAGGCCGAACTGGTCCGGATCATCCTGACCAGTGTGCTGGCGATTAGTTAGTAATCAAATTCCGTCCATATAGACATATTTGATCTCGAAATAATCCTCGATGCTATATTTCGAACCTTTGCGGCCCAATCCGCTTTGTTTGCCCCCAGCACAGGCGCCACTTCGGTCGAGATCAGACCAATGTTCATGCCTTATCCCGCGCACGGCGCCGGCCAGCCCACACATGATTCTGAATTTCCTTGCCGAAAAAGTGCTTGATCTGCCAAAGTCCTATTGATGACACAGACCCTTCCGCACCGACCGGCCCTATTTACTCCGCGCGCAACAACCTCTGGCGCAGGTAGGCACGGCGTGACCCACAATATCGATGCGGCGGGGCTTGATCTTGGACAATATTTAAAAGCCGGCGATTCCGTCGTTTTTGGACAGGCTTGCGGCGAGCCGACTACGTTAATCGAGGCGCTTATAACACAAGGTGCAGATATTAGCGGCCTATCCGCATTTATCGCCACCAGCTTTTCAGGCATTTTTACCCCGGAAACGTCGGAGAGCTTCGCACTTTCCAGCATGGGCGCAATTGGCGCGCTGCGTTCGATGAGCAAGACGCACAAGCTTGGCATCATTCCCTGCCATGTCGGACAGGTCGCGCCGCTTATTGAACAAGGTCTGATCGGCTGCGACGTCGCTATGGTTCAGGTCAGCCCGGCCGATGCGGATGGCAACCACAGTTTTGGCCTCATCAGCGATTATGTGCAGGCCGCTGTCGCAAAAGCACGTGTTGTTATTGCCGAGGTGAACCCGCAAGTGCCTTATACATATGGGGAGTTGCTGCCTGCGTCCCGCATCGATGTTGCGGTTCATGTAGACCGTTCACCATTAGAAGTTCGCCCCGCCTCGATCTCGAAGACCGACGAAGCGATTGCACGGCATTGTGCGGAATTTATCGGCGATGGTACTGTTATTCAAACTGGCGTCGGCGCGGTTCCCGACGCAATTCTGAGGTTGCTGCACGACCGGAAAGATTTGGGCGTCCATTCGGGTATGCTGGGGGACGGGCTGGTCGATCTGGCTGAGGCAGGGGCACTGACCAATGCGCGCAAGGAGATTGATGCCGGTGTGTCGATCAATGGCGCGCTAATTGGTACAAGGCGGCTATATGATCATGTTAATTGTAACCCGTCAGTGCGTATGACGCGTTCGGATTATACGCATTCTGGTGCTGTGCTGGCGCAACTGTCGCGGCTTGTGACAATCAATTCTGCGATGGAGGTCGATCTGACCGGACAGGTCAATGCCGAAGGCACAGGCGATGCCTACCTTGGCGGCACCGGGGGGCAGGTCGATTTTGTCCGCGCAGGCGTTCGGTCGCCCGGCGGGCATTCGATCATTGCCTTGCCTGCAACCGCAAAGGGCGGCACGATCAGCAAAATTGTGCCTCTGTTATCGGGTCCAGTGACAACCGCGCGGAGCGAGGTCGATATCATCGTGACGGAATTTGGTGCAGCACAATTGCGCGGTCAAAATTTGGTAGAACGTGCGCGTCAGCTGGTGGCTATTGCCCATCCTGACTTCAGGGATGAGTTAAATAAAGCTGCATATATCATTGAAAAAAGGGGTTTTTGAAATGTCCGCTGCGGTTCTGTACGATATCATGCCAGAAGGCATTGCGATCATCACGATCAACCGTCCCGAACAGCGCAATGCCTTAAGCCTTGAAGTTCGGCAGGGGCTGTTTGCGGCGTGGGACCGGTTCGAGAATGACGCGCATGCACGCATCGCGATCCTCACTGGCAGCGGTGAAAAGGCGTTTTGCGCGGGCGGTGACTTGAAAGAAATGGTCGAACGCAAATTGCAGGTGCCGCCCCGCGATATGTTTCCGATGCCTTACGAAAATATTAAACTCAGCAAGCCGACTATTGCAGCCGTAAACGGTGTGGCCTTTGCAGGCGGCTGGATGATTTCACAAGCCTGCGACCTGTGCGTTGCTTCTAATACCGCCAAATTTGCCATCACCGAGGTCAAGGTTGGCCGGGGCAGCCCTTGGGCAGCTCCGTTGATTCATATGATCCCACAGCGTATTTTCATGGAGATAGTGCTGACCGGCAAGCCGATCACTGCACAACGTGCCTATGAAATCGGTTTGGTCAACCGCATCGCGGAACCGGGCGCTTTGATGGATGCGGCGCTGGAACTTGCGCGTGAAGTGCTGGAGGGTGCACCGCTCTCTGTCGCTGCCGCCCGCGAAACCGTGATGCTCTCTACAGAAATGGGTCGTGCTGCTGCCATCGATGCAGGCTATGAGGCGCATTTGAAAGCTTATACCAGCGAAGACGCTCAAGAGGGCCCGCTGGCCTTTTCGCAAAAGCGTAACCCGGAGTGGAAGGGTCGCTAAGGCCGGTTCAGCACGCGGGAGCAGCCCCGGAATTATTAGGGCGTTATCGACCAATTCGCGGGTTCGTTGAGGTCGCAGATATGGCCAATACTTTGCCTATCTCGCTTTATCACTTGGACTTCATTTTCATTCAACTGCGCGAGCATACAAGATGATCAAATTTCCAGCCATTCCTTTCGCACAGACTTTGACAGGAACTGTAGCAGGTGAAATCGGGAGCATTGATGGCCGCGGTTTCAGTCAGCTTAATGCCCTTTCTGGCTCTTGAATGGCTTGCCTGAACACGCCGTCGTTCAGTTCATGGTGAAGCGGCGAGCAACTGTAGCAGAGTATTTGCACGCTTACCGCCAGATTAGCCTCGCTCGGACAAAACGGGACGTGCAGAATAATATGTAAGAAGGAACTCTGGGTCTCATCAGCCAAAATACGGCGACTACCCTCAGTGGGACTAGCTGTATAGGTTGTGCGAGAGGCGGCAGCACATCCAGCTGTCACGAGGTCTGTCCGTCAAACGGCCGACCTACATTTCGACTTCCCCCGAAGGGAATGCAGCTAAACCATTGAAAAACAATGGTGAGCCCTGCTGGGTTCGAACCAGCGACCTACTGATTAAAAGTTAGTGTAAAATTGGCTTCCAGCAGGGGTTCTTCTTCAATATATATTGTTTCTATTATATAAAATAGTTCTGCACCGTCACAAATTGTCGTTGATTTGAATTCATCTGATGCCTATCTGATGCCTAGTGGTGCACTGGGCATCATAAGGGGGCAGTATGGCGAGCATCCGGATCAGCAAGGCCAGTGTAGACGCTGCCATGCCCCTTGCGTCGGGCGATGTAATCCTTTGGGACGACCGAATTGCGGGCTTCGGCTTGAAGGTCACACCCGCCGGCCTGAAGGTCTACGTTTACCGATACCGTGTAGCGAAACCGGGGCAGGCGGCTCAAACCGCGCCGCGCAAGTACACCATCGGCCGGCACGGCGACCTAACGCCTGATCAAGCGCGTAAGAGGGCACAGGAGCTTGCCGCAATGGTCGCGCAGGGCGTCGACCCCCGACAACAGGATCTGGATGCCATAGCGGCCCGTGAAACGTCGGTAGCGCTGGTGGAAGAGCAGGCACGTGTAGAGCGTGACTTAGCATTCAGCCGTATCGCCAAACTATGGCTTGAGCATTATCAGAACGACATGGAACGACGTACTTCAAGCGTTGCCATGGCAACGCTGGTCGTGAACCGTTACCTGACGCCGGCACTTGGCGATACGCCCATGCCACATATCGGGCGCGTTCAGCTCCAGCCGGTTATTGACGGCATTCCTTCGCATAAGCGTGGGATACGGCGGGCGGTGTTCGCATATTCGTCCGTATTATGGGGTTGGGCCATTAGGCGGGGCCACATTGACGTTAACCCGATACTTGCGATGGAGAAGCCGCCTGCGCCAGCTGCGCGGGAACGTGTGCTTAGCGACCACGAACTAACGCAGGTGTACCAAGCCTCGGAAACATTGCATCCGATTTGGGCGGCGTTCTTCAAGTTGCTGGTCTTGACGGGCCAGCGCCGCAGTGAGGTTGCTGGCATCATGTGGGAAGAGCTTGACCGTGCCACAGCGACATGGACGATCCCTGCCAGCAGGGCGAAAAACGCAAAAGCTCACCTCGTGCCGCTTGCGCCGGCTGCTGTGTGGTTGCTCGACGCGCAGGCAGGCGGGGCGGAATGGCCGCAGCGCGGGTTTATACTGACAACGACCGGCAGGACGCCTGTCTCGGGCATCAGCAAGGCAAAGGCTGCGCTTGACGCGGCGATTTCCAGCGAAGGTCAACAGGTCGACCCATGGAGGCTACACGACATCAGGCGGACTGTAGCCACGGGACTTCAACGGCTGGGTGTGCGGTTCGAAGTCACAGAGGCCGTGCTGAACCACGTCAGCGGCTCGAAGGGCGGCGTTGCCGGCGTATATCAGCGGCACGACTGGGCGGACGAGAAGCGGACGGCGCTTGAAGCATGGGCCGGGCATGTGGATCGACTGATCACGGGAATAGATGAAAGTAACGTTGTGAAGCTCGGGGACAAGAAATGAGTGAAACTGGCGCTGAAAATGAGTTGGGCGGAGCCTTACGGGTTCAATTGAAGGCCCAATTTTCATTGTTGGATAATGAGCGGTTAGCACTTGAGCTGCTTCAGCACTACGATCAGTTCATCGAAACTGAGGACTTTAATTGGGTGGACCTCATGGTCTGGCGATTGAGGCACGAACGTTTTGATCTCCCAACCGCTGTTCAAATCTTAGCTGCGCGAATTGCGCATCAGCGGCTTTTGGGTTCAGGGGCGCGAAATAAACAGTCCATCGTCATCAAAAAATATTCCAAAGATTTGGCGATGCACACGATGGCAGGCAACATTGGTCTGAACAAGGGGAGGGGTGTGAAGTCTCCGATCAAAGCCGCCGCTCGCGAAGCGGCCAACGCTGTCCACGCGATTTGCGGGTACGCGCCCCACGCTTCATCACTTGCAAAACGTTACAGCGCTTACTGGAAAGGTAACCCCACCGCTAAATATTTGGAAGAGGGCCTTGAAAATGAGGTCGCTAAACTCCGGGCAGAAGCTGATTTTGTTGCAAAGCAGTTCCGAAACCTCCCGCATCGGGCCGAAGGGACGCGTCGATAAAGCCGACAAAATTGTACAAGTTTTTCCCTCGATGAATGACGAAAAATAGTATGAATAGCAGGTCGTCCATCAGCACAGGAGACGACCGATGATGAATACCGATGTTATGACAACCACCGAGGCAGCGCAGTATGTGCGTCTCGGAAAACCCACAATTGAACGCTTTCGCGTGACCGGCGAGGGGCCGCCCTACTGTAAGCTTGGAGGAGCTGTGCGGTATCGCCGCGCTGATCTCGACGCATGGTTGGAAGGTCGCCTGACCAGTTCAACCAGTGCTCACTCGCAATAAACAACACCCCCGGTTTTAGGCCGAGGGTGTGCGTCTTTTCAAACGATAGACTTATACTCCACGGCGACTGGCGGTTCAATGAAGGACTGACAATGATTAACGATGGAATTCACGCTCCAGCTCCGCTGCGCGACATGAAGCTGTGGCTCGGCTGGGATTACGAACAGTATCAAGGCGAGGACCGCCCCCGTAAGGTGCCTCAGTACAGCATAGGCGGCAGGCGCTATGGCGTGCAGGGCGGCACGCATGACCGTGCAAAGTTGACTACATTCGCTGTGGCGCGTGACGCAGCTAACCGGCGCGGCCTTGAAGGTGTG
>Ga0105050_10007789_pt1 | contig 12633 bp, 14 predicted proteins | sample FRY01_FD_78088 | JGI IMG/M metagenome (GOLD analysis project Ga0105050, IMG submission 78088) | Freshwater microbial communities from Lake Fryxell liftoff mats and glacier meltwater in Antarctica - FRY-01 | ecosystem: Environmental > Aquatic > Freshwater > Ice > Glacier meltwater ... | reverse complement strand
TTGGTCATTTTTTAAAGCAAGTTGAATTTATTAAAACCACAACAATTCCCATTTTAGGAATTTGTTTTGGACACCAACTAATCGGAATTACATTTGGGGCTTTCGCCTCACGAATCCGAGAAGATCGTGATTGGCAAACAATCGGATTACTTGATCCTTCACCCCTTTTTGATAAACTTCCAGATGAATTTGAAATGATGGAAGACCATTGTGAAGCTATTTCAATCCCAGCAAATTTCAATTTAATTGCAGCTTCTGACGCATGTGTGAACGAAGGAATGCAACACAAGGAATTACCAATATTTGGAGTCCAATTTCATCCGGAAGTTTCAGGTAATTATGGCAGGACAATTTTTGAGAATTTTATCGGGATTTGCACGCAAAAAGGTGCTATAAATCACTAATGCAGGAATAAGAGTTTGTTTTTTCCTCTCACACATCTATATATTTAACAAATGATTAAAAATACTCAAATAGAGGTATCACAATTCTTATTGAGAAAATCAAGACCTTTAGAAAATTAACCCTTACAACTTATACTTTTTATTGTAATAAATGATCACACCTGTCCCGATAAGTGTTGGTAAAAGCCAAATAACAACTGTTGGAAGAAATTGGATGTTATTAACCGCAAACGCCGTAAAAGCGGCAATATAGCTTCCTGTCATTCTCCCAATATGATCTTTCATCCAAATTAAAGACCCTCGTGGACGTTTCAAAATGTAATACTTGACATCCACTAAGGATAAGCTAGCACCGATTCCACCAAAGACTAATAAAATAATTCCCAAGGCCATGTTTCCCTTGAAAGTTGCATAAATTCCCAAAAGTAGCATTATGATAAAACAGCTTGCAAAACTAAACACTTGTAAATAGTGTTTTACACTTGTCTTGGTAACAGTTCTTTCTTTACTGTATTCAATACCTGAAAAGACCAAGTAAAAACTAAAGAAACCAATCAACAAGAGGAATAAATTATTTTTTGCAATACTTACATAAATAGAGCTTATAAAAACAATGGTCATACACCAAAAATAAAGTTTACCTATTCGAATATGAAAAGCTGTGCCCTTCTGAAGTATAAAAACCAACAAACCAGTTATCAGTGATAATGCACCTGAAGCAACATGTATTACCAACGCAATTTTTATCCAATCCATTTTTTTGTGTTTTTTATCTCGTTGAAAAATAAGCAATTTGAAGATATACAAACTACTTTGTTGAAAGATTATCAATCGTTTGACTCTTTTCAACTAAATAAAAAGAGATATTCGTACTATGGTATTGAACAGAGTATGGATGGGCATGTTTATCATCTCCTTGGTAATGGGTTTTTCGAAGCTCATATTCTGGTATGACACGAACATTCTTCAAACAATGATGGATGCGCTTTTTGAAGCCGCTAAAACAGGTTTTGAATTAGCTTTATTTATGACTGGAACAATGGCACTTTGGATGGGTTTTATGCGTATCGGTCAAGATGGTGGTGCTATCAGTGTTATGAGTCGTGCGATTTCTCCCTTGTTCAGCCAATTATTTCCTGACGTTCCGAAAGACCATCCAGCGGTTGGTTCAATTATGATGAATTTCTCTGCCAATATGCTTGGTTTAGATAATGCAGCAACACCCGCAGGATTAAAAGCAATGAAGGATTTACAAGAATTAAATCCAGATCCTAAGACCGCTACGAATGCTCAAATTATGTTTTTGGTGCTAAATGCATCAGGACTTACGATTATTCCAGTTTCTATTCTTGCTGCACGCTCAGCAAACGGATCAACAGACCCAACTTCGGTGTTTTTACCTATTTTAATTACAACCTATTTTGCTACGCTTGGTGGATTATTATATGTGTCACTACGTCAAAAAATCAATTTATTTAACAAGACCGTACTGTTGTATGTGGGAACATTAACTGCTATTATTCTTGGTTTTTTATACTATCTACAAAGTCATCCCAATGATATCAAAACGATTTCATCAGTTGTTAGTAATTCAATCATGTTTGGTTTCATTGCCTTCTTTTTTATCCTTGCCATTCGATCCAAGATTATGCTCTTTGATTCATTTATCGAAGGAGCAAAAGAAGGATTTCAAATTTCAATTAACATCATTCCTTATTTGGTAGCGATGCTAGCAGCCGTAGCTTTATTTCGCTCGTCTGGTGCATTTACAGATATTATGTACGGTCTGAAAGAGGCATTGATGTTTATAGGTTTAACTTCTTTGGAATTTATTGATGCTTTGCCTGTTATCTTCATGAAGCCATTCTCAGGAAGTGGCGCTAGAGCATTAATGGTTGAAAATATGGAAACCTTTGGTCCCGATTCATTTGTGAGTAATTTATCGGCGACTTTTCAAGGAAGTACCGAAACAACATTTTATGTATTAGCTGTTTATTTCGGATCAGTTAAAATCACGAATACCCGTTATGCCGCAGGAGCTGGTATTCTATGTGATTTAATTGGTGGTACCGTAGCGGTTTTAGTTGCTTATTTATTCTTTACTTAAAATGCTAAACTGGTTCAGAAAAAAAGATAAATCAACTAAGGTTGTCGGAAAACAAGCAATTGTTCCCATGAAACCAATCGATTACTCACCTAAAATTATTTTAGCGTGGGCAAAAGCAGTGGAGGGTAACGATAAAATTATTGTTTGGCTGAAAGAAAATGGCTACGAAGAATTAGCTATGGCAACTTATGCGATTTACTTGAAAGAACCTGCTCGAGAATGGCTTACGAAAAATGGATATCCACAATTAATGGCATTCATCAATGCCGCAGAGGGGAATGAGAAAGCCCAGCGCTGGTTGCTCCTGCATGATTTTGAAATTCTTTACCACATGTCACTCGCAATTGATGACGATCAAGAAAGTTGGAAATGGCTAGGTGAAAATGTTACAGCCGATTTATTTTTGCTGGCGCAATCAATTCAAAAGGTTAAAGACAAGATTGAAGAAAAGCACAATGATGTACATTCTTTCGGTAAGGATTAAGAATGAATCCTATTTACTTTGTTGTTGAAAATTAATGTCAGTTTTATCAGCTTTGCTCTTCCGAATGGAAATATTTAGAATATTAACGGCTTCAATCAAGACTTACTGACCGATAGACACTGGATTTTTGGTTTGTTTAAACGTGTGTTAAGCTGGTCTCCCCTTAGTTTATCGAAAGGTCGAAGTATCAATACAAAAGAACAAAGAATTAAAAATTATACCTTAATTCTACCGTTGTTGCACCTTTACCATATTCTCGGTAATCAGCGTCAAAATATTCAATTCCTTCTTTTTTCGATAGAAATAAACGAACCTCATCTTTCAAGACGCCTTCACCTACTCCATGAATGATAATCAATTTACGAATATGCTTATCCCGTGCTTTGGAATAAAAATTACGCAACTCCTTTAATTGAATATTCAGAATTTCAACATTACTCATTCCTGCATGCGAATCTAAAAGCGACTCAATGTGCAAATCTATTTCCCAAATATCAATTGGTTTTCGAGAGCCTGTCTTGCTTTCTTTATGACTGGTATAATTGCGGGTTGTCAGACTTTCGTCATCATTCCGCTGTAAATCTTCATTATCTGGTAAATGATAATTCGATCCATAAATTTTCACGAGTTCGTTTTGACGAAATGGACGTTCAAAACCCGTTTCATCCTCTACATGATAAATTCCAAGAGCATCTATTCTGTTTATAGTACCTCCACCCGATTCATGCAGAAAACCAACTTTCTCACCTTGCTGAAAGGTACTCAAACCACCACTCATAATTTGCTACGAAAAAGTCATAATTAAACATAAAAACGATAGGAATAGATAAACTTCCGAACCACATAGCGATAACAATAATCTTAAAAAACAAGCTCGTATCTTTATGAATTGGACTCACTAAAACATTGTTGACTTGACTCGCAATTAAAGGATCAGAAATTTCAGTTGAAACTTGATCAATATAACTTTTAAGTGCAGGCGTATTGCTTAATAATACTTCTTTAATTTTTGAAAAGTCTTTATTTGAAAGTAGCTTATAAGTTGTTCTGTAATTAATATCTTCTTCCTTCAGTTCTTTTCTTAAGTTGTATTGATTTTGAATCGTACGCACTCTAAAACCCATAAAGAAACCAAAACCTATCATCACCCAGCTATCTATAAACCAACCGAATCCAATCAATGTTAAGGATGAAATAAAGGTGAACACCAATAAAAATAAATCGTGATTGGATTTAATCAACAACTTGAATAATTGTCCACCATCTAGAGGATCCAAAGGAATTAAGTTGATAATGTTCAATAATAAAAATAGAATTCCTAAATCCATCATCCAAGCTTGGTAAGTTTGTCCTGCAAGCATAATTAACAACAATCCAATTAGAACACCGGGAATGGGTCCAGCTCCTGCGATTAACAAGCTTTGTTTTTGAGAATACTCTTCTTTGGAACCTTGAACGAAGGCTCCCATTAAAGGAATGAAGAGCATCCGAACATTTTTATATCCAAATAGTTTCATCAACAGAAAATGCCCCATTTCATGAATTAACAGCACGACCACGAGGTTAAAAACAAAACTTACTTCTTCTGTGAAAATAAAAAGGAAAGACACGAGAAATAGAACAATAGAAAAAATTGTCAAGGCAATATTTCCTTTTGCTTTGGGCTCAATTAACTTCGGCTTGTGGGGATATAAATCGTACTCTTCCATTTCTATGTGTAAATATACGAAAAATGAATAATTGAATGATTTGATTATTTGAAGACTCAAGACTAGTGAGGAGATGTAATTGCAAACAATGTGAATGACAAATGATCACTTCTTTAAAAGTACAGTAATTCTTCAATAATTCTTAGCTAATTTTTCATCCCTGAATTATGCTCCATGCTGGAATGTCTTTTAAATAATTAATTGAATTTTGCAACCGATCTATTTGGCAAACAATGTGATTCAAACCATTAGTCATCAATAAATAATCAACATTCAACTTGAAATTATATTGAGCAATTTGATGAAACACATGCTCATTTAATGCTATTTCTGGTGCTTTACACTCAATAATTAATCTTGGTTGGCCATCTTTCCCGTACACAACAGCGTCACATCTTCGCGTTAAGCCATTGACTTCAATACTCATTTCTATCGAAATAAGACCTATCGGATAATTTTTAGACGAGATTAAAAAATGAATAACATGCTGTCTGACCCATTCTTCAGGAGTGAGAACTAGGTTTTTTTTACGAATGATACACCATACAAAAACTTGTTCATCCTTTCTGACTAATTTTAATTTAGCTTTTGGTAAATCAAGCGCTGGAAACATGTAACTATGATTTTTTAAATAAATTACATTCCTGGAAGCAATAACTCAATACTTTTATACTTTAAACCAAAAACTTTTCCTAAAACTTCACTTGTCAGTGTTCCTTTATAGATATAGACACCACTTCTGAAACCTTCATCGTTTTTAATCAAATCTTTACATCCACCTTGGTCACCCATATCTAAAAGTATTGGTGAGAAAATATTAGACAAAGCGAATGATGCTGTTCTTGAAACACGAGAAGCAATATTCGGAACACAATAATGAATTACACCATATTTTTCAAATGTAGGTTCATTGTGATTGGTGACGCGCGAAGTTTCAAAACAGCCACCTTGATCGATACTTACATCGACCAAAACAGAACCTGATTTCATGCTCTCAACCATTTCCTCAGTAACCACGCAAGGTGTTCTTCCAAGTGGAGCACGCAATGCACCAATTACAACGTCGGCTCTTTTAAGTGATTTCGCTAATACTTTAGGTTGTAAAACAGATGTATAAATTCTGATGCCTAAATCGTTTTGCAAACGTCTTAGTTTCGATAGGGAATTATCAAATACTTTAACTGAAGCACCAAGTCCTAGAGCAGCACGTGTGGCAAATTCTCCAACAGTTCCCGCACCAATAACCACTACTTCTGTTGGCTGCACGCCTGCTATTCCTCCAAGCATAATCCCTTTTCCGTTTGAAAAAGAGGAAAGTAATTCACCTGCTACGAGTATACTCGTTGTACCCGCAATTTCGCCCATTGTGCGAACAACTGGAAAGACTCCCTCATCGTCACGGATATAATCCCAGGCAATTGCAGTGATTTTTTTATCCATCAACTTTTGAAGAATAACTTTAGGTTGAACGGACAATTGTAAAGCAGAAATCAATGTCTGATTACCAGTCATCATTTCTAGTTCTTCCTCTGATGGCGGCGCAACTTTGAAGATTATATCACACGTAAAAACTTCCTTTCGGTCATGACATATTTCCGCTCCAGCCTCACTGTAGTCATTGTCAGTAAAATTAGCTCCTTCTCCACTTTTAGATTCGATTTTGACACGGTGCCCATTTGCTACTAGCAATGAAACGGCCTCTGGAACCAAAGCAACTCTTCTCTCTTGAAAAGATATTTCTTTTGGAATTCCAATATACAAACTACCTTTTTTACGGGCAATTTCTAACATTTCCTCTTTCGGCAAAAGACTTCCTTGCTGAATTAGTTTCTTAAGAATTTCAGGATCTGTAATCATTGTTCAATTGTTATAATGCGGGTATTATCTTCTTTTTTACGAATATACACCCAAATCGTGTTATCTGGAAGTAAATTTTTGATTTTTTCAGGCCATTCAACTAAACATATTGAACCGCTGTAAAACATTTCCTCAATACCGAAATCCATTGCCTCCGATTCATCATTTAAACGATATACATCTAAATGATAGACTTTGCCGAACATTAAACTTTGATAGCTATTTACTATTGAATAAGTAGGTGACCCGTCAATTTCTTCAATCCCCATTGCCGTTAATAAGCCAGTTATAAAAGTGGTTTTACCAACTCCCATTTCGCCATCAAAAGCAAAAACGCTGTTATGTCCAAAATTTTCAAGAAATTCTTGTGCTACAAAAGGAATATCAGACGTGTTTTTAAGTTCTAAAATCATTTTACAAAACTTACTTAAGACAAAAAAACATAAATAATTTGAACTGTTTTGTATTCACGTGAAATTTTTCAAACAGTGAACTATTCAAAACTGAACCTATGGTTTTTCTTTGTCTCTTAAATAGGCTAATAACGAACTAATCTCCGGTACATCCATACCAAACTCAAAAGTAACTTTTACGGTTTTGTTTTTGGTGCGAATTTCTACCCATTCGGCTCCACCATCGGCACAATCAGGACAACCAATGATTTCTGGTAAAGCATAAAACTTTTCTGTATCGAGTGTTAAAAGTAATTGATCCCAATCCTTTTTATAAAAATCGCATGTGTCATATTTATCAGGATAGTTTGATAAATCAGTTCTACCCCATCCTTGACTATATTTAACGCCATTCGATTCGTTATAAGTGAATTCATGGAAGCAATATCCATTGCACATACCGAAACTAGAGCCATGTTTTACTGAAACAATAGAATTAGTTGATTTCTTGACCGCACAAGCTGAAAAGAGACCGAATAGTAGAATAAATAAACGTATGGTCTTATGTAATTTCATGTTTAATTTGTTTTAGAACCAAGTATTACAAAGGGAATTAGCACTTCCTCTAAAGAAATTCCACCATGCTGAAAGGTGTTTCCATAATAATTTACGTAATAATTGAAATTATTAGGATAAACAAAAAAGTCATTCTCTCCTGTAAACACATATTCAGAGGCAAACTTTGAAGATGGTAAAAAAGCTTCTTGAGGTTGACGAACGACAAAAACTTCTTTTTCATTGTAAGACAAACCTCTCCCAACCTTGTATCGCAAATTCGAATTTGTATTTTTCTCGCCTACAATTTTCACTGGGTTAGTGACTTTTACCGTTCCATGATCTGTTGTTATAACCAATTTAGCTCCTGACTCAGAAATTTTCTTAACGATGTCAAATAAAGGAGAATGATCAAACCAAGACAAGGTAAGAGAGCGATAAGCTGCCTCATCATCAGCCAATTCACGAATTACCTCCATTTCTGTTCGCGCATGAGAAAGCATATCTACAAAATTGTACACGATAAAATTGATGTCGTTTTCCTTTAATTGACTGAAATTATCACCCAGTTTTTTTCCTGCATCGAAGTTGGTGATTTTGTTGTAAGACCATTTCACATTCTTCCCAAGTCGCTTTAAGTTGGCTTCTAGGAAATCTTTTTCATGCATATTTTTTCCTCCTTCTTCTTCCTCTGTTACCCACCAATTAGGAAATTTCTTTTGGATTTCACTGGGCATTAAGCCTGCAAAAAAAGCGTTTCGTGCATAATGAGTTGCCGTTGGAAGAATTGAATAAATAATCTCCTCCTGTTCAATCGCAAAATATTTAGAAAAAACTGGTTGAAGCACCTTCCATTGGTCATAACGTAAGTTATCTATAACCAAAACGAATACTTTTTCATTACCAATCAAGGGAGCAATTCGTTCTTTCATCAAATGATGAATCATCATGGGAGAATCAGAAGGATCATTCAACCAATCCAAGTAATTGTTTTTAATAAATTTCGTAAACAAAGTATTCGCCTCCTTTTTTTGCATGTCTAGGATTTCACGCATTCCTGAATCTTCAATTTTTTCAAGTTCTAATTCCCAATAAACCAATTTGGCATATAGTTCGCGCCATTCATCTTTATCCAGACGACCATTTAACTGCATTCCCAATTGTCTGAATTCTTGCTGATAAGAAGAGTTCGTTTTTTGAGAAATCAACTTTCCATGATCTAAATTTTTCTTTATACTCAATAAAATTTGGTTTGGATTCACCGGTTTAATTAAATAATCGGCAATTTTTGATCCAATCGCTTCTTCCATTATGTGTTCCTCTTCGCTCTTAGTAATCATAACAACAGGAACATAGGATTTAGTTTCTTTAATCCGTGCAAGTGCTTCCAAACCAGAAATACCTGGCATATTATCATCTAAAAAAATAATATCATAGTGATTTTCATTGCTTTTCTCAACAGCATCAGAACCATTATTTACTGAATCTACTACGTAACCTTTTGATTCTAAAAAAAGAATATGTGGCTTTAATAATTCAATCTCATCATCTGCCCAAAGTATTTTGCCTTGCATGTGCTTGATTTTTTTTAATTTTGGATTAAGTTTTAAAAGTATTCAATTGCGACCAAATCTCAACCGAAATAACAAAAAGAAAATTTTCAACGACCCAGTCTATGGTTTTATTTCAATTCCAGACGAGTTTATTTTCGATTTGATTGAACATCCATACATGCAACGCTTGCGCAGAATCATGCAATTGGGTATGAGTCACCTTGTCTATCCTGGTGCTTTGCACACGCGTTTTCATCACGTCTTAGGAGCAATGCACTTGATGACATTGGCAATATCAACAATCAGACGTAAAGGTCACGAAATTACTTCTGAAGAAGAAAGGGCTGTTTTAATTGCTATTCTGTTGCACGATATCGGACATGGACCTTTTAGCCATGCCTTGGAATACGACATCGTCAGCGGGGTTAGTCACGAAGAAATTTCTGGATTTTTTATTGAGCGATTGAGCAAAGAATTTGGGGAAGATTTAGATCAGGCGCTATTAATTTTCAAAAACAAACATTCAAAACCATTCTTACACCAATTAGTTTCCAGTCAACTTGACATGGATCGTTTGGACTATCTGAACCGAGATAGTTTTTACACCGGTGTGAGTGAAGGAATTATTGGCAGTGACAGATTGATTGAAATGATCAATGTACATGATGGAAACTTAGTTCTTGAAGAAAAAGGCATTTATTCTATCGAAAAATTCATTGTTGCAAGGAGGTTGATGTATTGGCAAGTGTATTTACATAAAACGGTTGTATCTGCTGAGTTCATGCTTATTCATACACTAAGAAGAGCGAAACAATTGGTGAAAGCTGGTGAAGATTTATTTGCTAGTCCAACATTGATGTATTTCTTGAAGAAGGATGTTAAGAAGGATGATTTCAAAAATGACCCGAGTGTACTGGATAAATTTGCTGCCTTGGATGATTATGATATTTTGGGCGCAATGAAAGTATGGCAAGATCATTCTGATAAAGTGCTTTCAACCTTATCAAAACGACTAGTGAACCGTGATTTATTCAAAATTGAAATTTCTAAAGAACCTTTTAGTCCAGATCGAATTCGTTTAGAAAAAGAAATGGTGCGCAAGCAGTTAAATCTGACAGATGAAGAAATAGAGTTCTTCGTTTACACCGATGTTTTAAGCAACAATGCTTACAATCAGCACAAACAAAACATCAATATGTTGATGAAAAATGGAGAAATTATTGACCTAAGTAAAGCATCAGACAACTTGAATATTTCTGCTCTTGCGAATCCAGTTGAGAAATATTTCTTGTGTTACCCAATAAATTGATAGCTCAATTTAAATCATCTAACAAAGTTGTCGACTCTTTAATCATTTTGGGGCATTTGACATAAAGCCATATACTATAGAAAAATAGTGCGAAATTTAGAATAGCTAAAAGATAAAATCCGATTCCAGCATCATGACTAGCATAAGGCGGATCGATGTTTATGTTAAATGTCAACACAATAAATATCCATGGCAAACATAGAATGTTTAAAAAGGACGTTAAAACTGAAATAAAAAAAGCAGTCTTATTTTTAGCAAAAAGCCAAAAAATTAAGGTAACAAAAAATAAAACTTGCAGAATCAATATATATCCAACTTGATATCCTGAATAATTTTTCACCAAATTAGCTGCCGATCCCGTCGGACTTCCAATTATAAAAGCTGAATCGTTAAACTGGGTAACAATTAAAAAAGGAAGAAGAAAAATAAATGAAAAAACTAATAAGAAAAAGAGTGTTACCCTTTTTTTATTCTTAAAGAGCATTTTATTGTCGTGATAATTTACCCTGCTTCCAGTCTTGAATCAACTTAGCCCAAGAATATGGGTTCAATAAATTGTTCGCAGGAAGTTGACCATTTGTATACAAACGTGTATTTCGTTGATTTGAAACAGTTCCAAAAGCTAAAGAAGCATCTCCATCTAAACGTGCTGCAACAAAAGCTAAAGTTTCACCAGATAATTCTCGTTGGGCTTTTCTCAATGCGTCATCATACGGTTGCATATTTACAAAATAGCGTGCGAAATCTTCTCGTGAAGGCCAAGGATAAACAGTTACTTCAGGAAGATTAACAGTGTCCTTTTGCATTACATGGATAATTGAATAACGGCTATCCCTCAAAGTATCGGGCACAACGTATGTCGAAGTTTTAAAGCCAAATGAAGAAAAAAGCAAGGTGTCTCCAGGGAAAACTACGGTTGAAAAGAAACCATAATAATCCGAAATCACACCTCTTTTTTGTGTCCGATCGTAAAGCGTGGTATAAGCCAAAGGATTCAAATCTTCTTCATTAACAACAACTCCAGAAAGCTGGATCAATTGAATAGTATCTATACGCATCTGAGCAAAGCTTAATTGAGAAAGAAGCTGAAAAAAGAGTAAGATTGAAAGTATGCGCATTTTCTTGAGATTATTAAGTAAACAAGAATACGATTTTTAAATAAGAAGCAAAACGAATTAAAATAAATTAACAATTAAAAAACACGAGTGTCCTATGAAAAAATGAGTGAGATCCTTAAATCTAAACTGACAAACGATTTCAAGGGATAGTTTACATTTGACACTTAACTTTTTTCAAATTTTGAAACGGAAGTCGAAAATCGCAAGGTATGAAGCACTGAAATAAACCTTAAAGAATAAATCCGCCTTGTAGTTAATGGTTTTGTAGTTTGAATTGAAGGTGGTTAAAATTGGATATCGCTGACAATATACCGCTTTCAGGAGAACGAAAAATGAAGCGTACAGAATAAAAAACGTTAATAAAATCATATTTTGCACTTCAACTAAAATACATAGCTCTTGATTTTTTGTTTCGTTTGGGGTTTTGCAACACTTTTTGATGGAGAAGGGGTTGTGAATTGAAATTTGGTTTGAAATAATAATACTTGATTAAATTTAAAAGCAAAAAGATTTTGTTATCGTGCCAAAACAAGACATATATGTATATTGTGGGTGTATTAAAAGTTGTAAAATATAATTGAACATGAGAAAATTTTTAACTCTATGCCTGATAATACCATTATTATCATTTAGCCCTGAAGAAAATGAAAGTCGTTTTTGGGGAAAATGGATTGGAGAAGATAATGGAGAATTTGGCTATTTAATATTTGAAGAAGAAGGTTATGCTTTTTTCGAGATAGGCGATGAAATATTTGGTGGTAAAGAGTTTATCTTTAAAGGTGAAAAATGCAACATGACTTATGTCATTAAAAGTGGTGAAAATCCGATCCATGTAGATTTTATCGTGACAAATATTAAAACCAATGAACAACAGAAATTATTGTGTATTGCAAATTTCAAGGATGTCAACACAATGGAATTTGCAATTAACTTTGAAGGTGAAAGACCGATTGAATTTAACATTGAAAACTCAATAATTCTAACGCGATTTAAATAAAAACACTTACATAGATTTGCTTGAAAAGAGATGTAAACAAATTGAGTTGATAAGTCAGAATATAATGTTACTTTTGCAAGAATTTATTTAAAAAAATAGGTTCACATGTCTTTATCCAACATCAGTCAAATTCAAGAAGGTTTAACCT
>Ga0105050_10007787_pt1 | contig 12634 bp, 13 predicted proteins | sample FRY01_FD_78088 | JGI IMG/M metagenome (GOLD analysis project Ga0105050, IMG submission 78088) | Freshwater microbial communities from Lake Fryxell liftoff mats and glacier meltwater in Antarctica - FRY-01 | ecosystem: Environmental > Aquatic > Freshwater > Ice > Glacier meltwater ... | reverse complement strand
TCGTGCGGGCTTTGATGGATTTGCGGGCAGGCGGTTCACCTATCAGCCCGTTGATTGCCCGCAAAGTACTTACCCGTATGCGCAAATCCAACGCGCACCTTTTTCATGTCGCGCAAGCCCGGGAACGTCCTGCGCTCACGCCGCGTGAAAATGCGATTCTCGAATTAATTGCCCGTGGTGACTCTTATCTTAGCGTCGCCCAGGCACTCGGTGTGTCGGTCGGTACCGTGCAGACCCACGTCAAAAATATCTACGGCAAGTTATCCGTCCATTCACGCGGCGAGGCCGTCTTTGAGGCGCAACGCCGCGGACTTTTGCATATGGCCATGTTAAAGGCCAGGAGCAGCCCAGATTGATCCACCCTGTCCGAAACGAATGGGATCTTGTCAGAACGACACACAATACCGGTCGGTTTAGTGCGCCATTTCTTCCCAACTTAATAAGCAATCTTTGCGCTTCTTCAAAACCTATAGCGCCCCCGCTATAATACAAGGTTGCTGGAAGTTCCGTATAAGTTTTGCAATTTCATTGATTGGGGTTGTTATGAGTGACGATAAACAGGTCGATACGTCTCGGCGTGGCCTGCTGGTGGCGACATGCGCTGCCGGCGGCGTGGCAGGCCTTGCGGCCACAGGTGTGTTTGTGTCTACTTTTGAACCGTCTGAGCGGGCCAAAGCGGCCGGTGCGCCGGTCGAGGTCGATATTGCTGATTTAAAGCCAGGCGAAATGAAAACAGTCGAATGGCGTGGCAAACCAGTCTGGGTGGTCAGGCGTTCCCCTGACATGCTGGATTCACTGCAAAAAGGGGAGGCCCAACTTGCCGACCCGAATTCGGAGCGTAACCCAGAGGAATTAACACCAGAATATGCCCGTAACGCGCAGCGCTCAATTAAGCCTGAGGTGCTCGTCGCAGTAGGGATCTGCTCGCATCTCGGGTGTTCGCCGATAACCAAATTCCAGACGGGTGCGCAGCCTTCCTTACCAGATGACTGGACTGGCGGTTTTCTGTGCCCTTGTCACGGTTCTACTTTTGATCTGGCCGGCCGCGTCTACAAGAACAAGCCCGCACCAGATAACCTAGAGGTGCCGCGCCATATGTTTGTGAGCGACACACGGATTGTGATTGGCAAAGACCAGAAAGGCGAGGCTTGATCATGGCGTTTACAGAAAAAAAACTTCCGGCAGATGCCCCCATTGCGCAAAAGGCGCTCGGCTGGGTGGATGATCGCTTCCCTTTATCAAAACTGTGGAATGATCAATGGGGCAAATATCCTGCCCCCAAAAATTTCAATATTTTCTATCTGTTTGGGTCACTGGCAGCACTTGTCTTAGTCATTCAGATCGTCACCGGCATTTTCCTGGTGATGAACTACAAGCCTGACGCCAACCTTGCATTCGCATCCGTCGAGTACATCATGCGTGAAGTGCCGTGGGGATGGCTGGTGCGCTATATGCACTCAACCGGCGCCTCGGCTTTCTTTATCATCGTCTACCTGCATATGACACGCGCGCTGTTATATGGGTCTTACCGCAAGCCGCGGGAACTGATCTGGTTGTTCGGTGTGGCGATCTTCCTGTGTCTCATGGCGGAAGCCTTCTTCGGTTACCTGTTGCCATGGGGGCAAATGTCTTACTGGGGCGCTCAGGTGATTGTGAACCTGTTTGGTGCTATCCCCTTTATCGGCCCAGATCTGTCGCTCTGGATCCGGGGTGACTATGTGGTCTCTGACGCGACACTGAACCGCTTCTTTGCCTTTCACGTCATTGCCATACCGCTGGTGCTACTCGGCCTGGTTGTCGCGCATTTGATCGCGCTGCACGAAGTTGGCTCCAATAACCCGGACGGTATTGAAGTCAAAGACACGCTCGGGCCTGACGGTAACGGTATTGACACGATTCCATCGCATCCTTATTACACGACGAAAGATCTTTTCGGTGTCAGCGTTTTCCTGACCATCTTTAGCGCCGTTGTATTCTTCGCGCCTGAAATGGGAGGCTACTTCCTCGAATACAATAATTTTGTTCCGGCTGATTCGCTCAAGACGCCATCGCATATTGCGCCGGTCTGGTATTTCACCCCGTTCTATTCGATTTTGCGTGCCACAACCTCGCAGTTCATGATGGCGCTGATGGTCGGCGTGGTCGCTTATGCTGCCCTAATCGTGCTGAAGACCCATTTGCCACGCTTGGTGAAAAACGCCGTCATGGCAGGCGCCGTCGTGCTGGTGGTGGCTATGATCGTGCTGGATGCCAAATTTTGGGGCGTCGTTTTGATGGGTGTCTCGGTGTTGATTCTTGCTGGCATGCCCTGGCTGGATCATTCGCCAGCCAAGTCGATTCGGTATCGTCCTGACTGGCACAAGACGGTCTACATCGTGTTTGCTATTTCCTTCGTCGTCCTGGGCTACCTCGGTATCCTGCCGCCTACCGATGGCCGTACCCTGGTTGCACAGATATGTACATTTATCTACTTCGGTTTCTTCCTGCTGATGCCATGGTGGAGCACGATGGGCAAGTTCAAGCCGGTGCCAAGTCGCGTGACTTTCCATCCGCACTAAGCTGCAAAGGAAAAAAATAATGAAACTTCTAAAAAAATTGCTTGTAGCCCTGGCACTGGCTCCCTTGATGGCGCTGGCGGCCGAAGGGGGCTTTCCGCTAGACCGAGCGCCTGCGCGTGACCAGGATCTCTCAGCGGTGCAAAATGGGGCGCGCCTGTTTGTTAACTATTGTCTCAACTGCCACTCTGCCGCATTGATGCGTTACAACCGCTTGCGCGATATCGGTCTCACTGAAGACCAAATCCGCGACAATCTCTTGTTTACGTCAGAAAAAGTTGGCGATCTCATGAAAGTCAATTTGCGTGCGGAGGATGCCAGGAACTGGTTCGGCGCAGCCCCACCTGACCTGTCTGTCATTGCAAGGGCAAAATCCTCCGGAGAGGGCTCGGGCGCCGATTGGTTGTACACGTATCTGCGCACCTACTACAAAGACGATTCCCGCGCGACTGGCTGGAATAACCTTGTGTTTCCAAACGTTGGTATGCCGCATGTACTGTGGGAGCTGCAAGGCGTACGCAGTGCCAGTTTCGTCGAAGAAAAAGACCCGTATGACCCGGCCAAGACCGTCCAAAAATTCGCCGGTTTTGAACAAGTCAAACCCGGCACGCTCAGTGCGCAGCAATATGATTCCGAAGTGGCTGACCTGGTCGCTTTCTTGGGCTGGATGAGTGAGCCGATAAAAAACAAGCGTCAGCAATTGGGCGTCTGGGTGCTCTTATTTATGTTCTTGCTTGTGCTGCTGACATGGCGCCTGAATGCATCCTACTGGAAGGAAGTGAAATAACTTACAGGCCTGCCTTTTCCTTCTTCGTTTGACCGTTCCGGCTTGCTGGCGCGAGCCAGTGGTCAGGAAAAGGCCAGATATATTTGTACGCAGGGTGAGCCGGCCACCGACTCACCCTATTTGTTTCCAAGGAACTGTAAAAATGATGGTCCTCTACTCTGGCACCACGTGCCCGTTTTCCCAACGTTGCCGCTTAGTTTTGTTCGAAAAGGGCATGGATTTTGAAATCCGCGATGTCGATCTGTTTAATAAGCCCGAAGATATCTCGACGATGAATCCCTATGGTCAGGTACCGATCTTAGTGGAGCGTGATCTTATTCTTTATGAGTCGAACATCATCAATGAATACATTGACGAGCGCTTCCCGCATCCGCAACTGATGCCGGCTGACCCGCTGATGTGTGCGCGCGCCCGGCTCATGCTGTTTAACTTTGAAAAAGAACTTTTCGTCCATGTTCACACGCTGGAGAATGAAAAGTCACGCGCTGCCGAAAAAAATCATGAGAAAGCGCGTTCGGAAATCCGTGACCGCCTCACCATGCTCGCACCTCTTTTTCTGAAAAATAAATACATGCTCGGCGACGAGTTTTCCATGCTTGACGTTGCCATCGCACCGTTACTGTGGCGACTCGATCATTATGGTGTGGAGCTATCCAAGACTGCAGCCCCATTGATGAAATACGCTGAGCGTATTTTTTCGCGCCCGGCTTATATCGAAGCGCTGACCCCTTCCGAAAAAGTCATGCGTCTTTGATTGTTGTAGCGCCGTGGTCTTGCAGGATGGACGATGCAAGACCGCCGCGACCATTCTTGACCGAGCGTGTAATCCTATTTCATGCCATCCCATGTCAGAAACCTCAACTAAACCCTACCTGCTACGCGCCCTCTATGAGTGGTGTACGGATAACGGCTTTACGCCCTATATCGTAGTCACAGTCGATGCGAGCACACGCGTGCCGATGGGGTTTGTCAAAAACGGCGAGATCGTGCTCAACATCAGTTTCGATGCCACCAGCCATCTGAAAATCGATAACGATTTTATTCATTTCAAAGCGCGATTCGGTGGGTCCGCGCGCGAAATTGAAGTGCCCGTTACCAACGTCAGCGCCATTTATGCCCGTGAAAACGGACAGGGAATGGCGTTTGAAGTGCTGGCAGTCAATGGCACAAGCACCAAGAAAACCCCCGCTGTGGTCAAAGCGAAGGAGGTGGCCCGTAAACGCGCAGAAGGTCCTCCAACCTTGTCGGCTGTCCCGGCAAAAAGACCAACCGTTTCAGCTACCGATATTGCGGCATCAGATAACGCCAAAGACGCCACGCCAAATGATGAGCCAGATCCACCAAATAAAGGGGGCCGACCAAAGCTCACACGCATCAAGTAACGTATAATCCGTTCGGTTTCATGAATGCCGGCTTAGCTCATCAGGTAGAGCACATGATTTGTAATCATGGGGTGGCGGGTTCGAGTCCTGCAGCCGGCACCAGTAGGCGCCGATATTTAGCCCAGCCTGAACGGTTGGGCTTTTTGTTGTCTGGCACCGTACAGGCATGGCCTGTCAGTGGGCAGCGCGTTGAGTCTTCCTGGGGTTTCAAACCCGACGGTTTAGCCCCTCTTTTCGTTCACCTGACCTGGCTCACCCCGAAAAAAGCCCTTGAAGTCATCTGATCCAAGGGCTTTTTTATCCTGCTTATTTTTGAGGCAATCTAAGTACCTGATCAAATTGAAGCGTGCGTCGGATACCGAAACCGCGTTCCGGCAATCCCTGCTGCAGAACGTCGTCCCAGCGCAGGCTGGGACCCCGCGTCTTCAAGGTGGACGCCTGAGCCGCTTTTTCCTGCACGCTTAGCAGCAGCGACTCATCCGTCCGTTGCCACCATAGCGCGCGTCCTGGCGCTCCCTGAAAAATTCTTCATAGGTCATGGCAGGCAGGTCCGGATGGGTTGCCTGCATATGGGTCAGATACACATCGTAGTCGGGCAGACCTACCATCAGACGGGCAGTCTGTCCGAGGTAGGCGCCGAATTTTCCGAGGTTGCTAAACATGGGCGCGCTTTCTATATGCCTGCAGGTTCAAGGCGTCTATTCTCCGCTTCGGCGCTTGTCGGGCGCTCCTCGCGCAAAGCCTTCAGGCAAGCCCGCACCCCGAAGTAAAGCATAGACAGCACCACTGCCATGAACAGAGCCGCCAGCGCCGCATCAACATAATCGTTGAATATAATCTGCTGCATCTGCGCGGGCGACTTTGCTGGTGCAAGCAACAGGCCTTCAGCGGCAGCCTCCTTATATTTCGCAGCGTGCGCCAGGAAACCAATCTTTGGGTTTTCGTGGAACAGCTTCTGCCAGCCCGCCGTTAACGTGCAGATTAACAGCCACGTGGTCGGCACGATCGTGACCCACGCAAACCTTTCGCGTTTGAGCTTAAAGAGCACGACAGTTGCCAAAATTAGCGCAATGGCCGCGAGCATCTGGTTGGAAATACCAAACAAAGGCCACAGCGTGTTGATACCACCCAGTGGATCGACCACACCCTGGTAAAGGAAATAGCCCCACGCCGAGACGCACAAGAACGTGGCGATCAGATTGCTGACCCATGAGTGCGTGTTCTTAAACGACGGCACGAACGTGCCGATCAGATCTTGCAGCATGAAGCGTCCGACACGCGTGCCGGCGTCGACTGCTGTCAGAATGAAAAGCGCTTCAAACAAAATCGCAAAGTGGTACCAGAAGGCCATCATTGCGGTACCGCCGATGACAGACGAAAAAATCTGTGCCATGCCTACCGCGAGTGTGGGTGCGCCGCCGGTGCGGGAAATGATCGTTGTCTCACCCACATTTCTCGCTGTCTCCGTCAGCATTTCAGGCGTGACGACGAAGCCCCACTGGCTGATCGCCAGCGCCGCGCTTTCGGCAGTGGTGCCGATTAAAGCGGCGGGACTGTTCATCGCAAAGTACACGCCAGGCTCAATGACAGACGCGGCAACCAGTGCCATGATGGCGACGAAAGATTCCATCAGCATCGCGCCATAACCGATGTAACGCGCATGCGTTTCGTTTTCCAGCAACTTGGGTGTGGTGCCTGACGCTATCAGGGAATGAAAGCCCGACACAGCACCGCAAGCGATGGTGATAAACAAAAATGGGAACAAGGTACCCGACCAGACCGGGCCGGTGCCATCAATGAATGGCGTCACAGCAGGCATCTTCAGATCAGGCGCGACAAACACAATACCCAGCGCCAGGCAGACGATTGCGCCAATTTTCAGAAAAGTCGACAAATAGTCGCGCGGTGCCAGCAGCAGCCACACCGGCAGCACTGACGCCACCACACCGTAGGCCAGCAACATCCAGGTCAACTGCTCGCCATTGAAGGTAAACATCGGCCCCAGTACCGGATCGGCAGCCACGTGACCGCCGACCACGATCGATAGCATCAGCAGCACAAAGCCAATGATCGATATTTCACCGATACGCCCGGGCCGCAAGTAACGGCTGTAGATGCCCATGAACAAGGCAATCGGAATCGTCGCAGCGACCGTAAACGTGCCCCATGGGCTTTCAGCCAGTGCCTTCACCACGATCAGCGCCAGCACGGCCAGCAGGATCGTCATGATCATGAACGTGCCGAACAAGGCAATCACGCCCGGCACCATGCCCAGCTCGGATTTGATCAAGTCGCCCAGCGAGCGGCCATCGCGGCGCACTGACACGAACAGAATCATGAAATCCTGCACCGCACCAGCCGTAATCGCGCCCACCAGAATCCACATCACGCCCGGCAAGTAGCCCATTTGCGCGGCCAGCACTGGCCCCACCAGAGGGCCGGCGCCCGCGATGGCGGCAAAGTGGTGGCCAAACAGCACGTGTTTATTGGTCGGGACATAATCCAGACCGTCACTGAGCCGAACCGCTGGCGTGGCGCGGTACGGATCAAGCTGCATCACTTTGTCAGAAAGATAGCGCCCGTAAAAGCGAAACCCGATCATATAGACCGCGATTGCTGCGACAACAATCCACAGCGCGTTGATCGTTTCGCCGCGCGATAAAGCGATCACGCCCAAGGCGCTGGCGCCGACGCCGGCCAGTGCCAGCCATGCTGCTTGTTTAAGTAAAGCGCCCATTAATTTCTCCCTGAATTATATTTTTGTGCGTTCTGCGCCCATTGCTGCCGGATTATAACCTTGAAGAAACCCGTTCCGCGCTGTCAGCATGCGGACTCTTGGTCAGGTGCTTCGCTTACAATTGACGGGCTAGTCCGTGCGCTGCCGGCGCTGTTCACCCCCAAGCCCTTTACGCTGGAATCGGTGAACTTAAAGGCTGCGTATCGAACTTGCTGCACACTATCTCTTTTCCGGATTAAAAAAATAACCAAGAGGAGCCGTAATGAAATCCCCAACCAGACAAGCTGCCGAACATCTGATAAAGCAAAGGCTTGCGTTAGACCCGATTGTTGATTTGCCCGCTGACTGCCGTCCCCGCACCATCCAGGAGGCTTATAGCATTCAGTCCGAGCTGAATAATCTCCTGATAGAAGCGGGTATGGGCACCCTGGTTGGCCACAAAATTGGCTGCACGACGCCTGTCATGCAGGCCTATGTCAACATTCCCCACCCTTGCGCCGGGCGGATTTTTTCCAGCACGGTCCTGGCCAACGGTGCCCACGTGCCGCACCGCGGCTTTGTCCGCATGGGTGTGGAATGTGAAATTGCTGTGCGCTTAGTGCAAGACCTGAAACCCCAGTCACACCCTTTTACGCGCGACTCTGTGGCGCCCGCGGTCGGTGCCGTCATGGCCGCTATCGAAATTGTGGACGAGCGTTATCGTGATTACCGCGCGCTTGGTATTCCGACTTTAATTGCCGATGATTTTTTCAATGCCGGTTGCGTACTCGGTAAACCAGTCACAAATTGGCGGCATCTGGATCTGGCCGCCTTGCTCGGGCGCGCCAGCATCAACGGCATTGAGGTGGGCCGGGGTCATGGCGAACTGGTGTTGGGGCACCCGCTCAATGCGCTGTCGTGGCTGGCTAATTCGCGTATCCAGGCGCGCCTGCCGCCGCTTTTGGCGGGTGAATTTATTTTGCTGGGGAGCGTGGTGGCCACCCAATGGCTGGAGCCGGGTGATGTATTCAGTATTGCGATTGATTCCCTGGGCGAACTTAACCTGACTCTGGATTAATTATTTTGCTTGCGATACATTGATCCCAACGTGAATAAATTAACCAGGAGGCGTAATGCGCAGGTCTTTTTTGGCATGGATAGTGGCGTTGGGATGGTTGGCTGTATGGGCTGGCCCGGTTAGTGCGGACGACCGCGCCGGCCACGGCGACTGGACTTCGCAGTTTCAGCAGGGCATGGGTGAGGCCACCACCCATGAAAAGGGCATGGCAACGTTTGGCATGCTCTGTGTTGAGAACAGCTGTCGTTATTACTTCGCTAATAACACCGACTGCGCGCCGGGGGTCAATTACCCCTTGATGGTGACTGCCAATCAGGGGGCGCTTGCCATCGATGCGGTCTGTGAAGTCATGGATAGCGCCAACGGTGTCGTCATGCTGTACTGGTTTGCCGAGACCGATGCGCTGAACGATGCCTTTAGCAAAACGCCGTCGTTAGGCTTTGCCTTTCCGCTCAATAACGGCCAGTTTAAACTCAACACCTTTTCAATGAATGGCTATAACGACGCCATCGCCCGCATGATTAACGGACTACGCGAGCGCAATGGGGGTCGGCCGGATATCCAACACCAGCGGGAAGGCGAGGGCTCTTGAGCTGCTAAGGCGCCTATCAAGAAGATATCAAGAAGGCCTCAAGAAGGTTTGAGGCCGTTCCAGCGGGGTACCAGCTGGTGATCGATGTCAAATAAATCCATCACCCGCCCCACCGTGTGGTCCACCATCTCGGCCACGCTCTGGGGTCTTTGATACAGCGCCGGCAGCGGCGGGAAGATAATCCCGCCCATTTCGGTTACCGCCGTCATATTGCGCAAGTGCGCCAGATTAAACGGTGTCTCGCGCACCATCAGCACCAGCCGGCGCCGCTCTTTCAGCATCACATCAGCGGCCCGCGTGATGAGGTTGTCACACAAGCCATGCGCCACCGACCCCAGCGTTTTCATCGAACAGGGCGCAATCACCATGCCCAGGGACTTAAATGATCCGCTGGCAATACACGCGCCCACGTCGCGTACGTTGTGCACCACATCCGCCAGCGCTTCGACGTCTTTGCGTTTGAGATCCAGCTCATGGTGCATGCTCAACACGCCAGCTTCAGAGATCAGCAAGTGCGTTTCAAACCCGCCCGCCTCGCGTAACAACTGCAACAGGCGCACCCCATACAGCGCACCTGATGCACCCGTGATTGCGACAACCAGCTTACTCACCTGAGACTTCAGTCAGGCTTAAATCAGGCTTTGAGCAGAGTCGCCAGCTCGCCAGATTCAAACATCTCGTTCATGATGTCGGCGCCGCCAATGAATTCACCCTTCACATACAGCTGCGGGATGGTGGGCCAGTTGGAAAATTCCTTGATGCCCTGACGCACAGCGTCGTCTTCCAGTACATTCACCGTCACCAGGTCAGCCGCGCCGCTGGCTTTCAATACTTCAATGGCACGGCCCGAAAAGCCGCATTGTGGAAACTGGGCCGTTCCTTTCATGAACAGCACCACTTCATTGCCGGTTACGGTCTCTTTAATCCAGGTTTGTGCATCGCTCATAGCATCCTCTCGGGTAAATAGTGTCGTCATTATAGGAAAAATGGCGTAGCGCCGCTGAAGCGGCGTTTAAGATTTTAATTTGGCGAACGCAGCCGCCATCGCATTATGGGCCGATGCCGCGGTTTGCGGCTCGCGTCTCTGGTGCTGGCCCAGGCGCGCTGCATCGTGCTTGTCGGCGCGTTGCTGTGGCTTAGCACCCGCCACGGGGGGGCTATCAGACAGGCGCATGGTCAAGGCGATGCGCTTGCGTTTGGGGTCCACTTCGAGCACCTTGACCTTCACCACCTGACCGGCCTTCACCACACTGTGCGGGTCTTTCACAAACGTATCAGACAAGGCCGAGATATGCACCAGGCCGTCCTGATGCACGCCGATGTCCACAAAAGCGCCAAAGGCCGCCACGTTCGTCACCACGCCCTCTAAGATCATATCCGGGCGCAAATCCCCCATCTGCTCAACGCCTTCTTTGAAGCTCGCCGTGACAAACTCGGGTCGCGGGTCGCGTCCCGGCTTGTCGAGCTCTTTTAAAATATCGGCCACCGTCGGCACACCAAATCGTTCGTCGGCAAAGCGCTTCGGGTCGAGTAATTTTAAGAAGGCACTATCACCAATCACACCTTTCACATCGCGCTGAATTTCGCTCAGTATTTTTTCCACCAGCGGATACGATTCCGGATGCACCGCCGAGGCGTCCAGCGGATTATCGCCCCCCATCACACGCAAAAAACCGGCAGCCTGCTCAAAGGTTTTGTCACCCAGCCGCGGCACGGCGCGCAACTGCGCGCGCGACGTGAACAGCCCCTGCGCATCCCGGTAGTTGACGATACTTTGCGCCACGCTCGTATTGAGACCCGACACCCGTGCCAGCAGCGGCGCCGACGCCGTATTCACATCGACACCGACGGCGTTCACGCAATCTTCCACCACCGCGTCGAGGGAGCGCGCCAGCTGCGTCTGTGACACATCATGCTGGTACTGGCCCACCCCAATCGATTTCGGATCAATCTTCACTAGCTCAGCCAGCGGATCTTGCAAGCGCCGCGCAATCGACACCGCACCCCGTATCGACACGTCCATATCCGGCAGCTCGCGCGACGCAAATTCCGACGCCGAATACACCGACGCGCCCGCTTCCGACACCACAATCGTCTTGAGCTTCAGTTCAGGCCGCAGCTTGATCAAATCTTGCGCCAGCTTATCGGTCTCGCGCGACGCCGTGCCATTGCCAATCGAAATCAGCGCCACCTGATACTTTGCCGCCAGCTGCGCCAGGACATGCAGCGCGCCGTCCCAGTCATTGCGCGGCTGATGCGGATAAATCGTGGCTGACGCCATCACCTTGCCCGTTGCGTCGACGACTGCGACTTTCACCCCGGTGCGCAAGCCCGGGTCAAGCCCCATCGTGGCGCGCGGCCCGGCGGGAGCCGCCAGCAGCAGCGCCTGCAAATTGCGCGCAAACACCCGTATCGCTTCCGCCTCCGCTTCTTCGCGCAGCTTGCCCATCAGCTCAGTATCCAAATGCATAAAGATTTTGACCCGCCAGCTCCAGCGCACCGTATCGGCCAGCCACTTGTCGGCAGGCCGGCCCTGGTTACTCACCCCAAAACGCGCGGCAATGCGGCCTTCGCAGGGATTAAGCGCGGCGTCCCACTTGGGTTTTTCGGCTTCTGTATCTAGCCTCAGCGTCACCGTCAGCATCTCTTCACGCCGGCCGCGTAGCAGCGCCAGCGCCCGGTGTGACGGGATCGTCGCCAGGTTTTCCGCATAATCAAAATAATCAGCAAATTTTTCACCCGTCTCTCGCTTGCCCTCGATCACTTTCGCGTCGACCACGCCGTGCTCAGCCACGTAAGTCCGCAAATCTTGCAAGAGCGTTGCGTCTTCGGCGAAACGCTCCATCAAAATCTGGCGCGCCCCATCGAGCGCCGCTTTGGCATCTGGTACGCCCGGGTTCTCACCCTGATCGGTCGTGAACGCCGCCTTGATATAAGACGCCGCCTCGGCTTCCGGCACCCGCATCGGATCAGCCAGGAGCGCATCGGCCAAGGGCAACAGGCCCGCCTCCAGCGCAATCTGCGCCTTGGTGCGGCGCTTGACGCGGTAGGGCAGATACAAATCTTCCAGTCGGGTTTTGTCTTCCGCGTGGGTGAGGGCGTCCAGCAGTACCGGTGTCATCTTGCCCTGCTCTTCGACGGAGGCAATCATCGCCGCGCGGCGGCTTTCCAGCTCGCGCAGATAGCGCAGCCGCTCTTCCAGCAGGCGCAGCTGAATATCATCCAGCCCGCCCGTGGCTTCTTTACGATAACGTGAAATAAAAGGCACGCTCGCGCCTTCGTCCAGCAGCGCAATAGCAGCGGCGACCTGCGCGGGACGGGCGGCCAGTTCGACAGCGAGGCGTTGTTCAATAGTTGGCAACATAAGTATTTTGCAGGTCAGGGATCAGAGCGTCGGATGATACGCAAATTTGACCGCCGCGCCAGTCTTGACAGCGCCGCTTATTTGGGTGGCAGGCGCGCACCCGACACCCGCGCAATACCAGCCAGATCCGGCCAGCTCTGCACCGCCTGCCAGCCCGCCT
>Ga0105050_10007783_pt1 | contig 12643 bp, 7 predicted proteins | sample FRY01_FD_78088 | JGI IMG/M metagenome (GOLD analysis project Ga0105050, IMG submission 78088) | Freshwater microbial communities from Lake Fryxell liftoff mats and glacier meltwater in Antarctica - FRY-01 | ecosystem: Environmental > Aquatic > Freshwater > Ice > Glacier meltwater ... | reverse complement strand
GGGCGGACGGCGTCGGGGATCAGGATGGGGAGTGGTGGCGGGCCGGGTTTACGCATGTGCAGAGGATCGCACGGGATCTGGATGGTGTCGATCCCGGTGCGAACTTCGGGTTTGTGGTACTAGCTCCTTCCAGGCGGAATCCTTCGTAAGCTTTGACCAATCCTCGTCGGCCATGCAGGCCCGATAGATAGCCAGCGCCATGGCTCCCACCTCGTCCGGAGCGACGCGTCCCAACCCTTGCGCCCAAGTAGCCATCCACCCCAGCCACGCCTTGGGTTCGGACCCAAAGTTGCGTCTTATCCGGTCGCCAAATGCTTTGATATCATCGGACTTCCAGTCATCTGTTCGGTGTGTCGTCAACAGACCCGGATCATCACACCAAGCAAGCGCGAAGCGCCCAGCCATCTCCTCGGCGACCTCTGCCAACGCAGCCAGAACAGGCTTGTCTCTAGGCTCGGGCAGCCCCAGACAACGCTGACTGGCGTGGACAAGCGTCGCCTTCGCGAATCCGGGCCCCACGACCAGCTGGTGCGAGACTGTAATAGGGCCCCGACTATCACGCAGAAGCGCGCTTTGATTGATGGCCTTCAGTATTCTCCGCCCCTGCGCGGTCGAGCACCCATTTAGCGCCCGCGCGAGGGCCGGCAGTAGGTTCGGCAGCGTCGCGTGCTGCCGAACCAGCTGATTCCATCGCGCACGAACCCCCGGGGCCGAGTCCGGTTCCGCTGCCATAACCTCTGGATTTCCATCCACATGCTGACGACCGCTGTCGGGGAACTGGTAGCCGTGCAGAAAGACTGAAACATCCACAGGAACCGACATGGAAACACGTTCGGTCGCTGATGCGCCGCTCAGCGGCAAAAAGATTGCGTTGTGCAGTTGTAATCTGCCCCCTAGCGGGTCGCTTGCAGTACCAATGATGACGCTAGCCCCGCCATGCGGTGCGGCCTTCGCTGGCGTGGCCATGGCATCGGGGTTCTGGAAGTCTTCGGGGGGCTCCGTCGGCCAGTTCGGATGGGTTTTGATCTCCGTAAGCTCGTTTCCATCTACCAGGCGCTCAGCGATGTGATAGTCCAGCTTCCAGCTATCGTTTTGTCGGCCAGTTGGGCCGATGAGCCCGATGCTTACCGTCCCAGTGGTGTCGCGGTCCCCGCTCAATATGTCGGCACCCGGGCGGCCCAAGCCCGCGCCATCCCGTTCGATGCGGGCGATGGCTGTGGTCTTCGTATTGGGATCGAGAGGGACGATATGAAATTCGATCCGCACCAGCTTGGAAAGCTGGGGCATCAGCCTCGCCACCGGGTCAAGGCGTGCGCGTGAGAACGGCAGTATCTCCCGGTCGGTCGAGACCCGGGTCAGCGAGCGCCCCTCGTCGGCTTCCGGGCGCGATGGCAGCCAGACTGCAAACCAAGGCTTTTTACCGCGGGCGCCAAGTAAGCGCATGGCCCTTTCGCGCAGGATCGCGCCCTCGCGTCCGTCCGTCTTCCACTCAAGCCAAGATGGATTCCGTTGGTCGACGTAGACGCTGCGGTTCGAGCCCTCGCCTTCATCTTGCTGCTCGGCCCAAGGATTGATAACACCCCCACGCACCTTGCCGTCCGCCGCGCAGCCAAGGTAGAAGATGACCTCGGTCCAGTGGAACAGGCTCTTACGTCCAATGCCGAAGCGTCCGATCTGCCCTTCCTCCTGGTCCTTCGAGGACGTTGAAAAGCTGGTGAACGCCCGCTCATGCCGCTTTTCAAACGGAGCATCGTTGACGACCAAGATCCCCGCGCGAAAACACAACGGATTCACACCTGCTTCGGGCGCGGCCTCTTCGAAATGCGCCAGGAACAGGGCTGTCGCACCAGCGTCGTCGGCATTCTGGATGACCTCTTTCACGATCGCGATCCCGCCATCGTTGTCGCGATATCTATCGCGTAACAGCGCCTGAAGATCCCGAATCAAATCGCGGGCCGTAAATCTCAGCATGTCGTCGTCACCCCTTTCACCCGCCCGTCCATCACGAGTCGGCGCCCGTACCTTGCCTCCGAACGGTTTGGGCTGCAACCGTACCCCCAGCTGTTCCCGTCCCAGCGTGTTCGCTAAATGTCGAACACCCAGATTTTTGCAAAAAAATGACCGCGTAGAGCTCCGAACCGTTCGGCGGGATAGCTACTTAAAGCGATTCTAAATGCGACGCTCACCGATATACTTACTGCTCCGCTGGAGGGCTTCCGCTCACCCGTGATTAGGTTTCGCACGTTTCCGAGGAGGCTGTGCACGGTCCCTGGGCCTGCCCGCTAAGGGGGCTTCTGGGGTGATCGATCTCTTCGCAGCGAGCCCCACAGGTCGTCCATTGCCCGCGGGTCGCCACGAAGCAACCCTCCGAGGTCGACTCAACCCCTTCCGATCAACTTCCTCTAACCCTCAGAGGTCCCGAAGGCTAGTCCCCACTAGCCTCGTCGAGCCCCCATAGGTCACGCAGCCCGAGGCGCACGCCAAAACCCAACCCACAGAAGCTCAACTCGTGGGTCCGCGCCACCCCTCCCACCGCCCGTCCATGAAACCGTCCCCGGCCGCGTTGCAGCAATCGCGACCGAATGATACTTGACGCACCGAAGATTCGCTACGACACCGGCTCTAAAGCAGGTCTGGGCTCATGCGGTTTCTAATAGACGCTGGCCCCGGCCGCGTCATCGATTACCGTGGTTATGAACATCAAATGAAGCCGACTGATTTACGTGAAAACGTCCGAACGACGACAGGAAAGGCGAAAACATGACTGAGTTGGTTGAAGAAGCACGTGTTCGCGATGTGATTCGAGTTCTTAGCCGCATTGCGATTCCACCCACACAACTAGTATTTTACCGTCTGCTCCTTGGATCGCCCGAAGCTGGCGTGACGAGCGAACAAATCTGCGCCGCGTTGCAAATCAATCCGCCCCAGCACCGTGGGGTCATGGCGGCGCTCACGGTGAGAATCAATAACTCGTCTCTAGAATCGTCGTCAGAGACAAAGGCTGGTTTGGGTTTGGTTGTTCGGCAGGATTGGGGGGGTACGCAATACACCTATTGGCCACAGCCTGCGCTGCTTGCCGCCATCGCGCGATTGCCGGTGCTGGCGGCTCTACTCGAACGTCCCGTCGCAGAGATCGCCCAGAGCGGGTTGTTGTCGGTTCCACTTCCGGCTGATGTGGTCGCCGTGCCGTTGCCGATAGCGCGCCCATCTCTCGCGACCGACATAGCGAAGAGTCCGTTCGCCGGCCTGCTTGCTGACCTTGACGCCCAAGGACTCGTCTTTCCCAGCGAGCTTATCGCAAACCTACTGCTAGCTTTGCAGGTTAAGCGCTTCGTGATTCTGACTGGGATCTCTGGGACGGGAAAGACCCGGATTGGCCAGACGCTCGCGAACCGATTCAAGCTTACCCAACGCGAGCGGGTTGCGGTTGGTGTCGACGAGCAAAGCGTCGTCGTCCAAGTGCAGCCCTACATGCTGAACCGTCATCGCGTCGTCTTGCCCGTCAGCATCGCGAGCTTGCTTGCTCAGGATGAGAAAGGCGCGGGAAGCATTCAAGTCCGTTGGGCGGGCGGTGCGGGGGCGTTGGCCACGTATCGCCGCAAATCCGCCTTCATCATACTCTTCAAGGGCGCAATGAAGGCTTGGTTCCAGGCCACGTTCAAGCTTGGGTCTAGCTTGGTCATGCGCGTCAAAGGGCCGGACGGCGAGCTTCCCAACTCGGTCGTCTTCGAGGCACCGGCGGGCATCGAATACCGTGAAGTTCCCGTCAAGAATGCCGAAATCGTCGCCGTCCGTCCTGACTGGACCGACCACCGCGGGTTACTCGGGCACTACAATCCGCTCACGCAACGCTATGTGACGACGCCGTTTTTGTCGCTACTGTTGCGCGCTGCGGACGAGGTGGTGCAAGCAACCACCGACGGTCGACCGACGGCCCCCTTCTTTGCGTTACTCGACGAGATGAACCTCGCGCGCGTCGAGCACTACTTCGCCGATTTCTTGTCGTGTCTCGAATCCGGCGACACGCTGCATCTGCACGACGAGCCGTCCGTCGAGGAGGGCGAAACCGAGGACGCCGGCTGGGCCGTGCCGCGACGCTTGGCGGTCCCGGCGAACCTCTTCATTATCGGAACGGTCAACGTCGACGAGAGTACCTATCTCTTCAGCCCCAAAGTTCTAGACCGTGCGTTCGCGATTGAGCTTAACACTGTCGACTTGGAAGGGCTATCGAAAGGCGTTCAGCGCGGCAGCGAGATCGACCTTGAACGTTGGAGTGGTGAGCTTTCGCCTCCACGTGGCGCCAACCGCGCCGATTGGCGTGAGTTTTCCGATTTCAAAGGCGGCGAACTGGTCGCCCACGTGCTGGCGATCCATGGGTCGCTCGCGGGCTACCATCGTCACTTCGGCTATCGCGTCGCGGAGGAGCTGGCGAGGTTCGTGATGCTCGCCACGGAACAGGCTACCAACACCTTTGAAGCGGCATACGACGCCCTCGACCTCGCGATCCTGCAAAAGATTCTCGTGAAACTCAACGGGACGCAGGCTGAGCTGCAAGCGTTGATTGCGGCTTTATTGACGTTGATGCTCGCTGGGGCCAACGGTACCGAGGCGATGCGAGACTTGGCGACTTGGCGCTTCGACCCACTGACGGCCACCATCATCGCAAAGAGCGAGACGGCCGACACGCAGCCGCTGTTTCCGCGGTCGGCAGCGAAACTCTGGCGGATGCAAGAGACACTGCAAAGGCAGGGATTCACCTCGTGGATCGAGTAGACCTCTTAGAACCCGTGCCGTGTGACAAAGGGTCACTTGCGGAACGTACCGCCGATGGTTGGTTCATCGACGGCGAGCGAGAATGGCTCGTTGCGGGTGAGCCCGCGCGTCTTGCCGCTGTGTTGGACGCGCTACCAACAGAGGTCGCCCAGCTTTGGGGCCCGGTCGTGCGCCTTAAATTCCGCAACAACGTCGGTCGTGTGCCGGCGGGGCCCCTCGGCATGCTTCATGTTCGAACGGGGAAATGGGATGAAGGTCGTTACGACGAAATGCTGGCCTCGGTTGTCGAGGCCGCTCAAGCGTTGCCATTCGATGCGAGCACCGCGACGGGACTACCCTACGTTCGGGAAGCCGATTTCGAAAACGAGCTGCCGTACCATGCATTTATCTGGCTCGCACACGCGCTGCTTGAAGCGCCCTTTCGCCCATTACTTGGGGCGTTGACGTCGATCGTAGCCGATCCGCACCGCCGGTTCGTGCGGGTCGAACACGAGGTCCCAGTCGAGCTGGCGCGCTCCATTGGGCCTGGAGTCATCGATGACATCCTTGCGATGCGCTGGCCACTCCAGCGCGCCCGTGCTGGCGAGGGTGTCGGTGGCTTTATGCCGTTACGCGTCGCAGATATCCGCAATCAGAATAGCGCCGACACGGCCGAGAACCGGTTCGTCAAAGCCTTCCTCGATGCCTGTGTTCATCTGGTTTCCCGCATTCGCGCTCGGATTGGTGGCCTGTCGTCGGAGGGCACAAAACGACGAGTCACGGGCAAGCTCGACGCCGTTGAAGTCGCCTTGACGCCGATCCGCCGGGCGCGCGTCTGGAATGAGGTCGGACGCATGAGCCACGTCGCTTCAGGCTCCAGCGTCATGCAGCGCGACACCCGCTATCGGGAAGTACTTCGGGCAAGCGGGCTGTTGCGCGGCGCGTCCCGCGCCCTACCGCTGTCGGACGCCCAGGTCGTCAAGCTCCTTGAGGTCAAAGACATCGCGCTTCTGTACGAGCTATGGTGTTGGTATGTCGTGCTCGGCATCGTGGGCGATAAGATAGGGACACCCAGCATGACAACGCCGTTACGGGCAGACGAGCTGAAACTCTCTCTTGCTTGGGGCGCGCTCGCTTCGTGGCCGAACGGAGTCGAGCTCGCCTATAATCCGTACTACACGCCCTTGGCCGGATGGCACGGCAGGTCGAGGTCGGTCGAGCTGCGACCTGATATCGTGCTTCGCATTCCTCACGGGCCCAATGCCGGGCTTCACGTGTTTGACGCCAAGTTCAAGCGTGTTCGGGATTCTGAGGAGGCCGTCGTGGCGGACATCCATAAGATGCACGCATACCGGGACGCCATCCCAGAAGTGCGTAGCGCGTGGGTGGTGTTCCCGGGTTCCGAACCGCGCTGCCACCTCGATAGTCCATCAGATAAGGCGCGCGGCGTCGGAGCCTTTCCCGTCCTTCCGGGTGGATCCCACACCGAGCTACGCCGCCAGATTTCGGAAATCCTCGCCGGTTCGCTCTGACGAGATTTACGCGAAGGCTGCCCGTGTTGAACAACGCCAAGTCTGGGTCGCAGCATCATCGGCCACCGGAACCTGCCAACAACGTTCAAACACCCCCACCCATCCAGGCACTGAACCTCCGTTCACCCTTGCCACCCCAAGCCTACCAAGCGACCATGAAACCGCCCCCGGTCACCTGGCCACGATCGCGACCAAGCGATACTTGCGATACCAAAGGTTCGTTGCGGCGCCGTCCGTCAAACAGGCCCTAGTCTATAAAGCTCTTTGTCCTCTTCCACCCGTGTTGAGCGATGTTTTCAGCTGTGATAGCGTCCCGCCGGGCGCCAGCTCGTGATCCGTGGAAATCTCGGCCAGCCGGTAGGCGCTCGAAATGATTAGTGATGACAGCCAATCGCCAAGGGCGCCAGTTTCCGAATCACGCACCCCGAGGGCACAAGCCCCCCCTCCATCAGGAACCACCTCGATGAATCCAGCCACCTCGAACACCGTGACCACCGCCGCCCGCGACACCTTCTACGCCGCCGCCGTGGCCGGCCTCCGGGCCCTCGACGCCGCCGAGACTTCACCCCGTCGCTTCGGCCGGGACGCCGACGCCCGCTGGACTTCCTTTAAAGGCACCCTCACCGACGCCGACCGCATCGACCTCCTCCTGCGCGACGCCGCCGTCACCTGGGGCACCGCATTTTCCCCCGCCGAGTCCTTCGCCCTCTTCGGCCTCGCCCCAGACGAACCCTTCGGCCCCGATTGGAAGTCGCTCACCCCCACGACCGCCCGTCGCCACCTCGACGCGCCCGCCGCCCCCCTCACCCCCACCGAACTCGCCGCTCTCATAGACATCCGCCCAACCCCAGTCGAGATCCCAACCATCTCCCCATCGACTCGCCTAATCATCGCCGGCGGCTCGGCCCTAATCGCCGTCGCAAACGCCTTCGCCGCCCAGCAAGGCCTCTCCTGGTCCGACCAAGTCCTCGTCGTCGCCACAACGCCCGCCCACCGCCAACTCGCCGGCCTACTTGCCCTCTTCACCGGCTCCAGCGCCCGCACCCGCCTCTGCACCCCAGGCGACGACCTCCGCGCCATCCTAAAGACCGCCGGTTTCGCCCAAGTTGACGTCGCCGTCGTCTCGCCCGACGCCGAACCCCCATGCGCCGAGTTCGCCCGCCGCGCCGCCGGGGTGGTCTAACCATGACGCTCTCGGCCGCCCGCATCCACCGAGGTCGCCCGACCCCGTTCCCCTGGGAGCGCGAGGCCCTCGACCTCATCTACGCCGGCATCTCCGACATCGACCCCTACCAAGCCTGGGAACTCCACGAGCTCCACGACCCCTCCAGCGGCCGCCTCTACGAACTCGACCTCCTCTTTCTATCCCGCGTCGGCCTCTTTCTCGTCGAAATCAAAAGCCACCCCGGCGTTCTCACAGGCGATATCGTCGACTGGACCATCACCGAGCCCGGCGGCCGCCGCCGAACCCTCGAGTGCCCCTACCCGACCATCAACCACAAGGCCCGCGTCCTCGCCTCCCTCCTGACACGCCAAATGGACAACCGCCCCTTCGTGCAAGCCGCCGTTTTCACACCGAACGTCACCTCGGTCGAGCTCGCCGGCGGCCGCCCCCCGTGGCTCCTCCTCAAAGACGACGTCGCCAGCCGCCTCACCAACGGCCTTGACGACCGCATGCACCGCCAGCTCGTCAACCGCCCCGTCATGAAGGCCCTCGTCCTGGCCGCCCCCCGCCTCGGGCTCCGCGCCAGCGCGACCTCCCGCATCGTCGGCGGATTCGTCATCGATAAGCTCGTCGACGAAGGCGAAGGCTACCAAGAACACCTCGGCCACCACCAAGCCGTCGAACACGACCGCGCCCGCATTCGCTCCTACCTCGTCCCCGACGCCACCTCCACCACCCGCCGCGCCCAACTTGAACGCGCCGCCCGCCGCGAGGCCCGCACCCTCTCCCAGCTCGGACAGCACCCCGGAATCCTCGGCTACCGCTCGTTCGTCGAAGATGGCCCCCTCGGCCCCGCCGTCATTTTCGAGGCTTTCGACCGGGCCCTACCCCTTCACATGTTCCTTCGGCAAGAGCCCGGCCTCTCCTTCGACGAGCGCCTGCACATCCTTCAATCCATTGTCGAATCCGTCTCCCACTGCCACCGCAACGGCGTACTCCACCGCAACCTCTCGCCCGCCTCGGTCCTCGTGCGCCGCGAAGAAAACCGGACCCTCTCTATCCGCCTTCACCGCTTCCAAAGTTCGACCTGGATCGAACACAGCAGCCAAGGCACCCTTCACGTCGACGAGCTCGCCCACGGCCTCGACCGCCTCTACCAAGCCCCCGAAGTCCTCTCCGACCCTTCCAAGGCCATCGCCGAAAGCGACGTATTCTCCGTCGGTTGCCTCGCCTGGCTCCTCTTCACGGGTCAGCCCCCCGCCTCGACCCTAATCGAACGCGACCAGCGCCTCCGCGCCTCCGCTGACGGCGGGCTCTGTCCGTCCTCGATCCAATCCGAACTCGCCGCCCTCGACCTCGGTATCGGTTTCGCCACCCGCCCAAACCAATACGAGCGCGCCGACGACGTCGCCAACTGGTTCGACCAATGGCTCCTCGATGCCCTCACCCGCCCTGTCCTCGACCCCGCCACCAACCTCGACCCTTACTGCGCCAATAAAGGCGACCAGCTCGCCGGCGGTCTCCGCGTCGAACGCCGCCTCGGCACCGGCGGAACCGCGCTCGTCCTCCATGTGCGCCGCGAAGGCAGAGACTTCGCCCTCAAGGTCCCCCACGACGCCGCTTGTGGCGAACGCCTCCTAGCCGAAGCCGCCGTCCTCCGAGATCTCCGCCACGAACACATCGTCGCCCTCCACGAAGTCGTGACCCTCGCCGGCCGCCCCTGCCTTCTCCTTGATTTCGCAGGAGAACGCTCTCTCGCCGACCTCCTCCGCGCCGAAGGCACCCTGTCCCTCGAGCTCGCGCGCCGCTACGGCGAGGACATCCTCTCAGCGGTCCAATACCTCGAAGAGCGCGGCATCACCCACCGCGACATCAAGCCCAGCAACGTCGGCTTCACCGGCTACGATGGCCGCCAAAAGCACCTGTTACTGCTAGACTTTTCCCTATCCACCGCCGACTCAACCGCGGTCCAGGCCGGCACCCCCGAATGGCGCGACCCCTGGCTCTACCTCCGTGGCCATTGGGACGGCGCCGCCGACCGCTTTGCCGCCGCCGCTGTCCTCTACTACTCCCTGACCGGTGTCCGACCCCTTCAAGCAACCGGCCCCGGCCAAGCCGACGCCATCAAAGTCGACGCCGAGCGCTTCGACGCAGCCGTCCGCGATCGCCTCAGCGCCTTTTTCCGCAAGGCTTTTGCCCGCGAAGTCGCCGACCGCTTCGAACACGCAGAAGAGATGCGCCAAGCCTGGCTAACCGCCCTCGCCCCCGGCGAACATCTCGGCGGCCGCCCCGCCCTGCCCGCCGTCGAGTTCTCCCAAATACGCCCCGAGACCCCCGTCGAGGCGCTGGCCCTCACCGCCCGCGCCCGCAACGCCCTCGACCGAGCCGGCGTGCGCCAAGTCGCCGACCTCTTGCTGCTGCCCCGTAACCAGCTCTCGATGATTCGCGGCACTGGCACCAAAGTCACCAAAGAAATCTTCGAGTTAACCGAAGCCCTCCGCGATCAAGTCGACTTCGCCGCAGCCGAGCCCCTCGTGCCCGGCTTCATCCGCCCCCGCCTCGCCCTCGACGACGGCGAAATCGGCCTCGACGGCAAAACTGTCGATACCCTCATCAGTGCAGGGCTCACCAACACCGTCGACGTCGGCCAAGCCCCCCTGCGTCGTGTGTCGCTGCTAATCGGCGAAGACGCAGCCACCGCCATCGCCGGCCGCCTCCGCGAGCTGGCCGCCGCCGAACCAGCCCCCGGCTCCCTGGCCGAGTGGGTCCGCGAAATCATCGGCCGCAAAAGCGACACCGAAGCCCAAAAGCGCCTTCGAGTCCTGGTCGGCTTAGACCCCTTGCCTCAAGACCATCCCGATTCGGGTCTGGCCGCTGCCAGAAGCGTCCCCGAGGTCGCAACCGCGATGGAGATTGAGCCCGAACTGATTCATTCAAGTTTACAATTCTTGCGCACGAAGAAATGGGCCGACAATCCCGCGGTTCAAGCCCTCGTCGATACCTTACGCCCGCTGCTTGTCGAGCCCGCAATGCCGATGGTCGAGTTGGCCAAAGCCCTCGCCCAAAGTCGCCGCCCAAATAGCGCATCCACTAGCGCACCCACTAACACAACAGATAGCCCGACCGGCGCCGACATCGACGCCGAGGAGCTCTCCTTCGCCAGCGCCCTGATTCGTGTCGCCCTCGAGCTCCGGCCGAGCCCTATCGCCAGTTGGCGTCGTCTCGATTCCGGCCCTTGGCTGGCCCAAGACGCAGCCGTCCTTGACGCCCTACCCGCACTCGCGGCCGTCGCCGACACCCTGGCCGCCACCCAGCCCCTGCCGTCCACCGAGGTCGTCCGAAAAGCCCTGACCGACGCCGTCGAGGGCACCTCCCTCGCCCAGCTCGCCCCCGACCAGCGCGTCCTCCTCGCGGCCCGGGCCAGCACCACAGCCGCCGTCTCTGCCCGTTTAGAACTCTACCCACGGCAAATGCCAGCCGCGCGGGCCCTTAACCTATCGCTTTCCACCCTCGGCGGCGGCCTGACCGTCGATGCCGTGCGCCGCCGAGTGGCAGCCCGCTACCCGGCGGCCCAGCCCCTACCGGACCGCCCCCAGCTCGACGCCCTCCTTGCCCCGGATGGCCTTGTATTTAGGCCGGAAATCAACGAGTACCTCCGACCCGGCGAGCAACACTCCACCTCGATGACGGTCCAGTTCCCACCCCGCGCGCGCACCGCTGGGGCCGGCCTACCCGCCCGCCGCGACCCCGACGCCCAACGCGCCGCAGCCTTCCAAGACCAGCTTGATCGAGGCGTCGCCAGCGGGCGTTTCCGGGTCATCCAAGTCCGCGCCGACCTCGCCACCGCCGCCGCCCAACGCCTCGGCGAAAGCCTTAATGTTGCGCCGACTTCTCTTGACCACACCCTCACGGATACCCTCCGTCGATGCGCGGCCGCAGACGAGGTCGAGTGGGCCAACATCGAATCCGCCGACCGGGCCGGGCCCGAGGGCCAAGACTGGTCCCTTCTCGTCGGCCTCGTCCGCGACGCAGCCAACGCGATGGTCGACGTGCTGCTCCAAAAAAGCGCCGCCGACAAGGCCACCCCTCTCGTGCTGATTTGGCCGGGCTCTTTCGCCCGCTACAACCTGGCCAGCGCCCTATCCCGCCTCGTCGAGCAAGCCGAGCGCGGCGACACCGGCTCGATTCTCCTCGTCGTTCCTTCCCATGCCGACGGCCTCGCGCCCTCTATAAACGGGCGCCTGCCAGTACCCGCGCCCTTGCCGGGCCAACGCCTTCAAATGCCCGAGCCATGGCTGGCCAACGCCCATCGCGCCGCCGAGGCGCCTTAACGATGACGGCGCTGCATCTCTAGGGCATGAATCCACCACGGGCCTGCCCCAATCCCCAAGCCTTGGCGACCGTGCCCCAAGCGCCCTCAAAGACCGCTGCTATCGCCCTTCTTCCCTTTATTCTCAGTGTCTTCGCGGTTCCCTGACCGTCCATGAGGCCTCCGATGTCCGAAAAGTCCCTGCCGAAGCGCCTCCACCCCGCCCTAAAGGCCCTCGAAAAAGACCTCCTGCAGCGCGCGAAGCTCCCCACGGTCGAGGCTGGCCTCCGCACCGCATGGGAGGCCGAGAAAAAAGCCGGCGAAACAGGCCAAGGCTTTGACCCTTGGCGTCGCGAGCGGGTCACCCAAATCGCCGTCGCCTGGGTCCTGTCCATCGTCTTCGTCCGGACTCTTGAAGACCGCGCCTTCATCGACCCGCGCATCGCCGGGCCCAATGAACAGCAACTATCCGTCGCCCGCGACCGCGAGGCAGCCTTTGTCCAACTGGCTCCTTTCTTGGGCCCGCGCGAATACCTGCTCAGCGTCTTCCGCGAGCTCTCGCACTTGCCGGGGGCCCGCGAAGTCTTCGATGTGCGCCATAACCCCATCTGGGTCCTTGCGCCCTCCAGTGAAGGGGCGCGTGCGCTACTCGACTTCTTCCAGCAGGTCGACGGCACCACGGGAATCCCCCTCATTACCTTCGCAGGCCAAGACACGCGCTTTTTGGGCGACCTCTACCAAGACCTCTCCGAGGCGGTCCGCAAACGCTACGCCCTTCTACAAACCCCTGATTTTGTAGAGAAGTTCATCCTTGAGCAGACCCTAATGCCCGCCATCGAGACCTTTGGTCTGGCCGAGGTTAAACTCATCGACCCCACCTGCGGC
>Ga0105050_10007781_pt1 | contig 12645 bp, 15 predicted proteins | sample FRY01_FD_78088 | JGI IMG/M metagenome (GOLD analysis project Ga0105050, IMG submission 78088) | Freshwater microbial communities from Lake Fryxell liftoff mats and glacier meltwater in Antarctica - FRY-01 | ecosystem: Environmental > Aquatic > Freshwater > Ice > Glacier meltwater ... | reverse complement strand
TGTGTAGTTCGCGTTGATTCCAAAACTAGAGTTCCACGAACCAGTGCGTATGTTGAGAGCGCAGTTTGACCCAAGCCCAGTATTCCCGTCGCCAGTTGACAGCCAAAACTGGCACTGAAACCCAATCATCGTGTTGGAATCCGCGCCCGCGCCCATCTGACCGCCAGTGGAAACGCCAACGATTGTGTTGTTGGTTCCCGCGCCTTTACCGATTCGCACCGAGTTGAAATATGAATCGTTAGTAGCGGTCAATGAAGTAAACGCGCCACTGGCAGGAGTCGTCGCGCCGACCGTTGCGCCATCCACCGTGCCACCATCGATATCCGCAGTCGTTGCGACCAGCGATCCAATCGTGCCGAGGCTTGTTAAAATCGATGTAGTGACATTCGCCGCAAGCGTTGTGCCAGTGAGCGCATTCGCCGCCACCGCTGAGGCTGTAGCCGCGTTGCCAGTCGTGTTCTGATTCCAAGTCGGCACGGTTCCAGTCAGCCCGGTGTAAGGAACTGCCGATGCTGTAGAAGCATTGCCTGTCAGGCTACCAGTGAAGCCACCGCTGACACTCAGCGCACCGGCGCCAGTCAGCGTTGCAGTGACCGTGCCGGCACCGTTTCGCCCCTCAATGAGCGCATCGGTATCAGCTGCAGTGCCACGCTTGAATGTCACAGCACCGCGCGTCAGGCTTGTGAGTATCTCAGGTTCCGTCGAATTGTCGTAGGCGCCCTGTAGCGAAGTCATGCCGCCACCGCCACCGCCACCAACACCACCACCACCGCCAACGATGCGTACCAGCGTCAACTTCATAACGCGCCGGCGCTGCTTGTCATCCTCAATGGCTGTAATCTGAAACTGTGGATCTGTGTTTGTAACGCCAGTCGTAGGCAGATTCACTACATGGCCTACCACAACATCGGGAAACCAAGGTATATGAATGGTGGTGGTATCCATCCCGGCACTGCCGGAGAGGTTTGTTACATCTTGATTGTTTGACAATTCTATATAACAAATCGTCTCAATCACCGTCGACCGCGTGTAAACGCTTGTTTGGCCGTCTGTGCCTTTTGTCTCAGCGTATGAATAAATCACCGCCGAAGATTTCATCATCCCAATCGGGATCACAGTATACTACCGATCCGATGCCGCGCAGCTAGCATGAGCCAGCCATCTGAGTTTGGCGGCTGGGGATCGTCACCGCGAAAACTGTAGTAGTAGCCAAGTCGCAGTAAGAGCGCTTGGATTATCTGAGGAGCATCGGTTTGCGGTATAGCCTGAGTCGTGATGCTCATGGGGAAAGTGAAAGCGCCGCTGTCAATCAGCGTAGAACCGTCATATACCACAAGGTTATGGATACTGCGATATAGGGTTATATCTAATTCGGTTGTTACGAGTGGCGTCGTGTCCAGTGTGAAAAAGCCTGTGGTTTTGTCAATTGGATAATTTGGAAAACGGAAAATGCCACCGACTGGCGCTGTTTCAAATCGCGTAGTTTTGGCTTGCGTTGTGGACTCGAGACACATACCAGTAACCGTCTGCCATTCAGCCACAACTACGCTGACCAGTGACGCTATGTACTCATCGTCGAGTGCATGGAACACTCGCAGATGCGCCTTAGCGTCACTGGTAGCGATTACTGGGGGCATGGGTACCCATCAAGCCGTGATAGAAACCATCGCGTTGCGGTCAAGGATCTGACCGTGCCGGCGAGTCTCAGAAAGGAATCGGGTTTGACCGTTCGCAGCACTGGTGTATGGATCCGCAAGGAACGGAACGCTGTTAACCGCAATGATGCGATAGCCGCGCGCAATGTCGCCGAACACCGCGAACGCTGTAGCGCCCGCCATTCCAACCGGGGTAGCCATCGCATTGGAGAGGTACACCGGGAAGCCCAAGAATGTCGCCTGTGCAATCGGGCCAATACCGTCGCGCGCAACACTTTGGAAGTTGCCACCGCCGAAGGGGAATATATTGGTGCTTGATTGTGCAATCGTCGCAGCCCAGCAGGCGTTTGGCAAAAGCCATGATGCGTTGCGAAGATAACCAGTCTTGAGACCGGAGCCGTAGACAATGTTGGTTGCCTCTGCAATCGTAATGATGCCCGCAGTGGTCGCCGCTGTGTCGGCAACATTGATATTGCCAACCGATCCATCCTTGCTAAAAATCGCAGTGGAGTAAGATCCGTAACTGGCGTGGCCGTGAGCCGCTTCCCAGTTCGCTGCGTGAAATTCGGCGTGCTGACGAATTGTGTCGGCGCCAACATCCCAAACCATGTCACGCAAGGCTTCGTTGGAAACCGTGGTAACAATGCCATTCTTGACCGGTGTGAAAGTCACCTTCTGCGCTGTCGTGTCCTTAGAAATGAATGACCCAGCTTCAGCAACAGTTGCAGTCACAAAAGCGATTTGTGCATCTTGGCGATACATGACAATCGGGGCGCCACTGTCAACAGTGGTCACCGTTGCAAGGCCTGCAATGGTTGAATCTCGATCCATCATGCGGGTAAATTCTGTCAAGGCGATATCAGTAGTCCCGCCCAGTTCAGACTTTTCGACCGCGCGCATTTCCATGTTATTGTTGGTGCGAAAGCCGCCGGCAATCCAGCTGCGGAACTCGCTCTTAGACTCGCCAGTGGGGCGCCCAGTAACCATCGTTGACACAATGCCGCCGGCGTCAGCCCGGTCACGCAGCGCTTGCTTGCGAATCTCGCCGTCCATGCCATCCTGATCATCAATCAGCTGGGCCGCGCGCGCTTCGGTTTCGGGGGTGCACTTTGCAGCAAGAATTGTGTCAATTTCAGTGCTGATAGCCTTACGCTTTTCGTACATTTCAGAGAGTTTCATGAGTGTTTTTCCTTATAATTCCGCAGCTTGAGAGTGGTCACAGTGACCACCTTTTTCTTGAGTTTTCGAGCATCAGCGCTTGCTTGCGGATATGCGGCTCGCTCTACGAGTGAAATTTCGGCCAAGTCGACGGCGCGCAGGGTGCGGACACCTTGCGAGACATCATCCTTGACCACATTGAAACCAAAAGACATTTGTCGCACTAGCCCAGCGCGCAGCAGTGTGATTGCATCGCGCGCCAACTGGGTGTCCGGTAGGTTCGCTTCGAACGCTAGACCGTCATCATCCTCACGCAGATTCAGCGTGCCGCTGAGTGTGCTGGCCAGTGGTTCGCTGTCATCATGCTGCATATACATCGAAACATCCGGATTCTCGAGCGTGTCACGAAAGGCGCCCGGGGCGATTCGCTCAATCACCATTTCCCCACGGTGCATCATGGGTAAACTGTCGGCGTTGAACCGTGCCGCGTAGCCGGTGATCTTGCGCTGACTGTTGTCGGTCACGATTTCATCGGATTGCCGGTATTCAATCGCCATTTGTGGGTGCCTCCGCTGGGGTGTTTTTTGACATTGGCATATTGCCGCCGGCTGTCGGCGCCATACCCAAGATGGCGCGGCCATCGTCGATTGAGAGCGCGCCAGTGGTCGCTAGATCTTTGAGTGATTGTGAGGTGTCTCGCAGGTTGCCGCGCGTCAGTTCGCTGTAGTCAAATTTGAGCTTACATCCGGCTGGGAGAATCTTGCAAGCCAGCGATGTAGCGAAACGATCACACCATGGCGCGATAGTTGTTTCTACATATTGCCGCTGCATTTCAATCTGTGAACTGAGCGCGCCGGCGTCACCTTGAAACAACATCTGTGGAGGTATGCCCAAACAGCGAGCAATCTCGCAGTTCGCATACTTCCTATCCTCGAGCATCCCGGGTAACTGCCCATCGCCAACTCTTTCAACCTTAACTCCCTCGTCAAGTACCAGCGGCCGGGTGGCGCCTTCTGGCGTGCTGTGTTTGCGTGTGTAGGCGTCAAGTAGGTCAAGCTTCGCAGTTTGAGACAGCGTGCCGGGGTGTGTTATGCTGATTTTGCCGACTCGGCCCGACTCACAAAGAGCCGTAGCCACTCGCTCCTGCAAAATGGCTAGCGACAGACTCGGCGCGCATTTGTCCAGCGGGCTAGTGCATCGGTATGGGTTGTTGTGGTCGCCGGGGCCGGCAAGCAGTGAAACAATCTGATATGGGTCGATTTGCTTGCCATCGAGCAGAAAAATCGGGTCAAAGCCCAGCCAATTGATGGCAATTCGCCCGGGCCACAGTGGCCATAGTCCGATGGCTTCGCCATTATTGTCTCGCTGAATGAAGCTGTAAGCGTTGCCGTAAAGCAGCGAAGTGCTGACCATCCAAGCCCGCCAAGCGCTGCCGGACTGAAATTGGTTGGCCTCACCGTTAATTAGGTCAAGCGCTGGGTTTGTTGTTGGGTCACCGTTCGCGCGTTGGGCTGTAACATTCAATCTGCCAATATCACCGCTGACAAGTGTCACACCGCGCACAATTGCAGGCAGTTTTTGCCGTGCAATTGAAGTCGCTTGAAAAGTATCGCCGATGCTGACAAGATAATTACTTGTCGCAGTATTCTGCCCAAACCATCCGGTAAGCGCTCCGAATATTCCCATTAACGGGATTCGTACAAGCCGTCACAGAATGTCAATACATATTCCAAAGATTTTTATATGGCTATGGTGCCACTTTCGTAGCTACTCGCGCGCGCCACTTGGAAACGCTCACACAACATAGCCGCCATGCAACTGGCTATCACGGCGTCAATGTTGCCACTAGATCGTCCTTTGACTGGTCTGACATTTCCTGCATTGTCGATAATCGTCCGAGTCGCTGACAAACAAGCCCGCAGCACCGGGTCCGGGTGGTGAACGATTGACCGCCCGCGTAGTCCGTCAGTCCATAAAGCCCACGCCGGTCCCATCGTCCTGATACCTTGCTCGACCGCCGTAACATTCAGCCCACGCTTGCGCCAGTCGATCAAGGCTGACTCTTGATGGCTGAGCGGATCAACACCAACATAGCGCACTTGATACCGGGTCTTTAGGTCGACAATCGCAGACTCAATCACCGCCATATCATGGATTTCGGTGGCCATTTGTCGAAGGTGACCCTCCGCAATCCAGCGCCGTAGTGGCTGGTGGCAGCGCTTTTCGTCCGCTTCGATGTTCTGCCCAGCCCACCAATGTAACATCTTGTAACAGTAGCGATTGTTTTGAGCGTCCCAAACAGCACACGCAAGGCTTGAAAGGTTCGCATGGTTACCCAGTTGGGCGCCGCGCGCTAGGTCGACAGCAATCACGCAAGGGGACCCTATGAGGCTTTCCCAGTTAATGGGCGCTGCCATTTGCCTATCCAATATCGCAAGGTCCAGCGCGCCGCTGAGCCTGTCATTATGCCGAGCAAGAATCTGCATATCACATTCAGCCACTTGCTCAGGATCATGGGTACCCATCATGGCCTCTATGCTCGAGCGCATGGCGCCCGCGGTCACCGTCAGGCCCAAACTGGGCTGAGCCTTGATCCAAGTCTCGCTATCTAGCGCATCATCGTCAGCCTCTAACCCATAAAACATACCCTTCCAGCCAGCGGGCGATTCGGTACCAGTCATGTAATGGTCCTGCAGCGCTGACCAGTAGGGCCATATCGCGCGCGTTCGTTGCCGAGCGTCAGGAGTCGTTATACAGAGCATCTGCGCTAGGGAGTCTTTGGATAGCCCGGTGATCACTCGACCTAGCCCACGCTCCATACGGCTGACCTCATCGCCCACAATCAGCCTAGCGGCCAAACCATCCATAGCCGTTTCTGTGCAGGGCAGGGCGCGCATGATGCTCCCGCCCGCCTTGACCCAGCCGCCGTTGTTGGCAAGGCTGTTGCCGTCATTGGCTATAGCGTCAGGGTCACAATGTTTCGTCATGGTCCGCAACCGGTCGAACATGATGTAGGCCGTCCTGAGCGTGGGCGCTATGGCGTAGTACTGTTGTTTCTCGCCACCAGTAATCATTTGATACGCCATGATCGAAGCCGCCAACTCCGTCTTGCCGGCGCCGCGCGCTACCACCACCAAGAGAACCTTACAAGTCGGATCGCAAAACAGCTGGGCCGCAGTCGCCCACTGCCACGGTAACAGAACCAACGGCTTGCCGGCGCTGGACCCGGTCGCTTGCTGAATGCCGCCGATGAACTCAGCGTAACTTTCCAACTTCGCCCAGTCCCACGAATCCATGACCGCCAAAGTTTCCACAGCCCAGCCATGCACGCAAGCGTTACAAACTATTTCACCGCCAGCGATTTCGGAAATATATTTGCGCGCTATTTGAGTCGCGTTGTCCATGTTAATTTCTTCCCCAGTGACTCACGCTTGGGTTTAGGTCGCAGATTTTCGCAAGCATGACCCCTAATGGCGGTACCCTTGAGATTGGCCCCCTCGGGCCTCTGACCTATAAATGGCGTTATTTGCGAAATAATGCGTGTTGCTCTGTAATTGTGCCTTATTTGCGAAATAATGAGGATATCAGCGCTTGAATGGCAATTATGACATAACGCAACACAGTTGCGAGGGTCAAGTAGAGAGCCGCCTTTCCAAAGCGGAATAGTATGATGCACCTCTGTGCTGAACGCTTCCTTACAGCGCTCACATATCGGATTACGCGCGCGAATAGATCGCGACAGCATGGACCAAGCAGACCCACGCCACTTCGACTTGCCACGCTTAATCATGCTCCATTATCGCTAGCCTGTGTGTGTTGGTTAGCCTGATGAATTCATCGAAATCCTTCATGCGGATACTCAGTATCCAATCGCTAGAATCCTGACGAGCTAGCACAACAGCGATATCAATTGGCCGAACACGGCTTTCCTCAGCTTGCTTCATCCAACCTTCCAACACCATAGCTGTACGGCGTTTGACCTCAATCACAATTCCATCACCGGCAAGGTCAGCACCGCCATCCACGCCATTTCGTGCTTGGCGGCTGACATTCAGGCCAAATATCTCACAGACTGCTGCACCTTCGCGTTCCCCAACAGCACCTTTTCTTCGTTGACTTGCGCTCATGATCATAAGTTATCCACAAGTTATCCACATTCGTACTAAATTTAACAAAATTATCATTTTACCTATTGACATCCTAAAAATCTCATGTATTTAAGGGTTTTGATATCCCTTTCCCTTAAGAAAGGGGCCCTCTCAAAACCTTAACTGGTTACTTGAGAGAGAAACCAAACAGAAACCTAACGCTGATTTAGCAAATATTACAGAAAATTGCAGGGGTATTTGTGGTGATTAGGTTGACAAATACAGCCTATCTTGGGTAGTGTAACGCTCATGCGAACGGATTCCACACAGTCAATCAGGGTGTCATTAGCCAAGATTGACTGCGCTCGACGAGAAGCCGGGCGCTGGTGTGTGTGTAAGGATTTCAACAAAAACTGTTGGATTTGCCTACCAATTGACGAATTGGAAGATGGTATGTCATTTGTCATCCATGTAGCCAATTACGCAGCTGGACTCAGGCGATTATCAGCTATCGTTGAAAATCACGCCAGAACAGCGCTGATTAGCGCTAATAGTGCAAAAGTAAGTCGGTAACCACAATGGAAAGCACTCCTAGTCTAGATGCTCAGTTTTACAGAACATATAGTAAAGGTCGCTATTTTACGCTTATTTATGGGGGGAAATCATGGGGTATTTGACACTCACTCGCAAAGTTGGCGAAGCCATCGAGCTCAAGACTGAGCTGCGTGAAATCATCATTATCAAATTGGATTCAGCCCATGAGGGCAGGGCGCGCATTTCGATAGATGCGCCCAGCACGGTTGAAATATTGAGAACGGAACTCAAAACTAGAAAGGATTCTGACTATGAACGATTTGTATAAACGGGCAATGAAAGAGAACACGGAATGTCGGCGTGAGCTGACGATTGAGCGCGCGAAGGTGAGAATTGAGAGGGAGCGTTGCTCGAGCCTTGGCCACGCAATCAGGAACGCAGCTGATTCGATTGGGGATGTGATTGACGGCTTGCCGGTACCCAATGACGGTGTGATATCCACTATCGCCACAGCCCGGCGCGCGCTGGTCATGACGACCATGCGGATCATGGGGGGGCAGTCATGATGTACCTACTCGGATTCGCAACGCTGTTTGGCTTGCTGTGTGTGTGTGATGCTGTGCTGGCGAAGAGGGAGGACAAGCAATGATTTCAAGGATATTGCCAGCTCTGCGTTATTTGATATTTGGCCCGAAAAAAGGTGCCAAAGTATTTAGTAATCCTGCGCCAATGAGAAGGCGTAGGGGTCCATATAAGCAAAAGAAATTTGCAATCTACCATGCAATAAGTGGGGAGAAATTATTGCCAGTGTCAGCAATCATAAATTTCATCACAGAAAAAACATCTCGACCAGTTTCAAGTGCCTCAATTTGGCGTTTTCATAATAACAATTTGTTGGCTTCTATAAAAATTAAAAACCAACGCTACTCAACAGAAACACAAATTTTGGAATTTATAAAACTTGACAAAGAAAGTTGCGGGATGCGTTACAACATGAAAGGCACACCATGACCGTAGAACACACCGTAACCACCATCGCCAGCGCCAACGGCCTACTCAAATTGGCACTGGAATCACTGCCAAGCATTGATGGGCAGGAGTTGACTAGCGATCAAGCGTTGATGTTGTTTGATGTTGTGACACTGGTAAAGCGCAGCGTCAAAACACTCAGCGATGAGGTTTCAAAAACCATCTTGCCGGATCACCTGCGCTGGGTTGCGCGTCCAATTTGGCGGGGTGAATCCGGCAAGGGTTTAAAACTGGGCAAGAAGAAATCCTACGATGTCCGGGACGATAAGCGCTGTGTTGAAGCGCTGTTGAATCACTATGGGGGTGATTTCAGTTTCATAAGTCGTGGGGAGTATGGCGTACTGGGCAGCGACCCATGGAAAGTTGGCGCCATCCGCAAACTGGGACTGGATGAACATTTGGTTATGACAGAATCAGAAACCGTATCAATCATTGAACTGGATAGCAACTTTACGAAAGGCTGACGCATGGATATCTCAAAGTACACACGAGGACAATTTATGAAAGCATCCGATGTTGAAGGGGATGTGCTAACGCGCGTGACTGGAATGCGCGAAGCGGATCTGAATGGTGAGGACAAGCTAGTGCTGGTCACTGAGGAAGGTGATATTGTGATGAACAAGACCAACCTCACTAGTTTGGCTGACGCATTTGGCCCCGAGTCTGATAACTGGGTAGGACAGGCCATCTTCATCCGCAGCGAAAAGACCAATTTCAGCGGTAAGCGAGTGGACTGCTTGCGGGTGTATCCGGCACCTGAGGAAGAGCGCCCGAAGCCAGTGGCGAAGTTTGAAAAGCGCCCAGCTATCAAGGTGTTTGTGCCTAAGTCCAAGCCGCGCGATATAGACGAAAACATTCCATTCTAAAGGATTAGACAAATGGCTTACAAGCAAAGCCCAGCTGCGCTGTATCGCAGACTGGTCAGACTTCCCGCGCCCAGTGGTATGGACTTCAGCAGTTGGCTGGACCCGATACTGGAGCAGGTGCAAACTGCGATCTGCGCCGCAGCTGTAGAGCAGCAGGATGAGATAGCCGCACTGGACTGGCTGAACATGGAGCGCGCGCAAGAGTTGTTTGCGGCCGCACTGCTGCGCCCAGTCGTGCCGCTGTCGACAATCGGGGACATTGAACATATCCCACCTAGGCCCATCATCATTGACGGTATCGCGCGCGCCGGTGAGGTCGTGCTGTTAGCAGGTCAAGCCAAGGCCAAAAAGACATGGCTAGCACTGGACCTAGCAATAGCCTGTAGTGCAGGTGGTCGATGGGGTGGTACTCAATCATGCGAACCATGCCCAGTGCTGTATGTAGACGCTGAATGCCCGCGTGAGGTCATCGCTGAGCGTATGCGCCTGAGAATGCTTGACGCTGGCAAGCCCACCACAGAGGCTTGTAGGCGGGTGCAATTGCTGTCCGCTCGCGGTACGGTTAGACGGTCGATTGAGTCGGCTTGCGACACCATCCGGCAAGGTATCTGCCAGTCAGGTGCTGGGCTGTGCATCATTGATACGCTGTCCGCATACTTCCCAGTCGAAGATGAGAACGATAACGCTGAGGCTACAGCTGCCATGGGTTCAATCGTTGCAGTCGCGGAGGATTTGCAGTGCGTGATCATGATGATTCACCACACACCTAAGGGTGCCGCTGGGTCACAAAGGGCTACAGTCGACATGGCCGCAGGTGCAGGCGCGTGGGCGCGACGGGCTGATACTGTCGTGAGCATCCGTGAGATTGAGGGTGAGACATTGATGGATGTCCGCGCGCGATCATTACCAGCAATTGAGCGTGCTTGCATCCGCTGGGGACCCACTATGGCGCCAAGGTTTGAACCAGCGCCGGACACCTCAGACATCCCAACAGTAGCGCCAACGCAGTCTAAGTTTGCGAGGAAACCTACAAAGAAGTTCCAAGAATCTTTGCCCTACTAGCGGCTTGAATTTCCCTGCGTTCATCAAGTGTTGGCGGTATTTTATCCGAGATATGGGTAGTAGCCACAGTGACCTGTTTAGGCACAATAACCGCATCAAGCTCAGCATCTGACATTTTGCAAGAAATCTGTACCCAGCGACTCAGTGGACAAGTCGCCGCCGGCATGGTGGCCTTGATGCTTAGCTCAGCTCGCGGACTCTTGCCGCAGCCGCAAGCGCCGCAGTAGCCAACCGGAGCCGAAACATCTTTCGTCAGCTTCTCGCAGGATTTGCAGCTCGTGAGCCGTGCCGCTATCTCTTCCGGTGTGATGTTGTAGATGAATACCGAAGCCTCAGCGCGCGCATAGCTGATAGTATTCTGAGCCGCTTTCAACAGCGTTTCAGCGTATAGCTTTGCCTTATCTACGATTGTTTCGCCATCTGTCATAGGGAAATGGTAATATGGATACTGGGTATCCACGACGAGCAATCAGGCATGGTTTGTAATGGGGTCATGTTGTAAGGGTCAGCCCCAACACATGACTGTGTTTCTAATGTTATAGGCATTGTGTGAGTGGTACCAATATTACCAAAGTTTGTGGATCCAATTGGAACACAATTCCCGAGTCCAGTAAAAAAACAAGGTCGTGGGGGTCCACCTTCGTCATATGCGCTTTCAAGTAAACCAGTCACAGTCCCAGATCCGCCCGTAAAATCGTTCACACTTACCTTGAATAAAGTCAATCCTTTGGCAAGCCATTGCGCCAATGTATCTGATCCATTCCAATATGATCTGTATGTTGCGGTCGTTGTTGCGGTCGGTGTAGCACCACAATCTCGAAAAATACCAGTCACGCAACATTTTACAATCATCATAACACACGGCGAAAGGTCAGGGGGCGCACCTCCCGGTGTGGTTCGATATGCCAAAGCCGCCCTCAAAAATGATACCCCAGACACAATTCCACCAACCATATGCTCAAATTTAGATCTTATGAATGGGTTGGGAGCATAGGTTGTAGGAGTATTTGGGTAATTGCATCGAATAGTAGATGGAATAGTCCACCCACTTTTGACTGATGCGGGGTCTGCCGAACACGGAGAATTAACATCCCAATTAGTGATAAATCCACATTCAGCCGAAGCACTAGGAATCGAGAATGATGGATGAACCCACGCCACTGGCTGATACAAACATAGATAGCAGGTGTCTGGAGACGATCCCGAACAACTGCATGAATTGCCCCCATAGAATTGATATTCCTGTTGCCCAGCGTTTATTGTGGCACTGCTTGTTGGTAAGAATCTTTTGCATGTATGCCCCCAACCTTCATAATACCCTACACAGCCAGCGGCGCAGCAAGGCGGGCAAGCAAAACCAATGAATTCTCTTTTCATAATTGGTTGGTCAAACGGCGACTTGAAACTGGAATGAGGATCAAATCCAACCACAGTGCCAGCAAAATTGCATAACCCATTCGACAGGGCAAGCATTGGAAGCACTGGACATGGACCGGGACCACAACAGCAAACTGACTGGTTAGGCACTGGGAGCCTTTTTCGTAATGGTGATCGAGCTAAACACACTGCGGATAAAAGTGAATACGCCAAGATGCGCCATGAGAACCACAGTACCAATCAGCGACAGGAATATCAGTATCCAAGTTAATGCCTCAGCCCACCATGGCGTTATGTCCCGCACACCGGGCAGGCTGTGAATGATGCGCGCTACAGATTCAATTATGGATTCTTGCTCTTCAATGCCAGCCGCTGACTGTAGGACAATCTCACTCATGTTGGGGTTCACTACTTGCGCCTCAGAATTGATGTACACAAACCGTCCGCGCGATTGGTGAGCGAGGTCGCTTATCTCGGTTGAACCGCGCGCAATCTCGGCGCCACCACTCTGACAGCCGGCAAGGATGATGATAAGCAGGATTAGACAGCGCATTGTGCTCCATTGTTGCGTTCAAAGATATAGAGAATTTGCCCAGTCTCGTCAATCCAATTGTGAACCAACACGACACCAGCAATTGGTGTAATTGAGATACCAGCCGGCAGCAAGCTTTTTAGTGTGCCATCACCAAACCGCGTTGTAGTCGTCGCGTCCCATTCGTACAGGTTGTAAGCCGTAATGGTCTCTATGAAAATATCGCCGATAGCTTGGTCAGCCAGTGCATTGGTCAGCTGGATGCGCGATACTTGATAGCTCCATCGGTAGAGACTCAGCACATTACTGGAAAGGATTCGCCCAGTCCATGTAAAATTGGTCCA
>Ga0105050_10007780_pt1 | contig 12647 bp, 9 predicted proteins | sample FRY01_FD_78088 | JGI IMG/M metagenome (GOLD analysis project Ga0105050, IMG submission 78088) | Freshwater microbial communities from Lake Fryxell liftoff mats and glacier meltwater in Antarctica - FRY-01 | ecosystem: Environmental > Aquatic > Freshwater > Ice > Glacier meltwater ... | reverse complement strand
TGAATTAAAAACCAGATTGTTAAGTTTGAAATTATTTTAAAACTTAAAATTATTTTGCATTTTTAATACTCTTTCTTAATTGGAATAACTCCACGAATTCCACCTCTTGGATTTTCGACATCGTCTTTATATCTTGGAATTATATGAATATGTGAATGCCAAATTGTTTGTCCAGCTTCCGCATTTATATTTATTCCAATAGTATAACCATCAGGATTGTATTTTTCTTGCAGAATAGCTTTTACTTTATTTGCAACAATCCAACACGCAGTTTGTTCCTTTAAAGTCAAATCAAAATAATTTGAAACCAATCTTTTTGGAACAATTAAAGAATGACCTTTTGAAACTGGAAATTTATCATAGAATGAAAAAACTGTTGCAGTTTCAACAATTAGTTCTCTTCTTTCATCACCAATTAAAAATGGACTTAAATCGGTTTTTCCTTTGTATAAAGTTGTATAATGTTCGTACTCATAGATTTCACAATTCTCATTTTTGAAAATAGATAAATAAGCCAATTTTATCAAACATTGATACGTTTCTTTTTTATGAACTTTATGAATTCTAAAGCCTTCGTAATGAATATCTCTGCGAACAGCAAAATATGCTTTTCCATCTGGCTTTAAAAGACTGGAAACATTCATTAATACTTCTGCTTGTTCTTCTGGAAGTAAAACATTTAAAACATAAAAACACAAAATTGTATCAAATTTTTCAGTTGGAAATTTCGGAAAATAAAATGGATCATATCCAACGATATCAATTCCTTTTGCTTTTAAGAGTTCAACATCTTTTCCAATACCACAACCAAAATCAAGAATTTTACCAATAATTTTCTTTTGGTTTAATACAATTCTAGCTGGATATGAAAGTGAAGTTCTTTCAATCGCTGTTAAATGGCTGTTTGGATTTTGATTATTCATTCATATATAAAAATCCATTATTACTTGCGATTGTGATAAGTGGCTGAATTGTACTTGAAAATTTGTCCTTTTCGAAAGTATCTATATTTGGGAAGATTGTTAAAAATTCATCCATATATTTACTTTTAGAATTATGCTGTTTATTAATATCAAAAGCTAATTTTTGTAAATTAAAAAACTTATCAAAATGCTTCTCAAACAATGGTAATTTGTCACTTTTTAAAGAATTAAATCTCTTTTCTATTGGTAATAAATTCCATATTAAATTATGAGAAACAAAAGCATGAGGAACAAAATGGTCTAAAGCATAATTTTTTTCATCAAAGTATAATTTTGTATCTGTAAAAATACAATCAATAGAACCCAACTCTTTAAAAACTAATTTCCAATACTCGTTAGTTTGTTTTGTTAAGCCATTTCTTAATGCTGGTTTGATTAATTTATTTGGAATATCAGGCACGTTTGGATTTCTAGTTTGAAGAAATAAAGCTAAGTTCCAATAACAATAATCTTTAATTATTTTGGCATTTGATTTTAAATATGCAATCCATATTGGATTTACTTCAATAAAATCTTTATGTAAACCGTATAAACTGTCATTTTGAAAAGATTTAGACAATTGGTAAATTTCAGTTTTATTTTTTTGTGGAAACCAAGGCGACAAAAACCAATGTGGAACATTTTTATCAAAATGTAATAATTGATTTATAGTCTTTTGATTAATTGAATTTTCTAAACTAAAATCGATATTATTTTTCTTTTCGTCAATAGTTAAACCTTCTTCTTTTCTAATTGTTTCAACTGCAATTTGCAGGTTATCTTGTTTCCCAAAAGAAATATGAAAATAATTAATCGTGTACCAAGAATTGCTAACCATTCTTGAAAAAATCTTTCTTTTTTGTATTTCAATATTTCCTTCTTCTACTAATTCAATTATAGCTATTAACCAATAATATTTATAGGTTGCAACTGTGCTTCCGAAAACTGAAGCTAGTTTTTGAACTGGTAAATTATTTGAAATTGGTAAATTCACTTTCGTTACAGTTAATTAATTTCGAAACTTGTTTTCTAGATAACTCAATTGCTTGTTTTGATTTTTACAAAAATTATGATTGCTAGAAGCATTGCCATAAATCTCTGTGAAGTAAGGAATTATAGCGTCAAGAACTCTTGAATCGACTTTGGTGGTTAAAACATTGTCTAAATATAATTGCAAATAGTTGCTTTTCATAAAATGAAAAAAATGTTTAATTTCAATTAATTATAATCAATCGTTATGATATAAATTCGTAAAATAAGAATCTATTTATGAAATGTAAATCTATACAATTTTAACAAAATAACCTATTCAAATTATGAATTGGTCATTAATATTATAAAACTATTCTTATTCTTTAATTTATAGAAATTTAAAAAGTTTTTTCAAAAGTATAAATTTAGAATGGCTCTATTTTACGGGTTTCCACATTTGGAGAAAAATAAAAAAAAATCTTCTAGAATTATACTTAATAGAATAGTAGTTGCTGACTTATACTTCAAAAGTATCCATATGTCCTTGCAAATCACATAAATAAATTAAATCTTCCGCCTTGTCTAGCAGTAAAGCATTTTTTAATACTCTAGAACTTTTCACATAAAAAAGTATTGACATTTTGTGTTTGATTTTGTGGTGACTTTATTAATAATCAAATTACTTTATTTAATCTTACTTGTCAAGATGTTCATCTTTTGAACTGCTCGTCATTACTGGCTTCACATAAAATGCGGTTGCCCTAGATTTCATATTTTTAGGGTAACCGATTTTAGCACCATTGTTTTAAGATTTAATGATTAATTTGAAAAGCAACCACAACAAAAATGCCTGTAAATACTATGATTTACAGGCATTTATTTCTATTTGAAAATAGATTAGTGGAGTCGCCGAGAATCGAACTCGGGTCCAAACAAGCAACTAAAAGGCTTTCTACACGTTTATTTCCTGATTGGATTTTCGACTTTGTGCTAGGCCAGGAACAGCCACACATTGCTTATCTTCTTAGTTTCGAAATCCATCCGAAGCTTATGGAAATCTAGGTTTAAATTTACGATTCACCTGTATCGACCGCTATAAACCAGAGCTTTCGAGGTAAATCCTGCTCTCCTATCTGATAGGAGCGAGGCTAATCTTACTATAATTCAGATTATGCAGCAAGAGCGTAGTTTCCTTCGCCGTGTATGTGTTTTGAAACCTTTTATTTACGAGAATTGTCCCAGTTCTCGGCGTGCTTACTTTTCAATTCGACTTGCTGTCAAAACCAGTCGACCCCATTTATTTAAGTCTCAATTGTCAAAAATCATTCCAAAATTGAGTTGGCAAAGATAGTCTTTTTTTGCCTAAATTCAGTTATCAATAACTATTCCGCTTCATTAAATAAGTGAAATGGATAGTCTCCAAACAATACCGATAACTTTCGAATTTCATAAGGCTTTCTCGAAAATTTATTGGATAAGGCAATAATGGTAACATTCTCTTTTCTCAAAGAGACAAAAGATGAGGTATTGCCGTGCCACCAGCCGTTGTGGTAGTACATTTTTTGGCCTGTTTTCCATTCAATCATTCGAATGCCAAGACCATAATTCCTAGTGCCTTTGCGTTCATTACTTTGTCCGGTGTACACTTGTTCAAGCAACTTTGGGTTTAAAAATGTGGTAGCACTTCTGGCCCTTTCAAATTTCAATAAATCTCTTGGAGTTGAATAGATGTTTTTGTCTCCACAAACAGCATCTAAAAAGTCCAATCCAATCTCGACCTTATTCCCTTTATAAGAAGGAACTATCTTTTTCTTGTCGTTTTCATAATCAAAAACAAAGGTGTTTTTCATTGCAAGTGGCTCGAAGATTATTTTTTTCATCGCCTCTTTATAGGACAATCCTGTTATTTTTTCGATAATCAATGCCAAGATGGCGTAATTCGTATTGCAATAGGTAAATCGAGTATCAGTTTTGAATTCTAAGCTGATGTCTTTGGTTGCCATAAGCGTTAAAATATCTTGATTGGTCAGCGTTTCGTGTCTGTCCCAGATTTCTTTTTTATCGGTGAAATAGGAATAATTACGCATCCCGCTTCTATGATTTAGAAGTGTTTTCACGGTTACGTCTGGATATGGAAACTCCTTCAGTATGGTATTTACTTTTTGGTCTAAATCTATTTTTTTGGCATTAATCAATTTCAAAACGGCTGTTGCCGTAATCACTTTACTTACTGATGCGATGTGCAACGGAGTATCGGCAGTAATTAATGTTTTATCTCTAAAATTAGCAAAACCTTCATAACGTTCATAAATAATTTGGCCATTTTTAGCCACAAGAAAACCGCCATTTAAACTTTTATTAGGCCAGTTTTTATTATAAAATGATTCAATGGATCGTTTTTTTGAGTTGGTATATTCTGCGGTAAGTTTTGGAACTTCGTTCACCAAAGGTTTCATTTTAGGCAGAGTGTCTTTTGGAAGTTCAGCATCGCTAATTTCATTTTTTTTTTCGTTTTTACACGAACTAAAAACCAAAATTAGGAGCAGTATTTGTAGTATATTTGCGCTTTTGATAAAATTTATTTTTAAATTAGTAGAAAGGCAAATATATAGAATCAATCTCTTTTGATTTGCCCTTTTCTAAAAACTTAACAGTATTTTATAAATTATTTTTGGTTTGTCATCATTATATTGGGTATCAGTTTTTAATGATTTTGAATTCCAAAACATTTAAATGAAATCAAAGTCAAATTCATTTGAATTGTTATATTTGTAACAAAAATAATCATTTGAGTTATATTAATAAAAGTTAAAACATGCAATAGATATGAAATTCGGAATAATAAAAGAAAGAAAAAGTACGCCAGACCGAAGAGTTGTGTTTTCTCCCGAGGAATTGGCAAGACTAAAACAGCTGCATCAAAATATTTCTGTGAAAGTTGAAAGTTCCGATATCAGGGTTTTTACTGACGAGCAATTTCGAAATATGGGGATAGAAGTAACCAATGACATCAGCGATTGTGACGTTTTTTTTGGTGTAAAGGAAGTTCCTCTTGAGAATTTAATACCCAACAAATCCTATTTCTTTTTTTCGCATACCATAAAAAAACAGCCGCACAACAGAAAATTGTTGCAAGCCTTGTTGGAAAAAAATATCATTTTTTACGATCACGAGTCCATTGTAGATGCCCATAATCGAAGGTTAATTGGTTTTGGAAAATACGCCGGATTTGTGGGAGCATATAATAGTATTCGGGCTTTCGGGATAAAATTCGAATTGTTCAAACTTCCAAAAGCAGAAACACTTTCCGGAAAAGAGGCATTAATTTCTCATTTGAAAAGAGTGATTTTGCCTCCTTTAAAATTTGTCATTACTGGAACAGGAAAGGTTGGTAGCGGAGTCAAAGAAGTTCTGGATGCCATAAAAATCAAGGAAGTTTCTGTTGAAAATTATTTATCAAAAAACTACACACAAGCCGTTTATACCCAAATTGATGTGTTGGATTATAATATTCGAAAAGACGGTCAAGTGTTGGATTTCAATGATTTTTTTCAAAATCCCAAAGAGTATGTTTCCAATTTTGAACGGTTTACAAAAGTATCCGATATATACATAACGGGACATTTTCACGCAAACGAAGCGCCAAATATTCTTACTCTAGAAATGCTCCAAGCCAACGATTGTAAACTAAAAGTGGTCGCCGACGTTTCCTGTGATGTTAACGGTTCTATTGCTTGTACGCTCCGATCATCGACTATTGCGGAACCTTTGTACGGTTATTTGCCCAGTGAAAACAAAGAAGTCGATGTTTTTCATCCAGCGGCAATCGTGGTAATGGCGGTAGATAATTTGCCTTGCGAGTTGCCCAAAGATGCCAGCGAAGGTTTTGGAGATATGTTTATGGAACACGTAATTCCTGCCTTTTTCAATGGCGATAAAGACGGAATTTTGCAACGAGCCAAAATGACCGAAAACGGAAAACTAACTCCAAGATTCAGTTATTTACAAGATTATGTGGATGGAAAATAATTGAACCTACCCTTTTATAAATACATTCTTAAAGCTTCTTAAACAGGAAGCTTTTTTTATGTTATTTTAATAAATGTGGTTATATTTGAAAATAAATCTGTGCAACTTGAAAACTACACTATTAAAATTCATTCTTATAGGTCTCATTTCCTTTCAATTGTATCCGCAAGAGTTGCTGCCTTTTGTTGAAAATTACAATAAATCAAACTATCAAGGGGACAACCAGATTTGGAACGTGGCCCAAGGGAATGACAAGGCGATGTATTTTGCCAATAATCATTATTTATTGCGTTACGATGGCGTAAGATGGGAAAAATATAATTTGCCCAATAAAACCATCATACGTTCCATAATGGTGGATGGAGACAAAATTTATTCGGGTTCTTATAAAGAATTTGGGTATTGGGTTCGAAAAGAAGGTAAAATGATTTACACTTCAATTTCCAATGTCAAGAATGTTTTTGATGACAAGGAAAACGAAGAAATTTGGAAGATTTTTAAGTTTGACGGCAAGATTTATTTTCAATCTTTCAATGAAATTTTTCAATATGATGGCAAACAAATCAAAAAGAGGAAATTCCCTTTTCTTATTTCGTACTGTTTTGTAGTTGGAAATCAATTTTTAATAGCTTCGGTTGAAAATGGGGTTTTCAAGATGGATAATTCTAGTTTTGAAAAAGTAAAAGGCTGGTCTGCCTTAGAAAAAAATGTGATACATTCGATAGAAAAGTACCAAAACAAAACTTATATTTTCACCCAAAAAAATGGCGTTTATATTGAAGAAAATGGTGTCTTGAGTCCTTGGAAAAACCCTTTAAATGAAAGATTAAAAACGCAAAATATAAATGTAGCCAAATTTATAAAAAACAATAAACTGATTATTGGCACGGCAAGCAAAGGCATTTATATTTTTGATATGAACAACAATTCGTATCAAAATATAAATAGGAATAATGTATTGATGAACAACTCTATTTTGAGTATTGGTCAAGACGGAGAAAATGATTTATGGGCTGGTTTAGATAACGGCATTGCTCATATAGAGGTCAATTCGCCCACTTCTATTTTTTATGATAATTCAGGTACTTTGGGTTCGGTATATTCTGTGGCTACTACTGATAAAGGATATTTGATGGCTTCCAATCATGGTGTTTTTAAATACGAAGACAAGCTTTTTTCAATGATACCAAATTCGCAAGGACAAGCTTGGAATATTACCAAGTTTGGCAATAAATACCTTATTGGGCATAACGAAGGAACATTTATTTATGAAAATAATTTGTTTTCTAAACTAAACAGCATCAATGGTGGTTGGAACTTTACAAAAAGCAATGCAAATAACTCGTATTTGCAGGCTTCATATATTGGTCTTAGGATTTATAATGACACCGACGATTTATCTCAAACAATCGCCATTAAAGGACTGACGAAACCCATTAGATATGTAGCCCAAAACCGAAAAAATGAAATGTGGGCAGCAGACAATTATAAAGGCTTATATCGAATACTGTACAATGATGCTTATGAAACCACATTAGTTGAAAATGTAACGCAACGAAGTAAAATGTCAAACGATTATGGCGTTAAAATATTTGAATTCCGAAATGAAATTCTTTTTTTGATAAACAATTCGTGGTACACTTATAATTCAATTTCAAATCGATTAGTCAAAAATGAGTTGTTCAATGCTAATTTTAAAAATATATCCGACATAGTCGCCATTGACGACACTCATTTTTTAGTGCTACAAAACGGGATTTTATATCAGGTTTTTGCCAATGAAAACCTGTTTTTTTGGAATGTGATTCAAGAGAAATATTACCGTGGCAAAATTATTAACGACAGTTTCAAAATTTTTAAAAATGGGGAAAACTATTTGTTGAATCTTGACGATGGTTTTATTTCCCTGAAATTGAAAAACGAAAATAGGCAAATTGCACATATAACGATTGAAGCCTTCATCAATGACAATCTAATTCCAAACCAATCAAAAATAGATTATAATTCTGGCTTAAAAATTAATGTGATTTCTGGAATATTTGGATCATCAAAACCAAATTTGTTTTATAAAATAGACAACGGAACTGAGTTTTTACCTGTAAAAGCGGGGACAATTATTTTAAATAATTTGGATAGCGGTGACCATTCAATTGTCTTGTATAATCATAATGGTTTGCAATATGAGAAGGCATCAAGTTTCGAGTTTAATGTGGCAAAACCATGGTATTTCTCTTTTTGGATAATACTTATTTATATCGTTACAATTGGCTTGGTTTTATTTCTCTATTACAAATGGAATAAAATGAGGTACGTTCAAAAATTGAAGTTGAGGGAAGAAGAATTAAAATACCAAAAGAAAATTCTAGAAATGGAATTAAAAGCCGAAAATGAATTGAATCTTCAAGAATATGAAAAGCATATTTTAGAACTTGAAATCCAAACCAAATCGTCCGAAGTTACTGGTAAATCACTTTCTATTGCCAAACAAAGTGAAATGATAGAGAATATTCAAGGTATTTTAGACAATGAAACCGATTTTAATAAACTAAAAAGTGAAATCAAAAAAGCCATAAAAATTAATGCAGTAAGCAAACATCAATGGGAAACTTTTGAAACCAACTTGAATCAAATTCACAATAAATTTATCATTAATCTTTCTAATAAATATCCAACTTTGACTGCTAAGGATATTAATCTTTGCATCTATTTAAAAATGAATCTTTCTTCAAAAGAAATTGCTCCAATGATGAATATTTCTTTCCGTGGAGTAGAATTACACCGATACAGACTCCGTAAGAAATTAAATCTTAATCAGGATGAAAATCTTTCCAAATTTTTATTATTGGTATAATTAAGGGCTAATTTTTACGGATAACATTCTTTTCACGGTAATTAGTTGCAGAATTACAATACATCACTACTACATCAAATGATGTATAGTTTTGACGTTTTTAATCAGTTCATCCCAGTAAAACCTCATATTTTTGTTCTTTTTGTTGTAATGATGTATTAATGTAGTAATTCTATTTAACGAACTACAACGTTATAATTGCCTAATTTAGCTTGACTAACCTGAACAAATTATTAATTATATGAGAAATTTTATTTTTAGCTTTTTAGCACTAGTACTTTTTCCAGCCTTTATGTCTGGTCAAGTAATTAAAGGAAAAGTATCTGACAAAAGTGGAATAGGAATCCCCGGGGCAATTGTTATCGCTGCTGATTCCAGGACTTCTACCGATACAGATTTTGACGGAAATTTTAGCATCAATGCCAAAGTAGGCGAGACACTAAAAATCAGTATGGTTGGTTTTGACGCGATTACCGTAAATGCCGCATCGGGAACAATGAAGGTAATAATGCAAGAATCCAAAGAAATGGAACTTCAAGAAGTGGTTGTCATTGGGTATGGAACAGCTCGAAAGCGAGATTTAGCAGGTTCCATTATTAAAGTCGAAGGTAAAATTGTTGCCGATAAACCCAATACAAATCCAATAGCTTCTTTACAAGGTAGAGTTACGGGGCTGTCAGTTGTAAATTCTGGACAGCCTGGAGCCGAACCTGATGTCAGGATTAGAGGTACCGTGAGTAGAACTAATTCAAAACCATTATATGTAGTTGATGGAATATTTACGGACAATATTAATTTCATCAATGCCAATGACATTGAGTCGATGGAAATATTAAAAGATCCATCATCATTGGCGATTTTTGGAGTTCGAGGTGCAAATGGAGTTATTATTATTACCTCTAAAAAAGCGAAGGAAGGCCTGACTATCATTAACTATAACACGACTTTAGGTTTAAAATCGATTGTAGGGAAACCATCTTTAACAAATGCTGCCCAGTTTAAAACTTTATACAACGAGCAACGTGTCAATGAAGGAGCTGCACCTTATGCTTATTATGACAAATTCACAGGAGATACGGACTGGATTGATACCATTTCAAACGAAAATGCTACAATAATTAATCATAACCTTAGTGTTTCTAATGGTACAGAGAAAAATAAATTTTATTTGGGTGTTGGTTATATTGAAGATGAAGGTTTGATTGATTATGAAAAATACAAAAGATTTACTTTCAATTTAAACAATGAATTGCAATTGTCCGAAAGTATAAAAGTTGGTATTGGATTTAGTGGTGTTGATGCTAGACCAGCTCAATTACATTCTTTTGGTTCTGCAATAAACGCTACTCCAATTGTCAATCCGTTTAATTCGGAATTCGGAGTTTACAATCAATTGCCAGTACAAATTGGAGGAGCTCAAATTGGCAATCCACTTTTATATGTATCCGGAAATCAAGGGACACAAATAAATCGTGAAACCAGATTCGTTGGTAACGTATTTGCCGAATTCAAATTGTTTAAAGATTTAAAATTCAGGGCAGCCTATTATGCAGATTTAGGGTATAATAAAGGCAGAGGATATACACCAGTTTTTAATATCTATACTGCTGAAACAAATGAACTTACTCTTGCAGCTGGAAATTCTCAAACATCAGTAAATCAATACAGCAATACGTACGAAAAAACACAACAAGATTATTTATTTACCTATAATAAATCTTTTGGCAGTCATAACCTGACCGCTATGGCTGGTTATACGCGCTATTATTTTGGATTTGAATCTATAAATGGTTCTGTATCTCAATATGTAGGTGGAGAACCAATTCCTTATGATAAAAGATGGTGGTATTTGAATGTTTTTCCTTTCGGAGATCCTTCGTCAAGTAGATCTGGTTCAAGCCAAAATGAAAATGCTACTGTTTCCTATTTGGCAAGAGCTTTGTACAATTATGATGGTAAATACATTCTTAATGCTTCTTTCCGTAGAGATGGTTCTTCTGCATTTACTGGAGACAACAGATTTCAAAATTTTTGGTCTTTTGGTGTTGCTTGGGATGTGTCCAAAGAGGATTTTATGAAGAATCAAAAGATTTTTAATACACTTAAACTAAAAGGGTCTTATGGCGAGTTAGGAAATCAATACAATTCTATTGAATATCCATCTTATCCAAGTTTTACTGCAGGAGCATCAGCCGTTTTTGGGGAAACATTGGTTCCTGCTTATATTTTGGCTTATAGATATAATGCAGATTTAAAATGGGAAACTATAACATCCTATGAAGGAGGAATTGAAATGGGAACTTTAAACAATAGATTAAAACTGGAAGCTACTTATTTTAATAAAACAACAAATAATTTGTTGACATTTGTAGATTATGGTGTCGAAGGGTTTTATACCAATGCTGGCGAAATATTAAATAATGGGTTTGAGTTTTCTGCTTCGTGGAACGATAGTGTAAACGATGATTTTTCTTATTCTGTAAGCGGTAACTTGACCACTTTAAATAATGAAGTAAAAACTGTTTTTGAAAATGATGGATTTAGCCCAGCAAATGGCTCTTCTATTTTACAAGCTGGTTATCCAATTGGATCTTTTTATGGCTATGTTGTGGAAGGCGTTTACCAATCTTACTCTGATGTTCTAAGTTCTACACCAAGTTCTTTAGGCGATTATGGCCCTGGAGATTTGAAATACAAAGATGTAAATGGTGACGGAAAAATTTCTATTGCTGATAGAACCGTAATAGGCAACCCAACTCCAGATTTTATGTACGGAATGTCAGCAAGTTTGAATTATAAAAATTTCAGTTTTTCGGCTGATTTTCAAGGGGTTTACGGAAATGAAATATGGAGAGATTGGGGCAACGGTTCTACCTTTACACAATTTAATTATAGAACAGATAGATTGGACAGATGGACTGGAGCAGGAACTTCTAATTGGGAGCCTAGAGTTAACGATGGTTCTGGGTACAACAAACTAGATTCCACTTATATGATTGAAGACGGAAGTTATATTCGTTTGAGAAACGTGCAATTTGCCTATGATTTCGATACTGAATTTTTAAATAGATTTTCTATCCAAGGATTGAAATTATTTATTAACGCACAAAATCTGGTAACATGGAGTCATAATTCTGGATTTACACCTGAAGCCGGAGGATCTCCTATTTCATTTGGTAGAGATTCAGGAGGATATCCTCTTCCTGCCATTACTACATTAGGTTTAAATGTTACTTTTTAATAATAAAAAAAATGAGAAATATGAAAAATTATAGATTTATCATTAAATTATCACTTATAGCCATATTGGCATTACCCACAATAAATGCATGTAGTGATGCCGAGTTTCTAGATATGAGGCCTAAGGGGATTGCTGCGAAAGATGATTTAACCGCCGGTGGTTTTGAAGAACAAGCTTTTGGATTGTATGGAAAAATCCGAACCCAATTTGGCGTTACTGACTGGACTAGATATTGGTTTCAGAGCATTCGATCCGATGATGCCGCAAAAGGAAGTAGTCCTACAGATGCTGCCACATTAGGAAATGTAATGGACAATTTTCTGTATTCAGCAACTGAATTTTCAGGAAACTGGGATGGTCATTATAGCTTAATATATGCATGCAACGATTTAATTGTAGAGGTAGAAGAGTCAGGTTTAACGGATCAAGGAAGTTTAACCAATGCCGCTGAAGCCAAAGCAATTAGAGCGTTTGCTTATTTTGATTTACGTCGTGATTTCGGAGATGTTCCAATTGTATTGAACAAAATCGTGAAACCAAGCGATGGTATTAAAGCAAAAAACACCGTAGCACAAGTGGATGCCCAAATCAT
>Ga0105050_10007779_pt1 | contig 12648 bp, 12 predicted proteins | sample FRY01_FD_78088 | JGI IMG/M metagenome (GOLD analysis project Ga0105050, IMG submission 78088) | Freshwater microbial communities from Lake Fryxell liftoff mats and glacier meltwater in Antarctica - FRY-01 | ecosystem: Environmental > Aquatic > Freshwater > Ice > Glacier meltwater ... | reverse complement strand
GGCGGGGTCGGGGTGGGGCGGGGGGCCTTAAAAAAGGAATTCCTTTCTGGAACCGCTAGCCGGTACACTTCAGAACACACCAGGGTTCGTTCCCTGTGTGGTGTGTTGCCAGTTCCTGTTAGGAGGGGGCGGGGCGGCGATAGGGTGTCTGTACCGGTAAAGTACAACAACCCGTATTGTTTCTGTCCGTATGTTGCCAGTCGCTGTGGAAGCGAACCCCGGCCGACCTCGTCGCTTAGTCGGAACACATACGTCTGCTGACGGCGGATGTCACCACAAACGGGTTTCGATGCACTCTCAGCCAGAGGACAACATCCGCGAGCGAGCTGAACGAACTCGCGGGGACCTTACAGACGAGAACCCCCCGGCAACTGCCGACCATCGCGGGCGCGATGCTGGCAAGCGCGGAAGTGGAACTTTGGCTGGGGAGCTCCGGGTTTGCCTGAATATGGGTAGGTGAGGTCTGCGAGGTAGCTCTGAGATCAAAGGCTGGGGGAATCGGACTTGCACCACCGACGCGGTGTTTACGACCGGCTGTCCTGTCATAGCAGTCAGCTGTGGCTCGTGTGGCGCGCCCGGGGTGAACTGTATAGGTGGGGTCCATCCAACTAGACAAAGCAGCTGGTTCTCCAGCTGCGTGCTAGATGGGACCTCCAGTGCTGGCCAGAATTGGTGTTGCAAAGTCGTTTCTGGTGGCAGCTTCGGGGACAAGGCGGGGCAATCGGCCGGCGGAGCCAGCACAGGACTTGCGGCTGCTGCTTGGATTTGCTCTTGAATCACGGTCCCAGCCAGTTGGGTTGGCGCCGCGAACGCAAAAGTCTCGGATGTCTGGGCCGGTGCTACACGCGGGGCGGGGTCGGGCGGGGGGGGCGCACGACGCTGCAAATCCAGGCACGAGTACGTACCGGGGAGGCGTTGAAGTTGGGGAGAAGGAGGGGGGGGGAGTTCTGCCACGCTGGGCTCGCTCTTCGGATGGAGAGGTTTCCGCACCTCGGGCTGGCACGTTGGCTAAAGAGGCTTCTACACCCGCGGCTGGTGTTACGGGCGGAGAGGTTTCGCTTGTCGGGGCTGGCGCCAGGAATACAGAGCTTCCAGTCGGCCGAATGTGCGCCAGACCACATTGTGCATTGGTACGGATCTTTCTGAGTCTGGTATGCCGTCGATGGAGCGTCATGCCTGCCACCGCGATGAGCGCGCCTAACAGCAACAACCCGAGCGCCAGCACAACCACGCCAACATGTTTTGCTTTCAGTCTCCCAGTGCCAACATTAATTGGGACGCGTACATTTACATGAGAGAGCGTGGCTACCTTGGATCCGCCCGTTGTGAAGCGGCACAGTCACTGCAAAATCAAGGTTCGATGCTTGCAATGCTGTGTATCACACACAGCACGGTGACTGGTCGGACAAGGATGGTAACGGCCCGGGTCAACGGGATACCGGTCATCCCAGTTGGCTTGGGGCCAGGGCGACCCGTGCACCAACCCTACTCGCCAACTCCACCGAGGGAGACATGTCCACGGCAGTGTTCGTCGTCGCAGCAGGCTGCACTCCGGCTTCCTCGTTTGCGACAGTAGTCCACGGCCGGAGAACGCCTGGCAGGTCTCGCCGGGGGTCTTCCGCTGCCTTCTCTCCGTGCTCTCTGTTGAGCCCGACTCGCTGGGTACTTGCAGCGCGCGCGGCCGCCACACGGCCTCTGGCTTCCGGCTGGGCCGCGACTGTCCGCGCAAGCAGCGTGGGCTCCACCAAGGTCATTGTACACAGCCGCCTCACCGCCTCCTCGGGGCTGAATGGCGCAGTGACTCGCAGCGCCAGGTATCCGCGCAGGTACTTCTTGTCGCTCCGCAGCTTCTCGCCGTACTCCCGTGCCAGTACGTCCAGGGCAGGCAGTCCCTGGTCGCGGAGCATAGAGTCGAGCAGCGCGCGCCTAGAAGCGGTGGCCTGCAGCTTGCGAGCCTGCAGGTCATCAGCCGCCGCGTCCGCGAGCTCGCATTTCGCGGTGTACAGCTGGTACGCGATGGCGTCGTTTGCCTGCCGATGCGCAGACAGCGCTGCTGCGGCACGCACCGCGGCCTGCAGACCACCCCGTGTTCGTAAAGCCACCACGCCCTCCACGGTCATACAGGGGGGCAGACAGGGGTGCAGCCTCGTCCAGTATGACGTCATGGTCCAGTCCCAGCCCCCGTGGCGACCGAATGAGCGGCCGACCCGGACCTCGAAAGGCAGGCGGACTGCTTCTACCATGTGCCTGACGTCTTCGGCCAAATAGTACGAGTTGTTCAGGTTGGCTTCCACGCACTGTTTGTGGGCGAACACCCTGAATGGATCCGCCTTGAACCCCTTCACACTGCGGCGGTGGCAGAGCTCGCAGGTTCGGGAAACCAGGATGGCCAGCGCGCGCCAGATGGGAACCGACCGGCCCTCCAGAAGCTGTCCGCCCTCCAGCCCGGAGGAGTGCCAATCCGGCAGGCCGAGGACGGCGGCTCGGCAGGCGGCGTTGACCAGGGACCACGACGCAAGTGTGCGCGGCCGTGGCGTGAAGGCGAGAATGAGGAGGAGGACAGGGAGGGGGAGAGAAGCGGCGGCCACGCTGGGAAGCGTGTCGGTTCTTTGGCGCTTTCGCAAACGGGGCATGGAGAATTGAAATGTGATTTTGCGTGTCACCCAAACGTTCCCTACTTCTTGCACGTCAATACGCAGACGGCATCCACAAATCCCTTGGCGTTACGAAGCGCGTCGGGTCCCAAGACCTTGCCTTGGGCGACTGCTGCCAACACGAGAGGCAGCAACTCGTTGATTTGGGCGACGCTGCAAAACAGCCCGCGCTGCGCACAGCGATACAGGACGGCGACCGCGGGGGTCCTCACGCTTGCGTCCATGAAATGGAACCTGAGGGCCCTGGCGGCCAGGTCCACCGCAGACGCAACGGGTTCGGCGACCAAAGCAACCAGTTTCTTAGCCTGGCCGGACACTGGCGGGAGGTGGGTCTGCAGAGCCTCCAACAAAGAGAGCCTCCACCCAGAGGGGGCGGCGCGTGGAGCCGCCAAGGCCGTTCCGTATACGAGCGTCTGGCCGTGCACTGCAACGCAGAACCGCACCGCGGTGCACTGGCCAGGCAAGTACGTGATCTCCACGACGCCGGAGGGGCGGACCAACACTGAGCACGTCTGCATGTCCCCCGTAACCGAGACGTAGCTCCGGCACATCGGCAGCTGACGGCCGTCCACGCCGCGGACCGACAGGAGGAACCGACCGAAAACCCCAAACTTGCGGGTGCCGCGGCCAATTGTGCGGGTGAGCACGGCGCTTGGCTTGGGGAGCACGGACAGCGTGGGGTACGGGCGACCGCTGGACACCTGCAACCGCAGGGGGACCCGCAAAGCCTCCATCGGCAGGGCAAGGAGAGCTGCGCTGGCGCGGTCGGCTTCCAGAGCTTGCACGCACCGGAGGAGATCTCTCTGTGCGGCCACTTGCACGTGGAGCTCTTTCAAGCAAGTGTCCATCTGCCCGTCTGCCAGCGCACGACAGGTGGCCACATGGGCGTGGGGCCCGCATTGGCGCTCCAGCTGCCGGCCCGCTTCCGCGAACGCGATGCGGATCCCATGCAAGTACATGGGCGCCTGGGCAAGCAGGGCTTCACGACGCAGAACCTCGGCAGGAACGTCAAGCAAAGTGTCTGCGCCTTCCTCAGGCTCAGCGTCGCTGTCCGTGTCGTCGTCCTCGAGGGCAAAGGGCGTAGCAGCGCAGATCCGGGGGCGGGGCAGTCCGGCCGCTCCCGCCGCCGCTGGCCCGAATTGCAACTGAGCCGTAGAATGGGAGCACCTGGCCACAGCAGGGTCGCGGGGGCGCTTGAGTGCCCGGGACGCCCCGGGGCTGCGGGGGGATCCCGCAGAGGGCAATGGCGCCTCGACAGCGGCAAGGCCTTCTGGGTTTCCCAACGTCTCCTCGGTCAATGGCAGCATGCCTTCGGACTGAGTACGGGTGTGTGGGCGGGAGAGCATGGAGGGCGGCGGGAGCGGGGCGGACAAAAACAGTACAGGATGGATTTCCAATGTGTGAACGGGAAATGTCGAGCGGGGTGGGTGCCGACCCGCCACACAGATTAACCCGCGGGCTCGTTGTTAACCCGGGTGCTAGCAAAAACAGAGGTTTCCCACGTACCCCCAGTGTGCATGTTGTGGCCTTGGGTCTCCTTGGGTTCATAGTCCCCCGCTACGCAGATTAGACATGCCGACTGGTCCGTTCGCCTGCGAGGAAGTGCCAGCCAGCATGCACCGGTGAACACTGGTGTCATTGTTGCGTTAGCGTCCGGGCGACAGGCGGGCTCCACTGGTGGCCAGAGAAAAGGCACAGGCCTGGCGAGGTGACTGTTACCGGAACCTTCTGCTGCTGCGCGGAGGCAGGCGTGGATAGCGGGAACGCCGCCTGCCGCCGTGGACGGCGGCATCTTCCAGACATCTGCGCATGGGGAACACGGCTTGACGACACCCCGCCTGGGAATACCAGTTTTCACGCGGACTTTTGCCGGGCTGGAGCACGCAACCCTCCAGCCCGAAACCCGCCGTTTTTAGGTCCATCAGGCCGTCAATGGCTGCGTCGGTGACGAAGCCGTGTCCGTCTAGGAGCGGCTGCGGGAGGTTGCTAGGTACAGGGCGGTCCTCGGGTTCGCAGGACTTTCGGAACCGGTAGCCAGTCCGCTCGTGGAACGTGATTGCAGTTGGCATGCTGTTGAGCTGGAGCTGATCAATCGGGTTTCCTGCTCCCACCATCTCACGGGCCAGCTGCTCTAAAACCGAGGCAAGCAACGTGCCAGCACCCTTCAAAAGAGAACAAACCAGGCTCCGCCGAACGGCTTTTGTGCCGGGTACGTAGTGGGCAAGCAATAGACCCAACACGTCTTTGCTGCTCCTGTCAAACACCAGCAACTTGATGTTGTCTATTTTCAGGTGCGTGGCGAAATAGTCCGTGCTGATGACACTCGAGCATAGGCTGCTCGGCAACATGTCCGCACTGGGGTAGAAGTTGTTCTCCATGTTGTCCTGGGTAACCACGGTGATGCCGGCACTCCCTGGGTCCGCCCTGCCCGACGCCGTATCTACCGCAATAAACACAAACGTCACGGTGTTTAAGGTCCATTTGGGGAGGGCCCCCCAGCGCGTAGTACCCTGGGGCGTCATGAACACGTCGTCGGGAGCCTCCGGGCCTCCGGGGAAGCCCGGGAGGACCAACCTCAGTGGCCATTGCCAATCTACGAGCTGGCGGGAGTGGACGTAGCACACGGAGCCTTGCTTGTACGCCACAATACTGGGGGGAATGGCCATGTCCGCGAGTTTGTACGCCATGGTGTCCAGGAAACTCCTGCTTCCCAAGAACTCCAGAACCACGTCAAACGGTTCGTGAAATGGAGGGAGCACATATCTCGGACTGGATGTGAACAAGTGGCCGTGCGCTGCAAACACGGCAAAGGAGTTTGGGAGGGGTCGACACACCTTCACCTCCTGACCAGCAAGACCTGCAAGGAAATCCCCCACAGCGGTGGCGGTGTCCTGGTTACGGACCCAAACCGTGATGACATAATGGCGGGAATGTAAACGTCGCCAATCAAACAAAGCCCGTGGCGTGTTGGTTTGGCACAGACGAAACAAGTCGCCGTCGGTCGTGCTGGCGTTGGACATTTCCGAATACACGAATGCCGCCAGTGCCCGTGGGGTTTCGAGGGCAACCGTCATTGTCGGCGTTGCGATGCTGGCGTACATGGTACAAGCGCGGTTACTTGCATGCACACAGAACTCCTCGCTGACAAACGTACACACCGTAGGCGGGCCCGGGCGACGGGGAACGCATGGGGTTTCCTTCACGCGAGGGCGCATTCCAGCGGTCCCGACAAGCGCCTAAAGCTTCTGGCAAACCGCGAGGGAACATAGCAGCGCAGTCCATTCCGCAAACTTGGGGCGGGTTGAAGGGCTGGTGCCATCCCACGCCCCGGGTTGGGTGCCAGGAACGGCACAGTTGTGGCACAACCCAAGCGAGCATCGCTCCGTGGGCCACGTTGGCGCTGCGAGCACATCCCGTACCTGGCGAGTCCCGTTTTCAAACTGACACACGACATTGACAGCCTGCATTCAGGGTAAACGACCGCGAATAAAGCTGGTATGGTCCTGGAACCGCCTTCGGGATCTCTGGGAATGCCCCGGCGTTAACGGCAGCATTCCCTGCCACTCCTGGAATGCAGTTTGGATCTGAGGGAACGCGGGTGCTCTTGAAGCGAACGGCTTCGTCGCACTCTTACTTGGCGACGACACTCCCCTGAACTTGCTCTGCAAGTGCCGCCCAATATGCAGGGCGCCCGCTTTTGGCGCCTGTCGCACGAAAGCGCAAATCAATGGGGTAGCAAAGACGCCGTCCCGTGTGCAAAAGTATGGAACAGGCCATGTGTGTATATGGGTGGCATGCATTTCCCCGTGGCCACGTGGTCGCGGATGTTGTGGTACTATTTCACCTGGTCTCCTAGTATTCTCATGTCGTTTATTAACCGGTCCTGAACGGTTGGCAATAGGGCAGTGTTGAGATTTGCCTGATACACGGATGGCGAAGACATTGGCGCCAGGTTGTCAAGTATCCAGACTCGTGACTCTAGTAGGTGATTTGCGATCAAATCCTCTTTCAGGACGCTGTGCACCTGGGTCTTCGAGCATCCGAGTGCTGTGGCAATGTCTGTTTTGGCTTGTTCAAATTTCTCGAAGGTCTCCCACCAGTTGGTTTTGTTGGCCTTAATTGCAGCAGCCACTATCATCTTCAAACGTGATACAAAAGCTTCGTTGGTGCTTAAAACATCATCTTGGTCGCATACATACATCTTCCAGGCTACTTTCTGAACCCAGGAACGACTTAGGTTTACAAACATGTTTTCCTCTGTTGACATAGGCGGTACTTGTTTTGTGAGAGCGTCCAATAGTCCAGATATTGGGACGTTTGCCAAAATAGGAAGGGGATAGGCTGTACTTTGTGCGCGTTTTTCGCGTAAGTTGTCTATAAAAGCTGTACGGTGGTCCGAATATTTGTTGCCAGGTTTGGGCTGCAGGGTCCAAACATTCATGTCCGTCGAGTCCCATCCTTCAGTAAGAGTTACGTAATCTTGAGAGCCGGGCGCTAGCGTTCGCAAATTACTCAATATCCCTTTCAATGTCTCATCAAAGTCCGTTGTCGACCAGCCAAGCTTGTTTAACTGTTCACGTATTCCATCCCACCTGTATCGCAAGTAATCAGGAAACTCTTCCATCACAGTGAGTGCTGTGGGATGCTTTAGATAGTCCAGAAAGTCCAGTGCTGTTTTGCAAGCCTGCTGCAATTCAAGTGAAGCGGTGGCAATTAGTTTGCATGCCTCTATCGAAAATTGCGTGGCCTGCAACGTGGATGTATGTTCCACTGCGGGTTTAGGTTTCTTGAGTAACGTATTGAACGACTCCTCATCTGCATGTTTCAATTTCAGTCCGGCAGAAGACAAGGACGTGTCCGCATGCAGCAAACTTGGCCTGACAAAGACGTCTTTTAACACGGCGGGGTATGGTTTACTTTGCTTTGATAACCACTTGAGCATGCAGTCATGGGCCCAATCCAGGGGACACTGTGTTTCTTTTGCCAGTTGCACTCTTGCGGTTTGAAACAAGGCGACAGACGTCCACCACTCCAGACGATCTCTACGGAGCCAAATCTTGTTACAGGTTATAAACATGCTTGCCTCCCACAAAGTATGAAATCTGGGGTTCTTGCGCAGAATATTGTCGAAATCGAACTGGAAAAAGATGTTGGTCTCTAGGCCGGGAAAAACCTTTTGACCATTCAAAAATAGATCGGCTGCAACCATGTGGGTGTGTTCCCGCCTGAAGGTGTTGACGGCTTTGTCACAAATCGGGCCGACTATTTCAGTTACCAACAAAGGACGGTCGAAATTAGGTATGTTTTGTCCGCGCCTGGCTTTGACGCGGTCCAAGAATCCTGTCGCAAAGTCCCGAAATTTCGGTGGACACGAGTTGACGTTAGCTGTGCCTGTTTCAAAATCGGTGGTGTCCCAGTCTTCGGTTTGCGCAATGAACGTGCTAGAATCGTCCTGGTTTAATGAAACATTCGTTTTGAAGTCTTTCGTAATTGATGTTTTGAAGAACGTTGGGGAAATGTTACTGTCTGTAAGTAATTTCGAGACGATCTCCACCTCCCGTTTAAATAGGGGCTCCAAGGTAGCCTGGTCTACCGCAAATATGTATGGGTGGAAGATACTGTCCCAGAGCAAGTAAGCCTCCTGGTAGGCAAAAAGCTTCTTTTTGTTGGGTTCGCTCATGTGTGAAGTGTATGAGTTTCCCAAATTACAATAATCTTGTAATGAAAACTTGGTCTGGGTGACTGCACGGGCTGTGCTTTGAGGTGGTGTTCGCGGAGGTGGTGGGCCCGCGTGTGTCACAGTGGGTTTTTGCGCGTGTGTCACAGTGGGTTTTTGCGCGTGTGTCGCAGTGGGGTTTTGGGGTTTCAAAATTGGGTCCTTCATGGGTGAGCTGGCTCGCTTAAACGTCACGCGGTTTTCAAAATCTGGGCGGGAGAGTACAAGGGCGATAATTTCGTGTCTGAACGCGCGCCTGCTGGATTTGGGGAGTGAATACCGCCGGGCATTCACAACCGCAACTGTCGTATGGGACGAGGACGCGGTCCTAGTTGCTTGTCGAACGAGGGCTGCAATGTCCATGCCAGCGTGTTACATACACCGTATTGGTTTCGGTTTTCCCGCGACGAGGACTTTTAGGTCACCCGCCCACTGCCGAAAGGGGTATCATGACCCAGAATGTGACAATGTGTCATCAAACTGGCGCTCGTCTTTAGGCATGTATGCAAACCGGAGAGCTTGGACGGCCGCCGTCCTCGGCGTGTTACCGCAAGCGAGTGCCCATGTTGTTGGCGGCGTTGGTATCCCGGTCAAACGTCAAGTGGCCCGTGGACCACAGCGTCTGGCGTGCAGGGCCTAGCATGACGCCCACGCCGCAGCAACTGTTCCGGTCGGACGTGCGGAACTCGTCGATGAGAACCACGGCATGCACGCCAACTGACAAACGTGCGTGTGCGTTTTGGTAGTCACCCGGTGTCCCCATTTGGAAACATGCTGAACCCACCAGGTTGCCAAGGCGGTCTGCCATAGCAGTTGTGCACGCGAAACTGAGTGGGCAACGTGCGTGGTGTTTTGCGACTTCCCCTTGCAGGGGGCAGGTGGGTCAGCAATCTCATTGTCTTACTGGGCGGCGCCACCGGGGTGCATGCCACAAAAGAAGGTCGTCTGCAGGTAAACCTCCGAGGAGGTGAAGCCCACAACGGCGGTCATGCGCACAAGGTCGCTCAAAGCGGCCTCGAGTTTCAGGTTGCCGCCGGACCTACCGTACGTCTTGGCTGGGCAGGGATGGAGGGACGTGATCCCCGCCAGGCGACGCCACGTGCTGGCCACGCCGGCTACCGCCTCAAAGGTCGCGCCACCCGCACGCAGTGTGTCGCACATGTCCGCAAGGGCACCTTCCATGACCGGGTCCTCCGCGGCACTAGGTGCCTGGCGCTTCGCTGAGCTCGGGGCGGCTTTCCCAGGGAACACGCGCTTCCCTCGAAACGGCGGCTCGGCACATGGAGGCTCCAGCTCCTCGGCACATGCGAGGTCCAGCTCCTCGCAGGTTGCCGGGTCGTCGGAATCAGACCCGTAATCCTCCAGAGCTCGCTCCACAAACTCTTCGCAACTGTTCTTGAGCATGGCGTCCAGCCGGATACGCTCTTCTCGGGGGCCGACGCAGTCCGCGGACAGGCTCAAGGTCTCAAAGCCGGCCTTGTTCAAAATGGCCACCAGCAGCGCCATGATAAAGTACTCGCAAGGACGTAAGTTCTGGAACTGCGCACTAAAGGTGGAGGCCGGCTGCTGGAACTCCCGAGAGGTGTCCTCCAATCGGACGCTGGGGCCCTTGAGCACAATCCGCTTGTTGTCCGCCACGCAGCCGAAGCTGACGCCGCCGTATCGGGCGTCAATCACCACGTACATGCAGCGGTCCACACCAGTGGCTGAAATCTTGATGACACGCAGGGCCGCGTCCGCATCCGTGAACACGCTCTCCTCGTCCGGGGTCAAATCGTCGTCGCACAGACAGAAGTAGCCCATCAGGGCTTCTCGGCGTTCCTGGTGGTCTGGCGTAAGGCCCATCACGTCCGCCCGCCGCTGCAGGTCTGTCTCGGGGAGCCCGTCCGCGCTCTCCCGGAACACGTGGCAAAGAATCGGCGCGGCGGCCTGCCAGTGCTCCAGGGAGAGGGACGAGGGTCCGTCGTTCTCCATGCAGCTCAAAGACAAGGAGATGCCGGAGGGCAGGGAGGGGAACCCAGGCGGCCGGGTCTTGTTGCGGGGCCCTGTGGAGGCCGGCGGCTGCGAGGGACCTTCCTCAAAAGGCAACGGCGGCAAGGCCAGGGCTATCGGAACCACGGAAGCATACATGCCATGGTAGCGCATCCGTCGAAGCAGTGGGCACACCGAGCCGCTGGCTGGGGCTGCCGTCGCGGCGCTCATTTCCCCAATGCGCCGGAGAGTTGTGGAAACGCCCACGCAAAATCCAGGTCTGGCGTTCCCGGGGGGGTCGGGGCACCCATCCCTCCCTCCGGTGCCCGCACCAAGCAATGCGTGACAAACTGCGCCAGCGCGTCCCGGTAACCCGGCACCGGGAACGTGGGGTCGCACCACAGCTGGTTGGCGAGGAACACGGCCCCCAAGCGCAGGGGCACGTTGTCCCCGAACGCGACGGCGGCCACGTGCAAGTGCTCGACCGTCCAAGCGGTCTTGATTGGACAGGAGCTGCCTTCGGGCCCCACGTTGACAAGTTGCCCGTCTTCGGAGACGAGGCGCATGGGCGTGGAGGGGGAAGGGGCACGCGGAGGGAGGGGAGGGGGGCAGTGCGCGGACTGATTTACCTCGGATCGCGTTTAAACCGCCGGAAACCGGGGTCTAGTGCGCAAGTATCAAGCCGGTACCATGTCTGCGGAGCCCATTCCGTTTTGGAGGTGCCAGAGGAGCGAGAGGACCCAGGTGGAGCGGCGACTGCTGGCGGCGCTGGCCAGCACGTTCCTCAAGGGGGGCGCGGATGCGCCCGACCTCTGGATGCATCGCAACCGGCAACAGTTCTCCCCGCGGTTCGTCCCCGGAGAGTTCACGGAGCCTCTGTTCCCCTGCCGCACCATCATGATCATCCCATACGTGACCCATTTGGTGGAGCACCTGCAAGTCTACCTGGGCAGGGGCTACTACGTCCGTATGGCCAACTTCAGGTGGATACTGTTGAAGCGGCTGTCCTCGGACCGGCAGCCACTGCGGATGCTGTTTCGAACCCACACGATAGCAGACGTGAAGCCCCTGGAGGTGCTTGCTCGCGTCCGGGCCTCCCTGGGCGAGTTCACGTGGTCGCCCTTCGGGGCAAACTGCCACAGCGTGACCACTTGGCAGCTCCGTGGCACCAGGTACACCATGAACAACCCCGTGTTCGGTCTAAGCCTGTGTGCCATGGCGCTGGTGGCAATCATGACTTTCGCCATCGTGGTGCTGCTGCTGCATCGCCGGAAACGGTAGGGTACGGGTACCGCACCGCGCCGCCCACTCCCCACACCCAACTTCCTGCAATGTCCGGAGCGCCCACGTACCCCACCGTTGTCCGGGTTCGTGCCGGTGCCTTGTGTCGAGCCACTTTCCTCAGCTACATGGACTGGCTGAAACTGGGGGTGCCGGAGCTGGACACGTCTCCCAGGGCGGTCGTGTTCCGGAAGGACGCCCAGGAGCTCCGGGTGACTGGCTGCAATTTGTCCGAGGCCTACGCGCCCATGGGCGTGCACGTGCACGGCAAGATGGTGATGTTCTTAGGGGGCGGCGACCAGGCGGTGGTGTCCTGCACGCCCACGCTGTTTGAGCTGCACGCTCTGCAGCTGGTGGTCAAGGCGGCCCACCTTTCCCAGCTGGACGACGACCCCTGCGCAGAAGTAACCGTGGTGGGCAAGGAGGACCTGACCAGAGACAGCCTTAGGTTTGCGGAGGCATTGTTGAGAGTCATTGACGACTCGGCCGGCAGTTGCACGAAGACGGCCAGGGCCGCGGACGCCAGTTTTGAGGATCTCAAGGCACACATGGACCCCGACATGCACTTTTGCATGGCCGCGGAAGACCAGCGAGCGGCACTGGGGGAGCTGGGGGATTTTTTCCGCGACCGGCGCCTTTCCGCCAAAGACGTCCAGCAGTGGGTCCTGCTGTTGTCGACCCGCCCCTTGCCCCTGGTGCCCGAGGCCGCTCCTACGTACGGACGGAAGACCGGCAGCGTGGAGCTGGAGAACTCTTTGCGCGTCATGAACCAGGCGTTGTTGAGCTTGGAGGTGACCGCGCCCGTGTTGCGCAGACTGGTGGAGACGGTGGCCTGCGGGCATGCCAAGACGAAAAAGTGAACCCCGGAGTTTCCACGCCCCTGGCACCCGCTGATTGCACGCGAAATGTATTTTCACAACTGGTCAGGGAATGCACATCCTGAGCGTTTCATGGGGCGGGGGCGGGGGCGGCGGGTCCAGGATGGAGATCATGGCCTTCTTAAAAGCGCGAAGGTTCTCGGAGGGC
>Ga0105050_10007776_pt1 | contig 12649 bp, 17 predicted proteins | sample FRY01_FD_78088 | JGI IMG/M metagenome (GOLD analysis project Ga0105050, IMG submission 78088) | Freshwater microbial communities from Lake Fryxell liftoff mats and glacier meltwater in Antarctica - FRY-01 | ecosystem: Environmental > Aquatic > Freshwater > Ice > Glacier meltwater ... | reverse complement strand
GTATCTCCAAATCCCTGTTGATATCTTTTTCCCCACTTCATTCGGTAAGATGGAATAAAAGCTCCTATTGTTTTTATTGTAAAGTTAGGGTATTCGTACATTATTCTATTTATGGCTTTTTCAAATGGTGGAGAGTAGAGGTCTTGGTGGTGGGTTGATGACCCAAAATGAAGGGCGGTATAGGTGTCTGTATCCTTAAAAGGACTTCTATGTTTATATAGAGAGAGGTCTATATAGTTTGGAAATACAGCAATCTTATCTCCATATTTTTTAGTATTAAATTGTAGAGAATGTCTAAGATGATTATTGGTACAAGTTACATAGCTAACGTCATTTAGGATAGTAGTAAATACAGTCAGACCCCAAGTACCTTTCTTAAAGCCATCATAGGCAGGATTGCCTGGCATAATATTGAAGATATCATCATCTACATCACAAACCAGTTTACATTTATACTTCTGAGCCATTGTCCCCATAACAGCATACCCAACATCGTTAGTCGTATAGTTAAAGTAAATTATATCGTTATCGGCGCATACATCTCTCCAATCAAAAGATTCATTCTCAGCATGATTATATACCGTTACCTTAAACTCAGTATCCTCGTCTTTATACCCATCAAGTGCCTTCATTGGTTGAATTATTCTAACAAAATCTACCCCTGACACCCTATCTACATAGGAATGACTGGGCATACCAAATATTCTGATTACTTTTTTACTCATAATTGGGTAACTTCAATCAATCTATCTAACTTCTTAGAGAAAGTATCAATGAGTGAGATGTACTTTTCTCTAAATTTCTTTATATCAAGCGATTGTAGGTCTTCAAGTCCAAAGGAAACTCCGTCCATACCTGGCTCATATAATTCTGTAAGTTCTTTCTTCGTGTATTTGATAGATGCTCCCTCTTCAAGATAAACTACCCGACAACCACAGAGTCTGGCGATTTCAACCATAGCAGTTGGGTTCTCATAAGAGTACATAACCGAACAGGAGTTTAGAAGTTCTGCTAACTGTCCTTGATTTTCTGAGTTAGTCCTGTCTATCTTTATGGAGTCAAGAGGATGAAGTCCTACATCATTTCCCTTTCCAACAAAGTAGCAAGTGTTAGTGCGTTTCCTTTTATAGTCTTTGAATAAATGGAGGTTTAGTACAGGTAAAAACAAAAGGTGGGCTTCATCAACTCCAAATGTATCGTAAATCTTAGAGAATACATAGATATGATCAGTTTTAGGAAATTCCATAGGTCCTGCTACTCCGTAGGAAGCCATTACACCAGGCTTATTAAGAATGTACCTAACAACAGTTTTAGCATTAAACAGATTACCATGTATTATCTCTGGATAAATGGCTACAAAATCTTCTTTGAATTTGACATTAGTAAGGGCTATTTGACCTCTTGCCATTAACCAACCTTGTAAAGCCCACATTACTCTAATTCCACCCGAAGTGGGACTAAAGTCTGGAGCAAATACTGAGTATGCTTTGTATTTCATATAAAAGCACCTATTCTTATGGATTTCCCATAAACTGATAATCCGTGGGTAAAGTCAGCTACCTCTTTGCTTACGCCTATTTGTTCAAGTGTTGGTTTGTTAATTCCACCTTTAGCAAAATGGTAAAGGTAGACCTGTTCTTTTCTACACATTACCTTATCATCTTTCATATAAAATTCCTTTTCACGTCCTAAACTCTTACACCCGTAATAATCTTTCTTTCCATCAAAAACCTTAACCTTCATCTTCTTAACTATTGGGTCATTGAAGATAATTAAGTTCATAATGTCATTCTCTTTACATTGATAATCCATAGCATCTTTATTGGCTTCTTCCCAGATATCCCAGAACTTCTTATTAGTTGAGGCGATAAGTCCACCTTGTAAATAAGTCTCCTCAGTTACATTTTTGACTGATACATTCTCGTAATCGTTATAATTTATGGGACATCCTATTTCATAGTCGCCTTTGAGTATCTCATCTAATCTACCTAAGACTAAATGGTCGCAGTCAATATTGACAACAAGGTCATAGTAAGGAGTAAGAAGTTTAGCAAAAGTAGGTTTAGCCATATAGAAATTGATATTCTTTTCCTTAAAGACTATATCTATCATATCCTGTCGGAAGACTACTAAATCAATATCGGGGTGAAACCGTTTAAATGAGTTAATAAAGGCTGGAGTTCCAGCTGGATTATAATACTCATCACTTACTATTGTGAAAAAGACTTTTGTCTTACTCATCTGGTAAATAAAACTATAACAGCGGAACTATCATATCGTCTTGCGTTATATCCAAGTTTTATCATATACTCAACAATCTTTCCAAAATCAGGAAAGTGAAATTCCACCATAATAGCACTTATCTTATCTGCTACTTTCTTGAAACTCTCTCCCATTAGGATTGGCTCTTCGTATCCTTCTACATCGAATTTACAGAAGTCTACCTTGTCAATATTATTCTCTTTAAGTAAGGTTTCAAAATCTATTGTTTTTACCTTCTCAGTTGCTCCACCATATTTCATATTAAGAGAATGACAGGTACGATTAGCAGAGTTTAAACTTAACTCCATCTCTCCATTTTTCTCAGCAATAGCCGCTTTAATTGGAACTACATTGGTCCAACCATTAAATTCCACATTCTTTTTCAAAGCCTCAAAATGTTCCGTTGATGGTTCAACCGCAATTACTTTCTTAGCAAAGTCCCTAAAATACTGAACAGTACACCCAATATTAGCCCCAATATCAAGGATTACTAAATCCTTTCTAGTATTCATCATATCTACATAAACGCTTTCAAGATAAATCTCCTTATAAATGTACGGAATGTATAACGAATCAAAACTTACGGGATTCTCAACCGTTCCTTTTGGATAAAACAAAGCACCAAGAGCCATAGTTTTTTAATTTGTCCTGTACTTCAGGATTTAAAAATTTATAATAATTCACTTCAAATCTATTGTTGATTTTCTGCTTATATTCTGGTCCTGCAAAATGAATAATACACGCTTTCTTATCTCCCATATAGATACTCCCATTTTTAGAAATTGAATTTGGATATAAAGGCATTTCTTCCAACCCGTAAGACTTGTCAGGATAAGATAATATTTTTGTTTTGTATTTTCCAGAATAAAAAACTTCATTATAATAAGTCATAGAAGTATAATCATTCTCAAGTCCATTTAAAACCTTTCTCATTAAATCCTTAATTACTTCTTTATTAGTAAAAACAACTAGTCCATTATTAAGATAATCCTTACCACTTGAAGCCCCAAAAATATTAGTATTATTAATGGGCATTTCCATATCAAAATCCCCAAACAACTCAGGACATTCACCACACATCAAAGAATCTGAATCAATATAGATAATTCGGTTATGAATGTCTAAAAGTTCAAGAAAACTTGTTAATAATCTTAATGAAAAAATCATATCCATATTACTTTTAGGTTCATTCCTTTCTAATTTAATAGGAATATTAGGATAGAACATTTTAATGCTTTTAATCAAATTATCAGCCATATATTGATAAGCATTAGAACTTGAGATATAAAAAATAGGGTTCATCGTTTTAGAGAAATAAATTGAGGCTGATTTGTGGCAACCATCTTTTCAACTAATAATGGTATTTCATTCTTATCTGAGGGAAAATACTGTGTAATGTTTGATAGTTTGTTAAGTATAGGGATAAGGTCTGAGGCGTCATGGCTAAAGCCGTCTATTTCATAATCTTTATTACGCCCTGAACCTACGAGTCTTACAGGTATTTTTTCATGGTCTACATAAGTTCGTAGAGTTTCAAAAGCTCTATAAATTAGAAATGGGGTAATTGAATAAATAAACACCTTTTTACCGCTTAATGCCATACCAACCGCTATATCCATTCCTGCCTGTTCCGAAGCGCCTAAATTAAAGAAGCGTTTAGGATAATCTTTACGAATTTGGTCAAACATTCCGTAACCTAAATCCAATACGATTAGGACTATGTCAGTATTTATTGTCATCTGTTTGTGAAGTTCTGCTTTAAAAGTCCTACGCATTTTTTATTACCTCCTTATATTCCTCATCTGTTAAAACGTGGTAATGAGCTTCCTGTCCTTGAATAAAATCAGGATAGGCAAACATATTGGTTCTAATTAGCATTGTAGGATAGAATGAATTTATCCTCATATCAAGGTCTTCAATATCCACTTTATCATAAGCTCCATATCCATTGGCAATTAGAGCTATATTAAGATTTTCAATTTGGAACTTACGAGCTATGGCTAATGCCTCCCAAAGTGAACCTTCGGCACATTCACCATCAGAAATAGTTACATAGACACGTCTTTGAGGATTGGCAAGTGCCATCCCTACCGCTATTCCAATTCCGTGTCCTAAACTACCACCTGATGCCCATATTCCGTCCTTTTCATCTCGGTTTGGGTGTATTCCGTGTTTCAGAAATAGTTTCTCGGCATCCTGTCCCTCGTACTTCTCCAAGATTACATAGAGAGCCAAAGCAGAATGTCCGTTTGAAAGAATGAAAGGTTGGTCTTTCTTTTTAATTGAGTAAATCTTATCCAAAGTTGAAACTACGGAGAGGCAACTACCAATATGCGATAGTTTATACTTAAAACTCAAATCCAAAATTCTTCTTTCAAGTTTTCCCATAGGTTTTTACTTGTTCTGTAATGCTTTGTAATAAGGTTTTCTTGACACTCCACCCGTACCCTCTTGCCCTAAAGTTAGCACTTACCCAACGGTTAGTATCATAGGCACGAAGTGAGGGGACTATATTTATATTGGCTTTCTTCCCTGTAACCTTTTCTACCATTTCCAGTACTTGTTGATTGGTAGTTGAAATTCCCGTCCCCAACTCAAATATACCCTTAGCATTTTTCTCGGATAGAGTTAAGATACCATCAACGACATCATCTACATCAATCCAATCGTGGGTCGGTTCTCTTACGAAGTTTACCAATTCCCCTTTAAGACAACTTCTTATAAGAGTTGGGATTAAATGTTCTTTCTGTTCTCCTACTCCTGTAATACTAAAAGGGCGAATTACAATAATTGGATATTGTCTCTCCATCATAGAAAGTAGTATCTCCTCAGCCGCTTTCTTTGTTCTTGAATAGACAGTTTGAATACTGAGTTTGACTGATGAAGTGCTTATAAAGACAAATGACTTAAAAGGATGTTTTTTAGCCTCAATTAAGATATGGATTAAATCCATTACATTAGCTTGAAAGATTTTATCTTCATCTGTATGAGTAGACATATTTCCATAGGAAGATAAAAAATATAGATTATTAAAAGGTTTTAGTTTAATAGAAGCTAAATCCTTATGAGGAATAGAAGTAGCTTCTATTTTTTTAAGTAGGTGAGAAGCCAAAAACGAATGTGATCCTGAGATGTAATTCATACTATTATTAACCTAATTAAACTCTACCAGATTATTTATTAAAAGTCAATTACTTTACTTGATTGTTTCTGAACTGTAGGAGTTGCTTTTTCCACCGTTACTTTCTCTCTGAAAATAGAATTAGTGTTGGTCATTTCTATATTTTAAATCTTTACCTACTCTTTCGTGTATGTCTTTAATATTTCCAGTATTACCCTCTCTATGGGCTTTGACTAGTGCCTCCCTCATACTACTAATTGCTCCTGACTCATTTTTTATCATGTTAATAGTTCTTCTTAAACTCTCACGTCTTGAGGTGTTAGATTCCCTACCAATTTGATGATATAGCTCCTTAATGTCTTCCGTTCTGCCTGTATTACTCATAGTTGTTTCAAAAGTGTTGGCTCTCCCACTTTTGATAAGAGAGCCAAACAACAAACCAACTAATTATGGACTAGTTGGGGTACGGGCAACCACAATCCAATCACTATTTAGGATTTTTGTTGCATAAGAACCTGCCCATGAAATCTTTGAAATTCTACCTGCTGGTGAACCTGAGTCCACTAAGTTTGGAAGAATATAAAGTTTTGGCTTGTCTCCATCCAAATCATAACATCCGAAAGCATCGCTTCCGTGAACATAAGTCTGGAAAGCCGCCACAACAGAGGCTTCTGACGCTGCACCCACACTTGACGAAGAGTCTTTGTTTAGGAGCCAGCGAACTTGATACAGTTCACCCATTTCACCCTTATACAAATCTTTTACATCAGAGTAAGTTTTAGAGTTTATCCATGTCGAATCTCCCAAAAGCTGATATTTAGCTTGTGGAGAAATTTTCCCCATGAAATAGCCATCCTGATAAGGTCTAGCTTTGTTGATTTCGAGAGTTCTTGTTAAGTTTCGAATCATAGAAGCTGAGAACGTATCTGAGGCTGCATAGGTAGACGTGTTTTTATCGTTAGCAAAGGCAGATGTACCATTATTTAACTCAGCAAGAACGAGTTTATTTAGATACTCTCCCATGTGCTGACCAACTAATCCTATCTTTTCTGACATATTTTTATCTATGGAGATTGTGGATAAGAATTTAGTTGTTTGTACAGTCATACCGTATTCAACAAGAGTCGCACTAATCGTTGACGCTGTTATGGAACAGAGTACAGGATTTGAACCTTCTGTAATGACACCTGACGCTAAGTTTACAGTCAATGGAACATATCTTGTGAAGTTAACTACCTTTCCTTCATTTGATGGTAATGTTCTCATTTGACCGCCTTCTTTAGCAACTAATTCGTACTCAGCCCTTTTTAAAAAGACCTTTTCATAATATGTGCTAACTTCTTGCGCCAAATCTGCACTTGTATTTTCTCTTGGCATATTAAATCACCCCTTTTTCTAGTCTAAATTGTCTAAACATTAACTAACAGTTCCTAACCTAGCTTCCATTTCTTCTGTTGACAGCTTATCAAATGGCTTATCAAGAGTTTTCACTTGGCTTGGTCGTAGAGCTGACTCTGAAACCTGTTTAGTAATAGTCTCAGTCGTCTCTGCTACTTTTTGTTCTATTGAACGTCTGTATGGCTTCATCATATGATTAACCAGTTTCTTCACAGAAGCTGCTGGATTAACCTGAATTTGAGCTTTTACAGATTCAACTATTGTATCGGAAAGTTCTTTGTCAAAAACATCACTTGATGGGTCAAGTTCGGGATGAGCTGTCATTGAATCCAATGCCTCTTTATTGATGTTGTTTACAATCCTCTCCTGATTAAGGCGGATTTGTACTATCGCATCAGCTTGTCTCGCTACATCAGCTTGATACTGCTCTTGCGTGACTTCGGCTCCTGGCTCAATAGTTGTTGGATTTGTCGTAAACGACTGATTTTGACCAGTAAACTGGTTCGTTAAGTCCTCAACCTGCTTTGCCAGTGATTCAGCTCTTGCTCTTTCTCGGTCTCGCTCATCTACCAATTTGTGAATCCGCTTTTCAACGGGCTTCACCTCTGGTTTGAGTTCTACCTCTGACTCATTAACTTCTGATACTTGCTCTGATTCCTCTTTAGGAGCTATCTCCGTGGACGGAATCTCAGCAGTTGCCTCTTCTTTTACTGTTGGTGATTCAGTAGGGCTTACAACTACAGCCTCGTTTTCCACCGTTTGTTCGTCTAACATATTAGTATTAGAACTTATAATCAGCGTTATGAGATACGCAGAAACATCAAGACTTTGCAAAGTCTTGGACAGGCAGTTCTTTCCCCATTATTGTTTTCTTATAGGAAAGAGGGATTGAGTCAGCACTAAGGCGGCTCAAGCCTGTCTGTCTAAAACCTCGCTTTCAAAATTGGACCATTCTCATTTATACCTACCAACACCTTATCCATCCCGATAAATGTTGCGTGTTCCAGTTCGCAATATCCCCTACAAATAAGGTATGGACCTTCCTGTTTCCAGTCGTGTCCTCCTTTTGGTATAAACGAAAAACTCGGCTCGTTAAAATTCAGTACTTCATTATCAGCTTCTTCTTCATTATTTTCTTTTTCTTCTTTTTCTTCATTTTTATTCACCTCCAACGACATCGGAACTGTCCTGTACCCATTTGAGGATATCATATAATTTTTCCTTTGCGAGGCTGGAAACTACGGTAATTTTTCCTATATCCTCGAAACTTCTACCTTCTGCTATTAATGTCTTTACCAGTTCATCCATCTGTTTCCCTGAGTCCTCAATTCTTTTCTTAAGAACCGTCCACCCACCATGACTTGCCAAACTATGTAAGGCAACATCCTCTGGGTCTTGTTCTTTTTTAATCTCCTCTTTAGTTCTTTTATCTCCTATCTCTTGGAAACTTAAAAAAACATCTGGCTTAAGGGCTTGTTTATTGTCCATTCATTTGGGGTCCTCCCATTGGAGGAACTTGTAATGGTGGTTCTGTTGGCATCCCTTGTTCTTGTCCTGGTTGAGGAGGAACTGCATTTATACTTCCACCACCGCCATCCTGCATAGCCTGTATCATACTGAGGAATTGGTTTTGGTCATCCAACATTGATTTCTCTTCCTCTGGAGTTACTTGAGTGTCACCCTCTACTTGATTTTGGTCAACGATAATCTTACTATAGTCTTGAATACCGCTTCCTGCGATTATTCGGGTTAGGAGTTCTCCTAATTTAACCTGTTTTCCCTCTTTGGCTATGGCTTCAATGATTGGGAACGTCATTCCTTGAGGACCTGGAGCCATACCATTGGTAAGGATTGAAAACATCTCTCTTAGTGAGGCTTGTTGCTTTTCATTATCCATTTGATAGGTACTACCAGGAACAATCTCGTAATCATAAAGGGTGCTTCCTGTTATTTTTTTGTCTATTGTTAGTTTGCCTGATTTGGGGTTCCACATTTCTTTAATTTCGGGATAAGAAGTAGCCAGGTCGTTTATTTCGCCTTTAAACATACGTACTGTAATGTTTGAGGGAGCTTTCTTGCTCCAAAGATTAGCAAACTTACGCATAATATCAGATACCGTCTGCTCCATATAGAAACGGTCTACATTATCCTTTGAACTCTCACGCTGGGATTGCATTTTAAGAGCTTGAGGTGTTTTACCATAAGCAACATCAGCCGTTTGAGTGGTTGAGGTATCAGTTGAGCCAAACATATTCATAAGCGAAGCATTTACCATATTTGAGGTTGATTGAAAGGCTTCTATGCCTCTTGGATTGATAGCAAGTTGTTGAACGGAGTTTCCTACTGAGTTTCTGACTAACCATTTAGCTCCTGGTCCCCATTTAATCGTCGAAGCTATTATATTATCCTTATTAAGAATGGTTGGTGGGAAGATGGAAATCTTTATAGCATCTAAATATAGGTTCCATAGAGAGTTACTGGTATATTGCATTGTCTTACCTCGCTCCATATCTCCCATTCCCATATTATCATCTATCATAGGAATAGAGTACTTACAAACTAAAGGAAGTTCTCCATTATCGTGGGGGTTTTTAATATCCCGAAATATCATCTTAGCTGATGGAACGTAATCTACCCAACGGTCTTTCTCAAACATTGTTAACACTTCATAGAAACCTTTTCCTTTTGCCTCTTTTTTAACTGCCTGCTGTGATTCTCTTACTGATTCATCGCTTGGGTCTCGGTCAACTCGGTCTCCTCCCTTATCTTTAAGAGCTTCAACTAACTGAGGTATGTTCTTAAAGGTTTTGCTTTTTAGCGCCTTGAAGTAAGAGAGAGGTTTCCAAGTACGGACAATAGCATAGTCGGAGTCAGTAAGCGAAATGGCTCCTACCTGAGGGAAGACATCTCGCATGGCAAGAAGCCATAGGTCTGGTCCTATATATCCGTTTTGTTTAACATCCCAATCAACTAACGCAAAAAAGTTTCCATAGATATTTGAGTAACGGTCCATCATACGGAGTTTTGTAAGAAGTGGAAATTGGGCGGTGGCATTTGGAACGATGTATTTCTCAGCAACTAGATTGATTAGTTTGGTCGCTCCTATGTCATCAGATGATACAGGTCGGTACTTACCTACAGGAAGTTGAGCCATGACTCTTGCTTCCCGTTCTAAGATAAGAGTTGAGAGTCTTTGGTCCATTACCTGACTCTTGGTATTACTGGAGATAGCGTCTGTTAATTTATTGGAGAAAAGTGATTCAACCTCGTCCCAGAGTATTCTTTTATTTGCAAGTGAATCGTAAGAAATATCTTTTCTATCTTGAATAGTTTGTGCAAGTTTATCCATAATTTATGAAATAAATTTCATTAGTTAAAAAAAACCCCCACCTTTCGGTAGGGTAAACGACATTATAGTCGCACACCATTTTATTTGAATCGCTTTTAGAATAATACTAACTATTTCAAAAGTCAAATGATTTTAACTTCTGCTTTTACAAATCCTACTGGAACGCCCTGTTTAAGAGGGTACTTTTTTCTTCTACTCCTTGTGACTCTCATCGTCTTGACCAATGCCACCCCATCTTTTAAGACAACATTGAAAGTCAACTGACCATACCCTATCTTAAAGACTTCCTTTTCTATAAGAGTATGAAAACTTAGGTTCTTAAACTTCGTTGTAGGTAGCATAATCTTCATAACTTAAAAAAACTATATCCACTATTTTATTCTCAGCAACTCTAATTATAAAAGTGAATAGTCCATCCTTTTGTTTTTGGACAGCATCCTCAATATCATAGTGTCCTTGGCGATTGTGTTCAAGAATATTTAGATTTACTATCATATGACGTCAATACCAACCTTCTAATTGCTTCTCTTCAGGTATATCAATATCTTCATTGGTGTTTTGTAGAGATAGTGCCATATAACGGATTGTGTCCATCGCATCATCATGAACCTTATAAGGTATTTCTCTTACGGTACTCCTGTCATTCTTGTTTTGAATCCAACGGTACTTCTCAAACTCATCAGCTATCCATCCCAAATACTTGTTTATCATAAGGGTTGGTTTTCCAGTATCTTTCCTTATTCTTAAAAGTTCAGCTACCTTAGTTATTCCGTGTTTGACTGAGTCCTTACCTTTCTCAACTGGAGAGAAGTGAACTCCATAAGTCTGTAACTCGGCAATAGACATTGGTTGAGCAGAATCTGCTACTGGATTTGTTATAGTCTTACCAGCATCCTTGACTTTAATGACATCGGCTAGTTGGCGTTCAGAGAATCCTGATATATAAAGTCCGTCATAAGCATAGATTTCAGTAAAGTCGGGGGAGATGGCAAAGTAAATAAGGGCAGACTTGTGAGCAAACCCGAAGTCAAGTACCCTTGTATAGGTCCAATTGGTGTCAAAGATAGGAAGCGTAACCATATGGACCTCCCTATTGAACTCCTTATAGATTAAACCGCTCATCTTTCGAAACTCTCCCATTATCTCCTGCTCATAAGCGTCATCATCCATTTGGTTCTTGGTAACTTCAAGTTCTTTGGCATCTATGTAGGGATTGTCATAGGAGGTGAAGTGATGGTAGGAATGAAAGTCACTTCCAAAAATAGACTTACCGTTCTCATCCATATCCTCACTAAGTCTTTTAAAGTGATTAAATCCATTTGGAGTTGAAATAAACATTGCCTTTCCCTTTGAATCAATAAGAGTCGGTCTAATAATCTTCCATACAAGGTCCCATTTATCAATAAAGGCACACTCATCAAAGACTACGAAGTCAATACGGACTCCTCTCAAGGAATCTGGTAAATCTGCTCCCTTAACCATAATACGGGACCCATTAAGTAAGGTTACTGTTAGTTCGGTTTCATTCTTCTTCTCAATCACAGCGGTGGGTATTATCTCAAGCAACATCTCCCAGAGGATGTTCTTGGCTTGTTTGTAGGTGGGAGCTACATACCATGTAATAGACTTGTCGTGTTTTGTAGCAAAATCAAGCATCCTCCATGCGACTAGGAAGGTTTTCCCAGCTCGTCTCCCACAATTAACCACGATGAAACGCTTAGGGTCATTCCAGACTGTAGTCTGCCATTTGCTTAATTTTAGACTTATTTTATCCATAGAGATAGTACTAATATTTTCATAAGTAATATAACTTACCTCTTCCCATATTCTGATACTTTAGAATACAATCAGGACAGGCAAGTTGTTTATCTTTAACAGCAAAACCATTCTCATCTTCATAAGTAATAAGCTTAACGGGGTAGGTCTTACCCTTAGTTTGTTCCCAATGGCACTGACAGAACATCCAACCAGTTTTATCCACTTCATTCTCTACAGCCATAGTACCAGATTGTATGACACTTTGTATGACAGTTACCTTTTCTTGTATGACACTCTTGTTAAAAGCGATTACAGTCGCTACTGGGACTCCACGGTTAGTTAGATTGATAGGAAGTTCCAAAAGATACTTCGGAGCGTTTCTTTGAAATTCTCTCATTGATATATCCATGTATGACAGTATGACACAATGTATGACACTTATCAATAGGATGTATGACACTTCCATACTTTAGAGGGCTAGTACTGTAATAAGGGGGTATAGAACGTGATAGTAAAGTATATATACCTATACACTAAACCCCCATATATTTATTTAGAGCAATGATAATATGATAGAGCGTTGTAGCAGTCTATGCGGTATTAATGACGATGAGTTGATTAAGATCAATCTTGGCTTGTTCCTTATCTTTGTTTCCCTTCAATGTATCCAATAAATATGCTTGTGCCTTCCAGTCTTTGGCCTGTTCTATGTTGTTTATGTATGTATTTGATGTATCTTCTAAACATTTTAAGGCTGTAGG
>Ga0105050_10007770_pt1 | contig 12654 bp, 9 predicted proteins | sample FRY01_FD_78088 | JGI IMG/M metagenome (GOLD analysis project Ga0105050, IMG submission 78088) | Freshwater microbial communities from Lake Fryxell liftoff mats and glacier meltwater in Antarctica - FRY-01 | ecosystem: Environmental > Aquatic > Freshwater > Ice > Glacier meltwater ... | reverse complement strand
GGCGGATGGCCGGATCATCGTGACCGGGCGGCTCGATCTGCCACTGGCCCCGGTGGTACCCCGCGAGGTGCTTCGCTATGACATGCGGGCGGAGTTGCGCGATGTCCGCAGCGATGTGCTGGTCGAGGACCGGGTGCTGACCGCGTCCCGTCTGGAATTATTGGCGACGCAGGAAGGCATGAGCATCGGCGGGCGCATGCAACTGGGTCAGGTGCCGATGGATGCGGTTTGGCGGCAGGGATTTGATCCTGATGATGCGGGGCGCAGTCAGATTGCAGGTGAAATCGAGCTGTCGCAACGCTTTGTCGATGAGTTCAACATCGGACTGCCGCGCAATTCAGTGAGTGAGCGTGGCACTGGTCAATTCACGCTGGATATTCTGCCTGATGCAGCGCCGCGCATTGAAATGCGCTCTGATCTGGTGGGGCTGGGCCTGCGCCTGTCTGCGCTGAACTGGGCCAAACCTGCGGGCCGTAGCGGAAGGCTGGAGGTGAGCGGGACACTGGGGGAGATCCCGCGTGTGGAGCGGATTGTGGTGGATGCGGCCGGATTGCAGGCCGAGGGTAATATTACGCTGACCGCCGCCGGCACTTTGGAGCGGGCGCGTTTTGGCCGGGTGCGGCTGGATGGCTGGTTCGATGCGCCGGTCGACATGATCGGGCGCGGTCGCACGCAAGCGGCAGAGATTGTGATTGCGGGTGGCGCGCTTGATTTTCGCCGGGCGGATTTTGGCGATTCGGGCGAGGAGGGCGGGCCGATGCGCATCGCGCTCGACCGGTTGCAGATCACCGACGGGATCGCGCTGACCGGCTTTTCCGGGGCGTTTGAAGCGGGCGGCGGATTTACCGGCAATTTCGAGGCTCAGGTCAATGATGGTGCCACAGTGCGCGGGTCGGTGGTGCCACAGGGCGCGCGCTCTGCCGTGCGGATTGTCAGTGATGAGGCGGGAGGGGTGCTTCGCTCTGCCGGATTTCTGGAAAACGCCAATGGTGGCAATATGGACCTCACGCTGATGCCGGCGGGCGGTGAGGGCAGCTATGACGGCGATCTGCGCATTACCGGGTTACGGGTGCGCGATGCCCCGGCGCTGGCCTCGCTGCTGAGTGCGGTTTCGGTGGTGGGGCTGCTGGAGCAACTTGACGGGCAGGGCCTTGCCTTTGAGGAGGTGCGCGCAGAGTTCCGGCTGTCGCCCGACCGGATCACGGTGACGCGGGCCAATGCGGTTGGCGCGTCGCTGGGCATATCGCTGGACGGATTTTATACTTATGCGGGCGAGTTGATGGATTTTCAGGGTGTCGTGTCCCCGCTCTATCTGATCAACGGCATTGGCGCGGTTCTGACCCGGCGGGGTGAAGGGCTGATCGGGTTCAACTTTACCCTGCGCGGGTCGTTTGACGACGTGCGGGTGGGGGTCAATCCGCTGTCGGTGCTGACACCGGGCATGTTCCGCGAGATTTTCCGGCGGCGTCCGCCAGAGGTGACTGAGTGAAGCTGAGTGATTTTGATTTTGACCTGCCTGAGGCGCTGATCGCATTGCGCCCGGCGCGGCCACGGTCGTCGGCCCGGCTGCTGCTGGCGCAGGGCGACGCGATTTCAGACCTGCATGTGTCGGATCTGCCGGGGCTGTTGCGGGCCGGGGACCGGCTGGTGCTGAATGATACCAAGGTGATCCCGGCGCGCCTTACCGGAATGCGCCATCGCAGCGGTGCGGCGGGGGAGACGGCGGCGCAGATCGAAGTGACTTTGCTGGAGCCGCGTCCGGATGGGATCTGGGCGGCGCTGGTCAAGCCGTTGAAAAAGCTGCGCGAGGGCGAGGTTGTCGTCTTTTCTGAGTCGCTGTCGGCGCATCTGGAAGGCCGCGAGGATGGGCAGGCCCTGTTGCGGTTCAATCTGACGGGCGATGATTTTGACGCTGCTTTGGCGCAGGCGGGCGCGATGCCATTGCCGCCTTATATTGCCGCGCTGAGGGCACCGGATGAGGCGGACAAGGCCGATTATCAAACGCTTTGGGCGGCGCGGGCGGGTGCTGTGGCGGCCCCCACGGCATCACTGCATTTCGACGCTCCGTTGATGGCGGCACTGGCAGCGCGGGGGGTGCAGTTCACCCATGTGACGCTGCATGTCGGGGCCGGGACGTTCCTGCCGGTCAAGGTGGATGATGTCAGCCAGCACAAGATGCATGCCGAATGGGGCGAGGTGACGCCGCAGGCCGCCGCAGAGATCAACGCGACCAAGACGGCGGGGGGCAGGGTGATACCGGTCGGCACCACCGCGCTGCGCCTGATCGAGAGTGCGGCGACGGATGCAGGGATTGGCCCGTGGTCGGGGCCGACGGATATCTTCATTACGCCCGGGTTCCGGTTTCGCGTCGCTGATGGACTGATGACCAATTTCCATCTGCCGAAATCGACGCTGATGATGCTGGTATCTGCCCTGATGGGTGTGGAAGAGGTGCGGGCGATCTATGCCCATGCGATTGCGCAGCGCTACCGGTTCTTTTCCTACGGAGATGCGTCGCTGCTGTTGCCAGCGCGGGATTAACCCAGAAGTGCGACGAGATGCGCCGCTGATCCGGTAAGGGCGGCATAGTCATCCTCGATCACGCCGACGCCGAAATTGCCCATGAAACCGGCAAAGCGGCCCTTGTCGCGGAAGGCCGCAGCAAAGCCGAAGTCGTTGAGATAGGGGGCAAAGGCGCGCGCGACGCCGCCGACCAGATAGACACCGCCAAAGGGCAGTTGGATCAGCGCCAGATTGCCCGCCACGGTTCCCAGAATCTTGGTGAACACATGTGCAGCCTCGGTGGCGCGGGGATCGTTGCCGGTGGCGCAAGCCTCCATGATTTCCTTGGCTGAGGCTTCGCGGTGGTCATTCGCCTCGTCCCCGAGCCATGCAAAGACCCGTTCAAGGCCACGCCCGGACAGCACATCTTCGACCGCAGGAAAGCCGTGCGCGGTGGAGACATAGGCGCAAAGGCGCATGTCGGCCTCGTCCCGGATCGGCAGGTTGACATGGCCGGATTCGGAGGGTGCGACCAGACGACCCGCCTCGGTGTCATAGACCGGGGCGGCGTTGAAGCCGGTGCCGACCCCGATCACCAGACGTGCGGCATGGGTGCTTGCCTCGGGAAAGGGGATGATAGTGCGGATGTTGGCCGGGTCGAGAAAGCCCAAGGCGTGACCCTGCGCCTGCAGGTCATTGAGAATCGCCACCACTTCGGCGCCGGTGGCGCGCGCCAGCGTGGTCTTGTCGATGGTCCAGTCGAGGTTGGTCATCGTGGCGCGCCCGTCGCGCACCGGGCCTGCCACGGCCACACAGGCGGCCTTTGGATCAACACCGCCTTCATCCTCGATATAGCGGCGCAGCACGGATTCGAGACCCGGAAATTCGGTGTTGGCGTAGCGCCGGATCGTGCCTGCGACGATGGCGCGCCCATCTGCCAGTGCCACGCGGGTGTTGGTGCCGCCGATGTCGGCCACCAGCGAGTAGGTATTGGCGGGATGCGGCATGGTGGCTCCTAGCGGGCGAGGGCGGATTTGAGCGCGTGATAGGATGCTTTGGGCGTCCGTTTCAAGGTTTCGAAATCGACATGCACCATGCCGAACCGCTTTTCATAGCCAAGCGCCCATTCGTAATTGTCCAGAAGCGACCAGTAGAAGAAGCCTTTGACATTGGCTCCGTCGTCGATGGCGCGTTTGGTGGCGAGGATATGATCGCTCACAAAGGCGATGCGGTCCGGGTCATAGACTGCGCCGTTTTCGATCACATCGGGCCAGGCCATGCCGTTTTCGGTGACGTAGAGCGGCAGGTCGCCGACGTAATTCTGCGCCATGCGGGTCAGAAAATGGTGCAGGCCGTCGGGGAAAATTTCCCACTCCATCTGCGTCTTGGGCAATGGGCCGGGGACGGGTTTGATTGACGGCCACGGAATCGTGGGATCGGGCAGGTAGAGCCCGCGCGTGTAGTAATTGACGCCGAGCCAGTCGAGCGGCTGGTTGATGCCGGCCATGTCGTCCTGCCAGTCATGCGGCATGTGCGCGCCAAAGCCGTCGAGCACCTCTTGCGGATAGGTGCCTTTGGTGATCGCTTCGATGAACCACCGGTTGAAGATCGCGTCCTGCAGATTGGCCGCCGCTGCCGCACCCGGCGTGTCATCGGCGGGCAGGGCACGGTCAAAGTTGAGCACGATGCCGAGGTTCTTTTGCCCCATGCCGCGCAGACGGGTCATCGCCTCGCCATGCGCCAGCATGACGTGGTGCATGGCGCGCGCGGTGGCGCGGATGTCACGGAGACCCGGCGCGTGATGCCCGAGGAAATGCGAGAGAAAGGCGACGCACCAAGGTTCGTTGAGTGTGGCTGTCGAATGCACCCGGTCGCCGATGCGCCGGGTGATGATCTCGGTATAATCACCAAACCAGCCCGCCACATCGCGATTGGTCCAGCCGCCCAGATCCGCCAGCGCCGAGGGCATTTCCCAATGGTAGAGCGTCTGGAACGGCTTGAGCCCACGCTCCAGCATCGCATCGACCAGCCGGTCGTAGAAATCGAGCCCTGCTTCGTTCACCGCACCGCGCCCTTCGGGCAGCACCCGCGCCCATGAGGTGGAAAAGCGGTAGCCATCCATGCCGGCGTCGCGCAGCAGGTCAAGGTCCGCTTCGAATCGGTGGTAATGGTCACAGGCAAGCGCGCCATCCTCGGCCCGCACCACATTGCCGGGGGTGGCGGCGAATGTGTCCCAATGCGTGGAACCCGCACCGCCGAATTTATGCCCTTCGATCTGATAGGCCGCCGTCGCGGCGCCAAAGACGAAATCGGAGGGAAAATCGGAGCGTGTAAATTTCATGCTTTGGTCCTTTAGCCGAGGTTCGCTGGCGCGGGGCCGGTTGATCGACCGACCATCAATTCTGCCTCAAGCAGCACATGCCGCGGTGGCGCGCTCATATCGTTGATCCGTTCGAGCAGCAATTCGGCAAGTCCGCGCCCGGCCTCGCGCACTGACGACCGGGTGGCGGTAAAGATTGGCACGTCGCCGCCGTTCTGCAGATAGGAGAGCGCATCGTCATGCGTCACGATCGAGATGTCGCGGCCCATGACGAAACCTGCCTCTTCGATGGCGCGCCGCACGCCGAGGGCGCAGATCATCGAGGCCACCAGATAGGCCGTGGGCGGATTGGGCACGCGCATCATCTCGACCGCAGAGCGGTAACCAAAGACTTCGGTCATCTCGTCGGACCGCATCAGGGCGCTGTCAATTGGAACTGACCGCGCCTGCAGCGCATCGACATAGCCGCCGCGCCGCCGGAACGCGAAATCCATGAACTCCAGTCCGTTGACCAAAGCGATGCGCCGATGCCCCAGATCGAGCAGAAAATCGGTAGCACGGCGAAAGGCAGAGCGGTTGTTCACATCGAGCCAGCAATAGGGCCCGATGTGGCCCGAGGCACGGCCGTGCACGCCGTAAGGCAGGCCGATGTCATCGAGCAGCGGAATGCGCGGATCGTTCATCCGGGGGCCGTGCAGGATCACGCCGTCGACCGTGCCGCGTGCCTTGAGATTGCGATAAACCTGCGCCTCGTCACCATCCTCGACCACCGAGATGACCATGTCATAGCCGTTGCGGGAGTAAGTCTCACCTGCACCGGCGATGAAATCGGCAAAGATCGGATTGACCATCTCATGCTTGGTCGCCATCGGGATCACATGGCCAATGGCCATTGCCCGGCCCGTGGCCAGCCCTTTGGCCCGCGTGTTGGGCCGGTAGTTATGCTGCTGTGCAGCAATCAGGACCCGCTGACGGGTGGCCTCATTGACTTCGGGATAACCGTTCAGCGCACGGCTGACGGTGGTCTGGCTGAGGCCCAGATTCTGGGCGAGTTCCTTGAGATTCATCTGGATTTTCGGGTTCAAAGCGCTTTCAATCAGGTCCCAACTCTATCGGTAACATTGCGTGCCGTCAAAGGGTCTGTCGTATCTTTGGAATGCTGCATCTGCGAAATGATTTAAGAATTATAGGGGTTTAGCGATCCCCAATTGACTTGGAACACAAGTTGCGCGAACTTGCATATTGTCCAAAGCGCTTTGAAGTCGATTCCAAAGTGCTGGCGATGACGATGGATGCGCGGCTTTGTCCGCGTGAACGGGAGGAAAATCCATGAACAAGACACTTTATGCAGGTGTGGCCCTTGCGGCCCTGACTGCCGGGATGGCGCAAGCCCAAGATTTGAAGTTCCCGATTGGCGAAGGCGCCTTCAACTGGGACAGCTATACAGCATTCGATGCGGCGCATGACATGCCGGGCGAAAGCATCACCGTGTTCGGGCCCTGGCTCGGGCCAGACCAGGAACTGGTCGAGAGCGTGATCGCCTATTTCGAAGCCTCGACCGGGATCGACGTGTCCTATGTCGGGTCGGACGCGTTTGAGACGCAGATCATGATCGATACCGAGGCCGGATCGGCCCCGAACGTCGCGATCTTCCCGCAGCCCGGCCTTGCCCGGGACCTCGCCTCGCGCGGGTTCCTGACGCCACTGGGTCAGGAAACGGCTGACTGGGTGCTGGCAAACTATGCTGCCGGTCAATCCTGGGTCGATCTGGGTACTTACAGCAGCCCCGAAGGCAACCCGGAGCTTTACGGCTTTTTCTACAAGGTCGATGTGAAATCGCTGGTCTGGTACAGCCCGGACAATTTCGCCGACTCGGGCTATGAAGTGCCTACCTCGATGGAAGAGTTGAAAGCGCTGACCGATCAGATCGTCGCCGATGGCGGCACGCCATGGTTATCGGTCTGGGTTCCGGTGGTGCGACCGGCTGGCCCGCGACCGACTGGGTCGAGGACATGATGCTGCGCACGGCCACGCCCGAGCAGTATGACGCATGGGTGAGCAACGAGCTGCCGTTCAACGATCCGATCGTCGTGAATGCGATCGAAGAGTTCGGCTATTTTGCCCGCAATGACGCCTATGTTGCCGGTGGTGCCGGTGCCGTGGCCACGACCGACTTCCGCGACAGCCCCAAGGGCCTGTTCTCGTCGCCGCCCCAGTGCTTCATGCACCGTCAGGCGTCGTTCATCCCGTCCTTCTTCCCCGAAGGTACGGTCATCGGTCAGGACGCGGATTTCTTCTACTTCCCGGCCTATGCCGAAGCCGACCTCGGCTCTCCGGTTCTGGGGGCAGGTACGCTTTTTGGGATCACCCAGGACAGCGAAGCGACCCGCGTGTTCATGGAGTTCCTGCAGACCCCCATCGCACATGAAGTCTGGATGGCGCAGACCGGTTTCCTCACGCCGTTCAGCGGTGTGAATACCGAAGTCTACGGCGACTCGACCCTGCGCAAGATGGGCGACATCCTGCTGGGCGCTTCGACCTTCCGCTTTGACGGGTCGGACCTGATGCCGGGCGGCGTTGGTGCCGGATCGTTCTGGACCGGAATGGTGGATTATGCCGGCGGCGACGATGCCATGGCTGTGGCCACGGAAATCCAGTCAAGCTGGGACGCGCTGAAGTAATTCAGCTACAAGCACAAAGGGGCAGCCCGGTTCAGGCCGGACTGCCCCCAAAAAAGAAAAACCATATCGCGGACCAAGCCAGGGAGGGGGACGGGCCATGAATCCTGCAATACAGGGTTTGATAACCATCATCATCGGTGTCGGTGGATGTATCGGTTACTTTTACTTCTCCAATATCTTTCTGGACAAAGTGCTTTTTCCGGCCACCGGGCCGAATGCCGGACGTAATATCAACCACGCCAATATCATCCGGCCGTGGTTGTTTTTGGCGCCCGCGCTGCTGGCCCTTGGCCTCTACCTTGCCTATCCCGTCGTTGAAACCCTGCGGATGTCGCTCACCAAGCGCTTGCCGGGCGGCAGAGAAGAATTCGTTTGGCTCGACAATTACGCGCAGATGTTTTCCGAAGCAAAGTTCTGGGAAGCGATGCGCAACAACATGATGTGGCTGATCGTGGTGCCTGCCGCCTCGACAGCGTTTGGCCTGTTGGCCGCACAACTGACTGACCGGATCAAATGGGGCGCGATTGCCAAATCGCTGATCTTCATGCCGATGGCGATTTCATTCGTCGGCGCTGCGGTCATTTTCAAACTCATCTACGACACCCGCCCGGTCGATCAGGCGCAGATCGGTGTGCTGAACGCGGTTTGGCTGCAATTTTCGGGCGGTGGCATGTCGTTCTTTGTGCTGCGGATCGTGCCTGCGGTGCTGCTCCTCGCCTTTGCCGCGACGGTTGGCTATGTCGCATGGATATTCGTGCGCCCGATGCTGGGTCAGTCGGGGAGCCGCCGTATTGGCGCTGGCACCATTCCGCTGCGCCTGCTGGTTGGGGCCGGCGCGATCTGGCTGATCTGGCTGTCGCTGAAATCCGTGGTCGGGGTGTTCGGATTCGAGTTTCCCTATGGCGTGCCGCAGACGTGGCTCACGATCCCGTTCTGGAACAGCTTCTTTCTGATGGTCGTGCTGGTCTGGATCCAGACCGGCTTTGCCATGGTGATCCTGTCCGCAGCGCTGCGCGGTATACCGGAAGAGACGATCGAGGCGGCCATTGTGGACGGCGCCAATCCGTTTCAGGTTTTCTTCAGCATCAAGGTGCCACAGATCGTCGGGACGATTGTCGTGGTCTGGACCACGATCACCATCACCGTGCTCAAGGTCTTTGACATCGTCTTTGCCATGTCCAACGGGCAGTGGGAAACCCAAGTTCTGGCCAATTACATGTATGACAAACTGTTCCGCGCGCTTGATTGGGGTGTGGGATCGGCAAGCGCCATGATCATCATGCTGCTGGTCAGCCCGATCCTGATCTGGAACGTCTATAACGCCCGCAAGGAGATGCGCTGATCATGGATAACATCGCTGGCAGCAAATCCTCGCTTACCTGGGCGGTACATATCTCGGTGCTGGTTCTGGTGCTGCTCTGGGTTTTTCCGACCGTGGGCCTGCTCGTCTCGTCGTTCCGCACCACGGATCAGATTTCAAACTCGGGCTGGTGGTCGTCTCTGACCACCCAGACTCGGCAAGTGCCCGCGATCAGGGTCGCGGGCGAAGAGACGTTGGTTGACGGGGTCTATGTGATCGAGGGTCGCCTGTTTACGGCGGCGGATGTCTCTGTCAGCGAATGGGGCAACAATTCCAACCGCCCGACAGAGTTCGCGCCGGGCGAGGTGGCGGACCTGGGCGACGGTGTGACCCTGACAGTTGCCGAGGACGGGGCTTATGCGTTGCGCGGTCCCCAAAGCTTTGCCGATACGCCAATGCCGCGCATCTTCTCGACTGCGACGACACCGCCGGAGTTTACGCTGCAGAACTATAATAACATGCTCTTTGACCCGTCGAATAGCGAGGGCATGGCCAAGGCATTCTTTAACACGCTGACGGTGACGATCCCCGCCACGATCATCCCAATCCTTGTGGCGGCCTTTGCCGCCTATGCGCTGGCCTGGATGGATTTTCCGGGGCGGGCGCTGTTGATCGCTGCGATTGTGGGGCTTTTGGTGGTGCCATTGCAGCTCGCCCTGATCCCGCTCTTGAAATTCCATAACAATATCGGCATCGGGAAGGGTTATCTGGGGGTATGGTTGGCGCATACCGGGTTCGGGTTACCCTTGGCGATCTATCTATTGCGCAATTACATGGTCGGATTGCCGCGCGATATCATCGAGAATGCCAAGGTCGATGGCGCGACGGATTTCCAGATATTTACCAAGATCATCCTGCCGCTGTCGTTTCCGGCACTCGCCTCATTCGCGATCTTTCAGTTTCTCTGGACATGGAATGACCTGCTGGTCAGCCTCGTGTTCCTGATCGACTCGACCGGCGAGACGACGGTGATGACGAAACAGATCATCGAACTATTGGGGACGCGCGGCGGCAATTGGGAGATCCTCGCGACCGCAGCCTTTGTCTCGATCGCGGTGCCGCTGGTGGTGTTCTTTGCCATGCAGAAATATCTCGTGCGCGGCCTTCTTGCCGGGTCGGTGAAGTAGGTATGAGCGTGGCAACGGCTCCTCTGGTGGCGAATGCGGCTGACCGGGACTGGTGGCGTGGGGCGGTGATCTATCAGATCTATCCCCGCAGCTATCAAGACAGCAATGGCGACGGGATCGGCGATCTGGCGGGCATCGTGCAGCGCCTGCCCTATATCGCCGGCCTCGGTGTCGATGCGATCTGGATCAGCCCGTTCTTCACCTCGCCGATGAAGGATTTCGGCTATGACGTCAGCGATTATTGCGGCGTCGATCCGATGTTCGGCGCGCTGGCCGATTTTGACGCGGTGGTGGATACGGCGCACAGGCTCGGCGTGCGGGTGATGATCGATCTGGTGTTGAGCCATACCAGCGACCAGCACCCGTGGTTCAAGGAAAGCCGGCGCGATCATGTCAATCCACGCGCAAACTGGTTTGTCTGGGCCGATGCCAAGCCTGACGGCACGCCGCCAAACAACTGGCTCTCGGTCTTTGGCGGTTCGGCCTGGGAGTGGGATGGCAAGCGGATGCAGTATTTTCTGCACAACTTCCTGACCTCGCAACCCGATCTCAATTTCCACGAACCGGCGGTGCAAGAGGCGCTGCTGGACGTGGAACGGTTCTGGCTCAAGCGCGGGGTGGACGGGTTTCGCCTCGATACGATCAACTTCTACTTCGCGGACAAATTGCTGCGCGACAATCCGGCATTGCCGCCGGAACGGCGTAACGATTCCATCGCGCCAGCAGTCAATCCTTATAATTGGCAAGAGCATATCCACTCAAAGAACCAGCCGGAGAACCTTGAATTCCTGCGTAAATTCCGTGCCGAGCTGGAGCCTTATGGTGCCGCAGCGGTCGGCGAGGTCGGTGATGCGCAGCGCGGTCTTGAAATCATGGCCGAGTACACCTCGGGCGGCGACAAGGTGCAGATGTGCTATCCCTTTGAGTTGCTGCAGCCAAAGCGCGCGACCGCGGAGGTTCTGGCCGAGACTTTTGCGCGGCTGGAGGCTGCCGCGCCGGATGCATGGCCCTGCTGGTCCTATTCCAACCATGACACGGTGCGCCATGTGACGCGCTGGGGCCTTTCGGTAGCGGCGGCAAAGGCTTACGCCACACTTCTTGTGTGTTTGCGCGGGTCGGTCTGTATTTATCAGGGCGAGGAACTGGGTCTGGCCGAGGCGGAGGTCGCCTTTGAGGATCTGCAAGACCCTTATGGCATCCAGTTCTGGCCCGAGTTCAAGGGCCGTGACGGCTGTCGCACGCCGATGGTCTGGGAGCCGTCCAATCAGAACGGCGGGTTTTCGGCCGGTCGCGCCTGGCTGCCGGTGCCTCCCCAGCATCTGGCACGTTCTGTGGCGGCACAAGAGGCCGACGCCGACGCCATGTTGCATCACTACCGGCGGGCGCTGGCTTTGCGCCATATGCATCCGGCCTTGATCCGGGGCGCTCAGAGTCCGGTGCAGGCCACGGGTGACATCGCGCATTTTATCCGGTCTGACCTGACCGAGACACTGTTTGTCGCGGTCAATCTGGGCGAGACTCCGACCAGCATTCCACTGCCTGCGGGCGACTGGTCGCGGATCGGCGCGGATCTGGGCAGCATCGCGCCGGGTGCGGATGGACGGATTCATCTGGAGCCGTGGCAAATCTGTCTGGCGCGCAAACAATGACAACAAGACGACAAAGGGGGGGAGACCCATGGCCGAACTGAAACTGACGAATGTCGCCAAGGCCTATGGCGGGACGGTGGAAGTCCTCAAGGATATCAACCTCGACATCAAGACGGGCGAACTGATCGTCTTTGTCGGACCGTCCGGCTGTGGAAAATCGACCCTATTGCGCATGATCGCCGGACTGGAAAAGATCACCAGCGGCACGCTCGAAATCGACGGCATGGTGGTCAATGACGTGCCGCCCGCGCAGCGCGGCATCGCGATGGTGTTTCAGTCCTATGCGCTTTATCCGCATATGACGGTCCGCGATAACATGTCTTTCGCATTGAAGCTGGCCAAGAAATCGCCCGCCGAAATCGACGCGGCGGTCAACAAGGCGGCCAAGGTGCTCCAACTCGACCCGTTTCTGGACCGGCTGCCCAAGGCGCTCTCTGGGGGACAGCGGCAGCGGGTGGCGATTGGCCGCTCGATCGTGCGGGACCCCAAGGTCTATCTGTTTGATGAGCCGCTCTCGAACCTTGACGCCGCCCTGCGCGTGGCGACCCGGATCGAGATTGCACAGCTCAAGGAATCGATGCCAAATTCGACGATGATCTATGTGACACATGATCAGGTCGAGGCGATGACGCTGGCGACCCGGATCGTGGTGCTGGCCAACAAGGGTATCGCGCAGGTCGGCACGCCGCTCGAACTTTATGAGCGGCCCGAGAACGAGTTTGTGGCGCAATTCATCGGATCACCGGCAATGAACCTGCTGTCGGGCGAGATTGTGGGCACCGGCGCGCAGACCACGGTCAAGCTTGATTCCGGTGGTATGGCGGTGTCGGCGGTGCCGACGCAGGCGGCGGACAAGGGCCTCAAGGTCAATGTGGGGGTGCGCCCGGAGGATCGTAAGCCCACGCCGGGGGCCGTCTTTTTGAGCTGACGATTTCAGTTTAGATCCGGCACTATGACCGACCATAGATACAGACCCGAAGTAGAGATCCTTTCTGTCACCGATACTGGCCGCCGT
>Ga0105050_10007765_pt1 | contig 12662 bp, 9 predicted proteins | sample FRY01_FD_78088 | JGI IMG/M metagenome (GOLD analysis project Ga0105050, IMG submission 78088) | Freshwater microbial communities from Lake Fryxell liftoff mats and glacier meltwater in Antarctica - FRY-01 | ecosystem: Environmental > Aquatic > Freshwater > Ice > Glacier meltwater ... | reverse complement strand
TTGAGCTCCATCAGACATCGCTAGCGCACGCCGTTCGATGGGCGGAGAAAATCCAAACGCTCTTGGATCTCGAATGCTCGGATCAATTTCCGCCGCTGTCATCGGGCGGCGATACAACGCGCTGGAGGCTGTTGCCACTGGGGCGACATTCTGAGCGAGTTGTTCCAACATTTTTTCAAACCGAGGCTCTCTGCGCAACGATCCGAGGAGCCCAACCCAGTCGGTCACCAATCGTAAAGCGCCGGTCCATGCGGGCATATCACGAATCCTTCTTGAGAGGTGCGACATTGCTCTAGCAGCATCATCAGCCAGTCGAATTCGTTGGGCTTCGGACAGGACCCCGCCGGCATTGTTATGAAACTTTGGTTGCGTTGGTGCCGAGCTGCCGCGTCCAGCTGACTCCCACGCCCGAATCGAGTCAATCGCCGCAGCGATGGCATCGGCTGATCCTTCCATTAAGGTCGTTTGAACAGCGTCGGAGTTCCAATCTGTTGGCTCATGTCCACCGAAAAAGTCGTGCTGAAATCCGCCTCGCCAACAGCCAACTTCTTTGCTGAGGTTGCTGGGCAAACTTTCGGCATCTCGCGTCGTCGCTTGTTTGATGGCGTGATCCATATCAGTCCAGATTGCCAGACCGTTTGCACCAGATTCAATGGACATTCGCACTTGCCCTTGAAGGAATGTTTCTACAGGCATGAGTCGGCAGGTGCTATTGATCGAATCGCCATGCCACCATGGGGACACAGTAGCGATCACAGGTTGCCGCTGTGAAAGCAACTTCGCAAGTCCAATCAATGCTTCTAAGTGCTTTCGTTGATTCTCTCTCTGCAGCGCAGTGGCATCATGAGCCAATGGAGCCAATGGATCCAATGGAGCGACGATCGGATCTTCATAGAGCAACATGACATCGGGACTGACCCAATCCAGTTCGACGATGAGAGGTCCGCATCCCGTCGCAGTGGTTTGCAATAATGTGCGTTTCATTTCAACCGGAGCATCGACCCAGTCGTAGCGCAAGCCTTCGCCCCATTTCTTCGGGAGTGTTGGCAATCCTCTCCAAGTCCACTTGGTGTTTGGGAAGGCCGACTTGAGTGCTTTGACGAGCTGGACCATCGACTGAAGTGTCATCGTGTACGAAGGATCGCTTGGGCCGCGGCTTAAAATCGCCAAGCGCTGTTGGTCGGACGAGATCATGCCCCAGTTTGGAACGATTGCGCCTGCGCGTGCTCGAAAGCGTTCAATGACGCCGTCAATGTCAATTGCGGGCGAAGGGGCCGCAGTCTTTGAGTCAGGGCCGAGGTCAACCGTGATCATCGATTGAGCCATTGCGGCCTCCATTCGAGCCACGGCTGGCAGCGAGCCTTGTGAGCGTTCAACGATCAAGGTGAGGGCCGCAGGAGGCACAGGGTCGACCTGTTGCGTATTGAGCGAGTTGGCATCAATTGAAAAGAGCGCGACAGCCATCAGACCGATGTTTGCGATTTCAGTAAGCATCACTCGTCTCTTCAATCATCAAAGGTCGTTGCGAGGATAATGTCGTCGATCAACGAGACCTTGTACTGGCAATGTACAATCAGTGAGGTCTGCCCCGATGCGCAAGGTTGAATCCTCGCAGCAGCGCGGTGCCTTTCCTTCAACAATGAGTTGGGCGCGCGCCAATGTGCAACATCGCTTCCGATACAACCGTCTCCTCTGCAATTCAAGGTCCACATGAATAGCGGAGGTCAATGCGGACGATGTGCACACATTTCGATACTCTATGAAGCCTTGCTGAGCAGTTCTCTCTGCTTGGCGTACACGATGACTCAAAGCGTTGGAGTGCCACTTGTCACAAAGACCATCCAGTTCGAAGACGATTGCGATTGTTACTTCGATTCATCCAGACTTTGACGCACGAATCTGGAAGCACACATGCTCTATGGCGCAAGCAGGGTGGACAGTTCATCTTGTTGCGCCATGGCGCCTTCGAGACGAGAAAATTCCTGCTGGCGTCCATTTGCACTTTTTCCCGAGAATTCACTCGCGACTCCTTCGGCCGATCCTCATCCCACTCGGTCTTTTTCGTGTCCTTTTACCCATTTCACGATCATGCAACATTGTGCATTTTCACGATATTGACATCCTCCCCTTGATGTCGATTTTGAGCCTTTGGAAGCATGTCGTGTATGACGTTCACGAGGACTATCCCGAAGAGATGCTGATTCGTGAATGGGTTCCATCGCTTCTGCGAAAGCCATTCTCGAAGATGCTTGAGATTGGACAGCGCGTTTTCTCGAGGCCTATTCGCAATATTGTTCTGACGCAAACGCAACTTGATCCCGAGTTTCCTGGAACGCGTTTTCGCAAGATCCTCATTCTGAACTTCGCTTCGACGACATTGCTTGCGAGCGTGGCGGATGATTATCTCGAAAGACCCCCGACGGTCATTTTTATCGGATCACAACATAAGAACAACGGATCTGATTTGCTGCTCGAAATTGCCGAGAGAGTTCAAGCGGTACGACCAGGAGTTCGATTCCTGTCATCCGATCGATTTTCTTCTCCAGAAGCCCGCCAGAATGCTGTCAGTGAAATCGAGCGGCGACAACTCCGTAACTTTGAACTTATTGCCAATGTGCGACCTCATGAGTTAATGAAGCCGTTGAATCGAGCAACAATCGCCATCTCGCCAAATCTGAGAGTGAAGCAGCAGATCAATGGGGCTCACAATAAGACATACGAATTCATGGCGGCTGGAATTCCCATCGTTGCCAGCGACTTGCCTCAGCAAGTTGCGGTGATCGGTGGCGCAAATTGTGGCGCGCTCGCACAACCTGAGGATCCGGATTCATTTGTGCGCGCCATCACTCGGCTCGTAGATGATCCAGCAATGGCGAGGCAACTGGGTATCAACGGACAAACCGCATTTCGCGAGCGGTATTCCTGGGAAAGCCAGATGCCTCGACTGTTGGATTTGTACTCCACAATCCTGTCCCCGTCGTAATTCCCTTATCGAAATATTTTTATGACAGTGAAGACAATCGACATTATCGCAGGGGCTCGCCCGAACTTCATGAAGATTGCGCCGATTATTCGTGCAATGACAGCGCGCGAAGCAGAAGGCGGACCTTTGCGTTACCGCCTGATTCACACGGGTCAGCACTATGACGCCAAGATGTCAGGGGATTTCTTCACTCAACTCGGTATCCCAACGCCCCATATCAATCTCGAGGTTGGGAGTGGAACGCAGGCCGAGCAGACGGCCGCAATCATGGTGCGCTATGAGAAACTTCTTTTGGAGAACAGGAGTGACCTCTGTCTGGTTGTCGGCGATGTCACTAGCACCATGGCCTGTGCGATCGTTGCGCAGAAATTGACCGTCAAGGTTGCCCATGTCGAAGCGGGCATTCGCTCTGGCGACTGGACGATGCCAGAAGAAATCAACCGTATGGTCACGGATTCGATCACCAACTATTTCTTTACAACGAGCGAGTTTGCAAATGAAAATCTGCGAGCGGCCGGCATTGGTCAAGATCGTATTTTCTTTGTGGGTAACACGATGATCGATACGCTCCTTGCGAACCGCGAACGATTGACGAAACCAGCGTTGTGGAACGATTTGGGATTAGAGCCAGGCGAGTACTTTTTGTTGACTTTGCATCGACCCGCGAATGTGGACGGCAGCAACATGTTTTCCAATCTGCTGCAGGCGATATCAGCGGCAACGCGCGGTATGAAGGTGATCTTCCCGGTGCACCCCCGCACAGCGAAGACACTTCAGCAATTGAACGCTGTCCCATCAAACATTTTGATCGTCGACCCCCAGCCATACCTCGAATTCAATTACCTCATGAGTCATGCCAAGGCGGTGATCACGGACTCCGGCGGTATCACCGAGGAAACGACGGTCATGGGTGTGCCGTGCATGACCCTTCGTAACAGCACCGAACGACCTGAGACTGTGTCAATCGGCACGAACGAACTCCTCGGTGTTGATCCAGCCGCACTTCGACCTGCTCTTGATCGGCTTTTCGATGGTAAGTGGAAGCGTGGAGGCATTCCAGAACTCTGGGACGGTCACACGAGCCAACGCATCGTTCGGATATTGGAATCGGTTCTCGTTTGCTGAGCAAAGCGGACAGTGTCAGTGCCGTATGAGATGCCTCGACTTGATTCGTCAATTCGAGCTGTTGATTTCCCCACTATTTGCGTCTCGCCTGGACGGGCGTGCCTTGCTACGCCAACTGCGGCTGGAAATGTTTGCTACGACGCGCTCGCTTGGGCGTGAAGAAATCGAGGCATCAAATCGTTCCGTTGACGAGTCGGAATCTTGGCGCGCTGTGCAAGCGTTGCGCGACGACTGATTCGTCTCGTACAAAGATCGTGTTGTCGCAAGTTGAAGTCGCCTTCGTCAATTTCCTCGACTTGGGTTCGTACGACATTGGCATGAATCCGTGGCGTGCCAACAGCGTGAAAACCATCTCAGTGGAATGGCCGTACGCCGTGCCGTGATTTAGTGTTTCGACAACGATGGCCAGCAGCTTTGGAGATGAGAGAACCCGCTGCGCACCCAAGAGAGCTTGGTATTCATATCCCTCGACATCAATTTTTATCGCCGTTGGCGGATCGTCCGCCGTCAGGTGATCAATGGTTGTCACAGGAAGGATGACACCGTCGGTCGTTGCATCAGGTGGCAAGATGTGATTTTCTGCGCCCAGTTTGGTAGTAAAACGCGCACTCCCTATTTCTGAAGAAATGCCGCAGCAATGGCTTGCGACGGAATCCTGAATGTGGTTCGCCAAGAGATTGTTTCGCAGATGTCGCATGGTTGACTCGATCGGCTCGACGGCGGTTGTTCTAGTTCCCACTGCCCCGGCGGCAAGGACGGTGTAACTGCCAATGTTGGCTCCAATATCGAGGAAGTGATCCTCTTTCCGCAACAAATGCAACAAAAAACCCATTTCACTTGGTTCAAACAATCCGCAGTACCAATTGCCAGTCGCTGCAGTCAGTCCTCTGGACATGAGGAGCGATGTGTTGTCGATGAACGGCACAAGAGTGGGAAAGGGAAGCAATCTTGACCCGATCTGCCACCGAATTATACGCCCAATCGTCCGAATCGGAGTTGACCGATTGAGCGGATGTTTCAAAATGGTCGAGAGTATCGGTGCAAGTGAAATGGCAGATTTCCCGCAAGAGACTAAGTTGCCGAATAACGCAATCAAAACTAGAGTAGTTCCAATGGAATTGATTGTCAATCTAGTTGGGCGAGGACGCCTCTACGGTTTCATGCGCAAGATCCGAACAAGATACTTCTGCTGGAGACACGGACTGAAATATGTGCATCCTCTGGCCTTCATCAATCCATCGTCATCGGTTCGAGCTGACTTGGTCGCGGATGAATATGCATTCGTGAGTTTCGATTGCCTCATCATGAATCGGGTTCGCATCGGCCGTTATTCGATGCTCGCTCCGCGAGTTGCGATCATCGGCGCCGACCACCGATACGACCAGCCAGGAACTCCGATGTTTTTCACAGATCGGCCTTCGATCCCAGAGACGGTCATTGAAGACGATGTGTGGATTGGCTTCGCAACCGTGGTGATGCAGGGTGTGAGGATCGGTCGTGGGGCGATTGTCGGAGCCAATGCTGTTGTAACGAAAAATATTCCAGCATTCGAGATCTGGGGTGGGGTTCCAGCAGCAAAAATTCGAGATCGATTTCCCAACGCAGCTGATCGAGAGGTTCATGAGAACATGCTTGATGGTGAGGTTGTGCCGCCTCATTTCCCAAGTCATCTCTAACGAAGTTCGAGTTGCTCGTCGGTGGTGAGAGTCGACTCATCGCCAACCGAAGACTGTGAAGAGATGGGTTCGTCCGGAAGTGTCCGCGATATTCGACAGATGCTCAAGAACAACATGAATACGGCAATACTCGACCACAGTTCTCCCTGTTTGTTGCTCAAGATAAATAATAAGGCAGCAATCGCGATGATCACCGCGATCGCGCTTCGTTCGACGGGGCAATATTGGTAGAACCGGAACAGTGTTGCACATGCACGATATGTCACTATCAAAATCACCAAGAGCATGATGGCGCCAGGAAGCCCAAGTTCAAAGATGCAGTCCGCGACGAGCACATGCGAATAGACATCGCCACCGAGCGCGTTGAATGCAAAATAGCCCAGCCCTAAGAAAAGGGCTGCGGGATTCAAACTAATCTGCGCCATAAACATACGAAGATTCTCAATCCGCCCGCCGGCACTACTCGACCCATAGAGCATTTCTTCAACGGTAAATCTTTTCGCTGCGATACCTTCCAATAGAAATGAGGCGATGGTTGGAAGAAGTAGTGCAACGAGAATAACCCCCAGCGCAGTTGAAATGAATGTGCCGATACTTCGCACTGGCGCGGATAGAGGGAAAAAGGAGATCATGACAACTCCTGCAACCAAGACCTGTCCACGGGCACCAGATTTGAGCGCAACAACCGCGCCTAGTATCATTGCGCAGAGTCGGATGAGCGACGCATGCTTCCCAAGACTGTTCTTTCGTAGTAATGCTCCGATCACCAGGACTGAAGCTCCAAGATCTCCTAGGGCTAGGGGGTTGCTCACCAGAATCTTGCCAAACAGAACACCAATTCGTCCGTACTGCTGTTGAAATTCATCGCTGAGGAGGATCACGATGCAGAGGGTCGTGCCCAGATAGAGGGCGGCGCGGATTGCCCGCACAAGATCGTCGGCATCGTAGAGCAGAAATGAGCCAATAATAATAAATACGGGAAATCCTTGCCAATTTCCTAGGAAGAATTCCCAGCCCTTCACCGACCCCGGGGACCACCAGATTGTGACGATGGACCATGCATAGAGCAGCACAACGCACAAAAAACTCGTGTTGAAATATCCGCGATATGGCTCTGGTCTAAAAAATGCCAAACGAATCGCCGCGCACAGCGTGGTGATTCCAATGATGTAGTTGATTGATTGCAGGCCCAGCTTGCTCGCCATGAGGATTGGGACCTTGGCTCCGATGACCTGATCAATTGGATAGAAAAACAGAAGCAGCGCATAGGCCCAGCCTGGACGAAAAATTGCCCAGATGCAGGTAAGACCAAAAAGTGTGAGCAGAAAATATTGCATGTCGTTTAGCTCGAAATCGTCATTCGGTTACAACAGCGAGCAGGAGTTACGGTGCGTCACTTCGGTCCGTTCCAATCGACATAGTTCAAGTCGTTCATCTACGACGATGCTAGCAACCCATGATGAGTGGTACATGTTGACACGATACTGCAAACAAAGGTGGTTCTATGTATTGACACAGAGTTCTCATCAGTGTCATCGTGCATGAACTTGACTCAAAGTTCGCTGCAGCATCGTTGCGAAACGCTGGGATCATTCAGCCCATCACCTCTGGACTTGAATGATCGAAGGCGCGTATGCGCAAGTGAATGATCAGTCTTCTTCTGGGTTCCATTGAACGACTCGTTCAACAAATGCCATACTCGCGGGTCGAATTGTCGCTAAACTTTCGAGCAATCATGTGCGGGATTTTCACAGTTTTTTCGCTTGGGCAACCCCTTCATAGTGATGTGGAACATCGCGTCAGTCGAGCGCTCGAATCGATGAAGCATCGAGGGCCAGATGCTCGCGGTTCGTTCGTCGATCCGGATAGTCAATTTGCGCTTGGGCATGTGCGGCTTTCAGTGATCGATGTTGCCGCGGCCAGTAATCAGCCGTTCTTTTCCGATTGTCAGCGCTACTGTATTGTATTCAACGGAGAAATCTATAACTATATTGAGCTGCGTGATAAGCTTCGCGCAGAGGGGGTTACTTTTCGGACAGAATCCGATACGGAGGTTCTTCTTCATGCTTTGACCCGTTGGGGGACGGATGCGATTCATCGATTGAATGGAGACTGGGCGTTCGTCTATGTCGATGTTGTCTTGAAGAAGGCCATCGTGTGTCGAGATCGCTGGGGGGCGAAGCCAATTCATGTCTATTCGAATGATGGATTGATGATCATTTCTTCAGAAGCCAAGGGTATTCACGCATATCTCGGTCGAGTCTTGCCGCCAGATCATGATGCAATCGGCCAGTTTCTCAAATACGGAGTCGGTGGCGAAAATACATTGTCGTGGTTCAAAGGGATCGAGCGATTTCCTCAGGCTTGCTATCAAGAGATCGATTTACGCAAACAGTCTGCGCAGTGCGCGGCACCCGTGGCATATTGGGCGTACCCAACAGAACGATCGATCCATTCTCTTCCGGAAGCGGTCGCGCAATTTGATCGCCTTCTCACCGACGCGATCCGAATTCGCTTGCGAAGCGATGTGCCCCTCGGACTTAGCTTGTCGGGCGGCCTTGATTCAGCAACAATTGCGTGGATTGTCAGCGAGCGGTGTCAGCAGCATCTTCAAGCCTTCACCGCTTGGTTTGAACCAGTTGAGCGGTCCGAGCTCGCGATGGCCCGAATGATTGCCGACCGCTTTCAACATCCTTTCAATCCGATCGCTGAGGTCGACCCATCGGGGACTGTCCAAGTCCTTCGAGATTGCATCCGTCATTTAGAAGCAGGGCACCACGCATCTGCGATTGTTCCCTATCTCAATATCTGTCGAGCAGCACGAAAGAAATTGACGGTGATGATTGAGGGTCAAGGTGCGGACGAACTCCTTGCGGGCTATGTGGCATTCACTTTGCCACATGCGGTCGATTGCGTTATGCGAGGAAAGTGGAAGCAGGCCGGCGCTGGTTTGCGGAACTATGTTGCTACGAAGGGTTGGAAACATGTGTTGCCCGATATTGTTCGGTCCATCATTCCCATGACCTATCAGCGGCAAGCGGATCGATGGGGTTCAAGCCAGGTGCTAGGTCCGTTGGCCCAATCGGCTCAGTGGCGTCGACCGAGAGCACTTCATCTGGACAGCAACAATCTGAGTAAGGCATTGGCGTCAAGCCACGCGCTTGGCCTGACAAGCTTGTTGCAAATCGGGGATGCCGTCGCGATGTCGGTCAATCTGGAAACGCGTTGTCCATTTTTAGACTATCGCTTGGTGGAGTTCGCGTTTCGACTCGACCCTGACTTGCTCATTCGGGATGGTTTTGGCAAGTACACGCAGCGCTGTTTTTCAGAACATGCGCTTCCGCCTGAGCTGGTGTGGCGCAAGATGAAGGACGGGTTCACGAATTCAACAATCGAGCTCGTTCAGCAGTTCGTGATGACTCACGGCTTGCCGAAGAAGGCCGTACAATTTGCAATTGACTGTAATTTGTTTCGCGCCAAGGTGAACTCTCAGTCGAATCTTCAAAAGTTACCTCCGACTGTTGTGTTTCGAATCATGTCAGTCATGCTGTGGATTGAAACATTTTACTTTGACGATTCCAGTGTTGCTCATCAAGTTCCGAAGAATGCGGCGTAGACCCATTCAGGTTGGACCTCTGAACAATGGATTTCTTGGTTCATCACCATGTGGCTTGCAGCGGATACCGTGTTGAGGAAGCCATGGCCACTTCATTTCGTTAGGAGAAAATGGGTAGCGAAGAGTCAACTGTTCAGTCCGCTCCGAAGCGTGGGTCGGTTTTAGTCGTACTGTCCGTTCTCGGTCAGCCTCGGCATGCGAAGCGCATCGAGATGCTCAAGCAGACAGGATTTGATGTGACAGCGGTTGCGTTTGACCGCAACTTTCATCGGGGTCGACTGCCAGATTGTCCAGTTGAAATTCTCGGAACCGTTTACGAGGCGCGTTATTTTCAACGAATGATTCTGCTGTTGAGGTCAATCTTCAAGTTGAGGCGTGCCCTTCGTTTCAAAGATGCGATTTATGTGTTTGGCGCTGATATGGCGCTGTTGGCCTGGATCGCCCGGGGCCTGCGATCCACACCCATTGTGATTGAAGTTGGCGACATTCGAGATATCCAACTCGATCAAGGTTGGCGGGGTCGTGTGTTTCGCCATCTGGATCGATTTATCATGAAGCGGTGCGCAATGATCGTCTCAACGACGAGCAAATTCGTCGAAGAGTACTACCGCAAGTGGCTTGGGATCTTGACACTTGCTGTCATAATTGAAAACAAAGTTGAGCCTGGTCTCGGCATCGGCATTCGTGCGCTGCCCGCAATCTCTTCAGCGATACCGAATGACTCCCAACCCATTCGAATTGGTTACTTTGGTCTCTTGGGTTGTCCGTGGGCGGTGGAGACGCTCGACCAATTGGTTCGGCGATTTCCGCAGAAGTTTCAAGTTGTGTTGGCCGGTTTTCCGTGGCCGAGCGCAGATTTGAGCCGTATTCGGTCGAACACCGCAGCAGTGAGTTTTCTTGGACAGTACAAGTCGCCAGCAGACTTGCCTCGCCTGTACGAATCGGTCGATATCGTGTGGGTGTGCTATCCACCCATCGGTCCCAACGATTGGAATCTTCGCTGGGCGAGACCGAATCGATTTTACGAAAGTTGTTTCTTTCATAAGCCAGTGATCTCTCGTGACGGTTCATGTGATGCTGTGGATGTGAAAAAATTTGACCTCGGGCTCGTCATCAAGGCGGTGACAGTCGACGATGCAGTCGACGCCCTTCAAGGGATCACATGGGAGATGATCGCTCGTTGGCGAGACAATTCATCACAGTTGCCACGACAGATATTTGAGTACACAACTGAATATTCAGATCTCGCAATTGCACTCAGTGGGCTTATGAGCAATCAGCATGACCGAAGCATCTGACTCACAAAGCCACGAGCTAGGAAGCGGTTCGCTTGTCGGATTGGCGATGCGCGGGTCATTCTGGAATTCCTTGCAGTGGTTTGTCAACAAGATCGCAGCGGCAGTAGCAATATGGGTGATCGCAAGGGAATTGTCGCCCGGTGAGTATGGCATCGCCGTGCTCGTTCTTGCGACCTATGGGTTCGTCGTCGTGTTCCCGCCGCTTACTCTGGGCGATGTATTGATTGCGCATCCTCGCCGCTTCGAGTTGCTTGCGCCGACAGTGCATCGCCTTGCCATGGTCATTGGAGGGGTATCTGGGTTACTCGTCTTGGCATCGATTCCAGTGGTCCTCTTCATCTACAGCACATATCCGCCCCTTTGGCTGGGATGTTTGCTGGCGGTCATCGCGGTTCGTCCGATTTTGGAGGCCGCCTGCGTGATCCATCTCTCGAAGATGCGACTGGCACTTGAGTATCGTCGAATCGCCGTGATCGACGGTTGTACGCAATTCGTATCGAGTGCCCTTTCGATACTGATGGCAGTGGTTGGCGGGCGCGCCGCATCGCTCATTGCTCCGGCCGTGGTCAATGTTGCCGCTCGCGCAGTTTGGTATCGGCGAGCAGTCACAGCAGAGTTCAAGTATCGATTCAGCAAACGGAGTGCCAACTTCATTCTTCGATCATTTGGCTTTGCTGCTGGCGCGCAATATTTTCACAATGTCAATGTGATGCTGGAGATTATTGTTCTGGGATATGTATCGGGTAAGACTCAAACTGGAATATTTGGATTTGCTTATCTTCTTGCGGCGCAAACCAATCACATCATTGCATATCAACTGGGAATTGTTCTCCAACCAATCTTCGGTCGACTCCAAGATGACCCAGTTCGGCAAGTTCTGGGATTCATCAAAGCACAACGATTGCTCGCAACCGTATTTGTGCCGATCGCTCTGCTCCAGGCGATCCTGGCGGAGCCTCTCTTTCGGCTCCTCTTTCCTCCAGACTGGGATGCCGCAATTCCCGTTTTTCAAGTGCTGAGTTTGATGCAGGCATCGTTCTTCTCGGTAGGTCCGACCATGTCATGCCTCAAAGCTCAGCGGCGATTTCGCCTGCTTATGGTGTGGCAGGGCAGTCAGTTTGTGGTGTCGCTCGTGCTTTTTGGGTGGGCGAGTGCGAAGGGTGGCGCGCTTGGCATCGCAATTGCGAGTGCTGCCATTTGGACGATCAGCGCGCCGTTTGCGGCATGTTTATGCTTGAGCCCTGCGGGTAGAGGTCGAGTCACGCAGATGCTTTTGGCCTTTGTTCGTCCATGGTTGACGGCCATACCTCTGTTGACGGGCGGATATTTTCTCGTTCGCTGGATGGGATCGCTTGGACCACTCGGTGATCTTGGGGCTGTCCTCGTATTGGGTCCCGTGCTCTTGCTGCTCACGATTGTTATCGCCCGACTGACCGATAGCGAGTTTCGACCATACTTCGATCGCGCGTTCGCCAAGCTTGTGCTTGTTCTGCGTCGCAAGCGACTGACATCTTAAACCATGCGACGCTTGCGGCTGATGCGTCACGCTCCGGCGTTGTTGTCAGTTGTGCATTGAATCGAGCGAAATGAACGACACCCATCAATTTGAAAGACTGGTATCGATCGTGAATGATGTTGTCATGCTGAGTGACTTACCCGCATCGACTGCACGAATGGTGATCACTTGATGTTGAAATGGTTCGCGAGTTCGATCGGGCCAATTCTGTTGCTCAACAAGGACGGGCCGATCAGTGATGATGTTCATTTGCACGCCATTCCATGAAATATCCCACGAGACTCCAGCACCCGCAATCGTCAGCGGTGTGGAACTTCCAGTATGAAAGCGGTAGTACTCGGTATCAGCTGGAACGCTCTGTGTCAGAACGACATTGTCTGCGATGTTGATCGTGCCAGAAGCTGTCCAACTCACATCGCGGGTGCAGAGCGACGCGGTCGTGTATCCC
>Ga0105050_10007764_pt1 | contig 12664 bp, 10 predicted proteins | sample FRY01_FD_78088 | JGI IMG/M metagenome (GOLD analysis project Ga0105050, IMG submission 78088) | Freshwater microbial communities from Lake Fryxell liftoff mats and glacier meltwater in Antarctica - FRY-01 | ecosystem: Environmental > Aquatic > Freshwater > Ice > Glacier meltwater ... | reverse complement strand
CTTGCGGTGCTGCAAGCGCCGATGCTCGATGGTCTGCCGGTTGATCCTTGCTCGCTGTTTGATGATGGTCTCGGCTCTGCCGAAGCAGGCGTCGGCGGGCGTCACATTGTCCAGACTCTCGTGGCAACGCTGGTGATTATAGTGCTCGATGAACGCCTCGATCTGGCCTTCGAGGTCACTGGGCAGGAAGTAGTTTTCGAGCAGGATGCGGTTCTTCAGGGTCTGGTGCCAGCGCTCGATCTTGCCCTGGGTCTGCGGATGGAACGGGGCACCGCGCACATGGCTCATGCACTGGGCTTTGATGTAATCGGCCAGTTCGCCCGCGATATAGCTTGGGCCATTGTCGCTGCGCAGCCGGGGCCTGTGGTGGACATTGACCTGATCACAGCCAGACGCCGCAAGCGCCAGGTCGAGCGTGTCGGTAACGTCCTCGGCCCGCTGCGGCAGATTCTCACGTCTGCTTGTGGGCGGTGTCCTGTCAGGCGGCATCGGGTGGCGAACTGCTGAAAGCTGTCGTTGGTTCAGCCTGTTTGGCTCTGACCGGACCCGACCCATTCCCCGCCGTCCGCAGAACAATCAGTGTGGGACGAAAGTGTCCGTCGGCGAGCGACACTCATAGAGGACGTTGGCCATAGCGGACGTTGGCGAGGTAAGGGGTATCTGCCCGCGTTGGCTTCTCGGTGCAATTTGCCCCGCCTGTGCAAAGTCCAAAGTCGCGGGCCGAGGCAGCGGGCCTCGTCATGGCCCGGTTCAGTCTTGCTTGGGTTTTGAGGCCGCCCAATGTTGCTTCGGCGATCAGCGGTGCAACGCGCCTCCAACGGGTCAATGATAGCACCGCAGCATCGGGGGTCAAAGGCGAAGTCCGAAAGCGCCATCCGGGCTTGCAGATGAATTCGATCTTCAAGGCGACCGCCGTATCCCGCGTACAGCTCGTGGCGATCCGTCGCTTGAGCGGGATGTTTTTTATTGCAGATATGTTCGGAGGAAAGCCTATCTGCCCGGAAATGTTGCCATACGCTTCAAAACGCGCGATGTGCTGTGCCTGCTGCGAACTTTCGAATAGGTCTCACAGCCAGACCCGGAAAGGTTTCTCTCGTCATGACCCCCCTGCTTTTGGCGATGCGCCAGGCGTCGCGCCTGCTGGTCGTCGGGTTTCTCGGCCTGCTGCTCGCCTCGTGCGGAAGCCGGGAAAAGGAATCCGACCTTGCCGCCCAGCAGGGCATTCTCCTGATGGGCAACGGGTCCGAACCCAAGGGGCTCGACCCGGCGCTGCAAACCGGGGTGCCCGAAAACCACATCATTTCCGCGCTGCTCGAAGGGCTGATAGCCTATCACCCGACCAACGACCTCGATCCCGAGCCGGGCATCGCGGAAAGCTGGGAGCACAACGCCGACAACACCGTGTGGACGTTCAAGCTGCGCGACGCGAAATGGACCAATGGCGAAGCGGTCACTGCGCAGGATTTCGTCTATAGCTGGCAGCGCATGCTCAGCCCCGCGCTCGGCTCCGAGTATGCCGAGATGCTTTATGTCCTCAAGAACGGCGAGCAGTTCCATAATGGAAGCCTGAAGGATTTCGGCCAGGTCGGGGTCAAGGCGCTCGATCCGAAGACGCTGCAGGTCACGCTGGCCGGCCCGACGCCTTACTTCCTGAACATGCTCAAGCACTATAGCTGGTATCCGGTGAACCCGAAGACGGTCGACAAGTTTGGCGGGATGACCGATCGGCAGAGCGGCTGGTCAACGCTGGACAATTACGTCGGGAACGGTCCGTTCAAGCTGAAAAAATGGGTCACCAACCAGATCATCGAGGTTGAGCGCAACCCCAGCTACTGGGATGCCAAGACGGTCAAGCTGAATGGCATCCGGTTCTTCCCGGTCGACAATGTCGGGACCGAGGAAACGATGTACCGCAGCGGTCGTCTGCACCTGACCAGCACCGTCAGCCCGGACAAGATCGCGACTTTCAAACGCGACATGCCCGACCAGATGACGATCACGCCATATCTCGGCAGCTACTTCTACCGGCTCAACGTTACCCGCAAGCCGTTCGACGATCCGCGCGTGCGCAAGGCACTCGCGCTGGCGATCGACAAGCAGCTGCTGGTCGACAAGGTGACCCAGGGCGGCCAGGCCCCCGCCACCGGGTTCGTCCCCGCAGGGATTCCCGGATTTGCCCCGTACACCGGGTTGAAATACGATCCCGAAGCGGCCAAGCGGCTGCTCGCGGAGGCCGGTTATCCGGGCGGCAAGGGTTTTCCCAAGAAGGAAATCCTGATCAACACCAGTGAGTCGCACCGCAAGGTGGCAGAGGCGATTCAGGCGATGTGGCGCCAGACCCTCGGCATCGACGTCGGCATCTACAACCAGGAATGGAAGGTGTTCCTCGATAGCCAGTCCAAGCTGGATTACGACATCTCGCGTTCGGGATGGATCGGGGATTACGTCTATCCGACCAACTTCCTCGACATCTTCACCAAGGGCAACGGCAACAACGATACCGGCTGGAGCAATCCGAAATACGATGCGCTGATCGATCAGGCCAGAGCCAGCGGCAACGAGGAGGAGCGGTTTGGGCTGCTCCGCCAGGCTGAGGAAATCCTGATGGACGAGCTGCCGGTGTTGCCGATCTACTGGTACACCCGCACTTACCTGAAATCGCCACTGGTCGAGGGCTGGAATTCCACGCTGCTCGATAACCACCCTTACAAATACGTTTCGCTCAAGGGGCAGAAGTGATGATCGCAGTTGCGGTGCGGAGAGGCTGAGGCGTGGCAAAATTCGTCATTCTGCGGCTGATCCAGGGCATCTTCGTGTTGCTGGCGATCTATGCGGTCACGTTTTTCCTGGTTGCCGCGACGCCGGGCAGTCCGTTCAGTTCCGAACGCGCGATCCGGCCCGAAATCCTGGCCCAGATCGAGGCATTCTATGGCTATGACAAGCCGGTCGGGGAACGCTTCCTCACTTCGCTGAACAACGTCCTGCGCGGCGAATTCGGCCCGTCGGCGGTCTACGCCAATCGCACGGTGACCGAGATAATCGCCGGATCATTTCCGGTTTCCTTGAAACTCGGCTCGATCTCGCTGCTGGTCGCTTTGTTGCTCGGGGTTCCAGCGGGGATCCTGGCCGCAGTCAAAAAGAACACCTGGCTCGACTATTTGCCGATGTCCACCGCGATGGCCGGAATCTGCCTGCCGACCTTCGTCATGGGGCCGCTGCTGGCGCTGGTATTCGGGCTGATCCTGCAACTGCTGCCAGTGGCGGGGTGGTTCGGGCCGGAATTCGTGATCCTGCCTGCGGCCACACTGGGGCTCTACTATGCCGCCTACTTCGCACGACTGACCCGCGGTGGGATGCTCGAGATGCTCAACCAGGATTTCGTCCGCACCGCGCGCGCCAAGGGCGTGCCGGAAGCCACGATCGTGTGGAAGCACTGCCTCAAGGGTGGGCTTATCCCCGCGATCACGTTCCTCGGCCCGGCGCTGGCGGGGATCATCTCGGGCTCATTCGTGGTCGAGACGATCTTCCAGGTCCCGGGCCTTGGCCAGTGGTTCGTGCGCGGCGCGCTCAACCGCGACGATTTCCTGATTTTGGGCCTCACCATCCTGTTTGCCGCGCTGATCGTCATCATGAACCTCATCGTCGATATCCTCCAGGTCATGCTCAACCCACGGCTCAAATATGAGTGACCATTCGCCCGCCGCAGTTCTCGGCAACGAGCCCGCCCCGCAGGCGTTTTCCGCTGCGGACATCACGGTCGAGGAATTGGAAGCCGGATCGTCACTGTGGAGCGACGCGTGGCAGCGGCTGCGCAAGAACCGGTTGGCGATCATCAGCCTGGTGATCTTCGTGGCGGTCTGCCTGTTCTGCGTGATCGGCCCGTTCCTGTCGCCTTATAACGCGGAATCGCAGGATCTGCTTGCAGGCGCGACCGCGCCATCCGCCGCGCATCCGTTTGGCACCGACCCGCTGGGCCGCGACCTCATGGTCCGGGTGATGGAAGGCGGGCGCATCTCACTGCTGGTCGGGCTGATCGCGACGCTCGTCTCGCTCATGATCGGCGTGGTCTACGGGGCCACCGCCGGGTATCTGGGCGGTAAGGTCGATGCCGCGATGATGCGCTTCGTTGACCTGCTCTATGCGCTGCCCTTCACCATTTTCGTGATCCTGCTGATGGTCGCGTTCGGGCGCTCACTGTGGTTGATCTTCGTCGCGATCGGCTGCGTCGAATGGCTGTCGATGGCACGGATCGTGCGTTCGGGCGTCATCGGCCTCAAGAAGCAGGAATTCATCGAAGCGGCGGTGTCCCTGGGCTACTCGCACAGCCGGATCATCCTGCGTCACCTCATCCCCAACGTAATGGGCCCGGTGATCGTGGTCGCCACGTTGACCGTCCCGGCGGTCATGCTGCTCGAGGCGTTTCTGAGCTTCCTCGGCCTCGGCGTGCAGCCCCCCAACGCATCGTGGGGGGTGCTGATCAACGAAGGCCAGCAGAACATGGAAATCCTGCCCTGGCTGCTGATCTTCCCGGCGTTCTTCTTCGCGCTGACGCTGTTCTGCCTCAATTTTCTTGGCGACGGGCTGCGCGATGCGCTCGATCCCAAGAGCGCGAAGGACTGATCGACGATGGCGCTGCTCGAGGTCAAGGACCTGACCACCCACTTCCACACCCGCGACGGCGTGGTCCGCGCAGTCGACGGGGTGAGCTTTTCGGTCGACCGGGGCGAGACGCTGGGCATCGTCGGCGAATCCGGGTCGGGCAAGTCGGTCACCTGCTATTCGCTGATGCGGCTGATCCCCGAACCGCCAGGCCGCATCGAAAGCGGCACCGCAATGTTCGACGGGCAGGATCTGCTGAAAATGGACAAGCGGGCGCTGCGGAAAGTGCGCGGCGACAGGATCAGCATGATCTTCCAGGATCCGATGACCTCGCTCAACCCGTATCTGCGTATCTCCACCCAGCTGACCGAGGCGTTGCAGATGCATCGCGACATCGACGGCAAGGCGGCGCTTGCCAAGGCGATCCAGGCGCTTGAGGAAGTCGGCATTCCCGATGCCTCGAAACGAGTGAAATCCTATCCGCACGAATTTTCCGGCGGGATGCGTCAGCGTGTTATGATCGCAATGGCGCTGATCACCGAGCCCGACCTCCTGATCGCGGACGAGCCGACCACCGCGCTCGACGTGACGGTGCAGGCGCAGATCCTCGAACTGATCCGCCAGCGCCAGAACGATCTGGGCACTGCGGTGATCCTAGTCTCGCACGATCTGGGCGTGATTGCGGGCACCTGCGACAAGGTCAACGTGATGTACGCCGGGCGCGTGATGGAAAGCGGGACCGCGGAACAGGTGTTCTACAACCCGCGCCACCCCTATACCCGCTCGTTGCAGAAGACGATTCCGTCGCTCCAGGCCAAGGGCCAGCAACTCTACACCATTGCAGGCCTGCCGCCGGATTTGTCCAAGCCGATTGGGGGGTGCGCGTTCTATCCGCGCTGCCCCTATCCCAAACTCGGTCCGCCCGAAGGCCTGCGCCCCGAACTGATCGATATTGGCGAAGGCCACTGCACCGCCGCCTGCGGGCTGTGCGATTCCAGTGCGCCGATCGAGAGTGTGTTGCCCGCGATGGTCAACGACGACGAGTTGCCCGCAGCGGGGGTGCCTGTGACGGAGGGGGCATGATCCGCGAGCATCCGCAGGCGGACGACGGCTTTCTTGTCCTCGACGACGTGAAGACCCACTTCGACCTTGGCACCAGCCTGTTCAGCCGCACGAGCAAGGGCGTTGTCAAAGCGGTTGATGGCGTATCGCTGACCCTGCGCCAAGGGGAAATCCTCGGCCTTGTCGGCGAATCGGGCTGCGGCAAGTCCACGCTCAGCCGCACGATCATGCAGCTCATCCGCCCTACCGCGGGGCGGATCTACCTGCAGGGCCGCGAGTTGAGCGCGCTGTCGGAAAAAGACCTGCGCGACGCGCGGATCGATTTCCAGATGATCTTCCAGGATCCTTACGCTTCGCTCAATCCGCGGATGACCGTGCTGGATATGCTGGCCGAAGCGATCCGCACCCGCCACCCCGATGCCAAGGGCGACGTGCTGCGCGGTCGCGTGGCCGAACTGCTACGTACCGTCGGTCTCAACCCCGCACAGATGCGCCGCTATCCGCACGAGTTTTCCGGGGGTCAGCGCCAGCGCGTGGCGATCGCCCGCGCGCTCGCCCCCGAGCCCAAGCTGATAATCGCCGACGAACCGGTGTCCGCGCTCGACGTGTCGATCCAGTCGCAGATTCTCAACCTGCTCAAGCGGCTAACCCGCGAGATGGGACTGACGATGATCTTCATCAGCCACGACCTGTCGGTGGTGCACTACATCGCCGACCGGATCGCGGTGATGTACCTGGGCAAGATCCTGGAACTGGGGAGCGCCGACGAGATCATCGACCACCCGCGCCACCTCTACACCAAGGCGCTGATGAGCGCGATCCCGATCCCTGACCCCATAATCGAACGCAACCGTGAGCGCATCGTCCTCGAAGGCGATCCTCCCTCCCCATTGAACCCGCCAAGCGGCTGCGCCTTCTGGCCCCGCAGCCCGGTCGAACATGACGAGCGGATGAAGACGGTCGAGCCGCTGCTGGTCGAGGTATCGCCCGGCCACTTCGCTTCAGACTGCCCATTCTGCGTGCGGAGCCTTAATGAAAGAGTGGGATCCTGACTTGAACGGCCGGTTTGGGCGTCGCCCGCGACCTGGAGTGGTGGTGGCGGGAATTGGACGCGAAGCTGACGCTAGATTAGACGAGGTGAAAGGGTCGGACGCGTTCGCCTGAGCCCTTCGATCCGAGATCAAGGGCCCTGGGCCGTTTGGTGGAAGAATGAGACCGATCGACCCGCGGCAATGGGCGTGGTCAGCAAATGGTCAGCGGCGGGACCCGGCCCCACGGCAAATTCATGGCTTGCTTCGCGCGCGCGTGAGGTTTTACCGCCGTTTTTGAGGTCGCAGCACCCTTCACACGGGTGGGGTCGCAGGTTCAATCCCTGCCGCGCCCACCATGCTTTTTCAAGGCTTTAGCAGCCCTCAAGAGCATGGCCCCCATTCCTGACCTTGCCCTTGTCCAGCGTCTCCCTTGAAGCAGTGATTATGCTGCCAGGCTGATTTGGCTGGCAAGCCATTTCTGTTCGAAGGCCATTGGGCTGGGTATAGCCGAGCGTCGAATGCAGCCTTCGATGGTTGTAGAAGGTGATCCAGTCCACGACCTCGTCCTTGGCCAGGCGCCGCGTGTCGAAGCGCATGCCGTGGAGCCGTTCAACCTTCAGCGAGCCGAACAGCGTCTCGGTCACAGCGTTGTCCCAGCAATCGCCCTTGCGGCTCATCGAGCTTTCCATTTTGAAGTCCCGCAGGAGCTTGCGATAATCATTGCTGGCATATTGGGCGGACTCAACCGGTCGTCGCAACACGGTGAAGTTGCGTGCCAGCAGGTTCGGCACCACCGGGAGATCATGCGCGCTGTTCGTGGTTGCCTTGAACCGGCGCTTGCCACGAGCACGCAGGCCGAAGGCCTTCATCATCCTGCGTACGCGCTCCATGCGCACCCGCGACAGCTCGGCCTTCAGCCGTGCAATCTCCATCTGTTCAGCGGTCAGCGCCTTGCCCCGGACACCGCGAAAGCGACCGGCACATTCCGCCTTCACCCAATTATCCAGCGATTGCGCCGACACGCCCAACGTCCGGGCCGCTGTCGATAGCCTCTCACCGCCGCGCACCAGCCTCACGGCTTCCTGCTTGAACTCAAGCGTATAGCGCGCCCTTACTCCGTCCTTCATCCCTGATACCCCTTCGCTGATCTGTCCTATCAACCAAGGGAGACGTCAGGCAGGGGCAAGCTCAGTCCTACAATGGGCTATCAGCGAATGTGCAACTTGCGCGTCAATCGATTATGGTTCGGTCGCGCTTTCCAGGACGCTGGTAATTATCCTGACCAAAGCCGCAGGATAGGGACACGCGACTGATGGCGGGTACGCGCACGGAAATTGACAGTTTGGGGGCCGTCGAGGTGCCGGGCGACTGCTATTGGGGTGCCCAGACACAGAGATCGATCGAAAACTTCCCATTTGGCCATCAAGAGCGGATGCCGATCGGGATTATCCGTGCGCTGTCGTTGGGCAAGCGCGCGGCGGCGCGGGTCAACCGGACAAACGGGCTTGAAGCAGCAATCGCCGATGCCATCGAGACGGCGGCCGCCGAGGTTGCCGAAGGCCGGCTTGACGACCAGTTCCCGCTCGCCATCTGGCAGACCGGATCGGGCACCCAAACCAATATGAACGTCAACGAGGTGATCGCCGGGCGGGCCAACGAATTGCTGACCGGCGCGCGCGGCGGCAAGACACCGGTGCATCCCAATGATCATGTCAACCTCAGCCAATCGTCTAACGACAGCTTCCCGACTGCTCTGCACGTTGCGGCAACGCTGGCGGCCGAACATGATTTGCTGCCCGCGCTCAATCGCCTGTTTGAGGCACTCAGCACCAAGGCCGAAAGCTGGCGGGACATCATCAAGATTGGGCGAACGCATCTTCAGGACGCGACACCGTTGAGTTTGGGCCAGGAATTCTCAGGCTATGCCCATCAACTTACGCGGTGCCGGAGCCGGCTCGAAGCGGCGGTGCGCGAAGGCATATGTCAACTTGCACAAGGTGGTACGGCAGTCGGCACCGGCCTCAACGCGCCAGCCGATTTTGGCAAGGCATTTGCCGCTGAAATGGCAAGGCTGACCGGGTTCGAATTTACCACGGCGGAAAACAAGTTCGAAGCGTTGGCCTCGAACGATCCGCTGGTGCACCTTTCCGGAACACTGGCGACGCTGGCCGTGGCGCTGACCAAGATCGCCAATGATATACGCCTGCTCGGCTCCGGCCCGCGTGCGGGATTGGGCGAGCTGATTCTCCCTGCCAATGAGCCCGGTAGTTCGATCATGCCCGGCAAGATCAACCCGACGCAATGCGAGATGCTCACCATGGTGGCCGCACAAGTGATCGGCAACCACCAGGCGATCATTGTTGGCGGCATGCAGGGGCACCTTGAACTCAACGTCTTCAAGCCGATGATCGGCGCCAATATTCTCCGCTCGATCGACCTGCTCGCCACCGGAATGGCCAGCTTTGCCGAGCGTTGCGTTGACCGGCTTGAGCCGGACCGGAACCGGATCGGCGCGCTGGTTGAGCAGTCGCTGATGCTGGTCACGGCGCTGTCGCCAGCGATTGGTTATGACAATGCCGCTGTGATCGCCAAGCGCGCATACACAGACGGGATTACGCTGCGGGCAGCAGCTCTCGCATCTGGTTTGGTCGATGAAGCGACATTTGATCGACTGGTGCGACCCGAAGCAATGATCGGGTACTCATCGAGCGCGAAGTCGATCAAGCCGCACTCACGAGGAAATCCCGATGCCTGATCCCGATCCGATCCTGCACCCGTCCGCGCTTCACCGGCGCGTTTTGACACGCTGGTAAAACGAAGGTGGCGCGATCGCATCCGCTGCGGACAGCACGCTCACCGACGTTCCCGACCTGACGAACGACGAACTGGTGCAGCTCCGCGTCCGGGTCATCGCGCTCGAGAATTTGATGATCGCTGTTTTGGCGGACAGCTCGGATCGACAGCTTCAAATCGCGCGCGACATGAGGGATTACATCTCCCCCAGGCCCGGCTTCACCCATCATCCTCTCACGATCCTGGCAGCCAAACACATGACCGACCTTGTCGAGCGCGCCGTCCATTTCCGAAACGTGCAGCCGTAATGAGCGTGTCGGCATCCTGCGCCAGCCGCCTTCTCTTTTAATAGCAGACCGTCGTGTGCGGCTTGCCATTCTTTGCGTGATACAATCGGAGGAAGCGGGGATTGGTCGTGCATGATGAAATTTGGTGAGTTTGGCGAGGCGACGCCCATCTGGCAGGCGGCCGGACCGAGCGCGAGCGCAACACGGGTTTTGCCGGTGCCGCTGTTGCCCGGAGCGATGGTGTTCTCGCGGCGCGGGATACGTCACAATTCGCCTGACGCGCGAATTTTTGGCCTGTCGGGCGCGGCGGCGATCTTGATCGACATCATCTCTCCTCCTCACAACAGCCCGAGCTGCAGTTGGACACCCTCGGACATGCGGCTCTGATCCCAGGGCGGCTCCCAGACGATCTCGATGTCGACGTCGGTGACGCCGGCCACCCCCCGCACCTTGCGGTACGCGTCTGCCTTGAGCACATCTCCCATCCCACAGCCGGGCGCCGTCATCGACATCCTGATTTCGACCAGGTGGCCACCGTCCGCAAGCGGGTGCGCTTCGCAGGCATAGATCAGCCCGAGGTCCACCACGTTGACCGGAATCTCCGGATCGAACACGGTCCTGAGCTGCTCCATCACTTTCTCCAGACTGAACGGCCCCGCTTCCCCCGGCGCTGCTTGCTCCGGCGCGCCCTCAAGCCCTAGCGCGTCGGCATCGAGATCGCCGACCCGCACCAGGTATCCCAGCCCGGTCCTGACGGTGAAGCTGCCGCCCAGCGCCTGCGTCACTACGACGGTGTCACCTTGCGCAAGCGTCAGCGTCTCTCCGCTCGGGATCATCGTTACCTTACAGTCCCGCTTGAGCGCGACGTGAACCTCATGCTTGCCCGAGCTTCGGTTGCGGGTGCTGGTCAGTACCCCTGTGAACGAGCGGTTGGCAGGCGTATCGAGAATGGTCGGCACGCCTGTCAGCAGTTGCGTCCGGATGGCCGTTCCGATTGCCGATTTCAGGTCCGACCATGAGGCGCCCGGCTCCTTTCCGATTGTCACCACGTTGTCGGTCACCAGCACATTGGCAACGCCAGCAAGCGCGAACAGGCGTTCGACCAGTGGCGAGCCAGCAGCCCGTTCCTTGTTGTCGAAGAAGAACGGGCCGACGGGATACACGGTCTGGCTCACCGTGAATTTGCACGTGTCGGGGTCGGCGAGCAAAGTCTCGGCGCGGATCGTGATCGCCGGGTCGGTCGGCAGGACCTCAGACATCTTCGGCGGCCCCGGCCGCCACGCTCTCACCAAGCGTCCGCAAGTGCGTGAAGGTGTCGATTCCGGTGCTGTGGCCGTCGTTCCAGGCGATCGAGATGGCGTAATTGCCGACGCTGGCGATCGTGCGTGGGGTAATGTCGGCTCGTATGCTCTTCGGATCCAGCAGGGGGCGCCCGCTCATCTCATCCTTGCACAGGGCACAACGGCAGTTCAGCCGAAGGTCGCGGACGTCGAAATCGTTCCGCTGGCCGTCCTCCCAGAGCACGGACAGTGTCCGCGCATCATGCCGGCGCAAGCCAGTCGCGGTCGTGCGCGAGCCCGCCGGGCGAACGGCGCTCTCCACCCACGCCGGCGCGCCCGCATTGGTTTCCCAAGTCCACACGAACGGCTGCAGCGCCGAAGTTGATAATCCCTGGAGTCGGCGATCCAGTTCGGTGGCAATCGCGAGGTACACCTGGGTCGCGAACGAGTTCGGCTTCTCGAGCACCAAGGGAGACCCCTGGTCCCCGCAAGTGACGATGTCGGGGTCGAGAGGTATCGTACCCAGGAACGGGACGCCGAGCTCCCGGCTCATGCGCTTGCCGCCGCCGCCGTGGAAGATGTCCGTGTCTTTTCCGCAGTGGGGACAGGTGAAGGTGCTCATGTTCTCGACGATGCCGAGGATCGGGGTGTGGACGGTCTGGAACATCCGCAATCCGCGCCGCGCGATCTTGAGGCTCACGTCCTGCGGCGTTGTGACGATGATCGCGCCAGACAGAGGAACGCTTTGGGCCAAAGTAAGCTGGGTGTCGCCGGTCCCCGGCGGGAGATCGAGTATCAAGTAGTCCAGCTGTCCCCAGTGCACCGAGCCGACGAACATTTTCAGGAACTTGCTGACCATCGGTCCACGCAAGATGGCCGGCTTGTCGTCGCCGGATAACATGCCCATCGAGATGATCTTCAGGCCGTAGCGCTCCGCCGGGGTAATCATCTCGTCCGCGTCGAACGCGGGTGGCTGGCCGGTGGGAAGCCCCAGCATCCCTGGGATGCTCGGCCCCAGGACGTCCGCGTCCAGAAGCCCGATCTGGTACCCCATCTGTTGCAGCGCGAACGCGAGATTCACGCTGACGGTGGACTTTCCAACCCCGCCCTTGCCGCTGCCCACTGCGATAATGTGTCTGATTCCAGGCAGCTTTTCAGGACCGGTGGTTGACATGTCTCAGGTTCCTTTTGTTATGGCCGCGCTGCGACACGTTCCTGCGGCTCTACTTCGATGTCGGTTGCCCGAGCCTTTCCCTGAGGAAACTGACACGCGAGCCATCGAGAACTAAGTGTTATCGTTCCGAAACTATTAGCTTTCCAAGATGGTTTGTCAACGCTACTATCCCGGCCTCACGAATGGAGCTGGAAATGGATAGTCGCGTCATCGCGGAGCTGGTTTTGCACCTGGGGCGCATGGCATCCGGCTATGGGCTCGTGGAGGGGTTGACTGCGGCCCAGTGGGCAGCGCTCAGATACATCGCGCGCGCCAACCGCTTCTCGCGCACCCCGTCCGCCTTCGCCGCGTTCCATGGCACGACCCGGGGCACGGCGTCGCAGACGATCAAAAGCCTCGAAAGCCACGGCTATCTGATACGCACGTGGTCACAGGCCG
>Ga0105050_10007762_pt1 | contig 12665 bp, 7 predicted proteins | sample FRY01_FD_78088 | JGI IMG/M metagenome (GOLD analysis project Ga0105050, IMG submission 78088) | Freshwater microbial communities from Lake Fryxell liftoff mats and glacier meltwater in Antarctica - FRY-01 | ecosystem: Environmental > Aquatic > Freshwater > Ice > Glacier meltwater ... | reverse complement strand
TCCTTGGCTTTGCGTGCCTCGTGGTAAGCCATGCCGGTACCGGCAGGAATCAAGCGGCCCACAATCACGTTTTCTTTCAAGCCGCGCAACTCGTCGCGCTTGCCCATGATGGCAGCCTCGGTGAGCACGCGGGTGGTCTCCTGGAAGGAAGCCGCTGAAATAAACGAGTCGGTTGACAGCGATGCCTTGGTAATACCGAGCAGCAAGTTGGTGAAGGTTGCAGGCATTTTGCCAGCGGCACGCAGCGCGTCGTTCATGTCCAGCATGGCTGAACGCTCGACCTGCTCGCCAGCAATGTACGCAGACTCACCCACGTTATCAACCACCACACGGCGCAGCATCTGGCGAACAATCACTTCAATGTGTTTGTCGTTGATCTTCACGCCTTGCAAGCGGTAAACGTCCTGCACTTCGTCGACGATGTAGCGGGCGAGTTCTTCCATGCCCAGCAAGCGCAAAATGTCTTGCGGGTCGGCAGGGCCGTCCACAATCGACTCGCCTTTGTTGACCACCTGGCCTTCGTGTACGAGAATATTTTTCTCTTTTGGCACGAGGTCTTCCCAGACTTTGCCTTCAGGGTCGGTGATTTGCAGGCGAATCTTGCCTTTGGTTTCTTTACCAAACGACACGGTGCCGGTCATCTCGGCCAGCGTGCCTTTGTCTTTTGGCGTACGGGCTTCAAACAACTCGGCTACACGCGGCAAGCCGCCGGTGATGTCCCGGGTTTTCTGGCCTTCAATCGGGATACGGGCCAGCACTTCGCCGGGGCCCACGTCCTGGCCATCACGCACCTGAACCAGCGCACCAATCTGAAAGCCAATCGTCACCGAGTGATCGGTGCCGGGGATCTTGACTTCATTGCCAGCAGCATCGATCAGCTTGACGCCGGGGCGAATGACCTTGGTTGCGCCGCGACGTTTCGGGTCAATCACCACCAGGGTAGACAAACCGGTCACGTCGTCAACCTGACGGGCAACAGTGACACCTTCTTCGACATTCTCGAATTGCGCTTTACCCGCAAACTCGGTGATGATCGGACGGGTCAGTGGATCCCAGTTAGCCAAGATGGTACCGGCCTTGATGGTTTGGTCCGCCTTGACAGCCAAAATTGCGCCGTAAGGAACTTTGTGACGCTCGCGCTCGCGGCCGTGCTCGTCATGAATGACGATTTCACCGGAACGGGCAATCACGACCAGCTCTTTTTTGCTGTTGGTGACGTAACGCATGGGTCCATTAAAGCCAATCACGCCATTGGACTTGGACTCAACGCTGGACGCAATCGCTGCGCGCGAAGCCGCACCACCGATGTGGAAGGTGCGCATCGTCAACTGCGTGCCGGGCTCACCGATGGACTGGGCAGCAATGATGCCGACCGCCTCGCCAATGTTGATGAGGCCGCCACGACCCAAGTCGCGGCCATAGCACCTGGCGCACAGGCCAAAGCGAGTTTCGCAGTTCAGAGCGGTACGTACTTTGACTTCGTCAACGCCGGCAATCTCTAACTCTTCAATCAAGTCCTCGTCGAGCAAAGCGCCACGAGCGGCCATCACGGAACGGTTTTCAGGGTGCAGAACGTCTTCAACCACGGTGCGGCCCAGGATACGGTCACGCAATGACTCAATCACTTCACCGCCCTCAACTATGGCGCGCATGACCGAGCCTTCGTGGGTGCCGCAATCGTCTTCAGTGACCACCAGGTCTTGCACCACGTCGCACAAGCGGCGGGTCAGATAACCGGAGTTGGCAGTTTTCAATGCCGTGTCGGCCAGGCCCTTACGTGCGCCGTGGGTGGAGATGAAGTACTCCAGCACATTCAGGCCTTCGCGGAAGTTGGCGGTAATCGGCGTTTCAATGATCGAGCCATCTGGCTTGGCCATCAAACCGCGCATACCGGCCACCTGACGGATCTGCGCCGGTGAGCCGCGCGCGCTCGAGTCGGCCATCATGTAGATGGAATTAAACGACTCTTGCTCGACAATCTTGCCATGGCGATCGGTGACTTTTTCCTTTGACAACTGGCCCATCATGACCTTGGAGACTTCGTCGCCTGACTTGCCCCAAATGTCAACCACTTTGTTGTAGCGTTCGCCAGATGTCACCAGACCCGAGACATACTGCTGCTCGATTTCCTTGACTTCTTTTTGGGCGCGCGCAATGATGTCGCCTTTCTCCTTGGGCACCAGCATGTCTTCAATACAAATCGAAATACCGGTTTGCGTTGCCAGACGGAAGCCGGACTGCAGCAACTTGTCTGCAAAAACCACGGTTTCTTTCAAGCCGCACTTGCGGAAGGACACGTTGATAAGCTTGGAGATTTCTTTCTTTTTCAACGCCTTGTTGAGGTTGGAAAAAGGCAAACCCTTGGGCAATATCTCGGACAGCAGTGCGCGGCCACCGGTGGTTTCCCACAGCTTGGTCGACGGCACAAACTCGCCCGTGGTCTTGTCTTTGGTGTAGTCGGTTAACCGAACGTTGATGCGTGCATTCAAGTCCAGTTCGCCCGCGTCAAAGGCGCGGCGCACTTCACCCGAGTCAGCAAACACCAGGCCTTCGCCCTTGCCGTTGGTGCGCTCGCGTGTGGTGTAGTACAAACCCAGTACGACGTCTTGCGACGGCACAATAGATGGCTCGCCACTGGCGGGAAACAGGATGTTGTTCGAAGCCAGCATCAAGGTGCGGGCTTCCATTTGTGCCTCAACCGACAGCGGTACGTGGACTGCCATCTGGTCGCCGTCGAAGTCGGCGTTGAAGGCCGAGCAGACCAGCGGGTGCAATTGGATGGCCTTGCCTTCAATCAGAATCGGCTCAAAGGCCTGAATGCCCAGACGGTGCAGCGTAGGCGCACGGTTCAGCATCACAGGGTGCTCTTTGATGACCTCTTCAAGAATGTCCCACACGACTGGCGTGCCGGATTCGACTTCTTTCTTGGCAGCCTTGATCGTCGTGGCAATGCCGCGTGATTCGAGCTGCGCAAAAATAAACGGCTTGAACAATTCGAGTGCCATCAACTTCGGCAAGCCGCACTGATGCAGCTTGAGGGTTGGACCCACGGTGATGACCGAGCGGCCCGAGTAGTCGACGCGCTTGCCCAGCAAGTTTTGACGGAAACGACCCGACTTGCCCTTGATCATGTCCGCCAGCGACTTGAGTGCACGCTTGTTGGCGCCGGTCATGGCTTTGCCACGGCGGCCGTTGTCAAGCAGCGAATCAACCGCTTCTTGCAGCATGCGTTTTTCGTTGCGGGCAATGATTTCAGGCGCTTTGAGTTCCAGCAAACGGCGCAGGCGGCTGTTGCGGTTGATGACGCGGCGGTACAAATCGTTCAGGTCAGACGTGGCAAAGCGGTCATCATCAAGCGGTACCAGCGGACGCAAATCTGGCGGCAACACCGGCAGCACATCCAGCACCATCCAATGCGGCTTGATACCGGACTTTTTGAAGGCCTCCATCAATTTCAAACGCTTGGCGTTTTTCTTGATTTTGATTTCCGAGCCCGTCAAATCGTTGCGCAGCTTGGTAATTTCGTCGTCCAGGTCCAGGCCCTGGAGCAGGTCTTTCACGCCCTCGGCGCCCATCTTGGCGGTGAACTCGTCGCCGTATTCCTTGACCTTGGCGTCGTAGTCGTCTTCAGACATGATGCTGAATTTCTTCAAAGGCGTCATGCCGGGGTCAGTGACCACGTAGGCCTCAAAGTACAGCACGCGTTCGATGTCGCGCAGCGTCATGTCGAGCACCAGGCCCAGGCGTGATGGCAGCGACTTCAAGAACCAGATGTGCGCGCACGGTGCGGCCAGGTCAATGTGACCCATACGCTCGCGGCGAACCTTGGTTTGCGTGACTTCAACGCCGCACTTCTCGCAGATCACACCGCGATGCTTGAGGCGCTTGTACTTGCCGCACAGGCATTCGTAGTCTTTGATCGGCCCGAAAATTTTTGCGCAAAAGAGACCGTCGCGCTCAGGCTTGAAGGTTCGGTAGTTGATGGTTTCGGGTTTTTTGACTTCACCGAAAGACCAGGAACGGATCTTTTCGGGCGAAGCCATGCCAATTTTAATGGCATCAAAATGCTCATCGGGTGCAAATTGCTTGAACAGGTCGAGTAATGATTTCATGATTTAAATCCTTTTAATCAGTTGAGGACAGAGCAGATTGCTTTGCAATCCTGGTCTGTCCCGCAAGGCCATTGAACTTGTGATTAAGAACGCTCAAGTTCCATGTCGATACCGAGTGATCGAATCTCTTTGACCAGCACGTTGAACGACTCCGGCATACCTGCCGTGATCGCATGCTCGCCTTTGACAATGCTTTCGTAGACCTTGGTGCGGCCCACCACATCGTCTGACTTGACGGTGAGCATCTCCTGCAGAACATAAGATGCGCCGTAAGCTTCAAGTGCCCAGACCTCCATCTCGCCAAAACGCTGGCCACCGAACTGGGCTTTGCCACCCAGCGGTTGCTGCGTGACCAGCGAGTAAGGGCCAGTTGAACGTGCATGCATCTTGTCGTCGACCAGGTGGTGCAGCTTCAAAAAGTGCATGTAGCCCACGGTGGTGGTGCGCTCAAACGCATCACCGGTGCGGCCGTCATACAACTGGGCTTGCGTGCGGGTAGCTGTCAGGCCTTTGGCCTTGGCCAGGTCTTCAGGGTAAGCCAGTTGCAGCATTTCCATGATCTCCGCTTCTGATGCGCCGTCAAACACGGGCGTGGCAAACGGCACGCCAGCAGACAAATTGCCTGCCATCTCAAGCACCTGCACATCCGACAGTCTGGACAGATCTTCAGACCGGCCCGACTTGTTGTACACGGTATCGAGCAGCGCGCGCACCTCAGCCACTTTGGCCTCGGCTTGCAGCATGTCACCAATACGCTGGCCCAGGCCTTTGGCGGCCCAGCCCAGGTGAACCTCAAGCACCTGACCGACGTTCATGCGCGATGGCACGCCCAGCGGGTTCAGCACGATGTCGCAAGGTGTGCCGTCGGCCATGTGGGGCATGTCTTCAACCGGAACTATTTTTGACACCACGCCTTTGTTACCGTGGCGGCCTGCCATTTTGTCGCCAGGCTGCAGATGGCGTTTAACCGCCAGGTACACCTTGACCATCTTGAGCACGCCTGCTGGCAGCTCGTCGCCCTGGGTGAGCTTTTTGCGCTTTTCTTCAAACGACAAGTCAAAGCTGTGCCGCGTTTGCTCCATCGAGTTTTTGATGCTCTCAAGCTGCGCAGCCACCTCATCATCAGCCGGACGCACGTCGAACCAGTGGAATTTTTCAACGCCGGCCAAATAGGCTTTGTCGATTTTGCTGCCTTTGGCAAGCTTTTGCGGACCACCGTTGGCAACCTTGCCGTTCAGCAACTTTTCAATCCGGTCAAACGCATCGGCTTCGACAATACGCAGCTGGTCATTCAGGTCCAGGCGGTAGCGCTTGAGCTCGTCGTCAATGATCTGCTGGGCACGCTTGTCGCGCACAATGCCTTCACGGGTGAAGACTTGCACGTCAATCACCGTGCCGCGCGAACCCTGGCTCACGCGCAGTGAGGTGTCTTTCACATCGCTGGCTTTCTCACCAAAAATGGCACGCAGCAGTTTTTCTTCAGGCGTCAGTGTGGTCTCGCCTTTTGGCGTGACCTTGCCGACCAGTGTGTCACCCGGCTGGACTTCAGCACCGACATAAATAATGCCGGAATCGTCCAGACGGTTGAGCTGGTGCTCAGACAGGTTCGGAATATCACGGGTGATTTCTTCGCTGCCCAGCTTGGTGTCACGCGCCATCACAACCAATTCTTCGATGTGAATCGAGGTGTAACGGTCTTCAGCCACCACACGCTCGCTGATCAGGATCGAATCTTCGAAGTTATAGCCGTTCCATGGCATGAAAGCGATCAGCATGTTCTGACCAATGGCGATTTCGCCCAGGTCCGTTGATGCGCCGTCGGCAATCACATCACCCTTGTCCAGCTTGTCGCCCACCTTGACGATCGGGCGCTGGTGGATGTTGGTGTTCTGGTTGGAGCGCTGGTATTTGATCAGGTTGTAGATGTCTACGCCCACTTCACCGGCCAGCGCTTCAGCATCATTCACACGCACCACAATGCGGGTCGCGTCAACATAGTCCACAATACCGCCGCGCGTTGCGGTGACCACCGTGCCGGAGTCAACCGCAGCAACGCGCTCGATGCCGGTGCCGACCAGTGGCTTTTCAGGGCGCAGCACCGGGACAGCCTGGCGTGACATGTTGGCACCCATCAGTGCTCGATTGGCATCGTCGTGCTCTAGGAACGGAACCAGCGAGGCAGCGACAGAAACGATCTGCGCAGGGGACACGTCCATGTACTGGACACGCTCTGCACCGACCAGAATCGATTCGCCGTTTTCGCGTGCAGACACCAGGTCACCGGTGAGGCTACCTTCTTTGTCAAGGGCGGCATTTGCCTGGGCGATAACGTACTTGCCTTCTTCAATGGCTGACAGGTAGTCGATCTGCATCGTGACTTTGCTGTCAACTACGCGGCGGTAGGGTGTTTCAATGAAACCGTACTCGTTCAAACGCGCGTACAAAGCCAGCGAGTTGATCAGGCCAATATTCGGGCCCTCTGGTGTTTCAATCGGGCAGACGCGACCGTAGTGGGTCACGTGTACGTCGCGTACTTCAAAGCCAGCGCGCTCGCGGGTCAAACCGCCAGGGCCAAGAGCCGATACACGTCGCTTGTGGGTGATCTCGGCCAGCGGATTGGTCTGATCCATGAACTGCGACAACTGCGACGCACCGAAGAACTCTTTGAGTGCAGCGGAAATCGGCTTGCTATTGATCAGGTCATGCGGCATCAAAGGCTCTTGCTCGGCTTGGCCCAGACGTTCTTTGACGGCTTTTTCAATACGTGCCAAACCGGTGCGGTACTGGTTTTCAGCCAGCTCGCCGACACAACGCACACGGCGGTTGCCGAGGTGGTCAATGTCATCGACTTCGCCGTTGCCGTTACGCAAGTCCACCAGAATCTTGACAACAGCCAGGATGTCCTCGTTGGTCATGACCATCGGGCCAGTTGACGAGTCACGGCCGACCCGGGCATTGAACTTCATGCGGCCAACGCGCGACAAATCATATGTGTCCGGGTTGTAGAAAAGGCGCTGGAACAGGGCCTGAACAGCGTCTTCAGTCGGTGGCTCGCCAGGGCGCATCATGCGGTAGATGGCAACGCGCGCTGCGAACTCGTCAGCTGTTTCGTCTGAACGCAGGGTCTGCGAGATGTACGAACCCTGGTCGAGCTCGTTGGTGTACAGCACCTGCAGGTCTTGAACACCGGTAACGCGCAACTTTTTCAGTAGCACGTCGGTCAGCTCGTCATTCGCCTTGGCAATGATTTCGCCTGTTTCGGCGTCCACAATGTTCTTGGCAACTACACGGCCCAGCAAGAAGTCTTCAGGCACACTGATGGAGTTGGTACCGCTGGTTTCCAGCTCGCGGGTGTGGCGCACGGTGATGCGCTTGTCCTTGGCGACCACAACTTTGCCAGACTTGTCGGTGATGTCAAAGCGGGCGACTTCACCGCGCATGCGCTCAGCGACAAATTCCATTTGAGCGCCGCTGTCCATCAGGCGGAAGTGGTCGAACACAAAGAAATTCGCCAAAATCGATTCGTGGTTCAGGCCAATCGCCTTGAGCAAAATCGTGACCGGCATTTTGCGGCGACGGTCAACGCGGAAGTACAAAATGTCTTTCGGGTCAAATTCGAAGTCGAGCCATGAGCCACGGTAAGGAATGATGCGAGCCGAAAACAGCAACTTGCCGGAGCTGTGGGTTTTGCCTTTATCGTGCTCAAAAAACACACCCGGTGAGCGGTGCAACTGGGACACGATCACGCGCTCTGTGCCGTTGATCACGAACGAGCCTTTGTCGGTCATCAGGGGCACTTCGCCCATGTAAACTTCCTGCTCTTTGACTTCCTTGACAACCTTTGACTGTGAAGTCGAGGACTCACGGTCATAAATGATCAGCTGCACTTTAGCGCGAACGGCCGAGGCAAATGTCAAGCCTCGCGTCTGGCATTCGCGCACATCAAAAGCCGGCTTGGCCAGGTTGTACTCAAGAAATTTCATCTCGACAAAACCATTGTGCGAGACGATCGGGAAGGCATTGTCAAAGGCCGCTTGCAGACCTTCCAAAGTACGTGCTTTGGGGGATTTGTCAGCTTGCAAGAACGCGGTGTAAGCGTCTTTTTGCATTTGCAGCAAATAAGGAACAGCCAGCACGCTCTCGCGGCTGCCGAAGCTTTTGCGAATGCGTTTGCGTTCGGTAAAACTGTATGTTGAAGTTAGGGCCATGAGTTCTCCGCATTGATAGGTTTAGGGACCTAGGTAACTGCTCTGGTGACTTTGTGCCCAAATGCACAATGCACCTGGGCGGGCTTGGTGGTTGGCCGCTACCAACCATGGCGGACGGTGACGCATTGCACGTCACCCGAACCAAGGTTCTTTCTGTCGTCGAAATTCAGAAAGTACTGAGAAGCAGACTGTTTTATCAGCTTTTCAGTACGCTCGTTACCCCAGGGGATAAACACGAAAGGCTGGAAGTCCTTTTTAGAACGTCCAGCCTTCTCAAACACAAGCAATTACTTGAGTTCGACTTTCGCGCCAGCGTCTTCGAGCTTTTTCTTGGCGGCTTCTGCGTCAGCCTTTGGGATGCCCTCTTTGACGTTCTTTGGAGCGCCGTCAACCAGGTCTTTGGCTTCTTTCAGGCCCAGACCAGTCAGTTCGCGAACTGCTTTAATAACTTGCACCTTCTGGGCACCAGCTTCAAGCAGCACGACGTTGAAATCGGTCTTCTCCTCAACGACTGCAGCAGCACCACCGCCGCCAGCAGCAGGAGCGGCCATAGCGGCTGCGCTCACGCCAAATTTCTCTTCGATGGCTTTCACCAGTTCGTTGAGTTCCATGACCGTCATGCTGTCAAGCGAGGTCAAAAATGCGTCTTTATCGAATGCCATTTTAAAATTTCCTAAATATCAATTGGTTTAATTTACGCTGCTAAATTACGCTGCAACGGCTTCAGCCGGGGCTTCACTTGGGGCGTCGGCCGATACGTCATTGCTATCGCCGCCTTTTTTGGCCGCCAGCGCACCCAGCACAACGGCTGTACGCGAAATAGGCGACATCAAGAGGCCACAAATCTGCGCCAACAAAACTTCTTTCGAAGGAATGCTCGCCAGTTGCTTGACGCCGTTTACGTCCAGGGTTTTACCTGCGAATGCACCACCACGAATCACCAACTTGTCGTTGGTTTTTGCGAAGTCAGACACCACTTTAGCGGCAGCTACTGCATCAACAGAAAAGCCGTAGATCAGCGGCCCGGTCATCTGGTCGGACACAACTTCAAACGGGCTACCTGCCATGGCACGGCGTGCCAAAGTGTTTTTCAGAACACTCAGGGTTACGCCCAGGCCACGCGCCTGGCTGCGCAGTTTTGTCATGTCAGCAACCGTGATACCGCGGTACTCCGCCAGCACCAGCGTTTGAGCTTTAGCTGCGAGGCCTGTCACTTCATCAATGACGGCTTGTTTCTCACTGCGATTGAGACTCAAGGTCTACTCCTTAAAAATGTTGTCGCTCTGCATTCAGATATTCATCTTCATGCGTATTGACAACGATCACATTCAGCGACCAACTGTTTTCAGGTTTAAAACCATTCAAGCAGCGGGCACGCCATCTGCGTTGGTTGACCTCCTTCGAGATCCATTAAGCGGCAGGGTTTTAAAGCCTGTCACACCAACGGTCCTGGATGACCTGCCATGACTTGTTGCAAAGCTTATTACGAAGCTTTTTAACAATCCTGGCAGCCCACCACTCTGAACGACTCTTTCAAGTCGTTCAAATTTCTTTACTTCAAGCCGCGATGGTTTGTGTGTCAACGCGAACGCCGACACCCATCGTTGACGAAACCGCCACTTTGCGCAGATAAACGCCTTTGCTGGATGCGGGCTTTGCCTTGACCAATGCATCAATCAGCGCGGCAAGGTTGCCTTGCAACTTGTCGGTATCGAATGAACGGCGGCCAATCGTGCCATGCACAATACCGGCCTTGTCCACGCGGAACTGCACCTGGCCGGCTTTTGCATTTTTCACGGCAGTGGCTACATCCGGTGTCACAGTGCCAACCTTGGGGTTAGGCATCAGGCCGCGCGGGCCGAGAATTTGACCCAGCGTACCAACGATACGCATCGCATCTGGCGAGGCAATCACGACGTCAAAGTCCATCTTGCCGGCCTTGATGTCAGCGGCCAAATCGTCCATGCCCACGATGTCGGCGCCAGCGGCTTTGGCTTCTTCAGCCTTGGCACCCTGCGCAAACACCGCAACGCGCTTGGTTTTACCCGTACCGTTAGGCAGCACGACAGCGCCGCGAACGACCTGGTCAGATTTTTTGGCATCAATACCGAGCTGCACAGCCACGTCGATGGATTCATCAAACTTGGCAACCGCGAACTCTTTGACCAGACCCAGAGCATCGCTCAGCGGGTACAACTTGTTGCTGTCGATTTTGTCACCGACAGTTTTCTGGCGCTTGGTTAACTTGCTCATACAACACCTTCCACCGTGACGCCCATGGAACGGGCTGAACCGGCAATCGTGCGAACCGCTGCGTCAAGGTCAGCGGCCGTCATGTCTTTCATTTTGTGCTTGGCAATTTCTTCAAGCTGGGCACGGCTGATCTTGCCAACCTTGACGGTATGCGGCGTGGATGAGCCCTTCTCAAGCTTGATGGCTTTCTTGATCAACGTCACGGCAGGTGCCGTTTTAATGATGAAGGTAAAGCTCTTGTCGGCAAACGCGGTGATCACCACTGGCAGCGGCAGACCCGGCTCAATACCCTGGGTCTGCGCATTGAATGCCTTGCAGAACTCCATGATGTTCAAGCCACGTTGACCCAGAGCCGGGCCAATCGGGGGGGATGGATTGGCCTTACCAGCTGGCACTTGCAGCTTGATGAAGCCGACGATTTTTTTCGCCATACTTTTCTCCTTGCGGGTCATAACGCCTGACAACTGACAAAACAGCGCCTGGCTTCCCGGGGGTTACACAACTCAAAAATGGTTTTTACAAACCATCCGCGCCGAGTTGCAAAGCGCAGATTTTTTTCTTCAGGTTTTTTCGATCTGACTGAATTCCAGCTCTACTGGCGTTGCACGACCGAAAATCGTGACCGACACGCGCACTTTGTTTTTGTCGTAGTTGACTTCTTCCACCGTGCCATTGAAATCAGTGAATGGGCCGTCCTTGACGCGCACATACTCACCGGTTTCAAACTCGACCTTATGGCGCGGCTTGGCAGTACCTACCTGCATCTGGCTGACGATGGCCTGGACATCTTTCTCTGATATGGGAGAAGGACGGTTCTTGGCACCACCGACAAAGCCGGTGACTTTATTGGTGTGTTTGACCAGATGCCAACTCTCATCGTCCATGGTCATTTCAACCAGTACATAGCCCGGGAAAAACCGTCTTTCGGTGGTTTTCTTCTGGCCATTTTTGATTTCAACCACTTCTTCAGTAGGCACCAGAAAGCGGCCAAATTTGGACTGCATCCCGGCGCGGTTGATGCGCTCGGTAATGTTGCGCTCAACCGCTTTTTCCATACCGGAGTAGGCATGAACCACGTACCAGTTCATGCCCTGCGATGGCGTCAAGGACGTACCCACCACAAACTCATTGACCACCACGGTATTGAGATCGCTCATTATTTCTTCCATCCCAGCAACAGGTCGTACAACACCCATTCGATTGTTTTGTCAGTGAGCCATAAAAACAGCGCCATCACCACGACAAAGGCAAACACGTAAGCGGTCATTTGTATGGCTTCTTTTCGGGCAGGCCAAACAACTTTTTTAACTTCGCGGACCGAGTCCCGACTAAAGGCCAAAAACTGCCTGCCCGGCTCAGACGTCATGAACACAACAACGCCAGCCACCAAGAAAGCCAGTAACGCACCCCACTGCGCAAGCTGCCCCTGCTTGGCCAGCAGATAAAAGCTGACGAGCGACGCCAACAGCAACGCGATGGCAAGACCAAGCTTGGCCTTGTCGGCGGTTGTACTGACAGTTTCAACTTGAGAAGTAGCCATGTTTGCCGAATATCCTGTTTAATCTGCGCGTGTCCGTCTAGACACCTAAGCCCGATAAAAGCTTTTGGCTCTCATCAGGCTTGTTCTTTAGCTGTTTTAACCACCCACCGCTTTGCTACCCACAAAGCGCTGGTGGCAGGGGCAGTAGGAATCGAACCTACAACCTTCGGTTTTGGAGACCGACGCTCTGCCAATTGAGCTATGCCCCTTCAAAAATCCTTTTCATTTAAGCCAATATCTTGGCCACAACACCAGCACCAACGGTCTTGCCACCTTCGCGGATGGCAAAGCGCAGGCCTTCTTCCATCGCAATCGGGTTGATCAGCTTGACCGTGATGGACACGTTGTCGCCCGGCATCACCATCTCTTTGCCTTCTGGCAACTCAATCGCACCGGTTACGTCCGTTGTGCGGAAGTAAAACTGGGGGCGGTAGTTGTTGAAAAATGGGGTGTGGCGGCCACCTTCGTCTTTGGACAAGACATAGATCTCGCCGGTAAAGTGGGTGTGCGGCTTGATGCTGCCTGGCTTGCACAGTACCTGGCCACGCTGGA
>Ga0105050_10007761_pt1 | contig 12665 bp, 16 predicted proteins | sample FRY01_FD_78088 | JGI IMG/M metagenome (GOLD analysis project Ga0105050, IMG submission 78088) | Freshwater microbial communities from Lake Fryxell liftoff mats and glacier meltwater in Antarctica - FRY-01 | ecosystem: Environmental > Aquatic > Freshwater > Ice > Glacier meltwater ... | reverse complement strand
GCGCGTCCAGACCCACGCTGAGGATGACGTCGTCGGCCTCGGAATGCACGATCGCGTCGAGCTCGGGAATCCAGTTAAAGAGTCCTTCCTTGAACTCGGTCGCGAGGCCGTTGCCGCTGACGAGCATGGCGTCAGGGAACTCGCGGCGCAGCTCGCGCGCGAGGTCGCGCTGCCACCGTAGCGTCGTGACCATGCCGCCCAGGCCGATGAGATGGGGGGTGCCGTGCTTGTGGGCGGTTCGGCGGATGAGGCCGATGGCTTCGGACAGGGTCAAGTGGCGCCCGGACGGCTTCGCGGGGTCGGGAAGGCGGTAGGCGTTGAGGTCAACAATGGCGACCCCGGCCTCGTGCTGTAGCAGGCGTGCGGCGAGCAGAGCGGGTCCCAGGGGCGCGCAATTTGGCGGTGCGTCCTCTCGGAGGGGCATATTGATCAGCATGGCCCGTAGGCCGCGCAGGAAGGGTCCTAATGGCGCGCCGGAAAGACGCTCTTTCGCCAGGAAGGCTTGGCGCATAGAGGCGTCTTTTGAGCCCGTCTTCACGCGGCCCCTCCAACGGGGCTAAACTCTGCCTTAGTCGCAAGGCGCGCGCGTCCGGAGGCGACCCAGGCGCGGGCGATCTCGAGGTCGAAGGGGGTGTCGATGTCGAGACACTCGATGCCGTAGGTCTCGTAGGGCACGGTGTCGCGATTGAAGAGCTGGGTGTTGAGGCTGTCGAGGATGCCGCGGCGGATGATGAAGATAGCCCCGGTCGCGTGGTAGAGCTTCGGCGTGTCCTGCTTACGGTAAAACATCTCCGCGCTCTCGGCGAAGTCGAGCTTTCCGTTGTTTATCATCAGCCCGCCGTAGGGGCGACCGTTGAAGGCGGCGACGCTCATGAGGCTGTCGTGCTCGGCGCCGAGGGGACCTGAGTCAAACGCAGCCATCGCGTTCTTGATTGTCGAGGCCATGCGGAATGGGCAGGTCGGGTAGAGCAGGACGATCTCATGCGCGTCTTCGTGGGTGCGGAAGAAGTCGCGCAGGACGCCGATCATGGATGCCTGGTCATCGGCAAGGTGCGCGGGGCGAAGGTGCGGGAGCGCGCCGCAGGACTCGGCTATGTCGAGAATCTTGCGGTCCTCGGAGGTGACGTAGACGCGCGAGCCTTCGACGGACTTGGCCGCTTCCTTCGCGGCTGAGATCGTCCAGTCGATGAGCGGCGAACCGCCCAAGTCTGCTAAATTCTTGTCCGCGATCCCCTTGCTACCGCCTCGCGCTGGAACTAAAAAATATCGCATCAGGCGTTCCCTCCTGGTATCAGTTCAACGAAGCGCTGCGCGAGCGGTCGGCGGTGAAGGATGCGCGCGTTGTCGCCGGTGAGGTCGGCCTGGAAGTAGTTCCCCGCCCCTTGGTAGCAGACGACGCCGCGCTCGAGCAGGGCGCGGCGGTCAGCCTGCGAGACTGAGGCCGAAGGTGAGACGCCGAAGTCAGTGCCCTTGCGCCCGATGGCGGCGTCGCCTTCGACGGTCTGGGTGATCCACGACTCGACGGCTGTCTTTAAGGCCTCGACGCGCTTGGCCTCAATCTTGGCCTCGGCGAAGGTCTGGATATTCTTGGCGATGGTCGAGTTGCGAAAGCCGTTGACTCGTGAGCTCATGCTGAAATCTCCGTGAGCTTCCCGCCGACCATGCGGTAGGCCTTTTTGGCTGAGGTCGGCCGCGGCGCGGGCGCGGGGGGCTTGACCACGCCCATCCCCTTTTTCCATACCCGCTGAACGCTGAACGCCTCGTAGGGGTTGGTATCGCAGGCGGGCTTCTCATCGCCCGAGGCGTCGGTCGCCTGCGCCCACACCATGCGAGTGTAGTTCAGCAGGCAACCGATGCCCTTTCGTTCGATGATCTTCCTGATCTGAGCAACATGCTTGACGCTCAGAACCTCGCCCGCGCAGACGAGGATCTTGCCCGCGAACCCGACGATGGGGTCGATAAGGCACATGCCGGGCTGCAGGTCCTTGACTTGGACCTGTCGGGCGATCCCGATGAAGCGCGTCGCGCGCATGGGCTAGGCTCTGACGCTTTCTTTCTTGCCCGTCGGTTCATCGTTGACGAGCTCGATGCGCTCGACGTTGACGGCGGGGTTGAACTCGGCGATGTTCGACTTCCCCGACCACTCCTGTTTCTTAAAGAACATCTTGGAGTTGGCCTCCATCAGGTCGACGACGGCGAAGCCATCCTTGAGCAAGGGGGCAAGAGCCCCCTCGGTGATGACCTGGCCGCGCGCGACGAGGACCTTTCCGCCGGCGGTGACGATGTCGCCGAAGGCCTTCGTGTTCGTGCGGTACTTGACGCTCGGGATGGTGGGCTTGCCTTCGGCGAGCTTCTTCTTGAGCCACTCGGTCTCGCGCGGGGACAAGGTCGTGCCGCGGGCGATGAGCGTCTTGCCCTTGTAGCCGACGATGTCGGTGAGAAGTTTGTCGCCGTTGAAGAGATCGGCGATTTCGACGGACTTGACTGCGGCGGTGGTGCGGGGCATTGGCGTGGCCCTCCTGTGAGATTTAACTTCAACGATGATGCGAGTATACGGAAATCCCCGACGCTCCGCAAGGGGAGCGCCGGGGATTCATTCGATTCGTTTAGCTGACGAGCGCGAACCCGCGCCAGTTCACGATTTTTGCCCCGAATCTTTCCTCGGTGCGCGTGCGGTGAAGCCCGTTGGAGAAATGCTGGCCGGTGCCGAGGCCTTCCTGCATGATCTCCAAGCCCTTGCGCTTCTGGTGCAGCAGGCCCGGGAAGTCGGTCTTCACGTACCAGTCGGTCGCCGAGACGCGGTCGAGCCGGTGGGACGAGATGACGCCGAGCTTGTTCTTGAGCATGTTCGGCATGGAGCCGTTCGCCGCCGCAGGCCCGTTGGGACCCGCCGCCATCGCGAGCGGCAGGAGGTCGGCGCGCGTCAAGCCGTAAGCCGCCTGCTGCAGGATCACGGGGACGACCAAGCTCTCGGCCATGACGTCGAGGTCTTGGTCGGCGTCAGCACCTTCCCACTTGGAGATGATGCCGAGGACGGCCGACAGCGCGTTCACGGAGAGCGTGACCGCCGTGTAGATGTTGTCGTTGTCGCCGCGCGCCGCCCCGCCGGTGTAGCCGGGGTGGTTGAGCGCGAACATATTTCCGCCGTCGTAGATGGCGGCGTTGGAGGTCAGCAGCGAGAAGAACGACTTGTCCTTGAAGCGCGCGTGGCCTGAGCCGAGGGCCGCGGCCTGCTTGGACAGCGTCTTGCCCGGCGTCTGATCGTCCTCGGAGGCTTCGCTCGTGAGCTCGATGATGCCGCCGTACTTGAAGTTCGTGACCTTGACCACGTCGGGCGAACCCGGGTTAAGGGTCTTGAACGACTCGCCTTCGAGTACCTTGCGCGGGAGCTCGCTGGCGCCCATCGTCGGGTACTCCTCGTGATCGGACTCCGAGGTCTCGTCGACGACGAGCTGCTCCCAGTTCGTCGCGGCCATCTTGCGCGCGTAGGCGTCGATGATCGTGCCCTTGAGTCCCTTGGACATGAACGCCGCGAAGTCGGGGCGAGTCATGGCCTCTCGCAGGGCTTTGCCGTCGCCGCCCTGCATGACCGTTTCCATCTCCTGCAGCGTCATCTTCATAGCGTTGTCCCTCCAAGGGATAGGATTGTCTGAGGCGTGCGCGACTCGAGCAGGCCGGGCATGGTGCGGGCGATGTCGTGGTACCAGGACGCGAACGCCAATAGGGACCCCGTCGTCTTCACCGGATTGCCTTTGCTGTCGGGTACGGTCAAGACGGTGCCGTCGTCGGCCTCGTTCTTGATGCGGAGTTGCGCCAGGTCGGGCTCGACGCCGCCGGCGTAGAACTCGCCGTCGTCGGTCCAACAGAAATCGTGGCCGTAGAGTAGGATCTTCGGCACGGCCCGCACCGAAGCGAGGAAGCTGACGCCGAGGCTTGACACGTTGCCGCCCGGGACGAGGAAGGAGGAGACGCCGGACTTCTTCTGATGGTCTCGCTGCATCCAGTCCGCGGCTTCCTTGTCGCGGTAGTTGGACATCATGCAGAACCAAAAGATGTCGCCCGCCCAATCCTTCGCGGTGTCGGGATGGACGACGACGTTGAGCAGGAGCGCGACCTCGGGCGGGGCGGCGACGAGCGTGCGCGCGATCTCCTCGGAGGCGTCCGCGCAGACGACGAAGTCGGGAACGACGCCGTTGTCGAGGAGGAACTTGAGCGCCATGTCGACGCAGACGAGCTCATGCTTGTCGCGGTCGAGGGCGCGGAGCTCGGGCAGGGAATCCTTGAGGCTTGGTCCGGACGCGATGAGCACGCCCGTCTTCGGGTTGGCGTCGCACCAGAGGCGCGAGACCTGCATCCCGATTCGGCCCTTGTTTGCGGCGGCGTGCGCCGACCATCGGTCCTTGTGCGCCAGGGCCGAGGCGTGGCCGCGCTGCTCAAGGCGCTCGAGGATGGTCTTAGATACGGCGGGGGCTGATGCGCTCATACGGCGACGGCCTCGCGCGCGCGGGCCTTGGGCGCGTACTTCTCAATGGCCTCGTCGAGGGGCATGATCTCCCATCCGGCCATGGTTTCGCCCACCTTGTTGACGCCGAGGATACCGCCCTCGGTGGCGTTGACGCAGTGGCCGAGGTGGGCCTTCGCCAAGTCCTCGTGCCAGGTCTTCAGATGGAAAAGGGTAAAGTTCGTCTGAAGCTCGCCGCCGATGATCTTGTGGGAGAAGACGTTCTCGCCTTCGATGCGCTCGGCCGCAAGGTTCGTGTGCGAGGCTCCGGCGTAGAAGTCCAGGTCTGACTTCCAGGAGTAGTCGGCGCCCGCGAAGATGACCTTTGTCGCGCGCAGGAGCGAGAGCGCGAAGACGTGGGCGTAGGTGGTGACGTTGCCGCCGCAAGCGAGGGCGTCGTTGAGGCCGGGGAAGACGACCTCGATATCGTTGATCGGGTCGAGCTCCTCGCCGGGCATAATGGTCCTTTTGGCCTTGACGATGCGGTGGGCGGCATGGAGCTTGTCGTCGATATCCTTTCCGCCGCCGGTCGCGCGCAGGAAGTACTTGGGGCCTTTCCAGTAATCGACGAAGGCGGGGGAAGCGCTGGCCTGGGCGATGAGGCAAGTGCGCGAGGTGTCCGCGCCTTCGATCATCGTAATCATGCGGGCATCGGCGTCGAGCGTGACGCAGTAGTCGGGTACGATCCCGTTCTCGATGAGGTAGCGGTAGACCGCGTCGACGCAGACGATGACGCCCATGCGCCCGACCTTCTTAAGCGCCTGGACATTCTGCTTTAGGCTCGGACCCGCGGCGACGACGAAGGCGGTGACGCCGAGAAGGGGCGGGTTCGGAGTGGTGAAGTGCTTGCGGTTGGCCTGCACGTTGGCGACCCACGATTCAGCGCGCGCCTTGAGCGTGGTGTCCTGAACTTGGGAGTTCAGGAAGGAGAGGGTTTCTTTGCTGCGCGCGCTCAAGTCGTCCACTCGCTCTCCATGCGGTCATGTCCTGCGGTTAAAAGAAGTCTCGGCGCGACGGCCCAAGCTGAACCGTCGCGCCGAGTGCTGGTAGACTTAGACGCCCCAAGAGCCGACGTTGGGGATGATGCCGGGGCCGCGCACGTTCTTGATGCGCGCCGCCGACTGCGTCGCCGCGCTGAACTGGATCAGCAGGGCCACGGGGATTTCGCCCGCGGTCATCGTGATCGGCGTGATGAGTCCGACCGTCACCCCGGCCACGGTGTACGACACGAGCGCCGCCTTCGTCCCGGAGCACGACCGGATCGCGAAGGTGCCCGAGCGTGCCACGACCCACTTCGAGCGGAAGGTCGACGAGGCCGCGGAGGCCACGCCGCCGATCGCGAGAGTGACGTCCCGCGCGATGTTGAAGTACTTGTTCTGGATGATGACGGCGTTCTGCGCCGGCACGGTGCCGACCAACAGCTTGCCGACCATGACCTGAGAACCGGGCGCGGCGTGCAGCGTGACCTGGCAACCCTCGAGGACGCGGTTCTCGAGCCAGGCGTTGATGTTCGGCCCACCGATGGGCGCGGTGATGAGCTCGCAGAGCTGGACGTCGCCCGAGGAAGCCCCCGAGAAGTCCTGCGCGACCTTCGCGACGGCGAAGCCCGTGAGCTTGTTGTTCACGGCGAACAACTGCGCGCCCGAAGCACCCGAGGCGTACACGACGGCATCGCCCTGCTTGCCATCCGCCGTGGTGATGGCGAGGTAGAACTGGCCCTCACGCAGGACCTTGACCTCGTTCGCGCCGGCGCGCGGCGTTGCGTAATCCGTGGCCCCCGCGGTCGCGGTCGTGAACGGCATGTCGGCGATGCCGACCGCCCACTGACCCTCGCGGGCCGCGGCGATGGGACGGATGCGGCCGGCCGGCCCGAGAATGGCAAGGCTGACCGGATCGTGACGGCGAGAGAGGACGACGACGTCTCCCGACGCGAAGTCGGTGGACGCCTTAGGTAAGATCATCACGGACGCCGCCGAGCTGGCACGGTTCTCTTTCTTCTGGGCCATAAAATCATATCCTCCGTTTCAGATGTCCCCGGCGGCGTGACTCGGGGGGGACGCCTTGAGCGTACGGTCGGTGATCTACTTCGTGCCGGCGGCGTCCTTTTTCTTCTGCTCGCGGTACGCCTCGAGCGTGAGCGGGTTGTGGAATACCTTGTGGTTGAAGACGACCTGCGCCTCGTCCTCGGTGAGCTCGGAGACCGCGGCGGCGGCGCCGCCCTCGGCGACACGGACCGAACCGAACTCGGAGGTCGTCAAGCGGAGCTGCTCGGCGATCTCGGCGTCGATCTGCTCGGCGACGGTCACGACCTTGTCGCCTTCCTTGCGCTCGGCCAATGCGTAGCAGCGCGCGAAGAGGTTGGGGGTCTTGGCCTCGGGAGCGAGCTTAGACTCCTTGATCTTGGCGTCGACGAGATCCTTCTTCTCGCGCAGACGGCCCTTGACCTCGTAGGCGTCGAGCTTGCGGTCGGACTCGTTGAGGTTCTTGCGAAGCTCGTCGATGGTCGAGTTGAAGGACTTGGTCGCGGCCTCGATGGCCTCTTTCAGAGCGCCGGCGTTGGCGGCGGGGGCCGCGGCCTCGGCGATCTTGATCTTGCCGAGAGCTTCCTCGAGCTTGACCTTGAGATTGCCGGCCTCGGTCTGAGCGGTGGCGACGGCTTCGGCGATGAGAGCGGCGACGAGGTCGGCGCGGCCTTCTTTGAGCATGGCGACGGTCAAATCCTTCATGTCGATGTCCTCCAGAGATTCCTCAACCGCGCCTTCGACTAGATCAGCTCCCATCTTGGCGTTGCCGGGGTAGTTCACGAACTTCGTGGCGTTTAATGCGTAAATTTTCTCGATGACCATGTACGACTCGCCCTCGATGACTCCTTCCTTCCCCGCGCCGCCGCCCTCGATGGAGAGAGCGATCTCCTCGGGCGCGTCGATGCATCGGGTCCAAAGCCATTCCTCGTGAATCTTGAGGCGGACCTTGCGCGCGACCTTACCGTTCGCGAGCGTCTCGATCCAAGTTTCTTTGAGCGTCGCGCACCAGTTGCGCAGGTCGTCTCCGGTCTGGCCTTCGACGAGGTGGTTGACGAAGAGCTTGCGGCGCGCCTTGAAGAGTCCCTCGGAGTTCACGACGGCCTCGCGCGTGTACCATCGGCGATCGCGTGAGTTGCCCGGGCCTTCCTGCAACGCCGTCAAAACTATTTCGTGCTTGGGCTTTCCGTCCGGGCCGTTGGAGTCGTCGGTCTTCGCCTCGGACAAGCCGAATTGAAGAACGAACGCGCCTTTGTCGGCGAGCTTGTTCTTCGACGGCTTAAGCGTCTCGTTGGTTTTTCCCATTTCGGTTTAGACCCGCTCCAAAATCTTGCCTTGATTCCGCTGCACGACCACGCGCCAATATTGTAACAGGATGGCGAGAGTTGACGCAAACGGAATAGTCGGAGTCCATCCAAGTTCAACGCGCGCCCGGGTCCCATCTCCGATGAGGCGCATCACGTCCGAAGGGCGCAAGCGCCTGGGGTCGGCGTACATGACGATGTTGTCGCACGACGACAGGTCAATGAGTTGGCGCAGGACTGAGCCCATCGTCGGCGACGAGTTTGGGCCCGAGCAGAGGTTGTAGACCTCGCCTGATTTTCCTTGCTCGAGCGCGAGGACGTAGCCGCGCACGATGTCGCGGACATCGGTGTAGTCGCGCACGGCGTCAAGGTTGCCGTGGGAGATCTTCGGGCTTTGAAGGCCGGCCTCGATGCGCGCGATCTGATGCGCCCAGTTCGACTCGGCGAAGGCGTAACCACGCCTCTCGCCAAAATGATTGAAGGCGCGCGTGACCACGACCTTCAGTCCGTAGCTCGCGGCGTACTGGCGCGCGAGCATATCGGCGGCGACCTTTGAAACGCCGTAGGGCGAGAGCGGGCGAAGTGGCTGCTCCTCGGTGATCGGGCACTCCTCGGGCTCAACACGTCCGTACTCCTCACTCGACCCCGCCACATGAACCCAAGCGGCAGGCGCGTGACGGCGCACGGCCTCAAGTATGTTGAGCGTCCCATTCACGTTCGCCGCGATCGTCGCGTGCGGAGCCGCCCAGGAGCTTGGGACGTATGACTGCGCGGCGAGATGGAAGATGCGGTCAGGCTTAAGCGTCTTGATGAGGTCGGCGGTCGCAGTCCCATCGGTGATGTCGCAGAGATGAAGACCGTACTTCGCCGGGTTGATGTGCGCGAGGTTGGCGCGGTCGGATCGGAAGGATCGGAGGGTGCCATACACGTCATGGCCGAGGTCGATGAGGTATTCAAGCAGGTGGGAGCCGGCGAAGCCGTTGACTCCCGTAACGAGTACGCGCATTAAATCTTCCGCGGTTGCATGTGAAGTTTATACCACGCGAACGATATCAAAAGCAAATATATATTTTTCATTTCATCAATCCTCGACGGTTTCGCCGACGCGAACGAAGCGCTCGGGGTCCGGCGGTTCCATGTGGCCCTTGCAGTCGCAGTCACGCGCGACGCCTTGTATGTAGCTGACGCCGAAGCATCGACCGTTTCCATGTTCTGAGCGCATATGCCCGCAAGGGGGGCGTCTGCGCGCGCATCTGATTCCGGGGTTTCGTTTGTCGTTGGCCATAAAAAATTAATCCGTTTTCTTTTTTCTTTGAGCCGCAGGCTCACGCAATACATCCCCATCCCAATCCCCGTCCCCGTCCCCGTCCCTATAGCATGTTGCCGTGAGAAAACATTTCTTGTAATGTTATTCTCAGTCTTAGCAGTGTGGTTCTCAGTCTTTGTAATTTTCTCCGTCGGTGGCTGAGGTACGGTCGCTACGCAATAATATCTTTGTGTAATTTTTGTAGTTTTTTTACAACCCATCGGTCGGCTTGTGATGAAGTCGTAAGAATTGTAATGCTTATGTGTCCGCGGGCGTGTCCGAGAAGACCGAATCGAACTCTTTTTTAGGGGCGAGCGTGCTGAAGCAGAGGCATTGGGAATGGACTGGATATTTGTCGGCGAACTCACCCGGCGTCATCTCTTTACCGCCAAGAGCGTCGCAGTTGTGGACCGCGATGCCGTTGGCGAAGTATGAGTTATCGCCTTCAACTGCAAGGTTGTAGGTGAACTCATCTTCGTAAGCGACGGTCTCTTTTTTGACGAGCGTTGCTGTTGAAGTCAAGACAGTTCCGACAAATCCCGTTTGCAGATCAGATGCCGCTATCCATTCTCCGTCAATTAGAAAGGGGTGGTTTGGTGTGCAAAATATCTCGTGAATGCGATTTTTCTCCGCTCGGAAGCATAGCCGAATTAGCGATCTCGCCTGATTTTTATTCTTGAAAGTCCTGATGACCTTCTGCCATCTGTTTTTGTGAGTCAAGACCAAGTCGCCTTCTCTCACATCCTCAACGTTTACATCACCGTCGATCGTCCGGATTAGAGTCCCGGTCTTTAAACATTCGTCAAATTCTCGCTGACCAGTTGAGACGACCCAGATTAGGTTCCATCCCTTGTCGTCGGCGAAGATCGTGTCCGAGAGAATGTACGCGCGGTTCGTCTCGGTGCGCGTTAACCGCAGCGCATTGGCGTAGGCCGAGCGGTAGACGCCCGCTCCCGGCCTTGCCGCCGCGCGCGCATTCCCGCGTAGAGTATTCGGCTGGATGAGGATGCCTCTGATGTCGCGCGAGATGGTCGCCGGGTCGTCTCCGGCGGCGATGCCAGACGCGAGCATACGCTTCATCTGCGCCATGTTCCCGCCGCGGAGATCCCAGACGCGAGCGGATATTTTGTTGTCACCGAAGAGCCCGGCGGTCATTGTGTCGCGCAGGGCGCCCTTAAACAGCTTTTTGAACACGCTCGAGTTCGCGGAGTAAGTGAGGGTCTGCGCGAGCGGGTTGGCCTCGCCGAGGTGGACTAAATCAGCGTCGTCATCGTCCAGATAGTCCACTTCCCCCGCCCCCTCGTCGAGAGCGATGCGGACTAAATCGCGGTCGGCTGATGGTAGGTTGTCCAGCTCGCTCTCGCGCGCGCGGCGCGCCTTGGCGTTAGCGACGACGGCCTCAGCGTTCTTCATCGAGTCCTTGAGACCGAGCTTGACCGAACCCCTGAGCTGCGCGCGGAAGGAGCTGGCGATCTGCTTGTAGGCCTCATGGTTGGCGTCGGTGAGGGCCTCGACGATTGCCGGGTAGCGCGCCGGCGGGATGATGCCCCCCTTCCCAGAACGAACCAGGATGCCCGTGGCGCGGTCGGACAGGTCGCGCAGGGGTGAGTTGAAGCTGACCTCTCCGCGCTTCTGTGCGGCCAGGAACGAGCGGCGCAGGCCCCTCTTACGGACGGCTCCGACATGGAGGGCCCGGTTTCGCGGCGAGCAGGTCATGTGCGCCTTCGCCAGGGCCTCGGCCTCGGCGACCGATGCCTTGTCCGCATCCCGGGTTAACTCGATGATCCGCTTCCACATCGCCGAGTCAATCTTGCATATCGGGTAGAGGTTGCGGATGCGCACTGCATCATCTGGAAGTTCAACGGGCAAAGCGTCCTCCGGGTGGCCTTCGCTCCCAAGACCAGGCGAGCGATTTGTCGGGCATACGGTAGATGTGGAGCAGGCGCGGCGCAGGCGTCCAGGCCGAGAGCGCGCCTATCTTCGCTCCGGCAACATCGGCGTCGTCATTGCGATGGACAGGCTGGCCTAACTCCGCGTCCCATACAGCGCCATGGGCATAACGGAATCGCCCCTCCTCGGCCTGGTTGTCGGGCATCGCTCAGTCCTTCCGGTTCTTCTTCCCGTCGTCGCGCTTGATAGCCTCGCCGACCTTCGCGGCCAGGGCCTCGTTCAGAGTGATGATGACCTCAGGACTGTCCGCGCCGATGATCGCCATTGGCTTGCCCGCTACGATGCGGCCCTCATTCAAGGGGACGACGAGCTCACACCCGCCCTCGTTGCCGAGTATCGCCGTCTTGCCTGTGACGACGCCTCCATCGAGCGGCACGGCGACCGCGCGGCCGTAGTCGTCTTCGACGCGAACGATGTCATCCTCGCGGAGGTCGTCGCCGAGTTGGACCTCGATCATAACGAGCGGCTCGATCGCGGGGTTAGCGAGTCGGTGCGTTGCTCCGCGCGGGATGAGCAGGACGTCGCCCGGCTTGAGCTCGAGCTTGACCCCGTTGAGCGTTGCGATGCCGACGCCCATCGCGACGGTCCATCGCTCTGAGCGGTGCAAGTGCTTCTGAAGGCTGATGCGCTGCTTGCCATTGATGAGCATGGCCTTGACGAGGAAGCCGGGGCCGCGGTCGAGCAGGCGCCAGTGGCCCCAGGGTCGCTCGTGCTTCGTCTCGTAATTGTTCTTCTCGTTCATGATGATGCGCCTCCTAGTATAGATCGTCCATCGAGAAATGAAAGTCGTTGTTCGTCGAAGTGAAGACGGACGCGCCGGTGAAGGTGAAGCTGACGGTCGCGCCGAAATCCTCCCTACGCCAGGGCCGCTCCGCCATAGACGGAGCCGCGGCCGCGCGGAAGTCGTCGGGCTTCAGATCGTGCGCGGCCATGAGCAGGAGCGCCATCCGCTTGGCCGTCGCCGCTTCGTGGACCGTCGCGCCTGAGTTTGGCGCGGCGACCTTGACGAGGGCGCGGATCTTGCGCATGGCGTTTTCGCGGGTCATCATTTTAGTTTAGGTGATTCCTGTGGATGAAGCGAACGGCGATGACGCCCGGCTCCGGATAGACGGGCGCGAGCTGCGCAAAGATTTGGTCGAACTCCTTACCAGACCTGATCGCCGCCTGCGTTGTCTGTCCGGCCAGGTCCTCGCCGCATCCTGCGCAGTCGCGGTTGACGAGGAGATCGACGAAGACCTGGCCTTCATACGGCAGTCGTTCGGCCATCGTTTAGCCCTTGAGGGGGATCATGCGATAGGACATCTCGGACTCAAGGCGGCGGACGAGCTCGTTGTAATAGTTGCAGTCGCGCATGTGTTCGGAACCCTCAGGTGTAGAATATCGCTTGTCGCCGAGCGCGATGAATTCAGCCATGATTTCGGTGTGCCGTCCGATCATGTCGGCGCGCAGTGAGCGCAGCTCGTCGTCGGTTGCCGATGACAGATCGAAGTAGGCCTCGGCCAGCTTCGCCCGGATACGCTCGCGCCAGCCGTCCTCCTTCCCGATGGCCTTCTCGGCCTCCTTCAAGTCGATGATCTTCATTT
>Ga0105050_10007757_pt1 | contig 12669 bp, 11 predicted proteins | sample FRY01_FD_78088 | JGI IMG/M metagenome (GOLD analysis project Ga0105050, IMG submission 78088) | Freshwater microbial communities from Lake Fryxell liftoff mats and glacier meltwater in Antarctica - FRY-01 | ecosystem: Environmental > Aquatic > Freshwater > Ice > Glacier meltwater ... | reverse complement strand
TTCCTCGCGCTCACTCTTATCGACACCGCGAAGCTCTAACCCGAATGCTACATTGCGCAATACGCTAGCCCACGGCATCAGCGCAAACGTCTGAAACACCATTGCTCGATCTGGTGATGGACCCGTGACGAGTTCGCCCGCGACCTTTATTTCACCGAAATCCAAGCCCGTGAGACCAGCAATCGCGCGTAAGAGTGTCGTCTTGCCGCATCCGCTAGGTCCGACGATGGTAACAAACTCGTTTTCCTTGATGTCAATGTTGATTTGGTCCAATACATCGACTCGGGCTGCGGGCTGTTTGCGCGTCGCAGCCTTCTGAAATGACTTGCTAGCATTTTCGATTCGTATCATACAACGGTAACCATTCTTTCTTTTCTCTATTCTGAATTACTGATTTTGGAACTTGTCGATGTGAAACCATGGGATAGCACGATGTTCAACGAGACGAAGAACCTTCAGCAGCAACAATGACTCGACTATCAGCAAGGCTACGAGCCCAAACGTTTTGTCTGGCTCAAACGCCCCCTGGAACACCTGAAACATCATCCCAACTCCAACTGCAACCAGCAGTAATTCACTCAACACCATTCCGCTGATTCCACGAGAAAGACCGATTCGAAACCCTGTCCACATCACCGGAGCCGCAGATTTTATGAGAATTTGCTTCCACAAATCGAATTCGTTTGCACCAAACACCCGTGCCATATCGATGAGTTCTGGCGGCACCTCACGGATACCTGCCCGCGTGTTGACGATCACTACTGGAACCGCGAAAAGGAAGACGACCAGCACTCTGGCTGATAACGAAAACCCAACAGCCATGATGATTACAGGCATTATCATGGCCATCGGAAGAACAAGTAAAAAATCGAGCCAAGGATCAAGACCCCTCTCCATCCAAGCCACTCGACCGATGATGAGGCCGATAACCACTCCGACGGCAATCGCAAGCACAAAACCGATCGCTAGTGATTGATTGCTCAACCAGAATGACCTCCAGGTCTGGATTTCAAAAATCAATTCAACGGCCGCGCGGCCCGTACCTATCGATGTCGGGATAAGAACGGAGTCAAATATGATTGTAAACAGATGCCACGCTACGAAAAACGCGATTAAGAGACCGAAACTCAGCACAATTTCTTGCTTCCTACGATTCACTACCCCTACCCCTTAACCGTTCAGACTCGGACACTCAATACAACTATTCACCCACCGAATTACTCAGCGGACTACCCACACAACCCCTGACTAGCCTCCGTTTCGGTGAGGAAACGGAGGCTAGTTAGGGATCGATTGTCGGGTGACTAAAAGTCCAACCTCTTCATGGCCTGCTTGAGGGGCGTCAGAGTTGCCATCTGTTCGGCGAGTAATCCCGGCTGCAATGTTCCAGCCGCAGCGAAGAACGCAGCGGTTTCGTTTAGATCTTTAAAGAACGTACCAGGATCTTCTGGGAATAATTTCGCCAGCTGATAGGCCGCAACAATCTTGTCGATGTTGGCGCCGTACCCTGGCGTCCACTTCAAGATATACCTTTTGAACGCGGCGGCGTCTTGGTTTACTTCCTGTGCTAAACGAGAAACCTCGTACACCAGGTCAGCGGCGATCTTCGGGTTTTTCTCGAGGAACGTCTGATTGCCCCAGATCAAAGCCATTTTGATTTGTGGCAAGTCCTTACTGAAGTTTGACATGACTCCGTAACCAGATGCTGGCAACCCCAAGGTGTCTTCCACTTCCAACAACGTCACATCAACACGATCCGAAATTAAAGCCTGGAGTCGGTTTGGTGATCCGGCAATGAACAATTCGACGGGCTTAATCGTCGTTGCACAGTTCCTCTTATACCATCCACGGTATAGAAGGGTGGTCCCACTGCCTGCGCTGTGCAGGCCAAGACGCACGCCGTTCATATCCGCACAGGACTTGATCGAGCTTTTGGAAACAAGCAGCCACGCGTTACGCATATTTTCACCGAAGAACTTTATCGGAGCTCCATTTTGGATGACCTTCATCGTTCCAGGAGTCGTACCACTCCCCATTTCGAACTGTCCAGAGGCAGCGCCGCCGACGACCAAAGCAGAGCTGGCCACGTCCACGAAATTACCTTGATAGCCGTATTTGAATTTCAAGCGCTCAAATGATTCCTTAATCAGTACTCCAGACATTCCTTCAGCAGAGCCCATGGCAAATGTGAACTTCAACTTACCCAGCGGTGCTTTCGTGAATTTCTCAACCTTTGTCGTGACCACCGTCGTTGTGACTGTTGTATTGGTCAGCGACTTAACCGTCTTTACGGTTGTTGTCGCACTAGTCTTCACGCTACTCGAGTTCGTAAGAACACGGGTTCCCTTGTTGGACGTCGTATTCGACGTCGCACTGTTCTTCCCTACTGTGAGAACCGACACGATCAATGTCTTAATCGAAGTTTCAACAATTTGAGTCTTTGTCACTTTGCTCTTGCGAATAACCGACGTTGATGTAGTGGTCTTGGCAGCTGGTAGAGAACGCACCACCCCACTTGATTCTGCAGAAACTGATGAAGCGCTACCCGACGTCATAACACTGATGAGACACGCCGCAACGAATGCTGCTTTAACAACTCTGAATTTACCCTGTTTCATATTTTCCCCAATCGACATGATGGACTTTATGGTGGACTTTCTATTTTTCATTTAACGCGATAAACGTAACCCGACAACCCCAATTGCTTTGTATACGCGCATACGGTTTCCCGTATACCAGCCTACCCTAGAGGAAAAATTCCTTGCAGTCAAATCCAATTGGTAATTTCAAGTGCGATGAAAGGTTGAAAGCAGACCCAACAACTCTTGTGCGCCGGCCCTCGTACATCAACCAAACCCTTTACATTTTGTTAATCACTGGATCAGAGAACGCGTAAGTTACCTGCTGGAAACAACAACCTTCTAGGTAGTTGGTGAGCACATAACTTTCAGAGTTCGTGTTGGGCCCTTTCGACGACCTTCGTTATAACTTATGTCTCATGGCTGATTACTACACCAACGAACTTATGGGTCGACTGGTTCGATCACCATCGTGCCACTACGCCACTACAACAAGGTGCTCCTCGACTCAGGAAACTGAACGAATCAATTCAAGAACCCGTTCAGGCGTAAGAGGCACCTGTGTTGGCCATACACCAAGTGCGCGACCTACCGCCGTTGCGACCGCCGCGGCAATCGGGTTCATTGCGCCCTCGCCGCTGCCCTTTGCCCCGTAGGGGCCAACGCCATCTTGTCGCTCAACCACAACAGATGTGATCGTTCGTGGAATGTCGCGCACTCGCGGAATTCTGTACTCCACCATGTTCGGATTGACAAGGCTCTGGCCCTCATAAATTAGTTCCTCATAAAGTGCGCCACCCAAGCCCTGCGTGGCGGCGCCAAGATCTTGACCCTCTACCATCGAGGTATTAATTGCATGGCCAACATCGCCCACTGTGACCAGGTGCTCAATGATCACCTCACCTGTGCGCTCGTTCACCTCGACTTCAATCCCAACAACGCCGATCTCCCAGAAGGGAGGAATCTGCTTTGTTACGCCGTCTTTGCGAACGATTCCAATCCCAATTACCTCGCCCGCCTTAGCCCCAAACCATCCCTGAATTACCGCAGCCGGCGTGAACTCACGTCCACCTATATTCACGACACCCAACGAGGTAACTACGGCTGACACACCATCTAGCGACATCGACTCAGCCATCGAACAGAGTTTTTCTTTCAGGTCAATACAGGCGCGCTGCGTGGCCAGCCCAGCAATCGTGGTAGTGCGACTTGCGCCCGTTGTCCACTCATAGGGGGTGTTTAGCGTGTCGGACTGGGTTACTGCAACAGCGTCAACCGGAATCGCCAACTCTTGGGCAACAATTTGTGCCAGCGCAGTCTTGCTACCCTGCCCAAGTTCGGTCGCAGAGGTCATCAGCGTTGCAGACCCGTCGTAATGCATACGCACCATCACCGTAGAAATTGGAGATGCCCCTGCATCCGAAGCAGACACAGCAAACCCAATAGCCCGTCTATATCCAGGAGTATTAGGCTTTTTTGCAGCCACCAAGGCATCAAAAACGATTCGCAGGTCAGCTCCGATATCAGCGTCTAGGCCGCGCGCATCGGGAAGTATTCGCTCGCCAGGTGCCAGCATGTTGATAAGTCGTAACTCGAGCGGATCCATGCCAATGGCATCAGCGATCTGTTCAAGATTTAACTCTCCTGCAAGAACACCCTGCGGGGCCCCAAAGCCGCGATACGACGAGGCTGGAGCGGTGTTGGTGTACATGAGACGCGCACGAACGTTGAGATTCGGAATTGAGTACGGCCCAAAACACCGGTGTGCGCACTTGGTAAGCACTAGCGGACTATTGTCACAATACGCGCCGCTGTCCATCAGGATTTCAAATTCGCGACCAACGATGCGACCGTCGTTCATCACACCGGTGCGTACACGAATATCGGCATTGTTTGCCCGAGTCGTCGCAATTGCAGTCTCGACGTCAGTCTTGATCATAACCGGCCTGCCCACCACGTATGAACAAAATGATGCAAGAGGTTCAAGTTTCGTATACGACTTCGACCCGTAACCACCGCCCACATATGGCACCTGAATTCGCACCGAAGACAGAGGCAAGTTAAAGATCTTGCTCAACTCCTCGCGCACCATCGTTGGGTGCTGGGCGCTTGAAATGATAGATAGCGAACCAGGCTGGTAGTCAGCAATTGAAATATATGTTTCCATTGCGTAGGCATACAACATTGGGAACTTGACATTTGTCTCTATAACGTGGTCTGCGGCAGCAAACGCCTCTTGAATATTGCCCCAACCGATGTTTATCTCGTGGGCGATATTTCCTGAACGATGTGGCTTTGCGTCGAGGAAGCCCTCGTTGTTCGAAGAATAATCATCGTCGTGGATGAGAAATGTTGACTCCAGCGAATCTTCGGCTGACATAAGCTCTGGAAGGTCTTCGTAGTTGATCCATACTTTTTGAGCCGCATCAAATGCCTGCTCCTCAGTAACGGCGACCACAACGGCCACTGGCTCGCCCACATATCGCACCTTTGATGTTGCAAGAATGAAGTGGTCGGGCACGATGTGTCCAAATCGGTTTTTGTGTGTCCCAAAGTCTGCAGCGGTGACGACAGCCAAAACCCCTTCGGAATGCTTCGCATCATCTAGATCAATTGACGTGATGGTTGCATGGGCCCGTTCTGAGCGAATAACAAACCCGTATGCCATAGACGGAAGCTTGAAGTCGCCTGTATAACAAGCGCGACCAGTTACTTTTTCATATCCATCTTTGCGGACTTGAACATCTTCATTCATCGCTAAAACGTTTCCTCACAGCCACCTTCGCTGCATTCAGAATTGGCTCATAGCCAGTACACCTACAGAGATTGCCATCTAGGTAGTGCTCAATGTCCTCGTCTGTAGGCGGTGTTGGACCGATTAGCAACGACTCGATCATCATGATGAATCCTGGGGTACAAAAGCCACACTGAAATGCGAAACCGTTTACGAAGGCCTCCTGAACGTCATTGAGGCGCCCGCGATCGGCAACACCCTCAATGGTCTTCACCGACTCGCCGTGAATCCTGTATGCCAGTACAGAACACGAACTGATTGGTCGATCATCGAGCAACACGGTGCAACTTCCGCACACCTGCATCTCGCAACTTACCTTAGTCCCCGTCAACCCCAACTGATCGCGGAGAAATTGAGCGACTGTGGTGCGATTACTCGCCCAGGCTTCCACTTCAGCGCCGTTAACACGACAGGAAATCAGTTGGCCGATTGCCATAATGACGCCTCCATGATCTCGCGAACTTTTTCTATAATTAACCAACGCTTGTAATCCGCCTTACCAGTGATGTCGGCTCCTATCTCGAGCCCCTCAACCCAGCGCACTATGTCATCAATACTGCCCATAGAAAATTTGCTGCTCGTTGGCGCCTCCGTTGCCGCACCAATGACTAGATGGATCTCATTTTCTCTAATCGAATAAGCAATACCGACGGTTGGTCGCTCGCCGAAGGTGAACTTCCAATACTTAACATCAGCCACTGGCAACGGCACCCTCACCTTTACTAGCAACTCACGCTCACCGATCGCTGTCGCAAACGCACCAATCACAAAATCTGATACTGAAATCTCACGTTCGCCGCTTGGTCCAACCAGTACAACTGAGGCCCCAAGAGCGCAAAATACCGTACTTAGGTCGGAACGCGGTTCAGCGAAACATAAATTGCCACCCACTGTGCCAGTTGAGCGGACCCGTGCGTTGCCAACATTCAGGCATGTCTCGCCCAACAATGGGGCATACCGTTTCACCATATCTGAGTGCGTTACTTCAGAATGAGTGACGAGACCACCTATTTCAAGACACGCATCAACCTTGGTAACAACTCGCATCTCATCGCATTGATTGATGTCGACCAGGCCATCGGGTGCTAGTGCGCCAATGCGCATTGCCGGGACCATTTCAGAGCCACCTGCAACGATAAACCAATTCTCATCAAGCAGTTGAGGACACTCTTTGACAGAACTAGCGAAACGAAGGTCAAATGCAGGCAACATAACTAACCACCAAAGTTCTCGCGAACCTGATTCGCAAACTCGAGGGTCAATTTGTTTGCCTTACTCTTGATCACACTCGAGCCAAGAGTGGCCACCTTGCCACTCACTTCGTAGGTGCCTTCTATAGCGACTCTGGTTCTAGCATCAGATATCGGCGCGAAATGCACTGACACCGAGATCCTAATTGCTGATCGAACCTGACGATCTTCACCCCTGGCTTCTACGCTAAACCTCATCGATTCTCGGTCCACCTTGGTCTCGATCGAAAGGTCTGCGCGCAACTTAAACGGACCCACCCGATCCTCAAGTACGGCAACGTAGTTCTGAAGCGGTGCAATCTCTTTCAGTTCAGACAGGATCGGAAGAAACCCAGATACCGTTTTTACATCCTGAAACTTTTCGAATAGTTCCAGCACGGGACAATCTAGTTCAATTACTTGCGAAATAGAATCCTTCGCCACTGAATTATTTCAGGATCTTCCGAAGCTCAGGCAGAACTTCACTCCCGAGGAGTTCAATTGAAGAGAACCAGGTCTCGAAGCGCAGTCGAAGGTCGAATACAATATGGTCAACGCCGACATCAGCAAACTTCTTCGTTTGCTCAATTACTTCTTCAGGCGTACCAGCAATCAGCGAGCCCTCAATGTCTGCCGCAGTCTTAAACTCGCCCGACTCGGGCTTCGCCCACCACTTGCCACGCTTGTTTGCCCAAGCAAGAAGGCCGTCGATATTGAGGCCCTCCAATGCAAGCTCATGCGAGCGGGCAATTGACGTCGGCGGAATCACCGCAACAGTTGGAAGCGGCCGGCCGTTCTCTTTAACCAGTCCCTTCATTGTCCTAACGCGCTCGTCAATGGTTCGAAGCGTGGTCCGGCCTGGCATCCAACCATCTGCGTACTCGGCTGCAAGTCGAGCCGACTTCGGCGTCGCACCGCAATACCAAAACGGTACGGGGGCATTTGGTTTTGGTTCGATAGTTACATTTTCAAATGAAAAGAACTGGTCGCTGTAGCTGACGTTATTCTCGCTAAGCAACCTCTTTAGAATCATGGCATTGGACCGCACCATCTCTACACGGTCGTAATCCTGCCAACCAATCACTTTGAACTCATTATCAAACGTTCCTGCGCCCCAACCCATGATAAGCCGATCACCGAGCAATTGGCACATAGTTCCGATTGTTAGGGCTGTATGCACGGGATGACGGAATGGAATGAGAGAGCCAGTGCCGAGCGAGATCTTCTCTGTTACCGCGCCAATAGCCGTGAGGGTTGTCAATGCCTCGTAAAACGTTGGGTCAGGCGTTTCCATTTCGCCGTGTGGCTCAAACACAAGGTGATCACGAACCCACAGCGAATCAAATCCAAATGATTCGCTCAACCTCGCACCATCCAAGAGCATCCGGCGGTTTGCGAGGTGGCCGAAATGTGGTAGCAGCAATCCGAATTTCATAGTATTTCTCCTTGTTGTGTTAGTGCTTCTAGTTGTGTTAATACTTCGACGAATTAAATGGACGAACGGGGCTTAACTTCATAATGTTGGACGCGCCTGTTTGCCATACCCTGGCTTGCCAACAACTTTGCCATCGACATAAATATCTGAACCACGGAGCACCGTACGCACAATCGAACCGCTCAGCCGCTGTCCGTCGTAGGGACTCCAGCCGCACTTTGAGAGACGCGTTTCATTGGTAATTGTTTGTGGAAGATTTGGATCGTAAATGACAATGTCAGCATCTTTGCCGGCCGCAAGAAATCCCTTGTTGGCAAGTTTGAACTCAGTTGCCGGACCCTCTGCAACCAGCTTCGAGACTGTTTCAATCTTCATCTTCCCGCTGCGAGCATTTTCTATCAAAAGGCTATATTGCTCCTGAATTCCTGGCGTGCCTGTGTGGCAGGCCCAGCAATCCGCCCAACCAACCTCTTTATCTTCGCGGGTGTGTGGAGCATGGTCAGATGCAATCATTTCGATTACGCCGTCATTGAGAGCCTCCCAGAGCGCTTCGCGATGGTGATCTTCAACCACATACGACAACGCGTATGGTCCCAGTCGCTTCACGTCTTTCCACGTCGATAAAAACAACGCCCAGTGGTTTACTTCGCTGCTCACCTGTACACCCAAATTGCGATAGTGCTTAACAAGATTGATTTCGCCAATGGTTTGCATGTGGACGATGTGCAACTTGGTGCCTGTGGCCAACGACATCCGCAACAATGTGCCAACTGCAGTATCCCAAATTATTCCGTCGTGCGCGGAGTACGTCTTTGCGTACGCCTCTGGGCTGCGATCCCCTTTAGCCCAGTACTCCTTTTCTATAGAGGCAACAATTGCCTGGTTATGAGGATGCACCATAAATGGCAGTCCCGTTGGCTTAATAGCCTCAAACATTTTTAGCAGGTGACCTTCGTCGACTATGCCGCTGCCGCTCGGATGCGGGTAGTTACGACCAGAATCGGTCACCATGAACACCTTGAATGCCGCGATTCCGGCCTCAGCAAGCGCCTCCACCTGACTAACATCGCTCGGCAATGGGTTATGGTTCCAGTCAATGATCGACTTGGATCGGTAGTAACTAAACACCTCGTCAAGCGTCTCGCGAGAGTTCGTCACTGGGTTGAGGTTTGGCATTCCAAACCCCGTCGTAACCCCGCCAGCAGCCGCGGCAGTTGAGCATGTAGTGATGTCCTCTTTATAGGTGAAGCCGGGCTCGCGGAAGTGCACATGCACATCGATCATTCCTGGAAGGACCCATTTGCCATCTACATCGATTATTTCTACGTGGTCAGCGAGGGCGACAGAACTACTTGGGACCACATCGGTGATGTGCTCCCCTGAGATCAGGACATCGGCAACTCGCGACACGCCGCCCGAGACGACCATACCGCCGACAATCGCCCTTGTTATGTTCCGTTCATCTGTTGCCATCAGTTATTTCTTCCGATGCGCAGCGTTCGAAATGAACGACCTGTTGAGGTTGCCTCGTGGATATCAATTTCGCCATGTTGCAATGCGGCAGAAAACCAAAGGACAATCTCAGGAATGACATAGTCACCGTATTGTTTGTAAGCCTCGTAATGAGTCGTTGCTCGCTGCATGATGAGCTTCTTAGGCTCGCCGGCCGCCTCATACAGATCAATCGCATGATCGGTGGGGGTAACGGCATCGTTTTCAACTCCAATGATTAGGAGCGGTGTTGGGGCAACAATACGTACAAACTCAATTGGTTTGTACCGCAAGATGGCTTCGGCGCACGACAGCGGAACCTGATTAGGAATCTTGTTGGCAACGTCGCCTTTCACGTTTGTCTTTTTGCGCTCTGGCGTGGCAACCATTATCTCTTCAAGCGGATTCACAAGTGCTCCCACGCCCGTTGTTACTCGCAACTTGCGGTCTTCATCCAAGCGACGAAGGAAGTCAACCCATTCGTACTCTTGTCGCATCCGATGTAGCCAGTCTTCACCGTCGGAAACCGGCACCTGCGACACCACACATTTGATGCGCCTATCGACTGCACCAAGAAGGATGGAGTTACCACCGCCGGTACCCCCACTGCCGAATGTGCCGATATTCATTTCATCTACTTCCTCAAGCGTGGTCATAAAGGTGACCGCATTGATGAGATCTTGCAGTTGGAAATCGGGGAGAATCAGACCCCTATCGCCCTCGCTGTCACCAAAGCCACGATAGTCAAAAATAAGCACATGAAAGCCGGCCAAGGTAAGTGCCTCGTGATATGGGAGATACAACTTGGCGTCTTTAAGACCGAGCCAACCCGGACCCTGCACGATTCCGGGAAGCGGACCCGATGATGTGTCGGGTGAACGAAGTAGACCAGCCATCTTTGCGCCGTCACTAAAGAATTCAACCTTACGTTCCTTCATAGTTCCTCCAACTGACGCAATGCGCCTATCAACTCTTACTTATTTGCAACTCTTATTTATCTGATTCGAACTTCCTCAACTGAGATTGAAGAGCAGCCTGCAAATGATCAACTACCCAACGATCTGCGCCACGACCGTCGCCCGACCTAATGAACTTGCGCAAGTCACTGTGAATATCGGAACCGATGCCGTGGATGACGTGGTACCGCTCAACCATTCTGCGGAGTTTCATGATCATGTCCACAAGCAACTCGGAGCCGGCAAAAGAATAAAACAACTCATAGAACGCCTGGCGAGCCAATCGACCACGCTTGGGGTCGTCGGCAATTGCGTCCATCGCCGCACAAGACTGCAACACCGACTCGCGCTCGGCGGGCGACATCTGCTCGATAGCTAATCGCGCCGCATACGGCTCGAGCAGCATACGGATTGAATAAGTCTCGCGAAGCAACTCGGGTGTCACTGTACGAACGATTGCCCTGCGACGGTAGTCGAGCATGACGAGACCTTTTGCGTCAAGAATCGTGAGTGCATCGCGCATCGGAATACGGCTTACGCCAAAAGCCCGTGCAAGCCGTTCTTGGGAGAGGTGCTCACCGGGCTTGAACTGCCCCGTCATGATTGCGTCTTCAATCCGATCGGCCACCACTTGTGGGAACCCCTGCACAAGGTCTTGAGTCCCCATCATGTTCGAAATATTCACCGACTCTTCTCCTGCCTTCACCTAGACCCCCCAATCTTCTAATTCTCAGCTATATGGCCATTACTAACTAATACCCTCAAGTCAGACTACCAGTATACCGTTATGTCCGTCAAACTGATTCGGCTCGCCAAGGTTTAATTTGAAGGAACATCACCCCGGCGGACAGCAGGCACGCAACACCGCCATAGGCTATCGACCACTCGGGTGAAACCTTGTCGGCCACAAGACCAGTGATCGGACCCCCAATCGGGGTGGAGCCAAAGAAGATGATTCCCGTTACAGAAAACATGCGGCTGCGCATGTTGTTGGGAGTGTCCTGCTGAGTAAGTGAATTTACCGACGAAATTATTGCGGCATAACCGACGCCAAGGGGAATGCATACGAGCGTAGCAATCAATACAGACGGCGCCCAGGCAAGAAACAGGCTAGATATTCCGAGTGTGAGCATGCTAAGCGCATACCACCTGTGCGAAACACGATCGAGTCGAGCAGTCATGAGCGAACCAACCACGCTCCCCGCGCCAATAACAGCAACGAGCAATCCGAAATACGAATCACTTCCCCATCTGATATCGGATATCTTCGGCAGCGAAACAATGAAGTTCATTGAACAGACGGCGACAACGACGTATAGGACAAGCGCTGTTCGCAGCCTTGGTTGGCGCAGGATAAAGTGGTACAACTCAGTGAGCGCTGATCTCGACTGTTGTTTTCGCACAACGGTAAACATTTCCGACTTCCGAATGGCGAGCAAGCTTCCAAGTATCGCTAGGTAGGAAAGGCCGTTCAAAAAGAATAATGGCCCAAATCCGAGCGGACCAATAAGAAGGGAGGCAAGAGTTGCCCCCACAATCCGCGATGCAGTCATCACGGCCACTTGTAAAGAGACCGCATTACCGATATAGGCATTCGGCACCAACTCGGTAACGAACCCACGTCGTGCTGGATTATCAAAGACATTGACCATACCTAAGATGAGCGACAGCGAGTAGATCACAATCGGATTAATGAGGTCAAATACTGCAAAAATGCCAAGAGCAAGCGCCTGGGTTGCCATTAATCCCTGTGTGATGAGGGTGATCTTTCTTCTGTTGACGCGATCGGCAATTGTGCCGGCCCACAAACCAAGAACTAGCATCGGCATGTACTGAAATGCCACGTTATATCCAATGTCGGCGGCCTTACCCGTTAGGCGGTAGAGCAGCAGAGACGTTGCGGTGAGTTGCAACCAACTTCCGCTATTCGACACCCCGAGTCCCAAGAAGAATATACGCGCATTGCGGTACTGCAACGAGCGAAACGTGCCGCCGCGGGCATCTGTCGATGCTTCGGAAAATTCAGTCATCGAGTTTAAGTACCGAGATGAAGACATCGCCAGGCACCTCTACCCTGCCGATGGACTTCATCTTTTTCTTTCCTTCTTTTTGCTTTTCAAGAAGCTTGCGCTTGCGAGAGATGTCGCCGCCGTAACATTTGGCGAGTACGTCCTTGCGCCTGGCT
>Ga0105050_10007756_pt1 | contig 12669 bp, 16 predicted proteins | sample FRY01_FD_78088 | JGI IMG/M metagenome (GOLD analysis project Ga0105050, IMG submission 78088) | Freshwater microbial communities from Lake Fryxell liftoff mats and glacier meltwater in Antarctica - FRY-01 | ecosystem: Environmental > Aquatic > Freshwater > Ice > Glacier meltwater ... | reverse complement strand
GGGCAATGTCTATTGGGACAAAGCGATGTTCGACCTTTATGGTATATCGCCAAATGCCGACGGTGCGGTGCAGTATGAGGATTATATCATCAGCGTTCACCCGGAAGACGCCGCGCGCCAAGAGGAAATCCTTTCAGACACGGTTGAAAAATGCAGCGCCAGTGACCGGGAATTTCGCATCCATCGCCGCGACACTAATGAGGTGCGCCACATTCGAGCGGTCGAGATCGCGCGCGCGGGCATTGATGGCAAAACGGAGTGGGTTGTTGGCACCAACCTCGACCTTACCGAGCAGAAAAATCGCGAAGGACATGTTCAAATGCTGATGGGCGAAATCAACCATCGCGCGAAAAACCTGCTGGCAGTGGTCATGTCGGTCGCGCACCAGACGGGCGGAGCTGACCATGCCGAGTTTATGCGTAAATTCTCTGCAAGGATCCAGTCATTGGCCGCTGGTCAGGATATTCTTGTCGAAAATGAATGGATGGGCGTGCAATTGGATGCCCTCGTGCGCGCGCAGCTAAGCCATTTTAAGGATTTGCTTGGCAACCGCATCAATATTGCGGGCGACATGGTACATTTATCCCCCGCCGCAGTGCAAACCATCGGCATGGCATTGCATGAGCTATCCACCAACGCCGGTAAATACGGTGCTCTGTCGAATGACCAGGGGCGGATTGATATTGCGTGGCAGTTGGTCCCAACGGCCACTCCCGATCGTCTGATTATGACGTGGACCGAGGCCAACAGCCCCCCCGTTGTTCAACCGACACGAAACGGGTTCGGAACAATGGTGACCGATAAAATGGTCAAGCTTAGCCTTGATGCCAACGTGGTGACTGACTTTGCGGCTTCCGGTTTTTCTTGGCGGCTTGAATGTCCATTACGTAACGTCGTGGAGAAAAGCGCGTGACCACTTCACTGACAGCATCGACCGCAGCAGTGCGGGTTCTCGTAGTCGAAGACGAAGCTCTCGTCGCCATGCATATCACGGATATACTGAATTCTGCGGGCTTCGACGTGGTCGGTCCTTGTGCAACAGTGGCAGAGGCCCTTTCTCGGTTGGCGCAACCCAGTTGCTGCGATGCCGCTATCCTCGATGCCCAGTTGAGAAACGAGAGCGCGCTGCCAGTCGCCGAAAGACTGGCCAAACTCGACATTCGGTTTATCGTAGCTACAGGCTATAACCGGGGACAGCTTTCGGGAGAACTGGCGTTGGCGCCAATTATCGCCAAGCCAGTAGATGCCCAAGATTTGGTGCGCCAACTTCGGGAAATCACACCCGGCGCAGGTTTAGAAACCAGCGAGGGATTGTGAGTCTGCCGTTTCGATTAGCTCTAATAACTTATGGGCAGCCTCTTCCGACGATGCCGGGTTTTGACCCGTAACGAGCTTCCCGTCGGATACCACGAATGATGCCCAGTCCGCACCCTTTTCATAGTTACCATTATTGGCCTTCAACATATCCTCCACCAAGAACGGAACTACATCGGTCAGGCCGACGCCCTCTTCTTCGGTGTTGGTGAATCCGGTCACATTCTTGCCAGACACCAAAGCTTTGCCATCCGGGCTTTTGGGATGCTTGAACACAGCAGGAGCGTGGCACACGGCGCCAATTGGCCGGTCGCTTGCGGCAAATGCCTCTATCAGCCTGATACTGTCGGCATCTTCGGCGAGGTCCCAGAGCGGGCCATGGCCGCCGGGGAAAAAAATTGCATCATAGGCATCTGCTGACACCGTGGACAAAACCGTTGTGTTCGCCAGTTCGCATTGGGCGTCGTGGTCATCGTTGAAGCGCTGTGTGGCTTTGGTCAGTGCATCAGGCGCTTCACTGCTCGGGTCTAATGGCGGCTGCCCGCCTTTCGGTGAGGCAAGCGTTATCTGAGCACCTGCATCCTTGAACACATAATATGGCGCCGCAAATTCTTCGAGCCAAAAGCCAGTCTTTTTCCCCGTTTCGCCAAGCTTGTCATGCGATGTGAGAACGATAAGTATTTTCATGGGATCTCCATTAAGCCAAAGCGAAACAAGCGGTACCCGAGTATGAATGGAAAACGACAGCAAATGTTCCTTCGTCGCCGCAGGCTATACGCCCAGCCCAACGGATCGCTTCGTTCCAAAGTCCAGAAATAACAAAGGCATCGTCCAACCGGATGCTAGCGACATTGGTGCACCCAACTGGATTCGAACCAGTGGCCCCCAGATTAGGAATCTGATGCTCTATCCTGCTGAGCTATGGGTGCACGCCGCCGGTCCATAGCTTCGCGCTCTTGGCCGGTCAATTTTTTGCAGATGGTGGCACAACGGGAAAGAGCAATGGCGCGACGTTAACGCCTTCCTCCACAAGGGCTTTGGCCTCCTGCGTGCTTGTTTCGCCGTGAATCAAGCGATCTGCCTCTTCGCCATAATGGATTGCGCGCGCGGTTTCGGCGAAATTGCCGCCGACCCACTGCGACGTTTTCAGAATTTCGGTTTGTGCCACCGCAAGCTTTTCGACCAATTTTAGGACGGCGGGCGCTATTGCGCTGGTATCGGTCTCGGGCAACGGCTTGCCCTCGTCAGGTAAGGGAACCGATCGACCGCTGGCAACAACCTGATTGCCCTTGCGCCCTACATTTGGAACAGAAAGCAACTTTTGTACGTCAACGTCATTACAGACCGGGCAAACAAGCAATCCCGATGCCTGCTGTGTACCAAAGTCCAATGACGAGGAAAACCAGCCCTCAAACTGGTGACCGCCACTGCATTTAAGGTCAAAAGCGATCATCAGCCGCAGCTGGCTGCCAAAAGCGCATCCAGCTTGCCTTGGCTATCCAGAGCGCGAAGGTCATCGGATCCGCCCACAGCAATATTGTTGATGAATATCTGAGGGACAGTCCGGGCTCCCGGGGCGCGCGAGACCATTTCATCGCGTTTGGCACCGCCCATGGTCACGTCATATTCGGTATATGATGCGCCTTTGCTGTCCAGCAAATGCTTGGCTCGGACACAATAAGGGCATCCGAATTTCGTGTAGATTTCAACAGTGGCAGTCATATCGTGGAAATGGTGTCGCCGGGCGCGCAAGTCAAGCGTCGAGAGAAAATCCCTTGCTGGCCGAGGCCTCTGCGCGCAGTGCCCGCGCCCAACAGAAAATCTGCACCCACGCCGCACTCTGCCCTTTCAAAATGGAAACGCAGCCGTCTGTTGTGGCCCCAGTGGTCAACACGTCGTCAATCAATATGATCCTTGCACCTGCCAAGCGCCCTTGCCATTTCGGGTTGATCGCAAAGGCATTACCCACCGCCTTTTGCCTGCTCTTTGGACTTAATCCGCGCATGCTTGGTGTTTTTTTATGTCGGAGCAGGACATCCGGAATGAAATCGATGTTGGCGGCGCGCGCAAGCTCTTGGCCTATCAAGGCAGACTGGTTAAACGTACGCGACCAGATACGAGTCCAGTGCAACGGAACGGGAATTATGATGATATCGTCTCGCTGCTCTGGCAAATGACGGAGCAATTGCATCGCAATCATTCGGGCCAAGCCGATTTTGCCCCCATATTTCAACTTGAGTGCCACTTGAGCCGAAAGGCTGTCATATTTGACTGCGGCCCTGATTCCATCATGCTTTGGAGCACGGCTTAAGCAGGGCGCGCATCTGGCATCTAATCCACGGTCAAATGGGAAAGGCGTACCGCATGCACTGCAGTGCGGCGGTCCGATGAACTCCAGCTGCTGCCAACAGGATGGACAAAACGGCCCGCCTGCTGAAGTTATAACGCCGCAACACGGGCACCGCTCAGGCAGCGCCCAGTTGAGCGCAACATCAAAAATCTGGCGGACATTTGCCATGTAGGGCTTGTCGGACAAAGCTAGTGTCTCCACAAGGCCGAAATGACGAGCGACATGACACCGCCGGAGATATTTGATCGCCAGCGACGCCGTGCCTTAAGGGAACGGGCGGCGCGGCGCGGCGGAGACATGTTTCTGTGGCGGCAAATAGCGGACGACATCGCAGAGCGCTTATCAATGGTTGCGCGTATTTTCTCGGACATCCTGATCATCGGCCCGATCGATCGCTGGCTAAAGGATAAATTGCCCATCGACGCTGCGACCACCTACGCATCGCTAAGTTACGGCGAAGCAACAAGCCCCACACTGCTGTACGTCGAAGAGGATAGACTACCTTACCCCCCTGATCATTTCGACCTCGTAATCGCGGCGGGAACGTTGGACAGTGTCAATGACCTGCCGGGTGCGCTAGTCCAGATTCGCCGCATCCTGAGGCCTGACGGATTATTCCTGGGGCACATGTTCGGCGCAGGGTCGCTAGCGACGCTTAAATCAATCATCCTCGAAGCCGAAGGCGACCGACCGGCTTCCCACATCCATCCGCAAGTCGATTTACGCAGCGCTGCCGATCTCATCGTCCGGGCGGGTTTCAAGCTTCCGGTGGCCGACCTCGATGTGACCGAAGTCCGCTATGGTGATTGGCGATCGATAGTGTCGGACGTTCGCGATGCCGGTATCGGAAACGCTATAGCCGGCCCGCGCCCGTATCTGGGCAAGGATATCACGACACGGCTTGATGATATTTTCGCCCGTCGCGGGGATACACAAGGCCGGGTCACCGAATATTTTACGCACCTGTATCTCAGTGGCTGGTCTCCATCGGCAGACCAGCCGAAGCCAGCGCGGCGTGGTAGCGGCCAAGTATCTTTGACCGATTTCCTCTCAAAGGATCGCTCTGGCTGATCTTTCCTGAAGTGCCTCCACCAGAGGGTAATCTGCCGGTGGCATGGCCAGACCTGCCATATCAGCCGGCGTGACCCATTTTATTTCCGACGCATAAATGGCCTCGGGATCACCACTCCACTGAGTGCAGTGATAGAGTAACAGCAGCAGGTTTTTGTCGCCAAGAGGTGCGCTCGCGAACGTGAACGGTATCAGCTTGTCCACACTGACATGGATACCAAGTTCTTCCTGAAGTTCCCTCGCTAGGGCAAATTCGGGTGATTCGCCTGCATCAACCTTCCCACCGGGGAATTCCCACAGATCCGCCATCTGGCCCCCGGCGGGACGCTTTTGCAGCAGTATTTCGCCTATCTCGTTGGTTAACGCCGCAGCAACCACGAATAGCATTGTCGGATTTTTTTCCATTTTCTCATCATGTTGCAAGTATTTGTTAATGCTTGTGTGTGACTTTCCACCTGTCCGCAACCAGGGAATGAAGTGGGACCAAATATGTTGGAACTAATTCGTCGCATCAAAACATGCGACCGGGGTGCGACAGCAGTGGAGTATGGTTTGATCGTTTCATTGGTCGTTATTGCCATGATCGCGTCGTTTGGAAGTGTTGCCGACAGTACACAGATGATGTGGAACAGTGTCTCCAACAAGACCATTTCAAGTACACGGTAAAATGCAATTAACGAAATAGTAAACGTTCCTGACATATCCAATAATACGACGGTAATTTTCGGAACTACCGCCCGGGTGAATGAACAGTAACAGGAGACCAAAAATGAAAGTCATCAAGAAAATTTTCAAGAACGAAGACGGCGCGACTGCGATTGAATATGGCCTGATCGCCGCTTTGATCGCAGTTGCAGCGATCACGGCAATGAGCAGCCTCGGTACTAACCTGAACAACACGTTCAACAAGGTTAGCAACCAGATGAAGTAATTTTCGCTGTCGGATGGTTACGTCCGGACAATGATTGTAAGAGGGCGGGGACTTCGCGGTCCCCGCCCTTTTTCGTTCAATAGGTAACGATTTTGACTTTCTGCCCTACGGCAATGTTCGCATTTGTCGACAATCCGTTCAGCGCAAGGAACCGCTCTGTTTGCAATGAAGGATAGGCCATGCGGCGGGCAAGCGACGCCACCGTGTCGCTGCGGGTTGCAGTCACCACGCGCAACTTGCGCGGCTTAACGGCAGAGGCTTGCGCATTAGAAAGCCGCGTCATGCTCGAGAACATGCTGTCAAACGGGTTGCCATTAGCTGCCGTGATGGTCACGAAATGATAGCCCGTGCCAGCTGCCCATTCATAAGCGAAAACCGAAACGGTACGCTGTCCCTGCTGGGTATTGACGGTCGCGTTGGTATAAAATGCCGGAATGCCGTTCACGGTTGTGCGGCGAATTTCGGCAACTGGAATAGTCGCATTTTCACCTGACACGGACTTCAGCGCAGCGGCGATATATGCTTCACGATTGCCGTTGTACGGTGCAGCGGTGAAGATAGCCTTCCCTCCCGTGCCGTTTACCGAGATGGCGTTGGTACCGTTTTGAAGTCCATAGCCCGTCGGCGTTGTAAACTTCATCTTCAAATCGGGATGCAAGAAGTCCTGCCCCTCGACCACGCCTTGTTTCGGATCGTCGCCATATAGCATGCCGTCAATAGCGGCATAATGGGCATCAGCGTTACGAACGCTACTCGCCGGAAACGCCTTCGCCTTTGTCACGGCCCGCGCCACGCGCCGCGCTGGTTCAGGGTGCGTACTGGCCCATTCGGGAACGCGATTATCGGCCAAGCCCGCTACTCGCGTATCGACGCTGGTCTGCAATGCGAGCGAATTCAGCATGGATGACAAGGCGGTAGGGTCATAACCTGCGCGGCTGAGATACCGGATGCCAAGGTCGTCGGCCTCCTCTTCCTGTGATCGTGAATATTTCAGGCTAAATACCTGAGCAACAGCCCCGGAATATTGTTTGAGTCCACCACCCAAAGCGCCCAACAACCCACCCGTGTCACCCAGAACCGAGCCTAAAATGGTGCCGCCGACACCCAATATGTTGGCGATAGTCGCGTTGTTCTTGCGTTTTTGGCTATGGCGTGCGGCGGTGTGCCCAACTTCATGGCCAAGCACGCCCGCCATTTCGGCTTCGCTGTTCGACAGAGCCACCAGCTGGCGGGTAATGTACACATAGCCGCCGGGGAGCGCGAATGCGTTATTTACAGATGAGTTCAGCAAAGTGACGTTAAAATCACTCTGCGCATTGCCCAAGCCCGATTGCATGGCAATGTTCTTACCCACGCGCACGACATAACCCGTCTGTGGGCTTGCCATTGGGCCGCCGAATTCTTTCAATATTTCGGCATGATACTTTGCGCCCTCAGTCTTTTCCTGAGCGGTGAACTGACGCGGTGACGCAGGTTGGCTGGATTTTGTTCTGGCGTCCACCGGCGCGCACGCATTGAACGACAACAGGCTAAAAATGGCGGTGCCAGTGGCCAGCACAACTTTGCTATAACGCATCTAAGTTCTCCTAAAGTAGGGAGAACGTTAATTAGCAGATAAAGTTTCGACCCAACGTAAAATCTAATGCTGCATTGCCAATCACGCTGGCAGGTCTCAAGCCCCCATTGCCAAAAACTTGGCGCGGCGTTGTTGCAGAATTTCCTTGGGCGAAAACGCAGAAAGCGCCGCCAATTCTTCGTCTATTGCCTTCCCCAGCGCCGCAGCCGCCAAAGTATGGTCGCGATGGGCGCCGCCGACTGGCTCCTTCACAATGCGGTCGATGATGCCCAGGCCTTTCAAATCATCCGCCGTCATTTTCATAGCTTGAGCAGCATCCGCCGCCTTATCGCCCGTCCGCCACAATATCGAGGCGCAGCCTTCGGGTGAAATGACTGAATAAACGGCATATTCGAACATCAAAATCCGGTCAGCCGCAGCAAGCGCAACCGCACCACCCGATCCGCCTTCACCGACAATGCACGCAATCATTGGAACGCCAAGTGATAGGCATTTTTCGGTCGAACGCGCAATTGCCTCTGCTTGCCCACGCTCTTCTGCTTGAATGCCGGGAAAGGCGCCCGATGTATCAACGAGGCTGACCACAGGAATACCGAAACGGTCAGCCAATTCCATCAGGCGGATGGCCTTGCGATAGCCCTCGGGCTTGCCCATTCCGAAATTATGGCGCAGGCGGCTTTGCGTATCGTCGCCTTTTTCGTGGCCGATAACCATGACGCGGCGGCCGTTCAGCCGTGCCAGACCACCTAGTATCGCTTGGTCGTCACCAAAGGCCCTGTCGCCCGCCAATGGCATGAAGTCATCAACCAGCGACGAGATAAAATGCTTAAAATGCGGACGTTCCGGGTGACGTGCAACTTGCGTTTTTTGCCAAGCCGTAAGGTTAGCGTAGGTGTCCCGTAACTGCCGATCTGCTTTATCGCGCAGCTTTGCAATTTCGGCGCTGGCATCAACGTCGCTTTCGCGGGCGGCATCCTGCAATTCAATGATGCGCGCTTCCAGCGCTGCCACGGGCTTTTCGAAATCAAGATATACCATCATGATTGCGGGTTAGAGCCTCAGGCGCGACGGGTCAACGTGCGCGTTGCCAACGGATGCCGTCTGTTCACCAGTTCCACCAACCGGCTGCTGTCCACATGGGTGTAAATTTGCGTCGTAGCGATGTCTGCATGGCCCAACATGGCTTGCAGCGCGCGCAAATTCGCGCCGCCCGCCAAAAGATGTGTCGCAAAGGCGTGTCGCAGGACGTGAGGGCTGACTTTCTGCGGGTCTAGGCCCGATTGGGCCGCGAGCGATTTGATAATCTGGTACAGACGGATACGCGTGATGTGGTTGGCGCGCGATGGGAACAGGAATCGGGATTTTTCGGGCACGAACGGCAGCCAATCCGCCACCGCCTGCCTTGCGCGGTTGGATACGGGGATTAATCGTTCCTTCGCCCCTTTACCCTTGATGATGATAAAGGGCTTATCACTGACGATGATGTTGCGCGGCAGCGCAACGAGTTCCGAGGCGCGCAGTCCCGAGCCATATAAAAGCTCGATAAATGCGGCGAGACGGAAGTCCGCCGACGCGGGCCGTGGGCCTTGCAAACGGGCCTCAATCGATTTGAACAGCAGGTCTACTTCATCCTTGTCCAAAATTTTGGGCAAGATCCGCGTCTGTGATGGCTTTGGCAACGCGGCTGCCGGATTGTCCGCACGCAAGCCTTCTTCATGTAGAAAACCAAAGAAGCGACGCAGCACAGACGCCTTTCGCGCCACCGAACTGTTGGCAAGTGCGCGCCAATTTGCCGACAGCCCAGTCAACGCAGCTGCATCGGCCTTTGCCAATTGACCATTTGCCAAGTCCGATGCCGACAGCAAATCGCTTTTATAGGCAAGCAAGGTGTTGCCAGCCACGCCCCGCTCTGCCGCCATCATTTCGAGAAACCGCTCGATTAGGTCACGGTCTGCCAACTTATGGCTCCTCAAAGGCGGACATGTACGTCGCTGTCAGCTTTGCAGGACGGCTTCTGCAGCAATCATGCGGGCCTCCGCCTCAAGCCCGACCTGCCGCAACGAACGGACGATATGGTAAACATGATGCGCCGGAACCAACGACCATGACGGCGCTTGCATGCCAGCAATGGCCATCAACGCAACCGTTCCTTGTTCACCGCGATCCGCAGCAGCAGCGATGGCTTTTGACCAAGCGGTTTGTTGCGTGATGTTGACCTTCAAATCGCCTGCAAAATCACTCCTGGCACCAGAATCAATACGCCCCAGTGCGGTGAGCCCAGCAAGTAACACGGCCGATTTGTGCCCGTCTGTGGTGTCATCATTACCATAAAACTCGTCGAGATCGCCATATTCGGCGGCGCTGACCGAACCCGGTGCTGCCAGTGTTACCAAAGCCCAGCCCAGCGAACCGCCCGAAACGATATTTGCCCATCGTACGGCCGACCTGTCGAGGCCAGCGGTCAACATAGATGCAATCAAAGTATCAGCTTCATTCGCGTGGTCTGCGTCCGGCGTAATAAGCGCTGCTGCGCGGGCCGTCATGACGAGGGCAGCTTGATAATCGACACCTGTCGGGGTCGCGCTCCAAATCGCCTTCATCGCTGCGACTTTCGCACCGTCACCGGACGCCGTATAGGCATTGCCCAGACGATCGGCACGCGCGAGCAGTGCATCGGGCGCTTCACTGTCGTCAAGCACTTGAGCGTAGAGATCGACCATGTCCCGGTTAGAAAACACACCTAACGCTGCCGCACCCGGCGCATATTTGGCCCGGATGACGGGCGAGAACATGGGCAATTGCGCACGCCAACCAGCGACCTGACGCCCGCTATTTTCAAACAGGTTTTCGGGTGGCTCCATCCCAACGGCGGCAGACAGGCCGAACCGCCACGGGTTCATGCCCTTAACGCCTTCCCACTCGATTTTTACGGTACGCCGTCCATTTATACCGGCGCCCACTGCCTTTTCCGTCAGGAGGTAATCAACACCCCTAACCCAGCCCTGATAACGGCCTTGGTTAATAAAGGCTGTTGCAGTGCCTTGTTCTCCGGCCAATGATGCACAAATGGCGCGGGACATCTTCCACGGTCCGTTGTTGACCAATCGCACACCGCTCTCCGTCAAAGGGCACAGACCCGATAGGTCTCCATTGGCCAGAAACGCCTCCATTGCGACTTGGTGCAGCCGCTTGGTGTAATTTCCGGCGTCTACCTCTTGTACAAGATGCCGGGAGCCTACAGAATCTCCCATCCGCAACAACAGCCATGCCCGTTCAGCCGCCCAATCAGCACCATTGACTCCCTCTGGCGTATTGGTGCGGCTGGCTAGCAACCGACGGGCCATAATGGTGCCCCAGCGCGAAGCAATGGGTCCGGAGGTCCGTTCCACCACCTGTTTTAAAAACACGCCATCCAGCGACCCGAAAGCCTCTGCAGGAAAACCGCCGGATTGTTCCGATATAACACCTATCGCCTGAAGCGAGCGGCGCGCCGCAGGGGGCACGTCATATCGAATAACCAGCTCTTCCTCTTCCGCCTCTTCTTCGGCGTCGGCGTCGGCATCCGCATCATCAACGATTGCTCCGCTTGTGACGGCGGGCCGTTGCCCGGTACCTGTCGATGGCAATGACGGGTTGGCAGTGCCCGGCCGCGCCGGCGGTACCGCTGGCGGAGGCGGAGGATCGCCGAAGCCTTCAGGAAGAAGCGACTCCGGTCCCTGCTGACCGAGTGCAGGCAGGGCAAATACCATGAAGAGGGCACCTGCTGCCAAAAGCCCACTTTTTTTTCGTTTGTCGGTCAATTTTGCAAACCTGTTTCTGTTTTCTGGGGGTGCACCGTAATTTCTTTCATGTGCATAGGCTGTTCCCGCCCAAGCCACTGTAGTCCGAATAGCAAGGCAATTGCACCTGCGGCAACCGTTAGAAACCAAAACATTCTGTTTTTAATTTGGTTGTTGCCCACCATTTGATGAATATCCTGACTTCATAATGCATTTGGCTCATGCTCTGGCGAACAGGCAGGCGTTGCGCCAAAATGCTTTCGGCTTCTGCCTAGCCGATATATAGGCACTCTCGCAATGCCCTCAAACAATGACCCTAACGCCAGAATAGCCAGCAGCGATGCGACGCAACCGATGAGCCGGCCAATTGTCCTTGTGGGCATGATGGGCGTAGGCAAAACGAGCATTGGCAAGCGGCTCGCAGCTTATTTGAATATGCCATTCGTCGACGCCGATGATGAGATTGAAAAAGCGGCAGGCCTCTCGATTGCCGAGATCTTCGAAAAATTCGGCGAAAGGTATTTCCGTGATGGCGAACGCCGCGTTATTGCTCGGCTTATCGACGGACCTCCAAAAATCATCGCGACGGGCGGCGGCGCTTTTATTGATCCGTCAACGCGGGCGCTCATATTGGAGCGCGCGAGATCGATCTGGCTTGATGCCGACGTAAGCGTCCTTGCCGAGCGCGTCGCCCGGCGCAGCCATAGACCTTTGCTTAAGGACCGCGATCCAGTCGAAGTGCTGTCGGAACTAGGCAAGGTCAGAAACCCGCTCTATGCCGCCGCCGACTTCCATATCCGCAGCGACACATCGCCGCATGCGCGGACGGTCGAAAACATACTGAAAGCTCTTCTCTAATGACCGTCATTTCCGTAAACCTATCGCATAGTCCCTATGATATTCACGTGTCGGCCGGTTTGCTGCAAAACGTCGCGGATTGGCTTGTGCCTTATGCCCGCAGCGGCCGATTGCTGTTGGTGACAGACGGAAATGTGGCCAACATTGTCTGGCCAGCGGTCGCACAATCTCTCGCAACGGCTGGCCTACGTGCCGAAACCTTCATTCTGCCCGCCGGTGAAGTTGGCAAAAGCTGGGAACAGCTTGAACAACTGACCGATTGGTTGCTGCAACATCATGTCGAGCGCACTGATCACATCATTGCTTTGGGCGGCGGGGTCGTTGGCGACATCACGGGCTTTGCCGCACACATCGTGAAGCGCGGCTGCCCTTTCGTGCAAATCCCAACCACGTTGCTTGCCCAAGTGGACAGCAGTGTAGGCGGCAAAACCGCAATTAACAGCAAGGCAGGGAAAAACCTGGTGGGCGCGTTCCATCAGCCAGCGCTCGTCCTGATCGACCCAGATATTCTGACCAGCCTGCCGCCACGGCAGCTTTCCGCCGGTTTTGCCGAAGTTGTCAAATATGGCTTAATCGATGACGCCGCGTTTTTCGATTATTGCGAGGATAATGTGGATGGCTTTTTCGCGGGCGACGCCGCGATCCGTGAACATCTCATCGTTCACGCGGTACAATCGAAAGCCCGGATCGTCGCCGCGGACGAGACCGAGCGCACGGGCACGCGCGCATTACTTAATCTGGGACATACTTTTGGCCATGCGCTGGAGGCAGATACCGGCTTTTCGGATCT
>Ga0105050_10007755_pt1 | contig 12669 bp, 8 predicted proteins | sample FRY01_FD_78088 | JGI IMG/M metagenome (GOLD analysis project Ga0105050, IMG submission 78088) | Freshwater microbial communities from Lake Fryxell liftoff mats and glacier meltwater in Antarctica - FRY-01 | ecosystem: Environmental > Aquatic > Freshwater > Ice > Glacier meltwater ... | reverse complement strand
TACAGAAAATACTTTTTCTTCTGAGGGAATGGTCTGACCTTTCAGTAAACGTCTTTCTATCAGATTGATGTGTTTTGCCATCATTTCCTGATAGTAAGATAAACCTTCCAGGAGTGCAAAAAGCTTCACATCAAATGCCGGGGAATGGTAGAGTTTCCGGCTACTTTGGGCTATCTTTTCTCCCAGTTCATCAGCCAGTCGAAGATATTCTGATACCTGGGTTTTGATGGTGGTTTCTTTGTTTTTACCGGTGGAAGCACAGGCTTTACCCGTGGAGCGTAACGAAGATTTAAGTGAGGAACGCCACAGTTTATGCTTTCGCCAGCCTTGCAATCCGTACTGTTTCCTGCAGTGGTCCATTACATCGATTGCCTTTCGGCAGGCATCCCAAAGCAGGTTCAGGTCAGTGGGGAAATGGACGTTGGTTTCTAAAACGTAGGTGTCTGACTTGATCCTGAGCGTTTCTTTTTTTTTTAACACAAACTGGTGTGCCGTCTCCACTACCAGGGTATTGACCTGGTTAACAGTTTGCTCATCCAATAAAGACACAGTATCTTTCAGCGTTTGCAGGCCGTAGGTCTTGCCTTCGTTAAACCTGTTTTCAACGCCCATAATCTGACGGATCAGTTTATCGAAATTGGAAAAATGATGCAGGGCGTCATAGTTGGCATTCAGTGTCAGACGAACTACAGCCAGTACCAGTATCTCCCACATATCCATACCTGTACGGCCGGTATCCTGCTTCTTCCCTTTGATTTTTAGCTCAATCAGGGCAAACACGCGCTCATTTAATTCCGGGGTTATAAAAATATGCTGCAAGGGCGGCCAGTACCGGAGCCAGCTCATGCCTGCTGTTTTTGGGGATAGCTACTTCTGCTATGGGGGTAATTCCTAAAGTTTGTTGCAGGGAGAATCGTTGGCGCATCGAATGTTTTTTCCTTAATTGATCTACACTTTAAAAATAGTTGAATAATAGCTGCCAATCAAGCATAGAAGGCACTAAATACCGCTTTTTTGTATCTTTTTACTGACATTTGTTGAATTATTCAACGATGGGTTAAGCATGTATATACTTCATTATTAAAAACTTATAAGTTTTCGTCCAAACACTAGATACAAGCAGGATGCCATCTGAACTAGCTAAATAGCTCGCTTTCACTTCTCCAAAAAAGTCTCAGATTTCTCCCAGCTTATGGCCCTTTTTGACTAAAGTGTCGAGTTCCACTGCGGGATACCAACAGCCATCAATGCTTACCGTGGTGACCAGTATCTTTTCCAAAAATTCTACCCCATGAAGTTGAACTTCGTCCAGAACTACCTCAAAGAAGCGAAGAACATTCAAAACAGCGGCCTTATATTGACAATTTCACCGGCATTCCAGCATCCACATTGACCTAATTCAGCCAAAAATACTGGGGTTCCAACCTTAGCAGCGGCACCGATGGAGCCATTTTCAGAAACAGAACCGATGACATGAGGAAAGCCAAGTAGGGCAGAGGCTAGCCGCGATTGCTCGGAAAGTTCGGGTCCGTCAAGTTGTGAGTAAACCACAAAAGGAATCAATGTCTCATGAATATCACCTCCATGAAGATCTAGGAATAAATCAGCCGCTTGCTGAAATAGATGAACTTGGTATGCGATTCGTTCGCTGACCTCAGCTATTAGGGATTGGGCTAGGAACATATTTTCACTTCCACACACACTCAGTCAATTTAGGAATCGAACTGAGTGTGATGATAGGTTTGTTTTGGAAAAAACGATACTATTAAAAAGGACAAAGGTTATTTATGCTTTTAAAATATTGAAATAGAAACAGTGACATGAGTAGTAACTAATTATATCTGAGTAAATTAAGTATACTATTTATTGTTATATAATTTATATTATGTTAAATAGAATCTTACTTTCTGCCTTATATTAGATTATTTCTATATTCAGGCCCAATTTCAACACCACACCGCATTCAGGCAGCTATGAATAAATTGATTCCCCGCTTGGGACTTTACCTTGGACCGATTGCTTTTATACTGATTTATTTTTTGATGGAATCACCAGGATTAAACTCCGAAGCCAAAGCCATGCTGGCTTTAGCAGCTTGGATGGCAATCTGGTGGATCTCTGAAGCCATACCAATTGCAGCCACAGCGTTTCTTCCTTTGGTATTGATGCCATTGCTGGGAATTCTTCCTATTTCCATAATATCTGCTAATTACATGCATCCCACGGTATTGCTGTACATGGGTGGCTTTCTCCTTGCTACTGGAATTGAGAAATGGAGTTTACATCGCCGGATTGCACTTAACATAATAAATTTATTAGGAACAGATTTGCGGCGTATCGTTTTGGGATTTATCCTTGCGACGGGGATTCTTTCGATGTGGATTTCAAATTCGGCTACTTCGCTGATGATGCTCCCGATTGGATTAGCGGTGGTTGGTCAGTTTCGGACCCAATTAGGTGAATCCAATGCCTCCATCGCTGACCGATTTGGTAAAAATATTATGCTGGGCATCGCCTATAGCGCCTCAATTGGCGGTGTGGCGACATTGATCGGTACACCTACCAATACGATTATGGTCAGCGTGATACAAGAGCTTTACGCCTATGAAATCGATTTCAACGAGTGGTTTATGTTTGGTTTGCCGCTTTCCGCAGTCCTTTTGATGATTTGTTGGTACTATTTGGTCTCTTCAGCCAACCCGCTTCCAAAGCGATTTAGCTTACCCAATGAAACAAGTATTATTGGCAAGCAGCTAAGTGATTTAGGAAAAACCACTTATGAAGAATGGAATGTGATAGTCGTTTTTGGTTTGGTTTGCATTTCTTGGATTTTCAAGGAATATCTCATTGAACCTTTTTTACCTCAAATAAGTGATACCATTATTGTATTAGTTGGTGTGGTTGCACTCTTTATCCTTCCCTCAGCTACCGACAAGGATCGTATTTTAGACTGGAAAACTGCCGAGCGAATTCCTTGGGGAATCTTGATTCTTTTCGGTGGTGGCTTAGCCTTGGCAGAAGGATTCCAAAGTACAGGATTGGCAGATTGGATTGGTCAGAAGTTTACGTTATTGGAAGGAATCAGCTTTATTATCCTACTCTTGGTGATAGTGGCTTCAGTCAATTTCCTGACAGAGGTCACATCCAATGTAGCTACGGCTTCAATGCTTTTGCCGATTTTGGCTTCGGTTGCTTTGAAATTAGACTTGCATCCTTTTGGGCTGATGGTTGGCGCTACGCTGGCGGCAAGCTGTGCATTCATGCTTCCCGTGGCCACTCCACCGAATGCGGTGGTCTTTGGTTCGGGTTACCTGAAAATGAAAGATATGGTAAGAGCCGGGTTTTGGTTGAATATCATGTCTATTCTACTGGTGATCATAATGGTGTATTTCGTACTTCCTTGGATGTGGGAGATTAATTTGTTGAAAAATCCCTTCTAGAAGTAAGAAAGCTGAAGTGTGAAGAGTAAATTCTTAAAAGGATCGAACTTTGATTTACGAAGTACGAACGACGAGGTACCAGATTTTTGAAAGATCGAACTTTGACATTTCAGCTCGATCTTTTTCTAAAGCAGTGGTCCTATCTCCTATTCTCTCATTCTCCTATTCTCATCCAAAAGCTTTCGGGACTACCTCCCCCATTCCCCATTTCTACCCCATATTCCCCTCATTTGGTCACAATTTTTTGTAGGGCGTTTTGAGTTGCGCTAATCTTGGCCTATCAATTTTGCACAAATGGAAATTCGAAACCGCTTTTACTTCATCATCATCCTTGGAATGATTTATAATCTTATTTTGATGATTTCAGATTGCAAAGGCGTGAGCGAAGTTGAGCAAACCAACAAAATTGAGCAAGAAATGAACTTCAGTAATCAAAAAACGAATCAATGAAAAGTCAAGCATTAGCTTTCCGACAAATCGAATGGTGGACGATCACTTCTATTTTTCTCCTCATTACGGTCGTCAATACCTTAAATTTTTCCACACGAAATGATCAATTTCTTGGTGAGCATTTCACTAAGGTATTGATTCCCATTATTCTATATGTAGGTTTTTACCTGACGCATATGAAACTTATTCCAGATTATCTGAAGCGGAAAAATATGCTTGCTTTGGTAGGCTTTGGGCTTTTGATTGCCTTCGGGACGGGGCTTTTAACTATGGTCTTGACCAATGCAGACCCGAATATTTCAGTGACTATATTTCTTCGGTTTTACTTTAATACCATGGCACTTTACGCTGCCTATTTGATAGCGGTACTGTTGGTACGCAATATCCTAATGCCGCCCAAATTGCGTGATTTCCAGCTTTATAATGGCCTACGACTAGTCTTGATATTTATATTTGTCAGCGTCTTTTTGATTCAGGGTACGAATAGAATTATCAATGTTACTGTTCCTGTTATTTTCTCTATTATCCTTCCAATCACACTCCTGGTGGTTATTTACTATTACAAATTGATTTTTCTGAACTTAGAACAGGGAAAGAAAAAAGCTGCAAGATGGTATTTAGCACTTATCATTTCGACGATTTTTTTTCCGCTTTTCATTATCTCAGTTGAACGAAATTCAGAAGCAGGAATATTAGTTAGTTTGGGGATTATCGCTTTTATGCTTTTTATCCTCTTCCCGATTTCCCGCTTGATATTCAAGAAATATGAAGATTATTTGGGTCAAATCACAACGCTCACTCATGAGGTAACTCAAGGCTCGGCGAATCTAAGTTTCCTCAAATCTCAAATCAATCCACACTTCCTTTTTAATGCGCTAAATACGCTGTATGGAAGCGCACTGACCGAAAATGCAGAAAAAACCTCGGACGGTATCCAGAAACTTGGGGACATGATGCGCTTTATGCTTCATGAAAATCTGCAGGATAAAATCTCCATCAAACGCGAAATCGAATACCTTCGGAATTACCTCGACATTCAATTGCTTCGTTTCGGAAAAGAGCCGAATCTGGAACTTACAATTCAGATTCAGGAGGATTTTTGTGAGGGAGAAATTGCGCCAATGGTATTAATTCCATTTATCGAAAATGCCTTCAAGCATGGCATCAGCACTAAAAACAAGTCTTGGATCAAGATCAATCTTCGCTGTCTGAAAGGATCCATTCATCTGGATGTGGTGAACAGTCTGCATCCAAAAAAGAGTACCAAAGATCCCAAAGATGAATCAGGAATTGGATTGGTTAATGTAAAAAAACGATTGGAACTACTTTACCCACAGCGTCATTCCCTTACTATTGTAGAAAATGATATGGAGTATTTTGTCCATTTTTCATTACAATTGAACTAATATGCTCACAGCAATCGCAATAGATGATGAAAATATGGCCTTGGAAGTGATCAAGGCACATGCCTCCAAGATCCCTTTCTTAGAACTCAAGGCAGTATTTTCAGACGCTATTCAGGGTTTGGAATTCCAGCGAAATTCGCCCGTTGATCTGGTTTTTCTGGATATCAATATGCCTGATATCTCTGGAATTGATTTGGCGGCGATGCTTCCCAAAGAAACCTTGATCGTCTTTACCACTGCCTATTCTGATTTTGCGGTGAAAGGTTTTGAACTCGATGCCTTGGATTATTTATTGAAGCCTTTTCCACTCAGTCGCTTTCTCAAGGCTTGTCAAAAAGCTCAGGAATGGAAGGATTTGCAACCGGTGGAAGAAAATGAGTCGTTATTCATCAAAACCTCTGAAGGACAAATCCGAGTGAATTTCAGTGATTTGCTGTTTTGTGAGGCAGCGGGAAATTATGTGACCTTTCAACTGGAGAAAGAAAAACTGATTTCCAGACTGACCTTCGGGGAATTGGAAAAGTTGCTTCCCTCCTTTTTTATCAAAACCCATCGCTCATTTATCGTCAACAAAAAACGGCTGGATAAAGTCGAGCGGCATCAAGTGCATTTAGGGAAGTTTGTGGTCCCGGTGAGTGTCAGTTTTTCGGGATCGATAGTATAAAGTTTGATTTACGAAGTACGAACGACGAGGTACGAGATTTTTGAAGGATCGAGACTTGATTTCCGAAATACAAACGATGAGATTTTTTAAGGATCAAGCTTTGAAATTTATAGCGGTCTTTTTTCTAAGGTTATTCCCAAATCTCTTATTCTCTATTCTCCAATCTCCCCAGATAAACCAGATTCTAAATCCCCCTTACCCCCTTTATTAAAAAATTATATTTCTAAAATACTACTGAATTTAAGGGGGATTTTGATTCGATTCCAACTACTGAAATTCTGCTTAACTAGTGGCTTTTTCAGCCTTCCATACCTATCGGTAGGGAGGCTCACTTTGCTTTCTCACTTTTTTCATAAAGACCTTCGAGGTTGAAAAGAAACCTCAAAGGACTTCCGACATTTTCAGCTTTCCATACCTATCGGTAGGCAGGCTCACTTTTGCTTTCTGACCTCCAAAACAAAATCCCCCTTACCCCCTCTATTAAAAATTATATTTCTAAAATACTACTGAATTTAAGGGGAAATTTGATTCGATTCCGACTACTGAAATTCTGCTTAACTAGTGGCTTTTTCAGCCTTCTATACCTATCGGTAGGGAGGCTCACTTTTTTCATAAAAACCTTCGAGGTTGAAAAGAAACCTCAAAGGACTTCCGACATCTTATATTCTCCAAACTTCCTCCGGTATTCCAACGGCGTTTGATTCATTTTTTCTTTAAACTGCCGATTGAAGTTGGAAAGGGTGAAAAATCCACATTCAAAACAGATTTGACTGATGTTCAGCTTTTCTTCTTGGAGTAATTTGCAGGCTTGATGAATCCGAACCTGACTTAGGAATGTCGAAAATGACTGATTAGCACGACTTTTAAAATACCGGCTAAAAGCACTTTCAGATAGATTGCAGAGATCAGCTGCTTCTTTCAGCGTAATTCGATTGGTAAATCCATTTAATACGAGTTCATACACTAATCCCATTCGATCTTTTTCAGATTCCTTGTGCAAATTGACATAGCTGGGATCGGTGATTAATTGGCAATCGTGCGATTGAGCGATCAGCTCAAGGATTTCGAGAAGTTGAATAATACTCCCCAGGCCCTCATTTTTAACCAAGCTTTTCATCTCGTTTTTCACTTTCTCTTGAGTCTTTCCAGAAATGGAAATCCCGGAAGCAGATCGCTTGAGCAAAGCGGAGACCGAGCCAAATTCTTCGAGATCAAATACGGAATTGTTTAGAAAATGATCCGGAAAATAAATCACGATTCCATGAGTTTCCAAGCTATTTTCCGATTGGAAATAGGCTTGGTCACTTCGCCAAAGATGTGGAAGATTTGGGCCAGTCAATACCATGTCGCCAGCTTGAAAGCTTTGGATATGGTCCCCAATAAAGCGGGTGCCCTCCCCTTTCAGCACCACAAATAGTTGAAATTCAGCATGAAAATGCCAATTCACATCGAAAAATGGAGCGATCAATTCCTTGATTACAAAAGCCCTTCTTTCGGGGATTCGTGACTTTTGAACAGGTTTTTTCATACTTTTTTGCGGATATTTCTTACAATTTAGACTGTAATGTCAAAATACAGTTAGAATTTACCGGTAAACAGGATGTTTTCCAGAAATTTTTTCAAGAATATAGAGTTGGATTCCCCTTAGACCCAAAAACATGAAATCTCCCAGAGTTCATTACCCTAGTTTGCTACTGATCCTGATCGCTTTATTTCCTTGGTCAAGTTGCCAGCAAAAGCAATCTTTCCTTTCCGATACTGATCCAAGAAGAGTCGAGATTTTGGTTCTCGGTCACGAGAGCGAGCATCACAATTCCGAAAAACTGATGATGTATTTGCAGACCCCTCTTTTCCGAAAAGGAATCAACCTCACCTACACGACAGATTTAGAGGAACTCAACGAAGTAACCCTCAACAACTACGACGGCTTGATGATCTATGCCAACCACGAAGCGATCACACCGACTCAAGAGTCAGCACTGAAAAGCTATATCCAAAGTGGAAAAGCCTTGATTCCAATCCATAGTGCATCTTTTTGCTTTCAAAACTCAGATTGGTATATCGAGGCAGTTGGAGGTCAATTCAGCACACATGGAGAAGACGTGTTTGCCGCAAAAATTGTAAAACCTGATCATCCCGCTATGAAAGGTTTGACGGAATTTGAAAGTTGGGATGAAAGCTATGTGCATACCAAAGTCAATCCAGACATCGAAGTCTTAATGGAGCGAGTCGATGGCGAGAAGCGAGAGCCTTACACGTGGACTCGGAATGAAGGAAAAGGCCGTGTATTTTATACTGCTTTGGGTCATAATGAGAAAACTTGGGAGAAGTCAGAGTTTCAGACTTTAGTTGCCAATGGAATACTTTGGGCCGTGGGAGATCAGGTTAATGCCCAATTGGCAGCTTATGAGATTCCTATTCCAGAATTTAGAGATGCTGAGATTCCCAACTATGAGAAAAAAGATCCTGCTCCTAGATTTCAATTGCCACTTTCACCTGAAGAAAGCATGAAGTTGGTTCAGATCCCTATGGGATTTGAGTTGCAGCTTTTCGCTTCCGAGCCTATGATCATTAATCCTATTGCGATGACTTGGGACGAACGAGGAAGGCTTTTTGTCATCGAAACCACAGATTATCCAAATGAAATCCGGAAGGAAGGTGGGGATGATAAAATCAAAATTTTGGAAGATACAGATGGCAATGGTAAGGCCGATAAGGTTACCATTTTTGCCGAAGGCTTAAATATTCCCACCAGCATCACTCCTCTTAATGGAGGCATGTTGATTTCAATGGCCCCTGATTTTATTTTCCTCAAGGATACCGACGGCGATGATGTAGCAGATGTCAAAGAGGTAATCATTACTGGCTGGGGGAAAAGTGACACCCATGCAGGTCCATCCACACTGAAATATGGATTCGACAATAAAATTTGGGGCGTGCTCGGATATGCTGGTTTCAAAGGTCAAGTTGGTGGAGTTGATCATTCATTTGGTCAGGGAGTTTATCGATTTACTCCCGAAGGTAAAGCCTTGGAATACTTGGGGAATACCTCCAATAATACTTGGGGACTTGGATTTACAGAAGACTTTGAAACCTTTATTTCCACGGCAAACGGTCAGCACAGTGTCTATTTTGCGATGGAAAACACCTTCTTGAAGCGACCGATCTTTCAGGGTTCTGCGAATACAGTTCATGGAATTGACAGCCATTATGATATGCCGCATTTGACTCCTTTTCTCCGTCAGGTGGATTGGCATGGAAGCTACACTGCTGCTGCGGGGCATAATTTCTATACCGCTCGGAGTTTTCCGGAGAAGTATTGGAATCGAATTGCTTTTGTAGCAGAACCTACTGGTCGAGTGCTTCACAATGCACAGATCAATCCGGATGGTTCAGGATTTAAAGAAAAAAATGCCTTCAATATTTTGGCGAGTTCTGATGAATGGTTCTCCCCTGTACATGCTGAAGTTGGTCCAGATGGGGCACTTTGGGTGGCAGATTGGTATAATTTTATCATTCAGCATAACCCGACTCCAAGAGGATTTGAAAATGGAGAAGGAAACGCATACATCAATCCGATGCGCGATAGAGCCCATGGAAGGATCTATCGATTAAGTTATAAGGGTAGTGAAAACTCTAAGAGCTTTGAGCTAAGTAAAGCTGATCCCAAGCAATTAATGGCTGCTTTGCAAAGTGATAATCTATTTTGGAGAATGACTGCTCAGCGTTTGATTGTAGAGAAAAAGATGACGGAACTGAGTCCAGATTTGAGTCAACTCGTAGCCAATCAGTCCACCGATGCGATTGGTTTGAATCCTGCTGCAATTCATGCACTTTGGACTTTACATGGTCTGGGAGAATTCAATTCTAATAATCAGGAAAGTCAGCGGGTTGTTGAAAAAGCCTTGAATCATCCTTCAGCAGGAGTTCGGAAGAATGCATTGAGAGTGATTCCTCGATCGGTGGCTTCACTTCAGGCGATTCTAGATTCCAAACTAATCGAAGATGCTGATTTGCCCACTCGTAAAGAAGCATTCTTGGCAATTTCGGAAATGCCATTTTCCGAGGATGCAGCCAAAGTCTTGCTGGATGCCGCTTCAGAATCTATAAATGGAGCAGATAATTATTTGCCGCAGGCACTTTTTGCAGCGGTACTCTCCCACCCAACTGAATTTGCGAAGCGAGATGCAACAAATGCCCTTCGAGCAGCTGGAGATGAAGAATTTTCACTTGCAGATCGAATCAGCAGAAGCTTAGTCAGTGAGCAGTATCCTTTGGATCAGCGAAACAGTATTCTTTTTCCTCCTGATGTAGCGGGAAAAGAGATTTCGATTCAGTTGATCGTTTCCAAAGGAGATAATCCACTTGAAGGAGTTTTGGTGGCACAGGGAAATAATACAAATGGATACAGTATCTATTTTTATCAGGATGCACTCCACTTTGCGGTAGCTCAGAATGAGAAATTGGTAATCATAAGTTCTAAAAAAGATCTTCCAGAGACCCAATTCAGCATTGATGCAAGTTTGGATGAAAATGGAGCTATGGTTTTAAAAATCAATGGGACGAGCATCGGAAACGCAAAAACTGCTGGTCTTTTTCAAGAATCCTTAAGCCCTACTCGAGTTCGGGTGGGTCAGAATGACAGCAAAAATGTGGTGGGTAAATACGAGGGAACTTGGTGGTTTGGCGGAAGATTGAGTAATAAATCTACGTTGGCGCTTACAAGGCCTGGAATGGAAGTGGTAAGTCTGGCAGAAAATCAGACCAAGAATACCAGTGCAAAAGGAACAACTGTAATCAAATTGGGGGTGATTCCTCATGAGATGAAATTCAATAAAGCCTCATTCACGGTTAAAGCGGGTACACAAGTCACGATTGATTTCGAGAATCCTGATTTTATGCAGCACAACTTGGTCATTGGCCAAAAAGGCACAATGAAAATTATAGGAAAAGCTGCAGATGAACTAGCGAGAGATCCCAAGGCAATCAATCAAAATTATGTACCTAAGATCAAAGAAATCATCATTGCAACCCGCTTGATCGACCCAGAGGGTAGGGAATCTATCGTATTTACCGCGCCAACTGATCCGGGGGAATATCCCTTTGTGTGCACCGTACCTGGACATTGGAGACTTATGAATGGAATCATGATCGTAGAATAATATGGCATTAGATATAACTTTTGCAGTAAGCACCTGGCTTTGGACTTCCCCTTTTGATCAGGAAACGGTTAAGCTTTTCCCTAGAATCAAGGAATTTGGATTTGATTCGGTAGAGATCCCTGTTGAAAATCCAGCGTTAATCGATTGTAATTTGGTCAATCAAGCATTGAAGGATAATGGGTTGAATCCGATTATTTGTGGGGCTTTCGGAACCAGTCGGGATTTGACGAATGATGATGCAAGTTTTCATCAGACCAGCTTTGATTACTTGGATGCTTGTTTTGAAATTACTGCAAAACTTGGAGCAAAATTCGTAGCTGGCCCAATGTACTCTGCGGTTGGAAAAGCGAGGCTGGTGAGTCCTGAGCAAAAGAAAATCGAATGGGATCGAGCTGTGAAAAATCTCCGAATAGTTTGCCAAAAGGCTAGAATTCATAGTTTACAGATTGCCCTTGAACCTTTAAACCGCTTTGAAACAGATCTAATAAATACCTGTGAGGAGCTTATGGAATTGATAAAGAACATCAATGAACCCGAAGCAAAGGTGCTTTTAGACGGGTTTCATATGAATATTGAGGAGCGAGATGCCGAAGCTGCGATCAAGCTTGCGGGAGAAAAACTTGTTCATTTTCAAGTTTCAGAGAACTATCGAGGAACTCCCGGCACAGGTCAGACTCGATGGGATGCCTACAAACGAGGATTGGAAGCAATCAATTACACTGGGGTAGTTTCGATTGAAAGCTTTACCCCTGATATAAAGGAACTAGCAGGAGCCGTTTGCATCTGGAAGCCTTTGGCTAAAAGTCAGGATGGATTTGCCGAAGAAGGATTGAAGTTCTTGAAAAAATGGGCGGGAAAGTCTGAAGATGAAAGAGGTTCGGTGTTTGGTCTCGGATGACCGGTGCTTGATGTAATAGATCGTGCTTGCAGACAGAAATAAGGTTAAAATTAAAAAGCTGAAGATGAAAGAGGTTTGATGTTTGGTGTCGGATGATCGGTGCTTGATGTAATAGATCGTGCTTGCAGACAGAAATAAGGTTAAAATTAAAAAGCTGAAGATGAAGGAGGTTCGGTGTCTGGTGTCGGATGACCGGTGCTTGATGTAATAGATCGTGCTTGCAGACAGAAATAAGGTTAAAATTAAAAAGCTGAAGATGAAAGAGGTTCGGTGCTTGGTGTCGGATGACCGGTGCTTGATGTAATAGATCGCGATTGGAGACAGAAATAAATTTGAAATTAAAAAAGCTGAATGTTGGAGGTTCGGTGCTTGGTGTCGGATGACCGGTGCTTGATGTAGTAGATTGCGATTGCAGACAGAAATAAATTTGAAATTATCAAGCTGAATGTAACTGGTATTGGATGACCGGTGCCTACCTACCTAAGGTATGACCTATGTCAAGAATTGAATTATGAATGTTCGAAAACTGGTCAAGAATCATTTTTCTCGTTACCCTGAAAGGGTACAACCATGGGTGAAACCCATGAAAATAAGATGATACTAGCTCATCTCCCGCCCGGAAAATAAGATTGGAATGAAGGATTAGATG
>Ga0105050_10007751_pt1 | contig 12675 bp, 15 predicted proteins | sample FRY01_FD_78088 | JGI IMG/M metagenome (GOLD analysis project Ga0105050, IMG submission 78088) | Freshwater microbial communities from Lake Fryxell liftoff mats and glacier meltwater in Antarctica - FRY-01 | ecosystem: Environmental > Aquatic > Freshwater > Ice > Glacier meltwater ... | reverse complement strand
GCCGCGGAGGTGGGCCAGGGCCTCGGCCTCGGCTTCGCCGAGGTCGGAGGCGTCGAGGAGGTTGCGGTGCCAGGGGGCGAGGTAGCGGGGTCGTCGCATGGAGGGAAGGTAGCGGGATGGCGAGGGAAATGCAAGGGACAATCAAATAAAGTACCTGTCCCTCTGTGAAAGAGGAACGCTGGCAGGAGGCCAATGGCCATCTCGCTGAGCCGGCGAAGCGGCTGCGGGCCGCCTGCTCGACCCACATGGATGACACCATCGGCCAGGTGCTCGGCGCGTTGGACCGGAAAGGGCTTCGTGAAAAGACGCTTGTTATTTTCCTGAGCGACAACGGGGCCCATGCGCCCAGCGCGAATCAGGGTGGGCCCTATCCCGGGGACTATGGGAAGTTGATGGTGGGCAACGACAATCGGCCTCTCCGGGGCTATAAGGCGGGTGTGTACGAGGGCGGGATCCGCACCCCGGGAGTGGTGCACTGGCCGGGACAGGTGAAAGCGGGGGAGAGCACCGCGGTCATGCATGCGGTGGACTGGTTGCCGACCCTCTGGGGCCTCGCCGGGGTGGAGCTCAGGCCTGACCGGCCCGATGGGGTGGAGGACATGATGCGGCGCCTTGAGGAAATTTCGGCCCGCGACAATGATGCGGTGGTAGGGAAGTGAAGAGGTGCGTGGTGGGGCGGCGGGGGCGGAGTTTGGGGGGGCGGCACTCCTCCGGAGGGCGGGAATGGGAATGGGAATGGGAATGGGTGGTGTCCGGTGATAATATCATCGGCTACCGTATGGGACCCCTCCGGGGTGGGGGGATTTCAGGATGGCGAGCCAGTCTTCCGGGTCGGGGGCAGTTATTGTTTTACCAGTGAATGGGGAGTGGGGGGCGAGGGTGCCGTTGCGGGGGTTGAGCCATTGGACGGTCGTCACGGTGTCGTTTGGGAGGGGATGGAAATCCCGGTTGCCGCCTTCGGGGAGGTAAACGAGGTAGAGGCCCTTCTGTGCGTAGCAGTAGGCGGAGTTGTCGTGTTTGGCATTGCCGACCAGCTCGTCATGGTTGGTCATGTCCTGGAAGGGGATTTTTTGGTCGCGGAAGAAGTCGAGGGCGATCTTGCAGTAGTGCCAGGACCGATCGCGGGAGCGCCAGTCTTCGCAGAGGAGGTCGTTTTGGGGGAGTTTGTAGCCGAAGTAGTATTCGACGCCCCAGCCGCCGCCGAGGAAGGTGCCCCAGAGGACGTATTTGCGGGTGTCGTGGATGGTGGGGCCCTTGTAGTCCTTGGGCATGCTGGGGTAGTCGGGATCGGGGGGCATGCCGAGTTGGGCGTCGCCGGGTTCGTCGAAGGAAACGCCCCAGGGTTTGCCGGCCTTGGTGGAGGCGTGGGTCCACTTCACGATCTGTGAGTGACAATCGCGGACGTTGGAATTTTGGAGAGAGGCTCCCGTGAAGGGGGAGTTCGGGCCGAGGAGAGGTTTGTAGACCTTGTCCTGTTGGTCGGGGAAGGAGTGGATGACGATGTGGTGGTGGTAGGGGTCGAGTTCGGCGATGCAGCTGGCCATGTCCATCTGCTGTTTGGTGGACTGGGTGTTTTCCTCGCCGAGGTTCCAGTTGAGGGCGAGGAGGTGCCGAAGCGGGCGATGAGTTCGCGGCAGTAGAGGACGCGTTCGGGGCCGAGGTCGCCGCCGTCGAGGGCGGTGGGGACGTTGTCGTCGTTTTCGGTTTCCTGCATCTTGAAATGGGCGAAGAGGCCCCTGGCGGTGGCGTGGTCGAGGACGATGCCCCATTGGTCGAGTTTACTACAGTCGTAGTGGAGGGGGTCGTCGCGGAAAACGAAGGGCCAGACGTTGTCGCCGTCGCCGCCGGCGTTGTAGGGGAGGAAGGAGAAGGCGTTGGCACCGGTGGAGGAGAGGTAGTTGAGGGCGGTGAGGAAGGAGACCGTGTAGGACCATTGGCCGGGTTTGTCGGGGGAGAGGTGGACGCGCCATTTGGTGCCGGACTGGGCGGAGGAATCGGCGGCGTTGCCATCGGCGGCGAAGTAGCCGGGAACGTGGTAGCTTGGTTGGCCGGATTCGTGGGTGAAGGTGACGTTGAGGGCGTAGTCGGTGAAGGGGTTGGGCTTGATGTCCTGTTCGTGGGCGAAGGGGCCATCGAGGGTGAGGGTGAGTTTGTGCCATTGTTTGAGTTCGCCGGAGACGGTGATGCTGCCATCGCCATCCTTGGAGCGGGGTTGTTGGAGGTCGGGGCCTTTGCTGCCTGCAAGGAAGGAGGCGGCGTTGAGGCGGCCTGCGGGGTTTTGTTCGGGGGCGAGGTCCACGGCGGGACGTTCCTGCTCGCGCTGCTTGGCCGCTTCCTTGTCCTTATCGAGGTTCTTCTGGATCCATTTCTTGAGGGTGCCGCTGCCGTGGCCGTAGCCGCCGGGGAGGGGGACGTAGTCGCGGGTTTGAATGCGGGGCGGATCACCCCAATGGGCGGGGAAGGGTTTACGAGCCGGGGCGGGGTTGTCGATCTGCCGCCAATTCAGCCCCTCCAAGGGAAGGATGCCGTTCTGTTCCTCGAAGACGTAATTAGGGGGCGCGATGGGATCGGAGCTGGCGGGGAGGGCGAGAAGGAAAAGAAGGGTTGGAGAGAGTTTCATGGAACAAGGATGTGGAGGCGGGGGAGGAGGCGTCCATGTAAATCAGCGTCTGGTTTACGAAATGGAGTAGCTGACTGATCATGCGCTCCACTGGGGCGAGCCCAGTGGGGGCGGGAGATGGGAGGGGCGGGAGCGGGGGGGCGGGGTAAGGGGCGGTTCGTGCCTTATAGTCCCTGCCTGTCGGGTAGGTTTGCTGCCGGTTCGGCGGCTTTCTCTTCGGCGGCCTTCTTCCTGCGGTCGGCATCGACTTTGGACCGGAGGAGTTCGGCGACCCCACCCACCTTTTCCCGGAGGAGGGCGTTGCGTTCGAGGCTGGTGGTTTCCCCGCCGGACATTTCCTTCATCGCGGCGGCGAGGGCGGCATCCCCTTCCGGATCGACGGCGTCGGGATCGGCCCCGAGGGCGACGGTGGCGACGCGGACCTGCTCGCCGCGGGTGGCGATCTTGTCGAGGGACTCGTCGTAGGAGTCGATGAAGTCGGAGAGGCTTTCCTTGCTCCGGCCGCTGGTGAAGTCGGTGACGTTGCCCCAGAGGCCGTGGACCTTGGCCTGATTGTCGGGGGAGACCGCGTACCAACCGTAGGCTCCGCCGATGAGGCCGAGGAAGAGGACGACGATGGTCATGTTGACGAGGACACGTTGGCGGGCCTTGCGCTTCTTGCGGTAGTCGTGGGACTCCGCGAGCATGGCATCGACCTGTTCCTTGGTGAGTCCATCGGCGTGTTCGTGGTAGATGGCGGGGATGTCTTCGGAGGCGGCTTGGATGGTGGTCGCGGCGGCCGGAGCGGTGGCCAGGGGTGTGGGCCTTGGCTGCGCGGTGGCGGAGGGCGCAGGTGCCTTGGCGGGGGCCGGAGCAGGGGAGCTGTTCTCTTCAGCTGCCAGGGCGGCTTGGATGGCGGCCATGACATTCGGATCAGCTTTCCGGGGGCCACCATGGTGGGGTTGGTTGGTTGAAGGGTGTGACATCGCGCCCGGAGGATACGAAGTTTGGTCAGCTTATCTCAATAATCAGTGAATGCATATCCAATGGTTACTTGGGCCGTCATCAGGGCAAATTTTACGCTGAAGATATGGAAATGGGGATGGGATCCGGAGGCAGGAGGGGTGCCGGAACCATTGATTCCGGCAAGTGGACCTTGCGTGGGTGCCAGGGGGAGGAGGGGCCGTCGATTATGTCAAAGAGCCGGGAAAAATTCCGATTGCCACTGGTGCCCCACCGCTGTAAACATGTACCCAGTATTTGCCTGAACCATGAAGAAGAACCTATTGGGCCTCCTGGGCTGTGTCGTGTTGGCGCTCCCCGCCTCGGCGGTGGAGAAGCGGACCTTCACCAGTTCGGACGGAACCAAGACCTTTGAGGGGACCCTCAAGGATTTCAACGCGAGCGCCGGGACCGTGAAGATTTTCAAGTCTGGAACCGGTCATCTGGAGTTCAAGTTGGATTTGCTCAGTGAGGAAGACCAGGCCTACGTCAAGGAGGAGGGACCTGCCTTGGCGGCGGCGCGGGCCATCCGGCTCGACTTTGATCTTTGGAAGGACAAGCCGGTCACCAATCGCGGGGAGACCGAGAGGACCGTGACCACTCCGGCGGGCTACGAGATTGAGCTCCGTAACTGGACCAAGAACGACATTACTGATGTTGAGATCCGCTACACGATCTTCCACCGGAAGGATGCGGAGAACGGTCCGGGTTCCATCGCGCAGACGAATGGATCGATGCACGTGTCGACCCTATTTGCGAACAGCAACGAGACGAACCGCACCGATCCGATCAGTCTTGTGCGCTACAGCCGGGAGAAGGCTGGTGGCGGATGAGGCGGAGGCCCCTGCAAACCCGGCGGTCGCCGGATTGACGGACTCCTTGGCATTGTGGCTGAAATCGTGATCGACGGCAAAGTGGCCGAAGTGGTGGCGACAGACGATGACCTGATCGAACAGGTGAAAAAGGGCTGAACCTTTTCGCCGGAAAACTTACCCGCAAGGGCACCCTTGAGAAGGGTGCCCTTGTTTCGTTGGGCGGAGAGGAAATCTTCTTGTGTCGGGGGGGGCGGGGTGTGGCAATGGGGACGAAGTGAAGCATTTGGAGGCATGGCCGCGGGTGGAGCGGGAGCAGTTGGCGGTTTGCCATTTCTGCGATGCGTTGCATGAGGCCCCGGCGGTGGAGGAGGGGGCTGCGGTGATCTGCAGCAACTGTGGGTCGTCGCTCTACCGGAACCAGCACGCCTCGCTGGACCGGGCCGTGGCCTTCGGGATGGCGGCCCTCCTGTTGATGGTCGTGGCGCAGGGCTTTCCGTTCATCTCATTGAGTGCCAATGGCATGGTTTCGGGGATGACGCTGACCGGGGCCTCGCTTTCCCTGGCGCGGGAGGGGAGTCATCTGTTGGCGGCGGGGGTGGCCTTTTGTACGATGATCGCGCCGTCCGCCCTGGCGGCGGGGCTGGTGTATGTGTGTTTGCCGCTGCGTTGGGGGAAGGCCTGGCCGGGAGCGCGGGGGGTGGCTCTGTGGCTGTATCGACTGGAGCCGTGGGCGATGGTGGAGGTCTTTTTTCTGGGGGTGGTGGTGAGTTTGTTGAAATTGGTGAAGCTGGCGGATGTTTCGATCGGAGTGGCCTTCTGGGCGCTGGGGGCGGTGATGTTTTGTTTGGCGGCGGCGATTGCCGGGATTGACCGGCGGGAGCTGTGGGACCGGCTGGAGGTGGCCCTGCAAAAATGAAGGGTCTGGAGGCAAAGCCCCCCTGGCCGGGGAGCGCGGCGGCGGCGGGTCTGGCCTTTTGTCATGTCTGTGACCGGGTCGCTCCGGTGGCGGAAGGGCATTGTCCGCGGTGCGGAGCGCATTTGCACACGCGGAAGAAGGAGAGCATCCAACGGACGATGGCCCTGCTGGTGGCATCGATGATCGCCTACGTGCCGGCGAACATGATGCCGATCATGGTCGTGGAGCAGCTGGGTGGAGGCACGGAGGCGAACACCATCATCGGAGGTGTGATCACCTTTTGGGAGATGCATGCCTATCCGGTGGCGATCACCATTTTTGTGGCGAGCGTGATCATTCCGATTCTGAAGATGATCGCCCTGCTGTGGCTGTGTGCGGCGGCGGGTGGGTGGGTGAGGATCGACGGGCGGCGGTTGACGCGAATCTACTGGCTGACCGAGGTGGTGGGGCGCTGGTCGATGGTGGATGTTTTTGTGGTGGCGGTGATGGTGACCCTGATTCAGTTGGGGAACCTGATGGTGATCCACCCGGGGCCGGCGGCGCTGGCCTTTGCGGGGGTGGTGGTGCTGACGATGCTGGCAGCGATGTCCTTTGAGCCCCGCTTGCTGTGGGATCGGGCCAAGGCGGGGAGAAAGCAGTTGCGCAAGGCGCGGGAGGGGGAAGAATGAGCGGACCGATGGAAGAAGAGGAGACACCGCAGATTGCGCAGCCGGAGGTCCGTCGGGGCCGCCGCCTCAGCGTGGTGTGGGTGGTGCCGGTGCTGGCCTTGTTGTTGGGGGGCTGGCTGGTCTTTCGACACTTCTCGGAGCAGGGGCCGTTGGTGCGGGTTGATTTCACGACGGCGGAAGGGATCGTGAAGGGCAAGACGGAGGTGCGCTGCCGTTCGGTGCGGGTGGGGGTGGTGGAGTCGGTGCGATTGGCGGATGATTTGAATTCGGTGAAGGTGATGATGCGGATGGATCCGGAGGCGGAGGAGTTGATCCGGGAGCGTTCCCGCTTCTGGGTGGTGCGGCCGCGGGTGTCGGGGGCCTCGATCTCGGGGTTGGGCACGATCATCAGCGGGGCTTACATTGAGTTGGAGCCGGGAGTGGGTGCCTTTGTGGAGGACGATGCGCAATTTGAAGGGTTGGAGGAGCCACCGGTGACGGCGGTGGGAGTGCCGGGTCTGCGACTGACCGTGGTGGCGACGGAGGGAGGCAAGGCGGACGTGAGTGCGCCGGTGCTTTATCTCGGCAACCGGGTGGGGCGGGTGGAGCGGACCTTCTTCGATCCCGAGACCGGGCTGGTGCAATTGAGTCTTTTCATCGAGCAGGACTACGCGGGGTTGGTGACGGAGAACACGAGGTTCTGGATTGCCAATGCGATTGAGATGGAGGTGGGGGCGCAGGGATTCAAGCTGAAGATGCCGTCGCTTTCTTCGGTGGTTTCGGGCGGGGTGACCTTTGGGGTGCCGAAGGGTGTGCAGCCGGGAGGGCCCATCTCGGGGGATGCGGTGTTCCAGCTATTTGATGACGAGGAGAAGGCGGCGGAGTCGGTCTTTGAGAGTGCGGGGGAGATGCTGTTGTTTTTCAATCAATCGGTGCGGGGGCTGCAGGTTGGTGCGGCGGTGGAATTTCGCGGTCTGGAGGTGGGGCGGGTGTTGGCGATTTCCTTTTTCCATGCGCCGGAATCGGGTGGTCGGCTGGTGCCGGTGGTGATCCAGTTCAACAAGCAGGAGATCGAGGAGAACTTTCCGGCGGGGTTGAGCGACGAGGGAGGGGAGGGGTTTGCCAAGGCGATCAGGAGCGGGCTGCGTGGTTCCCTGAAGTCGAGCAACCTGTTGACTGGCCAGCTCTTCGTGGAGTTGGATTACTACGATGATGAGGAGCCGGGGGAGATCGTGATGAAGGACAACATGGTGGTTCTGCCGACCGTGGAATCGGGGATCCAGTTGTTGGAGGGGAAGGTGGTGAATCTTTTGGCGAAGTTGGAGGCCCTGGACGTGGAGGGTCTTCTGACAAAGATCGGCGATGCGGCGGAGGCCGGGAAGGTGGCGATGGAGAACAGCGAGGAGGTGCTGAAGGATGCGCGGGATGCGCTGGCGGCGGTGCGGACGGTGGTGGAGGACGAGGAGTTTGCGCGATTGCCGGAAGAGGTGCGGCTGACGCTGACGGAGTTGCGCGGAACGCTGGCTGGGATGGGGCCGGACTCGCGGGGCTATGGGGACATGCGGCGGACGATGGATGAGCTGCGCAGTGCGGCGCGTTCCATCGAGCGGGTGGCGGATACGATTGAGAAGAAGCCGAATTCCCTGATTTTTGGCAAGGGGGGGCGCGAGGTGATTCCGAAGGCGGTGCGAGTGAAGGAGTAATCTGATGAAAACCGTTTTTAGAATACTACTGGGATCTGTGGCGGTCTTGTTGGTCGGCTGCGGGGGGGTGGGGGATCAATACTATCTGCTGACTGCGGCGGGACCTGCGCCGACCGGGGGAGGAATGGGGATCGGGGTGGGGCCGGTGACGGTGGCGGAATACATCGACCGGTCGAACATGATTTTCCAGGCCGGGCCGCAGAAGTTGGAGGTGGCGGAGGGGCATCATTGGGCGGGGGACGTGCGGAAGTCGGTGGCCTCGGCAATGGCCTCGAATCTGGGGCGGGAGTTGGGGACGGGGAATGTGCGGACCTATCCGTGGGAGCGCGATGACGAGTTGCGGTATCAGGTGTCGCTGGACATCCGGCAGTTTCACGGGACGGCGGATGGCTTTGCGTTGTTGGAGGCGGGCTGGCGGATTTATTTGTTGCCGGGCGGGCAGTTGGTATCGGCGAAGAGCGGGACGTATCGGGAGGCGCAGGGGCGGGATGGGTTTGAGGAGTTGGCGGGGGCGCAGAGCCGGGCGTTGCAACGGATGGCGGCGGATATTGCGAAGGGGATGAGGTAGGCGGGGAGGCGGGGAGGCGGAGGGAGGCGGAGGGAGGCGGGCGGCGGGCGGCGGGCGGAGGAAGCGGAGGAAGTCGGCGGGGGGCGTTGCTACTTTTGCCTCTTCTTCGCCGGTTCCTTTTTCCAGGAGCCGAAGGGGACGACGCCAGCGCGGTCGGCCCAAGTTTGCCATTCGGAGCTCATTTGGGCGACGTGGTCGGGGTGTTGGGCGGCGAGGTTGTGGGATTCGGTGCGGTCCTGTTTCATGTCGTAGAGTTCCCAAGGGCTCTTGACGCCTTTGGCGACGAGTTTCCATTGGCGGTCGCGGAGGGCGCGGTTGCCTTCGTGTTCCCAGAAGAGGGGAGTGGGGCGCTGGAGGGGAGCGGACTGGAAGGCGGGCTTGAGGGAGACGCCTTCGACGGGTGTCTTGTCTTTGGGATAGGTTGCTTCGGAAAGGTCGAGGGCGGTGGCCATGATGTCGATGAGGTGGGACGGTTCATTGTTCCAGCTGTTGGTCTTGGCGATGCCTTTGGGCCAGTGGGCGATGAGAGGGGTGGAGATGCCGCCTTCGTGGACGAAGTGTTTGTATTCGCGGAAGGGGGTGTTGGAGACGTTGGCCCAGTCGCGGCCGTAGCCGATTTCGGTTTCGGGGAAACCGGGCATGACGCCGTCACCGCGGCGGAGGGGATAGCCGTCGCGGGACTGGGAGGGGACCATGTCGTGTTGGAGGGTGTCCTTGCCGAGGGGAGGGAGGGTGGGGGCGGAGGGGCGTTGGAGGGGGCCGGCGACTTGGCCGCGGCCGAAGCCTTCCGCGCAACCGCCGTTGTCCTGGAGGAAGAGGATGAGGGTGTTGTCCAGTTGCTTGGTTTCCTCGAGGGCCCGGACGATGCGGCCGATGCCCTGATCCATGTTGTCGACCATGGCGGCATAAACCTCCATGCAGGCGGATTCCCAATCCTTGAGTTTGACCTTGTCCCAGTCGCCGACGAGGGGAGCGGGGGGCCAGTGGTCAGGGAGGATGCCGAGCTCTTTGAGTTTGGCGATGCGGGCCTCGCGGATGGGGGCGTAGCCGTGGTCATATTTGCCGTCGTATTTGGCGATGTCCTCGGGGAGGGCCTGCATGGGCCAGTGGGCGGCGGTGTAGGCGACGTAGTGGAAGAAGGGTTGGTCGGGGTTGTTCGCGGCGTGTTCGCGGATGTGACGGACGGTGTTGTCGGAGATGGCGTCGGTGTAGTACCAGGTTCCTTCGGGTTGGTAGTCGGGATCGTTCTCAGGAGTGATGAGGGTGTTGTCACGGGTGAGGGTGTTGGGGTCGAAGAAAGATCCGGCGCCGTGGATGGTGCCGTAAAAGCGATCGAAGCCACGTTGCAGGGGCCAGTTGTGGCGGTCGGGTTCCTTGCCGGGGTGGACAGGGGTGACGTGCCATTTGCCGGACATGTAGGTGCGGTAGCCGGCGGGTTTAAGGGCCTCGGCGATGGTGAGGCATTGGTTGTTGAGATCGCCTTGGTAGGCGGGGAGGCCGTAGTTTTCGGTCATGTGGCCGATGCCGGCCTGGTGGGGATAGAGGCCGGTGAGGAGGGAGGCGCGGGTGGGGCAGCAGCGGCCGGTGTTGTAGAACTGGGTGAAGCGGATGCCGTGAGCGGCGAGTTTGTCGAGGTTGGGGGTTTGGATTTCGCCGCCGTAGCAGCCGATGTCGGAGAAGCCCATGTCGTCGGACATGATGAGGATAATGTTTGGCTGCTGCGCGGCGGAACCCGGAGCCAGGAACCCGGAGACCAGAGCGAGGAGGAGGAAGAGGATGGTGCGGATCATGTTGATGGGTAGATACGGTGGGGGGAGGGGAGATTGAACATTCAATGTCGAACCCTCCTTCGCCCCATTCGACAAGCTCAAGGCTACAGCGGGGCAGGCAAGGAATGTCTGATATTCAAGGAAAGAGGGCAGGATCGGAGAGGGATAAGGGGGGAGGGTGAGTCTAATAGACGTTGCCTCTGGGCCCGACCAAGAGAACTTCCAGACGTTCGGAGCTACCGGTTTTGACAAGGTGGAAGATCGCTCGATAGCTGCCGATTCTAAGGCGCAGGCATCCGCTCCAATCTCCACGCATACATTTCACATTCGGATGAGCAAGCGGGTCATCGAGGGCGGCAAGCTCCGCGATGGCTGATTTGACCTGTTCCTTACGATCAGCGGGCATTTGCCGCATGTAGCGCACGGCATGCCGATGGTAGAGGACTTCCTTCATGCATCTGCGGCGGGCACAAAGGCATCTTTGTTGCCGCTCTTGGAGTCAGCCAAGGCCTCGCGAAGTTCCTTCTGTTCCTCGTTGCCGAGATCGAGGCCGCAGATTTTGGCAAGTTCGACGAACTGCTCATAGGGAATGAGCACTTCGCTGGGCTCGCCTTTTTCATTGAGGACAAGCTTTCTGGTGATGATCATGTGCCGAGTTTAGCAGGGTCTGGGCGGTTTGTCTTGCGCTTCTGCGGGGCGGGAGGGGGCGGGACCGGAATTGAGGGCTTCTTTCGCCCCTCCCGGGGCTTGGTCCGGCCTGCGGCTGCATACCACGGGTTCACACCCGTGGCTAGAACCTGGTCACCCCTCCCGGGGTTGAAGAAGCCGGCCTACGTGAAGCCGTAGTAGTACAATATTGTGGCTCTCCGAGGAGGAGAAATCCTTCGTCTCGGCGGGGAGAGTGGGGGGTGGGATTTGGCGGGGAGCATTGGGGGGAGGGTGAAGGAGGAGCGAGGGGGAGGCGAGGGAGAAGAGGGGAGGGGGTTCGGTGGCATCGGTCACCGGATGGTACCCCTTTGGGGTTGTGGTGGAGCGGGGGGATGGGGGGAATGAAACTGGTGCTGCTTGCTGGATTGTTGGGAATGGGTGGGGTGATGGCGGACTCGGTGCGGGTCTATGTGGGGACGGGTGGAGAGGACGGGATTTTTCTGACGGAGTTGGACACGAAGACGGGAATGATGAGTAAGCCAATTTTGGCGACGGAGGCGAAGGGGGCGGGGTTCCTTGTGCTGGATGCGGAAGGGAAGCGGATGTTCGCGACGGCACGGGGGGAAGATGGGAACAGTGTGGCGGGCTATGCGGTGAGGGAGGACGGGACTTTGGAGTTGAAGAATTATCAGTCATCGAAGGGGAAGGGGCCGTGCTTTGTGGGCTTGGATGGGACGGGGAGGATGCTGATGGTGGCAAACACAAGATGAATGTGGAGGGGGCGCTGGCGATGACGGCGGAGATCAGTGTGTTGCCGGCAGGTGGCGAGAAGGAGGGGATGACCTGCTCGGAGGTGTTGGTGAGCAAGGACGGGAAGTTTGTCTATACGGCGAACCGCGACGTGGCGGGGAAGGGGCGCGATTCGATTTCGGTGTTGGCGGTGGGCGAGAAGGGCTTGTTGCGCCACGTGCAGACGGTGCCGGCGGAGGTGGAGATTCCGCGGAACATCAATTTGTCGCTGGACGGGAAGTGGTTGCTGGTGGCGGGGCAGAAGAGCGGGGGAGTGCCGAGTTTCAAGGTGGGGAAGGATGGGCGGTTGGCATTCAGCGGGGAGCGGATCGAGGTGCTGAAAGCGATGTGCGTGGTGTTTGGGAGGTGAGGGGAGCTGTCGGAGGGAAGATGGGAGCCGGGGCTGGGGGGGGGCGTGGATGTGGGAGGGGCCTTGGAGGGGCGGGGGGTGGAACTGCCGACGCCTCGCAGAGGCGCCGCTACGCGGGGGGGAGGTGATGACCGGAGACGGTCACGCCACGGTGGGGGCTACTGGGAGAAGGGGTCGTCGGCTTTGGGGCGGATGACTACGCCGTGGTCCTCGATTGCCCATTGGGTGCCTGTTTGTCGGGTGATCTCGTCGAGGGCCTGTCGAAGGGTGATATCTTTGGCCTGCCAGCGCATGATGGAGCCGGGGTGGGGGTCTTTCGAAGGAGGAAGGGTTGTTTGCCACTTCTGAGGGGGGAACCGGATGAAGATGCCGAGGCCCTTTTTTTCGAAATTGATCGTTTCGGCGTCGAGATCGATGCTTCGTTGCCGGACGAAGGAGAGGGCGTCAACAAGGGTGGTATCTTCGAAGTCGATGACGGGGATGACGATGGAATCGAGTCTTTGTTGAACGTAGGCGAGGCCGGGGGATTCTGCGGAGGAGGAACTTTGTGAGACGATCACCACCCCTGCGCTGACTTGATAGCGGATGCCCTTCACGTCCATGATGTATTGCAGGATGGTGGCCACCGGGGCGTTGTGGAGTTCGACTTCGTGCCACTTTTCGTTGGTGGTCAGGAGGTGTTGGCGGAATTCCTCATCGAGAGCGATGTGAAGGTCGCGGTTGTCCACCGTGTTGAGCCAATGAAAGATGACACCGGGGCGGTTAGGTCGTTGTGCCAACATTCATGACACTTTGGACTTGGTTGGTTTTTCCTCTTTTTTCTTTGATTTGGCAAGGTTTCGACTCGAT
>Ga0105050_10007750_pt1 | contig 12675 bp, 10 predicted proteins | sample FRY01_FD_78088 | JGI IMG/M metagenome (GOLD analysis project Ga0105050, IMG submission 78088) | Freshwater microbial communities from Lake Fryxell liftoff mats and glacier meltwater in Antarctica - FRY-01 | ecosystem: Environmental > Aquatic > Freshwater > Ice > Glacier meltwater ... | reverse complement strand
CCAGGAGGACTATTGGTCGCGCAGCGAACACTTTGATCTGGTGTTGCGGCTCAACCATGGCCAACCGGCGCTGGATGCCTTGTGCCGCGTGCTGGAGCGCTGGATTGCGCATTTCCTGCAGCTGCCGGTGCGCATCCAGATCGACCGCGAGATCGCAGACGAGCAATGGGTGTGGCATGTCGGGCTGGACGCGCAGGCCAGTGGCATTCTGAACGACATGTACACCGGGGTTGAGGTCAATCAAGACCGCATGGGGCGTCTGATGTGCTTGTTCCGCCTGACTTTCGTCAACCCGGCCGACATGCTGGCCGAGGTGGCGGGGCGACCGGTCTACCTGGCGATGGCGACAGATGAGAGCCATCGGCTCAATTTGAAACCCCAGAATGTTTTGCTGAATTTACCCCTGGCCCAACACTAAAAAACATTTGGCGCCAGGTTCACAGGGGCTCGCAAGAATGCCTTCATCCTATCCATCTGATCCTGTGTGATTGGGTACCCATTCGTAGCTGGGCATTGTTCCGGGCAAGGGAAGTGATGCGTGGCGTGAGTGAGTCCTTCAAAGCGCAGCAACCCAGATGAACGAAGTGCATTCTCAGGCCCGAACCACAGCGCGTGCGCGAGCCGAGATCAAAGAGTCGCCAGCCTCCTTGGTTGCGCTGACTGAGATCAATAGCATAAACCCGGATGTCTCACGCTCTGGGCTGGATCGGTGCTTGCGCTGCCACGGCGTGGGCAACCTGCGAGACCTTCAAGCCCAGGCGCTGTTTGATGCTAAAGAAGTCCAGGCGCCGATCTAGACCTTCAAGAACTACGAGCCAGGTTTCCTGCACGTGGACATCAAGTGCCCGCCACAGATCCTGTGTCTGCCGCGCTATCCACGAACCAACGGCAGCATGGTGAAGCGCTTCAACGGCGGAATCAGCGAGGTGGTGAAGCAGCCGAGATTCGCTTTAGCCGCCGTGTTGGAGGCGACGCTGGAGAGCCATGTGAAGACCTACAACCATCAGATTGCACAACGTGCGCTCAAGCATTTCTCACCCGCTCAGGCATCAAAAATCTGGCAGAAGAAAACATCCCGGGTTGTTCAAGAAGCGCGTTTATAACCAGGCGGGGCTTGACAGCTATCCTGCTCACACACTGAGATAGGCGCGCCGCACATCCTGATTGGCTGACAGTTCGGCCATCGACGCTTCGTAACAGATTTGTCCTTTTTCCAGTACGTAGGCGCGGTCGCACACCAGCTCAGCAAAGTGCATGTTTTGTTCGCATAACAAAATACTGACCCCTTGCGATTTAAGCTCCAGAATCATATGGACCATTTGCTCCACAATCAACGGAGCAACGCCTTCGGATGGTTCGTCGAGCAGCACCAGATAGGGATTTCCCATCAGCGTGCGCGCAACCGTCAGCATTTGCTGCTCGCCGCCACTCATGCGTCCGCCCAAGCGGTCGGGCATTTCCCCCAGATTCGGAAATAGTTCAAATAGCTGGTCGGGTGCCCATTTGGGTGCGGGCGTGCCATCGGGCCATTTTCGTGGGTTTTGGCGGCCAACTTCCAGGTTTTCCATCACGGTCAGGTCGGTAAAAATACGCCGATCTTCAGGTACATAACCCATGCCCAAGCGGCCCGCACGATGCGGCTCATTGCGTGGCATGTCGGTGCCCATAAACGTCACACTGCCGCGCCGTTTTTCTAGCATCCCTGTGAGCGCCTTGAGCGTGGTGGACTTGCCCGCACCATTGCGCCCCATCAGCGCCACCGCTTCACCACGGTCCACATAAAGATTGACATCAAACAATATTTGCGCTGCGCCATACCAGGCACACAGGCCTTTGGCTTGCAAAAGCGTGTCTGTCGCCCCCATCATGTTGCCTTCACGCCTGATAGCGTTTTAAAGGTTTTCCCTGTCCCAAAGTACACCTCCTGTACCTGTGGGTGCTCGCGAATTTCAAGCGGCTTGCCGTCTGCGATAAGCCGCCCGCGCGCCAGCACAATCATTCGGTCGGCATAGGCAAACACCACGTCCATGCTGTGCTCGGTAAACAGAACCGCCATCTTGCGATCATTGACCAATTGTCTGGTCAATGCCATCAAGTCGTTGCGCTCTTTGGGCGCCATGCCTGCGGTAGGCTCATCCATCAGCAAAAGCTTGGGGGCATTGGCTATGGCAATCGCCAGCTCAACCCGCTTCACATCGCCATAGGCGAGCACACTGCAAGGCCTGTCGGCCTGGGGCTTCATGCCGACCTGGTCCAACAGAGTCAAAGCCTCGCCCCTCTTGTAATGGGCGGCGCGGATAAAAAATGAGTAAAGCTTTTGGTCGCGCGACAACAAAGCCATTTGAACGTTTTCAACAACTGTCAACGACAAAAAAGTCTCGGCAATCTGAAAAGTACGGCCCACACCCAGCCGCCAGATACCACGCGGCGCAAGACCCAACAGCTGTTGGCCGTCCAGCGTGATGGAGCCCGCATCAGCCTGCAGCTGGCCATTGACCATATTGAAGGTGGTGGACTTGCCCGCACCGTTCGGGCCTATCAAGGCCAGGAGTTCGCCCGCAGCCAACTCGAAGCTGATGCCATCAACCGCTTTGACCCCACCGAATGACTTGCCGAGGTTGGCTACTTTTAGCAAACTCATGCTGCTGCCTCTGTTAATTCATCTTTGCGTTCGCGCCACTTTTGGTATTGCTGTTTGATGAAGCCCGCAATCCCCTGCGGGAACAGCAGCACCAGAATCAGAATGATCACACCCAACATAGCTCGCCAATAATCGGTATTGCGGGCCACGGTATCGTGCAGCCAGGTAAAAGCCACAGCGCCTACAATCGGTCCAGCCAGCGTTTGCAGACCGCCCAGCATCACCATCACCAGGCCATCAATCGAGCGGGTCACATGCAATGTCTCGGGCGAAATACTGCCCTTTGAAAATGCATAAAGCGCGCCCGCCAAGCCAGCAAAAGCACCTGCAATGACAAACGCCGCCCAGCTGATGTGGTGCACATGGATACCAATTGCACCGGCTCGCAATACCGAGTCGCGTGTGGCGCGCATGGCGTATCCAAATGGCGAGTGCAAAAATCTGTGCAGCAGCAAGATGGCGCCAGCAACCAGCACCAGCGTCAGGTAGTAATAGACCTGCTTGTCAGCCAGCCATTCGGCTGGCCAGACGCCAGTTAGGCCGTTGCTGCCGCCCGTGACAGCGTCCCACTGGAAGGCAATCGCCCAGGTAATTTGCGCAAATGCCAGGGTCAGCATGGCCAGGTAAACACCCGACAGTCGCACGCAAAACCAACCATACACAAACGCGCCCAGTGCCGCGACAACCGGTGCCACCAGCAGTGCGCCCTCCATCGGCAGGCCCAGCTTGCGCACCATCAGCGCTGCACCGTAAGCACCCAGGCCGAAGTAGGCTGCATGCCCAAACGAATGCATGCCCGCCGGGCCCATGATGAAGTGCAAACTGACGGCAAACAACGTGGCCACCATCAGGTCAATCATCAGCACCGTCAGGTAAGGTGAATCGGTGGACAGGCTGGGCGTGACCACCAGAAGTCCAATGACCGCCAGCGTTGTACAGCGGCTCAGTGGCCCCGGCAGCTTCAACGGTTCTTCTGCTTTGGCGGTGTGCCTGCTTGGGGTTTGTGGCCTGCCAAACAAACCCCAAGGCCGCACCACCAGCACGACAGCCATGACAACAAACTCCACCACCAGTGTCAGTTTGGAAAATGAAATTGCCACACCAGCAACCTCGACCAGCCCCAGCCAGATACAAATGGCTTTCAGCTGGGCAATCAGCAAAGCCGCGACATAAGCCCCGGGGATCGAGCCCATACCGCCGACCACAACCACCACAAAGGCGGCGCCAATGATGTTCAGGTCCATCTCAAGGCTGGCGGGTTCGCGCGGCAGCTGCAAGGCGCCTCCCAACCCTGCCAGCATGGCACCCAGCGCGAACACAGCGGTAAAGAGCCAGGCCTGGTTCACCCCGAGAGCGCTGACCATTTCTCGGTCTTGGGTTGCAGCGCGCACCAGCGTACCCCAGCGGGTCTTGGTCAGCAGCAGCCACAGCAAGCCCAGAACAAACGGGCCGGCGGCGATCAGGAAAAGATCATAGGTTGGGAATTGCCGCCCCAAAATCAAAATCGAGCCGGTCAGGCCAGGTGCTCTGGGTCCAAGCAATTCTTCAGGCCCCCAAAACCACAGCACAGCATCTTTGATCACCAGCCCCAAGGCAAATGTCGCCAGCAACTGGAACAATTCAGGCGCTTTGTAAATGCGGCGCAACAGCAATATTTCCACCAGCGCACCCAGCACACCCACAGCCAGCGCAGCCAGCAGCAGCGACGGCCAAAAGCCAACTGTGGCGCCCAGATTGGCGACCAGCGAATAAGCTACATAAATGCCCACCATAAAAAACGAGCCATGTGCAAAATTGACGATGCGGGTAACGCCAAATATCAGCGACAAACCCGCTGCCACCAAAAACAGCGACGACGCTCCTGCCAGGCCGTTCAGCAATTGCACCAGGAGACCAGAAAAACTCATGCTGTATTGCCTCGCGCACTGCGGTAGATCAATTAAAAACCAGACATTGATTTATTTTTGCGCTTCAGCTGGGCGCATTTTTTTGACTTCTGCGTCACTGGGCTGCACCTTCGCACCGTCAACATAGCGATAGTCCACCATCACCCCTTTGCCTCCTACGTTTTTGGTGCGGCCCACAAAAGCGCCCATGGTGGACTGATGATCTTGTGTGCGATAAACCACGGGACCAAACGGCGTCATGACTTTCAGGCCACGGAATGCTGCAATCATTTTTTCAGTGTCTGTTGACCTGGCTTTTTTCATGCCTTCGGCCAATGAATAGATGGCGGCATAACCGACCACAGAGCCAAGCCGCGGGTGGTCTTGGTACTTGCCTTGATAGGCCAAAAGAAAGGCTTTGTGCTCTGCTGTCTCAATTCCGTACCAGGGGTAGCCCGTCACCAGCCAGCCGTTGGGTGCTTCTTCTTTGAGTGGATCAAGGTACTCAGGCTCGCCCGTCAGCAAACTCACCACCTCACGCCCCTGGAACAAGCCGCGTGTGTTGCCTTCGCGCACAAATTTAGCCAGATCGGCGCCAAACAGCACATTGAAAATAGCGTCTGGCTTGGCATCGGCTAGCGCTTGCACCACACTGCCCGAGTCGATGCGGCCAAGCGGCGTGGCCTGCTCGGCCACAAACTCCACATCAGGTTGAGCCGCTTTCAGCAACGCTTTGAAGCTGGCTGCCGCTGACTGGCCATATTCGTAGTTGGGATACACGATGGCCCAGCGCTTTTTCTTCATGGCAGCAGACTCGGGTGCCAGCATCGCTGTTTGCATGTAGGTCGATGCGCGCAAGCGAAAGGTGTAGCGGTTGCCGTTTTGCCAAACTATTTTGTCGGTCAGCGGCTCAGCTGCGAGGAAGAAAATCTTTTTCTGCTTTGCAAAGTCAGCCAATGCCAGGCCAATGTTGGACAAAAATGAGCCCATCAGAACATCGACTTTTTCGCGCAAAATCAATTCCTCAGCGGCGCGTACTGCGTCGCCTGGGTTGGCGTTGTCATCGCGCACAATCAGTTCAAGTTTGTTGCCATTTACGCCACCCGCGGTGTTGATTTCTTCAACCGCCAACTCCATGCCTTTTCGGTATGGTTCCAGGAAGGCTGGCTGCGCTTTGTAGCTGTTGATCTCGCCTATTTTGATGATGTTTTGCGCCTGGGCGGCAACCGTAGCGGCCATTAAGAAGGTTAGCGCCAGGGCGTTTATTTTCCAGCGGTGAATTGTCATAAGAACTCCTGATTGGTAAACCAATTGCGAATTAAAAGGTGAAGTGCAACACCCTGGGTTTCAGTGAATGAGAGTGTTGAGCTGCAGGCTGTTGATCAACAATTTGCGCTCGGCGGCTGTTGGAGATCGTACCCCCAGCCCCTGGCGCGGGCGGGCACTGAGTTTGCTAGGGATGGTGTCGGGTTGTTCCTGGTTGTTGGCAGACAGATCACCGCCCCTGGGCAGGTACTGGCGCACCAGACCAGTCGTGTTTTTGTTGGAGCTGCGCTGCCGAGGCCTGTGCGGGTCGCAGAGGTGTACCGCGACGCCTGTTCGGCGGCTGCGCTCTTTGTGCATGGCCATTTCCCGGCCCTGGGTCGTGCCTCATGCGCAGGCGTACGGGCTGGGCCATGTCGATCAAGCTGTCTGTAGCGGCCAGCATCACAGTTGCCGCGCTGGCCGCTCTGTCGGGATGCCGGCTGGGTGGGGGCCGACAACGGGCAGGGGTTTGGCATGTCTGTCGTACCTTGGGTTGAACAGGACACTTTTGCGGTGAATGCGCGCCATGTCTGCGTCTCGGCACACACAAGGACAAGCCCTGGCGCGACCGATCCGGGGTCCAGGCATCTTGTGGCGACTGCCCAGCACAGCAGGCGTTTGGTTGGCGGGGCCATTGGGCGAGCGTGCACCGGAAAACCCATGACCGCCTTGGGAGGCCCTGCTCCTTGGCAACAGCGACAAAGCTGCGGCACACTGCATCCGCTTATGACTGCGCTCCCCTCAGACCTCATCGTTGCCCGCCCCGAAGGCCTGTATTGCCCCCCCGGCGACTTTTACATAGACCCCTGGCGCCCGGTGGACCGGGCGGTGATTACGCACGGCCACTCCGACCACGCACGACCGGGCCACGCCCACTATTTGGCGCATACCCTGAGCGAGGGCACATTGCGCCAGCGCCTGGGCGCCGACATCGCGCTGCAAACGCTGGGCTATGGCGAGGCCATCGTTCACCACGGGGTGCGGCTCTCGCTGCACCCGGCAGGTCACGTCTTGGGTTCGGCGCAGGTGCGGCTGGAGCATGGCGGCCGGGTGTGGGTGGCCTCGGGCGACTACAAGACCGAGGCCGACGGCACCTGCGCACCGTTTGAGCCGGTGCGCTGCGACACCTTCATCACCGAATCCACCTTTGGCCTGCCGATCTACCGCTGGCCCACGCAGGCGGTGCTGTTCGAGGAGATCAACGCCTGGTGGCGGCGCAACGCCGACGAGGGCCGCGCCTCTGTGCTGCTCTGCTACGCGTTTGGCAAGGCACAGCGGGTGCTCAGCGGGGTGGACGCAAGCATCGGGCCGATCGTGGTGCATGGCGCGGTGGAGCCGCTGAACGCGGTGTACCGCGCGGCTGGCGTGGCGCTGCCCACCACGCACCGGGTGAGCGACACATCGCTGGACAAAGCCGCACTCAAACGCGCGCTGGTGCTCGCGCCGCCCTCCGCCCACGGCACGCCCTGGATGAAGCGCTTCGGCGCCGATGCGTCCGATGCATTTGCCAGCGGCTGGATGCAGGTGCGTGGCCGGCGCCGGCGGCGCGGTGTTGACCGCGGCTTTGTCATGTCCGACCACGCCGACTGGCCAGGCCTCATGAGCGCCATCGCCGGCACTGGCGCGCAGCACATCCGCGTGACGCACGGCAGCGTGCCGGTGCTGGTGCGCTGGCTCACCGAGCAGGGCTTGGACGCGCAAGCTTTCGAGACCGAGTACGGGGCAGACGATGTGAGCGATGTGGCCGCAGGTAGCGAGACCAGCGCGCCGAACGCGCCTGGGATTCACGCTGGGCCTGCCGAAGCGACCCTGTTGCAGGCGCAGCTCCCTGCAGCCCCCGGCGAGGAGGACCCCCGTGCGCCTGAAGGTGGTGCGCGGTGAAGCGCTTCGCCACCCTCTACCGCGAGCTGGACGCCAGCACCGCCACGCGCGAGAAGCAAGCCGCCCTGCTGCGCTACCTGCAGGCCGCACCACCGGAAGACGCGGCCTGGGCGGTGTACTTCCTGGCGGGCGGCAAGCCGCGCCAGACCGTGCCGACCCGCCAACTGCGCACACTGGCGCAGCAGGTGACGGGGCTCACCGAGTGGTTGTTTGACGAGAGCTACCAGACCGTGGGTGACCTGGCCGAAACAGTGGCGCTGCTGCTTCCACCCGCCAGCGCGCCAGCCGAGCGCGGCCTGGCCGACTGGCTGGTGCACCACCTGCTGCCGCTGCGTGGCATGCCACCCGAGGCGCAGGCCGAGCGGCTTCGCGCGCAGTGGGACACCGTGCCCGATGATCAGCGCTTTGTGTATTTCAAACTCATCACCGGTGGCTTTCGGGTCGGCGTGTCCCGGTTGCAGGTGACGCAGGCACTGGCGGTGTTGGCGGGTGTGGAGGCCACACGGGTGGCGCAGCGGCTCATGGGCTACACGGCGGTGGGCCGCCAGCCAGCTGACGCCGACTATCTGGCGCTGGTCGCGCCGCAATCCAGCAGCGAGTCGGAGCCAGCCCGCAGCGGCCAGCCCTACCCGTTCTTCCTCGCCCACCCGCTGGCCGAACCGGTGGCGCGCTTCGACGAATTGCTGGGCCCGCCGTCGGGCTGGCAGGTGGAATGGAAATGGGACGGCATCCGTGCCCAGTTGGTGCAGCGCGGCGGCCAGGTCTGGCTGTGGTCGCGCGGCGAAGAGCTGATCACCGACCGCTTTCCCGAGCTCGCCGCGCTGGGCGAGGCGCTGCCCGACGGCACGGTGCTGGACGGTGAAATCGTGGTCTGGCGCGACGACAGGCCGCAGCCCTTTGCCGAGCTGCAAAAACGCATCGGCCGCAAGACGCTGACGCCGAAGCTGCTGCGCGATCTGCCAGTGGTCTTGCTGGCCTACGACCTGCTGGAGCAAGGTGGGCAAGACTTGCGAGAGAGCCCGCTGCGCATCCGCCGCGCGGCGCTGGACGCCCTGCTGCAGCAACTCAACCACCCCCAGCTGCAAGTGAGCCCGACGCTGCTTGGCGAGCAGTGGAGCGAGCTGGCTGCCCTGCGCGAGCAAGCGCGCGAACGCGGTACCGAAGGTTTCATGCTCAAGCAGCAGAGCAGCGGCTACGGCGTGGGCCGCACCAAGGCGGCGGGCACCTGGTGGAAATGGAAGATCGACCCAATGAGCATCGACGCGGTGCTGATCTACGCGCAACGCGGCCACGGCCGGCGCGCCAGCCTTTACAGCGACTACACCTTTGCGGTCTGGGACGCGCCACCCGAACACACCGAGCGAAAACTTATTCCCTTTGCCAAGGCCTATTCCGGCCTGACCGACACTGAGATGACCAAGGTGGACGCGGTCATCCGCAAGACCACGCTGGAGAGCTTCGGCCCGGTGCGCAGCGTGCGGCCCACGCTGGTGTTCGAGCTCGGCTTCGAGGGCATCGCGCGCAGCCCGCGCCACAAAAGCGGCATTGCGGTGCGCTTCCCACGCATGCTGCGCTGGCGCGAAGACAAGCCGGTGGCCGAAGCCGACACACTGCAAACACTGGCGGCGTTGTTGCCCAGCAGCACCCTGTGAGCCCGCGCAAAAATCCGGTGCGGCCCGATGCCAGCGCCTGGCTGGCCACGCGCGGCTGGCAGCCGTTTGCGTTCCAGCGCGAGGTCTGGGCTGCAATGGCCGCCGGCGAAAGCGGCCTGGTGCACGCAACCACCGGTGCTGGCAAGACCTACGCGGTCTGGCTCGGCGCGCTGCAGGCGCTGGCTGGCGCTGGCAGCGGCAGCGCCAAAACCGCCGCGCCGCTGTCGGTGCTGTGGATCACACCCATGCGCGCGCTCGCCGCCGACACATTGCGCGCGCTGCAAGAGCCGCTGCCCGATCTCGCGCCCCACTGGACTGCGGCCACACGCACGGGAGACACCACCAGCGGCCAGCGCACAGCACAAAACAAGCGCCTGCCCAGCGCGCTGATCACCACGCCCGAGAGCCTGAGCCTGCTGCTCTCGCGGGCCGATGCGCAGGCTTCGCTGGGTGGCGTGCGGGTGGTGGTGGTGGACGAGTGGCACGAGCTGCTGGGCAACAAACGCGGCGTGCAGTTGCAGCTGGCGCTGGCGCGGCTCAAACGCTGGAACCCTGGCCTGATCGTGTGGGGCATGTCGGCCACGCTGGGCAACCTGGAGCAGGCGCGGCACAGCTTGCTCGGGCCACAGCAACCGGGTCGGCTGGTCAGAGGGGCAACGCCCAAAACCCTGGTGATCGACACCCTGATTCCACCGCGCGCCGAGCGCTTCCCCTGGGCCGGGCACCTCGGCTTGGCGATGCTGCCGCAGGTGGTCAGCGAGATCGAGGGCAGCGGCAGCACGTTGGTCTTCACCAACACCCGGGCCCAGTCCGAGCTTTGGTATCAGGCGCTGCTGCAAGCCCGGCCTGACTGGGCGGGGCTGATCGCGCTGCACCACGGCTCGCTCGACCGCTCGGTGCGCGACTGGGTTGAGACCAGCCTGAAAAGCGGCGCGCTGCGCGCGGTGGTCTGCACCAGCAGCCTGGACCTCGGCGTGGACTTCTTGCCGGTAGAGCGGGTGTTGCAAATCGGCTCGCCCAAAGGGGTTGCTCGCCTGCTGCAGCGCGCCGGCCGCTCGGGTCATGCGCCTGGACGGCCCTCGCGCATCACCCTGGTGCCCACCCACAGCCTGGAGCTGATCGAGGGTGCCGCTGTGCGCGCCGCTGTGCGAGCTGGCCAGATTGAGACGCGTGAGCCGCCGCAGCAACCGCTCGATGTGCTGGTGCAACACCTGGTCACCGTGGCGCTCGGTGGCGGCTTTGTGCCCGACGAGCTGCTGCTCGAGGTGCGCAGCACCGCCGCCTACGCCGACCTGTCAGGAGAGCTCTGGCAGTGGTGCCTGGACTTCGTCTCACAAGGCGGCGCTTCGCTCGCCGCCTACCCCGACTACCACCGCGTGCGCCTTGATGAGGGCGGCATCTGGCGCGTGCCCGACGCGCGGCTCGCACGCCGCCACCGCGCCAACATCGGCACCATCGTGAGCGATGCCAGCATGGTGGTGCAGGTCCTCGGCGGCGCCAAACTCGGCACAGTGGAAGAAAGCTTTGCCGCACGGCTCAAGGCTGGCGATTGCTTTCTGTTCGGTGGCCGGGTGCTGGAGCTGGTACGGGTGCAAGACATGACAGCCTGGGTCAAGCGCGCCAGCGGCAAGCGGCCAGCGGTGCCGCGCTGGAATGGCGGGCGCTTGCCGCTCTCAAGCGCCCTGGCCGACGCGGTGGTCGATCAATTGGCCCTCGCTGCGAGCGGTGCTTACAACAGCCCCGAGCTGCAAGCCGCGCAAACCATGCTTGCGGTGCAACGCGACTGGTCGGCCCTGCCGACGCCGCAAACCCTGCTGGCCGAGACGCTGACCTCGCGCGAAGGCTCGCACCTGTTTCTCTATCCTTTTGCTGGCCGCCATGTCCATCTGGGCCTGGCCAGCCTGCTCGCCTGGCGGGCGGCGCAGCAGGCGCCGCGCACCTTTTCCATGGCGGTGAACGACTATGGCTTTGAGCTGCTGTGCGCCGATGAAGTGGACTGGCCCACGCTGCTGCCGTCGCTGCTGGCCGCACCCTCCAACGAAGACCACTTGCTTGAAGAGGTGCTTGCCAGCCTCAACGCCAGCGAGCTGGCCCAGCGCCGCTTCCGCGAAATCGCGCGCATCGCTGGCCTCATTTTTCAAAGCCATCCAGGCGAGGCGCGCAGCAGCAAGCAACTGCAGGCGTCGTCCTCCCTGTTCTGGGAAGTGTTCAAGAAATACGACCCGGGCAACCGGCTACTGCACCAGGCCCAGGCCGAGTTGTTGCAGCTGGAGCTCGACATCACCCGCCTGCGCAGCAGCCTGACGCGCATGGCCAGCCAAACCCTGGTGGTGAAGCCACTGGCACGACCGACGCCGTTTGCGTTTCCGCTGCTGGTGGAGCGCTTGCGCGAACAGCTGAGCAACGAAAAGCTGGCGGATCGGATTGCGCGCATGGTGGCGCAGCTAGAGAAGGCAGCAGGTGGGGCAGCGGGTGGAGCGGCTGATTCGCTGGCTGCTGGGGCGGTGCTGGAGACCCTTGCGCATGGGCGGGATGCGCTGGCAGATGGGGCTTCTCGGCGGCCTCGGCGAGAGAGAAAGGTGTCGCGGCCTTTGCCGCCGCTTTAGCGCTTTGGTTTGGTTTTTAGTTTGAGAGGCGTGCCGGGTTTCGCCCCGGCGGGCGCGGTGGCTTCGAAGGTTTGTTGTTGCTTTCGCGGCGTGCTGGGTTTCGCCCCGGCGGGCGCCTCACTTTTCTTTGCTTCGCCAAAGAAAAGTAAGCAAAAAAAGGCGAGCCGAAGCCTGGGCCGCTTTGCGGTTCCTTGCGCTGCTCGCGTCAAGCGGGGTCTGGCTAAACGCGCTTCGCTCAGACAAACGCCAGCCCTGATCCGCTTGCCGCTGCGCTGCTCAGCCCGGTCACACGGCTGCACTCGGGGACGGGAGCGGACTCCCCCGAGACGCAAGCAGCTTCGCACGCTGGGGAGCCCGCATCCGCATCCGTTTTCGCCTTCAGCCGTGGTGCGCTGGCGAGAAGCGCAGGGCTGGACGGATCAGGGCGGCCGTCTGTTTGAGCGAAGCGAGTTCAGGCCGACCCCGTCCAGACCGAGCAACGCAGCGTGCCCAAAGCGAAGCGCAGGGACAGCGCATTCGGCTCGCCTTTTCTTTGCCTACTTTCTTTTAGCGAAGCAAAAGAAAGTAGGGCGGCCGCCGGGCCGAGACCCGGCTCGCCCAGCAAGCCAACACAGGGGGACAGAGAGCCCTGAGCACCACAGCAGCAAACACCGGCCGCTAAGCTCGACGCCCATGGAACAAACCGCCGCTCCCCACGCCACCGT